>JGI12075J13256_1000442_pt1 | contig 7073 bp, 5 predicted proteins | sample DeeseametaMP1896_FD_13256 | JGI IMG/M metagenome (IMG submission 13256) | reverse complement strand
CCCGCCGTTGTAGTCTGGATGATAGGCCGCGAAGAACCGGCGCAGGAAGTCGTCGTAATCCGCCAGTTTCCCGGTCGCCACGTCAACTGCCACGGCGCAGTCGCGCGACACCCACCAGCCGTGGAACTGCGGGTTGATCCAGGTGTGGGGATCACCGGGCCGCCCGGCGCAGAGACGCCCCATCTCGGCATAGATCCGGTCGAGATGGGCGACCAGAAGGACGGACACCGGGTCCGCGTCGATCGGGCCCGTGCCGGCAAGGCCGGCGGGCAGATCGGCGGAATTGATCGGAGTGCCTTCGAACTGCATCAGAAGCGTGTCGAACTCGGCCACCTGCGTGATGAGATGCAGCAGGTAATCGGGATCGTTCAGCGCCCAGAGCGCGATGGCCCGGGCCGATTGGCACGTCGGGTTGGCGCCCTGACCGACGCCCAGCGGCTGCCCCAGCACCCGCAGGACACCGGCAAGCAAATAGGTCTCTGGCGATACGGCCGGACCAAAGCCAAGCGCGATGCGCTCTCGCGCGACGCCGCCGATCCGCAGAGCAAGCTGCCGCTCCAGCGCGGGCACCATAGGCGCGTGATGCAGGATGCCGCGGTCCAGCAACATGGCAAGGCCATAGGCGGCCTGCGGCGTCGCAGGTGTCACCGCCCTGCGCACGAGGTTCTCGATCAGACCGCGATAGTGCCGCCAGCAGTCAAGCCCGGTGCTCCCGAGGCCAAGCGCCTCGGGGATCAGCGGACGGTCTCCGTACTCCAGGGCCCAGGTCAGGAATGCGGCGTGATAGTCCGACACGAGGCCGGTATCGTGCATCGCCCGGGCAAAGCCCATTGCCTCACGCGAGAGGCCGCTTTCATCCGAGACCGAGAGGCGTTCGAGATAGACCGCGATGCCCGGATCATCGCGCGAGGCGGTGGTCGGGCCGAACAGGGCGCTGACCAGCCGTTCGGCCCCAAGACGCGAGCTGCCCGGCGCCGTCCCCTTTTCGTTCAGGGCGATGGCGATCTGCGCGATCATGTCCTTGACCACGCCGACCTGGACGGACCGCTGTTCCAGCAGGCGCCAGATTTCCGACACCAGCACGCTGAGCACGTCGTTCAGGCCAACGTGATCGGCGATATGGGTCAGAACCTTGCGTTTCAGATCATAGCGGGCGCCCAAGGTCCGGGCCGCCTCGTCCGGCACACCGAAGATGTCCTTCAGGTTGAGCGCCAGAACCTGTGTCAGGAAATGCCGCGCCCCCTCCTGGTGCAGATTGTCGTGCCGCGCTTCTCCATCCGCCACGGCAAGGAAACGCGCAAGGTTCGCGGCCTCAAGCGCCTGAAACGCCGGATCTTCCGACATCAGCGTTCCGCCGACAAGCTGCGGCATCAGCACCTCGGGCCGGTCCCAGTCCGACCCCGCGAAAAGACCCGCGGCATCCATGCGGGCGGCGCGCTGACGCACCACGCCCAGCCCGCCGGGCTGCGCGATGATGCGGCCCAGCACGTCCAGCACCGGGCCCTGGTAGCGGGCCTTTGCAAAGGGGCGGGCCCGCTCCAGCCGCTCGATCGCCACATCGAGCGTTCCGGAGAGCCGCGCCAGCGCGGCGTCTCCGCTTTGTCCATCCGTGGCGGACGTGTCCTTTACTGTCATCAGACGTAGTAATCCAACTCTTCCTGTTTCTTCAGAAGGTCCCGCAAGTCGTGGGCATTGTCACCGAAGAAATAGGCAAGACCCCAATGCGTGCCGAAAGCTGACCGTTTGGCCACCTTCTGCTCGCGCGGATCCGACAGTTCGTGGAACTCGAAATAGGGGTGGTTCGCGGTTTCCTCCGGGATCTCCAGCCGGCTGACGACACGGCGGCGGGGATAGACGCCGAAACAGCCCGCATGACCCTTGGCGTCCTCGATCTCTTTCGGGAAGAAGGCGTCGAGCTCTTCCTGCGTCGTCTTCGGATCAAAGGCCAGCACGAGGCCCTGGTAACCGTTAAAGCCGTAGGCGCGTTCGATCAGTTCCAGCGCGTTGAATCCCGGCGGACGATAGGCAACCTCGCCGAAGTAGAGCTTGTTGTCGCTGGTCAGGAAGTATTCCGGGTGGATAAAGCCGAAATCGATGTCGAAAACCTCGATCAGCTTTTCGATCTCCTCGGTGATCCGGTCCCTGTGCGCCTCAAGCTCGGGCGTGGCGGGGACAAAGACCGAATAGCCCAGCGTCACGTATTCCGAGATGTTCAGGAACTGGATCTTGCCGTTCTTGATCCATGCCTCGACGGCAAATTCCCAGCCATCCAGATGGCTTTCCAGCAGCGCGGGAAACTCCTCGTCGGGGATGTTGTCCACATCTTCCGGCGTCCGGATCACCCGGTGCCCGGCGGTGCCGGACTTGTCGAAGGCCTTGAAGTGGATCGGGTCGTTCGGGTCGCCGTCCAGCTTCAGCAGCGTCTGGTTCACCCGCTTGAGAAAGCGGATCACGTCACCGCGGTCATGCGCCTCTTCGAAGACGCCCACGCGGATGCCGCCCAGTTGCGCGCGGCGCTTCATCAGCGACTTGTCGCGGAACAGCATCGCCTGGCCCAGCAGGCGCGGGTTCTTCAGCAGGACGGCATTCACCGCACCAGCCCATTCAACAGTTTCCTCGAAGATCGGGATGGCCACGTCGACGCCCATCTCGTCCAGTTGATGCGCCAGTTCATGCGAGCGTTCGTTGAGCCGGTCAAAGTCCCAGGGGACAAAGGGAATGCCATTCTGATTGCAGTAATCCTCGGCCCAGGGCGGAGCGACTACCACGTAACGGCGGTCGAAACGATCGACGGCGTCGATGGCGTTGAGGCTCCAGCCGAGCAGGGCAACATATCCCTTTTCCGGGTTCTTGTCGGTCATTACTTGTCCTCTCTTCAGTCGGACCCAATGGCGCACAGGCATGCGCCCACTCTCGTCGTCCACGCAAACACCGATGAGGGGAGATGCGATCCCGGCGAGCTGGGTCTTCGTCGGTTTCTGCACAAAAGGTTAGCCCGCCCCTGGTGCGTTTCAACCCCAGGGGGCGTGACAGGCACCGCGCAGGCATTTTCGGAGTGCCCCGCAAGACTTGTCAGAGCAGGGTTTTGATCGGCCCGTCGGCGCTGATTGTCTTCGACCCGTCGCCGTCCTCGCATATGTCGAGCCAGTTCTTTTCTTCATCGGTCTCTATGAAGAAACGCCACTCGTCCATTTCCATCAGTTCAATCGCGTCGTCCACCGAAAGACGCCATCGTGTTTTTCCGAACAAAGTTCTGCGGATTCCTCCAATCGCGGCAATCTCCGCGCCGTTATCGGCTAACTCCGCCCAAGTCACCTGAGCTGGTGCGGCCATAGGGGTCTACACCTCTTTTCCATCGAAGCAGTGCCCCCAAAGACCTAATGCAAGATTGCCTGCAGTGAATAGCACCCCCTCTTTGCCCTTGAATCCAAAGCATTACTTTCGGCCTGCGCCTCGATTTCCCGACGCCCATCAAGGTTGGGGAGACCGGGGTTTGCCCGGGTTCAGAGCCCAGGTTCGCGGGGCGACACCTCTGCCTGAACAGGTCCGCATCGCCACAAAAAGGGTGTCGCGTCCAGACCACTGCATGTCCGACCGGCGATGGCTCCGGTCATTTGGCAAGCACCGCCCGGTTGTCCACGATAGGCCCAAAGCCGCAGCGGTGCTGCACCGGCGGCCCGAACCCTCAGGCGCAACCCTACAAGTCCGCTTCCAGCCGGATTTGCGGGACGCTGCTACAAGCGTGAATGGCTGCAATTGCGAAGCGTGCCGCGACCGTCGGGCCTTCCTCTGACTGCTTTCCCGACCTAGATAGCGGCATGCATGACGCGCCCATCAAGATCGGTTCTTTCACCCCTGTCGAAGCGGATCAGCTTGGTATCATCTTCTTCGACGCCGTGCGCGAGGGCGCGGCAGGCGTCTACGATGACGATCAGCGGCGGGCCTGGGCGTCAAAAGTGCCGTCAGGGCCAAACTGGGCCTACCGGCTGACCTCGCAACGGACACTGGTTGCGCGTCAGTCAGAGCGGCCGGTCGGCTTTATGACACTCGCAGACGACGGCTATATCGACCTGGCTTTTGTTGCTCCTGCTTTTCAGCGCCGGGGTGTCGGCGGACTGCTCTACACACGGATTGAAGCTTTGGCGCGCGAGGCGGGGATCCAACGCCTTTACTCGGATGCAAGCTATTTGGTCCGGGGGCTCTTTGAGCAGCAGGGATGGATGGTTGTACAGGAACAACGGATCGAGCGAGCGGGCGTAGCGCTGACCAATTTCGCGATGGAGAAACGCCTTTGTGGATCGGTTTGAGGCTGATTTGGCCTGTCGCCAGATCGCTCAAGAACTCGCAGGCCTTCACGGCCATGCGGCGACCGACACCGCCGTGCGCTCTGCGGAGCTTGACCTGCCGGAGGGTGTTACAGAGCCCACGAACACCCGCGTCGGGAAAGCCGTGCCGCAGCGATGCCGTCTTGGCGAGGCTCCGGTCGGCGCCGGTTGCGATCAAGGAGGCGGTCGGACCAGGAGAGGCGGTTATGGCGCGCCTGGTGCTATTGGCCACGCAATAAAGCAACCGGACGTCAGCGCGACAGGGCCAGCACGGGAAAGCTGTCGCCGCGGCCCAATCCAGCGATCGAAAGATCCCCGCGCATCTGGTCCCGATAGCGCACCCCGCTCGTTTCCGGGCGCGGTCTATCATATTGAAACGGCGACTTTATTTGGCCGCACGTGCAGAGATCTCGATGTCCATTCCGTCAATCGCCAGGCCGCTGATCGCAACCAGGGACTGCGGCGGCCGGGCATCGCCGAGCCACCCCATCAGGACGTCGAAATTGCCAAGTGCGGCCCCGCTGTCCGTGACGTAGACCGTCAGCTTGGTCAGGTCGTCCCGGGTCATTCCGGCGCCCTCCAGAACGGCGTCGATATTGGGCAGAACCTCGGTCATCTGTGCCCGCATGTCGCCGGGATGCAGGGTCGAAACGCCGAAGGGCGCGTCAGGATCGGTCTGCAACGACGCCTGTCCGGCGATGGTCAGACACCGGGTCGGCGCGGTGACAACCTCGCCCTGGTTGAAGATGGGTGCCGCCCGGGTCGCCGGGTTGATTGCGCCTCGTGCCATATGGCCCTCAGCATATGCAACGCAGGGCGACAGGAGGACGGACAGGGCTGCTGCAACGCGCGCCGAATTCTTGATGAAAATGAACATGGAACGTTCCTTTCCGCTGGCCCGGACACCGCGTCCGGGGATGCAGAAAAGCCCATCGTTCCAAAGGGATCGGCCCCATAGGGAGAATACCCCAGGGATCGAAGATTCCCTGTTCAAAGGCCTACATGGCCGCGGCGGACCGTGTGTGCGCGCCGATCTTGCGGAACAGAGGCTGCAGGTGGGTGTCGACGGTCTTGGGCGACACATCCAGATCGCGGGCGATTTCCTTGTTGGTCTTGCCCCGCGCGAGGGGTTTCAGAACCCCGGCCTGCGCACACTGCGCGGACCCCAGCCACAGCACCTCGGGCCCTATGGCAACGAGGCCGTAACAACGCCTCCCGCGCCTCTTGCGGCGCATCGGGCACGGCGCGGGCCTCCAGCTCGCCCCGCACACCATCCGGGTCGGCAAGGTCCGCAAGGCTGAAGGCGAAATACCGGGTCAGTTCGTCGCCCAAGGTCATGGCGGCGGTGTCTTCGGAGGTCGAGGTACAGCCGATGAGCCGGGTGATGCAGGCGTAGGAGAGCGCGGTCAGCGCGTCTTCGTCCCCCCCAACCTGCGCCCAAGGCGGACCGCCAGAACCGTCGCCGTCAGCGCGGAGCCCATCGGGTTGCCAGCAGCGAGGTCGGTGGCCGTCGAGAGTGCGCCCGACACTTGGGAATGGGACTCGTGCACACCCGGCAATGGCGATTTCCTCTCTGCAACGGTCCCCACGTCCAACCCCGGAGCCGCGTTTTCGTCATAGCCGGTCTCCGCTTTGCAAGGCTGCCCTTTCCACAGCCGGGCTTTCCTCCAGCGGCCTGTCAAGATTTCGCCGAACACCAAAGCACGATGATTTCCGCCCAACAGGTCAGGCTATGGATATGCGGGGCATAAACTCACCATGTTTCGAAATCGGCAACCTCCATTTCCAAGACCTCAAAAAACCCCGGACAATCCGCGTCATAGTCTTGCCTCACTATGACCGCCCCAGCGCCGCAAATCGTTAAAGACGGGTTAAAGACAGAGGGGCAATAGTCACCCTGCACGAGCTTTTCGTGGCGCGGGCGACCTGATGTCGTCCGCAGCGTCAGAACGGCGGCCATGATGCCGGGCGCGAAACGCGCCCTCTGACGAGAAAGGCGAAAGCTAAATGTCGAGTATCAATTCCAACCCCGGGGCCACGGCGGCCCTGCAGACCCTGAAGGCGATCAACGCCTCGATGGGGGACACCCAGAACCAGATCGCGACCGGCAAAAAGGTGGCGTCATCGCAGGACAATGCCGCCGTCTGGGCGATCTCCAAGGTCATGGAGGCCGACGTGGAGGGCTTCCAGCGCGTTTCGGACAGTCTCAGCCTGGGCCAGGCGACGATTTCCGTCGCCCGCCAGGGGGCCGAGACGGTCACCGACCTGCTGACAGAGGTGAAGGGCAAGATCGTCGCCGCGCAGGAAGAAAACGTCGACCGGGCCAAGATCCAGACCGATATCGACGCCCTGCGCGACCAGATCGGCTCGATCGTGAGCGCGGCGCAGTTCAACGGCCAGGCCATGCTGACCAATACCGACCAGACCGCAGGGTCCGGCGGGATCAACGTGCTGTCCTCGATCAACCGGACGATGGATGGTGTGACCTCCAGCGACATCCGCGTGTCCAAGCAGGATCTGGGCCAGGGCGCCGCCAGCATCGGCAGCGGGCTGACCGCGCTGACCGCCGGCGCCAATGACGTCACCGGCACCGGCGATGCTGCTGCCGCCACCCTGACCGGCGCGGCCACCGCCCCCACCGGCACCACCACCTTTGGCGCTGCGGCCACCACCACCGTTGCCGCAGGCACGGGTTTCTCGGTCGAGATCTCGGCCACGGCGGCCAACGCACCGTCCAACACCGGCGGG
>JGI12075J13256_1000403_pt1 | contig 7524 bp, 6 predicted proteins | sample DeeseametaMP1896_FD_13256 | JGI IMG/M metagenome (IMG submission 13256) | reverse complement strand
TGCGCTCCCGGACCGCGCGCGAGGCCCTCAAGAGGCACCCGTGGGCGGTGGGGATGATGGACTCACGGCGTACGCCGGGGTGGGCGACCCTCACCCACCACGACGCGGCACTGGGCTGCCTGCTGGAGGCCGGCTTCTCCCTCGGACTGACCGGGCATGCCTTCGCCCTGCTCGACGCGCACCTCTACGGCTTCCTGCTGCAGGAGCTGGCGCTGCCCTTCGACGGCGGCGGGGCCGAGCTCGAGGAGGTCGCAGCCGGCGTGATGGCGTCGATCCCCGAGGGGACGCTGCCGTGGTTCCGGCGCTTCACCCTCGAGCACGCGCTGAAGCCCGGCTACGACTTCGGCGACGAGTTCGACGTCGGGCTGGAGCTGGTGATCGAGGGACTGGCCGCCCGGTTGGCCGCCGAGCAGGCCGGTTGAGCGGGTCAGCTGAGCGGGCCGGCCGGGCGGCTACTCGACGACGACCTCGACCCGCTGGAACTCCTTGCAGTCGGTGTAACCGGTGGTGGCCATCGACCGCTTGAGGGCACCGATGAGGTTCATCGTGCCGTCGGCGACCCGCGAGGGGCCGAAGAGGATCTCCTCGATGGTGCCGACCGTGTCGAACTGGACGCGCTGGCCGCGCGGCAGCTCCGCGTGGTGCGCCTCGGTGCCCCAGTGGAAGCCACGGCCCGGCGCGTCGGTGGCACGGGCGAACGGCGAGCCGACCATGACCGCGTCGGCCCCGCAGGCGATGGCCTTGGAGATGTCGCCGGAGGTGCCGATCGAGCCGTCGGCGATCACGTGGACGTAGCGACCGCCCGACTCGTCGAGGTAGTCGCGGCGAGCCGCGGCGACGTCGGCGACCGCCGAGGCCATCGGGACCGCGACGCCGAGGACGGTGCGCGTGGTGTGGGCCGCACCGCCGCCGAAGCCGACCAGCACGCCGGCGGCACCGGTGCGCATCAGGTGGAGGGCGGCGGTGTGCGTGGCGCAGCCGCCCACGATCACCGGGACGTCGAGCTCGTAGATGAACTCCTTGAGGTTCAGCGGCTCGGCCTGGCTGGACACGTGCTCGGCCGAGACGGTGGTGCCGCGGATGACGAACATGTCCACGCCCGCGTCGACGACGGTCTTGGCGAACTCCTTGGTCCGCTGGGGCGACAGCGAGCCGGCGACGGTCACGCCGGCCGCGCGCATCTCGCGCAGGCGCTCGGTGATCAGGTCGGGCTTGATCGACTCGTCGTAGATCTCCTGCATCCGACGCGTAGCCTCGGTGCCGGTCAGCCCGGCGACCTCCTCGAGCAGCGGCTCCGGGTCCTCGTAGCGGGTCCACAGGCCCTCGAGGTTGAGCACGCCGAGCCCGCCGAAGCGGCCCATCGCGATGGCCGTGGTCGGCGACATGACCGAGTCCATCGGCGCCGCGATCACGGGCAGGTCGAAGCGGTAGGCGTCGATCTGCCAGTGCGTGCTGACCTCCTCGGGGTCACGCGTGCGCCGCGAGGGCACGATCGCGATGTCGTCGAAGGAGTAGGCACGCCGGGCGCGCTTGGCCTGGCCGATCTGGATCTCGGTCACCCGAGCAGGTTAGTCGCCGGATCAGCGACCGGTGTAGTTGGGCGCCTCGACGGTCATCTGCACGCCGTGCGGGTGGGACTCGGACAGCGAGGCCTGGGTGATCCGCACGAAGCGCCCCTTCTCCTGCAGCTCCGGCACCGTGCGGGCACCGACGTAGAACATCGTCTGGTTGAGGCCGCCGATCAGCTGGTGGGCGACCGCCGCGAGCGGGCCGCGGTAGGCCACCTGGCCCTCGATGCCCTCAGGGACGATCTGGTCGTCGGAGGTGACCTCGGCCTGGAAGTAGCGGTCCTTGGAGTAGGACTTCTTGCCGCGCGAGGACATCGCACCCAGCGAGCCCATGCCGCGGTAGGCCTTGAACTGCTTGCCGTTGACGAACACCAGGTCGCCCGGCGACTCCTCGCACCCGGCGAGGAGCGAGCCGAGCATCACGCAGTCGGCACCGGCGACCAGGGCCTTGCCGATCTCGCCGGAGTGCTTCATGCCGCCGTCGGCGATCAGCGGGACCCCGGCCGGCTTGGTGGCCAGCGACGCCTCGTAGACCGCGGTGACCTGCGGGACGCCGACACCGGTGACGACCCGGGTGGTGCAGATCGAGCCGGGGCCGACGCCGACCTTGACCGCGTCCGCGCCGGCGTCGACGAAGGCCTGGGCGCCCTCGCGGGTCGCGACGTTGCCACCGATGACCTGCACGTGCTTGGTGGCCGGGTCGGTCTTGAGCCGCTCGACCATCTCCAGGAGCATGCGTACGTTGCCGTGGGCGGTGTCGGCCACGAGGACGTCGACCCCCGCCTCCACCAGCGTCGTCGCGCGCTCCCACGCGTCGCCGAAGTAGCCGATCGCCGCGCCCACGAGGAGGCGGCCGTCGGCGTCGTACGACGCCTTGGGGAACTGCTCGCCCTTGACGAAGTCCTTGACGGTGATGAGGCCGACGAGGCGACCCTCGTCGTCGACCAGCGGGAGCCGCTCGCGCTTGTGCTTGCGCAGCAGCAGCGTGGCCTCCTCGCGCGAGATGCCGGCGTGACCGGTGATCAGCGGCATCGGCGTCATCATCTCGTCGACCTTGGTGGTCGCCCACTCCGCGACCGGGGTAAAGCGCAGGTCGCGGTTGGTGATGATGCCGAGCAGACGCATGTCGGCGTCGACGACGGGCAGGCCGGAGACGCGGTACTCACCGCAGAGGCGGTCGAGCTCCTCCAGGGTCGCGTCGGGCCCGATCGTGACCGGGTTGGAGATGATGCCGGTCTGGGTCCGCTTGACCAGGTCGACCTGGTAGGCCTGGTCGGTGATCGAGAGGTTGCGGTGGAGCACGCCGATGCCTCCCTGGCGCGCCATCGCGATCGCCATCCGCGACTCGGTCACGGTGTCCATCGCCGCGGAGAGCAGCGGGACGTTGAGCGAGATCTCGCGGGTCAGCCGCGAGGAGGTGTCGATGTCCGCGGGGGCCAGGTCGGAGTGACCGGGCAGGAGCAGGACGTCGTCGTAGGTGAGGCCGATGGCGGCGAACTTCTCCGGGATCTCCACGCGTGGAGTCTACGGGCCGCGCCGGTCGCTCACCGAGCCGGGAGCACCGGGAGACCGGCGTACGACGCCCGCTGCCAGTCGGTCGCCAGGGAGACCGACCCGTTGCGGGTGTCGATGCGCGCGAGTGCCATCTCCTGGCCGCGGGTCAGCGTGGTCAGCAGGTGCCGTCCGTCCTCCCAGACCGCGGTCGCCAGGGCGCTGCGTCCCAGGCCCCGCTCCCGGACGACGTCGAGAAGCTGACCGTCGCCCTGACGGAGCACGACCTCGTCCTTCGTCACCCGCGCCCACTGCCGACCGTCCGGGCTCGGGACGCCCAGCTCGGCGGCCAGCGGCACGGGCCGCGGCGCGGTGCTGCCGTCGGTGGCGAAGGAGGCCTCCTGGCCCCAGGTGCGGTAGACGACCTCGCCACGGAACCAGCGCACCAGGAACGGCACCCGGCTGCGGTCGAGCTCGACGGTGCGCTCGGCGCCACCGTCGACCGAGTCGACGTGCACGAGGGTCGGGCCGGTCTCCCCGCCCTCCCCCGGGACCAGGCTGACCCACGCGATCCGTCCCTCCCCGTCCGGGAGCACCGGGCCGGTGCTGCCCCAGCTCGCGAGGACCCTGCCCTCGCCATCGAGGCGGTGCATCCCGACGGTCCCCTCGAAGGAGCGGTCGTCGGTGACCAGGAACCCACCGGCGTACGCCTCGATCGAGGTGCCGCGCCACCGCCGGGGCAGCTTCAGGGTCGAGCCGTCGGGACGGCGCAGGGTGCGCCCGTCGACGTACGCCAGACGGGGCGCGCGGGTGCGGGGCAGTGCGTCGACCTCAGGCTCGGCGGCCCCGGAGGGGACGGCGGTGGCGCTGGGCGCGGTGGTGGGTGTGGCGCTGGGCTGCGCCTCGGGTGCCGCGTCGTCGTCGGCGGCGCTCGAGCACCCCGCGGTCACGGGCAGCAGGGACAGCAGCAGGGCAGCGGGGAACGTCCTCACGTGCCTGTGANGCACCGGAGGTCCGGGAAGTTNCCGGTCTCAGCGACCCAGCGGCTTCAGGTCNCGCACNGGGACCCGGACGGTCAGCGTGTCCTGGGCCATCCGGATGCGNCCCCGCATGCCGGCGGCCATCACCATCGGNAGCACCGCCTGGTTGTCGGCCCGNGTGCGCAGCACGATCTCNGCNGCNCCNAGCATGTGCGCGAGCCGGGAGGAGTCGATNAGCAGCCGGGTGCCGAAGCCGCGACGCTGCCANGCCGGGTCGACCCGCAGGGTCACCGGCCGCACGTCGGGGTCGTCCTCNAGCGGNGCCTGCACGGTGGCCAGNCCGACCACGANGCCGTCGACGATCGCGGAGACCGTGTCGCCCTCCACGACGTACGACGGCACGGCNCCGCCGCCGAGACGACGGCCGCCCGTGGAGCTGCCGATCGCGGCGGACTCNTTGGTGCGCTGCAGGACGTCGCTCACCAGGTCGGCCATGGCCGCCCCGCGGGCACGCTCGATGTCGGTGAAGGGTGCGGTGCGGCGTACCTGCACCTGCACGTCGCCGACGGTCATCTCCATCCCGTCCTGGACCGGACCGTGGTCGCCGTCGCGGGGCTCGGACTCGGCGTCGAAGAGCTGGGCGACGACCTCCGGGAAGCTGGTGGGGCGGGCCAGGATCGTGCGCGCGGCCTGGACGTAGCGGGTCGGCTGGTCGGTCAGCGCCGCAGCCGAGACCTGCTGGGCGGCGAGGTGGGTCCAGCCCGAGGACTCCACGAGCAGGGCGACCTCGTGCTCGCTCCAGCCGTCGGGGGTCTCCATCACGACCTCGTCGGTCACGGCCTCCACGCCGGGGAAGATCTGCAGCCCCCGGATGTCCACTCCACGCTCCGCGCACTGCTGCGCCAGCGCCGCCAGCCCACCGGGCCGGTCAGGCAGGCTCGCGCGGACCCTCCACAGCATCGTCATGACAGGAGTTCATCCCACGCGTGTTGCGGGGTTGTTGCGGTTGCGTGACCTGGCACGACCGACTGACTGCTCGGCAAGTGACGTGCGCGACCCCCGCCGGACCGGGGTCCGACGGGGGTCGTGGTGCGGGTGCTGCGGGTGAGCCGAGGGGCTCAGTGGCCGTGGCCGTGCCCGTGGCCGGCGGCCGCGGACTCGTCCTCCTCCTCGGGCTTGTCGACGACCAGCGTCTCGGTCGTCAGCAGCATGCCGGCGATCGAGGTGGCGTTGACCAGCGCGGAGCGGGTGACCTTGACCGGGTCCAGGACGCCCTGGGCGACCAGGTCGCCGTACTCGCCGGTGGCGGCGTTGTAGCCGTTGCCGACACCGAGCTCGCGGACCTTGGTGGTGATGACGTAGCCGTTCTCGCCACCGTTCTCGGCGATCCAGCGCAGCGGCTCGTCGGCCGACTTGCGCACGATGCGCACGCCGAGCGCCTCGTCGCCCTCGAGCCCGAGGTTGTCCTCGAGCACGGAGACGGCGTGGACCAGCGCGGAGCCACCGCCGGGGACGATGCCCTCCTCGATGGCCGCACGGGTCGCGGAGACGGCGTCCTCGATGCGGTGCTTCTTCTCCTTCAGCTCCACCTCGGTGGCGGCGCCGACCTTGATCACGCACACGCCGCCGGCCAGCTTCGCGAGGCGCTCCTGGAGCTTCTCGCGGTCCCAGTCGGAGTCGGTGTTCTCGATCTCGGCCTTGATCTGCGCCACGCGACCGTCGACGGCGGCGGCGTCGCCGGCACCCTCGACGATGGTGGTGTGGTCCTTGGTGACCACGACGCGACGGGCCTGGCCGAGGACCTCGAGGCCCACCTGGTCGAGCTTGAGGCCGACCTCGGGGGCGATGACCTGACCGCCGGTCAGGATCGCGATGTCCTGCATCATCGCCTTGCGGCGGTCACCGAAGGCCGGGCTCTTGACCGCGACGGCGTTGAACGTGCCGCGGATCTTGTTGACGACCAGGGTGGAGAGCGCCTCGCCCTCGACGTCCTCGGCGAGGATGAAGAGCGGCTTGCCGGTCTGCATGACCTTCTCCAGCAGCGGCAGCATCTCGGCGACGGCCGAGATCTTGCCCTGGTGCAGGAGGATGTAGGCGTCCTCGAGGACGGCCTCCATGCGCTCGGGGTCGGTGACGAAGTACTGCGACAGGTAGCCCTTGTCGAACTGCATGCCCTCGGTGAAGTCGAGCTCGGTGCCCATCGTGGAGGACTCCTCCACGGTGATGACTCCGTCCTTGCCGACCTTGTCGAAGGCTTGGCTGAGCAGGTCGCCGATGTGCTTGTCGCGGCTGGAGATGGTGGCCACCGAGGCCATGTCCTCCACCGAGTCGACGTCGCGGGCAGCGGCCTTCAGCGCCTCGCCGACGGCCTCCGTCGCCTTGTCCATGCCGCGCTTGAGACCCATCGGGTTCGCGCCGGCGGCCACGGCGCGCAGGCCCTCGTGGACCATCGCCTGGGCCAGCACGGTGGCGGTGGTGGTGCCGTCACCGGCGACGTCGTTGGTCTTGGTGGCGACCTCCTTCGTCAGCTGGGCGCCGAGGTTCTCGAACGGNTCGTCCAGCTCGACCTCACGGGCGACGGTCACGCCGTCGTTGGTGATGGTCGGNGCGCCCCACTTCTTGTCGAGCACGACGTAGCGGCCCTTGGGGCCGAGGGTCACCTTCACGGTGTTGGCGAGCGCGTCCACGCCGCGCTCGAGCGCGCGCCGGGCGTTCTCGTCGAACTCCAGGATCTTGGGCACTACTACTCCTTACAGAGAGTCAGGAAACAGTGCGGGTCGTGCGCCGGCGCCCGCGAGGACACAGGCGCACGACCCGGAGCTGAGGATGCGTCAGCCGACGATCGCGAGGACGTCGCGCGCGGAGAGGATGAGGAACTCGTCCCCGCCGTACTTGACCTCGGTGCCGCCGTACTTGCTGTAGATGACCTTGTCGCCCACGGAGACGTCCATGGGGATGCGCTCGTCGCCGTCCTCGTTGAAGCGGCCCGGGCCCACGGCCACGACCTCGCCCTCCTGGGGCTTCTCCTTGGCGGTGTCCGGGATGACCAGGCCGGAGGCGGTGGTCTGCTCGGCGTCGAGCGGCTTGACGACGATCCGGTCCTCGAGGGGCTTGATGTTGACCGACACTGTTGTCGACCTCCACTTTCTGCACGGATGGGTTCAGGAACGTGGTGCCTGCTTCCCAGGTACGCCGTCGCGGGGGCCGCACCGGTGGCAAGCGCTGGCACACTCAGGGTGAGAGTGCCAGCACAGAAACTAGCACTCACCCCTAGTGAGTGCCAGAGCCGGTCGCCACTGGCAGGATCGGGGGGTGGATCTCGACGCCTTCCGGTGGCTGCTCACCGACGACGGGCAGGCCCTGCTCGCGCGCGCCGAGGAGCACGCCGGCGACGACCCGCTCGCCGCCCAGACCCGCCTCCGCGAGCAGGCGACGCCCGAGCAGGCGGCCGCCGCCCTGACCCAGGCGACGCTGCGACGCNGGGC
>JGI12075J13256_1000392_pt1 | contig 7658 bp, 6 predicted proteins | sample DeeseametaMP1896_FD_13256 | JGI IMG/M metagenome (IMG submission 13256) | reverse complement strand
CTGGACCTGCAGCTGGCCTTCACCGACGAGCAGGTCGAGACCTCCGTGGCCGACACCGAGGACAACCTGTCCCTGTTGACGCTGATCGAGGTCGTGCTGCCGATCGTCGGCCTGGTCGGTGGCCCGCTGCTGCTGGTGGTCGGCTTCCTGATGATGCGTCGCCCAGCCGCCCGCCCGGTGGCGCACCGCGAGCGTGAGGTCGTCGGCGCCGGCCGCTGACCTCTCTCCCCCCGGCACCCCCGTGATCGGGTGCGACCTCAGACGGTATGACGTGACCTCCTCAGGCTGAGGGGGTTGCGGGCCGGGGCCTCTCACATGCATGTACGTGGGTTATCGGGCAGGGACGGCCTGCTCGACCTATCCACAGGCATAGGAGGCCCCGGTGTTCACCGAGCGTACGAGCGTTGGTCTGGATGTGCACGCAAGATCGGTCGTCGCGACAGCGATCGACACCAAGACCGGAGAGCTGTTCAAGCAGCGACTGGTCCCCGCCAACGAGGTCGTCATCGACTGGCTCCACACGCTGCCCGGCCCGGTCGCGGTGACCTACGAGGCCGGCCCGACGGGCTTCGGTCTGGCTCGCGCGATGGCCACAGCCGGAATCCGCTGCGAGGTCGCTGCGCCTTCGAAGTTGTCACGTCCGGCGGTGACCGTGTCAAGACCGACGTCCGAGATTCGCTGCAACTGGCGCGGCTGCTACGCGTCGACGACATCACCAGCGTGCGGGTACCGACCGTCACCCAAGAAGCCGCACGTGACCTCGTCCGCGCCCGCGAGGACGTCCGAGGTGACCTGATGCGAGCCCGACACCGAGTCTCCAAACTGCTGCTTCGCCACGGACACGTCTACTACGGCGGGCAGACCTGGTCGGCCAAGCACCACGCCTGGCTGCACCGCATCCGCTTCGCCGACCTCGGCACCCGGTGCGCTTACGAGGCCGACCTAGAAGCCATCGACTTCGCTGTAGCCCGCCGCGACCGGCTCGATGCCACCATCGCCGAACTCGCAGCAGACTCGGAGTTCACCGACCTAACCCGACGCCTGTGCTGCCTGCGAGGAGTCTCGACCCTGACCGGATTCGCCCTCGCGGTCGAGATCGGCGAATGGCAGCGGTTCAACGGCCACAGCATCGGCGCCTACCTCGGTCTCGTGCCCTCGGAGCACTCCAGCGGCCAATCCCGACGCCAGGGATCGATCACCAAGACCGGAAACAGCCACGCCCGACGACTCCTGATCGAGGCCGCCTGGCACCACAAGCCCCGCTACGTCGTCGGCCCAGTCCTCCGAGCCCGCTGGGAACAAGCCCCTGAACCAGCCCGCGCCCGCGCGCACATCGGCAACCAGCGACTCCACGACCGCTGGAACAGCTACACCCGGCGCCACAAGAAGCACACCGTGGCCAACACCGCCATCGCCCGCGAACTCGCCGGCTGGTGCTGGTCCCTGGCCACCCTGGAGTAGCCGCCACCTCGAGCTCTTGATCGGTGATGCCACGAGCCTGACGAGCAGCGCGAGGAAAACCCGGTCCGCGATTCGGCTGTGAGCCACGACCCCGGTCGTGACGCTCGACCTCAGAGAAGCGGACACCTCCTGCCGCACGCCGTCCTGCGGTAACCAACCCGCGAATATCAGCATCGACCGCGCGTCGACAACGACACGCTGCGACAGGCCCCGACACCACCGAACAAGACGAGGCGCCGCCAACACAACCAGTGCTGGCGGCGCCTCACCCTGCCCACTTGACAACCGTGGGCTACATATCAGCCGACCGCGGCGGGCTCCTCGTCGGAGATGACCGCCGAGCGGCGCTTGGACACGTAGACCGCGGCCGCGATGCCGATCGTCGCCACCAGGGCGATGACGACCGACATCGGACGGTTGGCGTCCTCGCCGACGGTGAGGGAGATGACCGCGCCCACGATGAGCAGCGAGACGAGGTTCATCACCTTCAGCAGCGGGTTGATCGCCGGGCCGGCGGTGTCCTTGAACGGGTCACCGACGGTGTCGCCGATGACGGTCGCGGCGTGGGCCTCGGAGCCCTTGCCGCCGTGGTGGCCGTCCTCGACGAGCTTCTTGGCGTTGTCCCAGGCCCCACCGGCGTTGGCGAGGAAGACCGCCATCAGCGTGCCGGAGCCGATCGCCCCGGCGAGGAAGCCGGCCAGCGCACCGACGCCGAGTCCGAAGCCGACCGCGATCGGCGCCAGGATCGCGAGGATGCCCGGGGTGGCCAGCTCGCGCAGCGAGTCGCGGGTGACGATGTCGACGACCTTGCCGTACTCCGGGCGGCCGGTGCCCTCCATGATCCCGGGGATGTCGCGGAACTGGCGCCGCACCTCCATCACCACGGCGCCCGCGGCGCGGCCGACGGCGTTGATCGCCAGGCCCGAGAACAGGAAGACGACCGCGACGCCGATCAGCAGGCCGACCAGGACGTCGGGGCTGAACACGAAGAAGCTGCCCACGAAGTCGATCGCGTCGTTCTCGGTGACCCCGTCCAGGTCGGCGATCCGCTCGATGGCGGTGCCGATGTAGGAGCCGAAGAGCGCACTCGCCGCGAGCACCGCCGTGGCGATCGCGATGCCCTTGGTGATCGCCTTGGTGGTGTTGCCGACCGCGTCGAGCTCGGTGAGGATCTGCGCGCCCTCGTCGCTGACGTCGCCGGACATCTCCGCGATGCCCTGGGCGTTGTCGGAGACCGGGCCGAAGGTGTCCATCGCGACGATCACGCCGACGGTCGTCAGCAGGCCGCAGCCGGCCAGCGCGACCGCGAACAGCGCGATCGAGAGGGACCCGGCGCCGAGCAGGAACGCCCCGAACACGGCGGCCCCGATCACCAGCGTCGTGTAGACGGCCGACTCGAAGCCGACCGACAGGCCGGACAGGATGACCGTGGCCGCGCCGGTCAGCGACGTACGCCCGACGTCCTTGACCGGACGGAACTCCGTGCCGGTGAAGTAGCCGGTGAGCGCGAGGATCGCGGCGGCGAGCACGATGCCGATGAGCACGGCGAGGGCCGCGATGACCGCCGGGCTGCCGCTGGCCGCGTCGAAGCCGAAGGCCGAGTCGAGCGGACTGCCGCCCTCGAGGCCGCTGAGCTCGGAGAAGTCGCCGGGCAGGTAGACGAAGGCCAGCAGCACGCTGGCGACGGCACCGATGCCGGCGGAGATGTAGAAGGCCCGGTTGATCGTGGTCAGGCCGTTCTCGCCGGCACGCGGCTGGCAGAGGTAGATGCCGGCCACGGCGGTCAGCGCACCGATCGCGGGGATCAGCAGCGGGAAGACCAGGCCCTTGTCGCCGAAGGCCTGGGAACCCAGGATCAGCGCGGCCACCAGCGTCACGGCGTAGGACTCGAAGAGGTCCGCGGCCATGCCCGCGCAGTCGCCCACGTTGTCACCGACGTTGTCGGCGATGGTCGCGGCGTTGCGGGGGTCGTCCTCGGGGATGTTGTTCTCGACCTTGCCGACCAGGTCGGCACCCACGTCGGCGGCCTTGGTGAAGATGCCGCCGCCGACACGCATGAACATCGCCAGCAGGGCCGCACCGAAGCCGAAGCCCTCCAGCACCTCCGGCGCGTCGTCCTGGAAGCACAGCACCACGACGCTGGCGCCGAGCAGGCCCAGGCCGACGGTGAGCATGCCGACGGTGGCGCCNGTGCGGAAACCGATGTGCATGGCCGGGTCGCGGCCCTGGGTCTGCGCGGCCGCGGCCACACGGAGGTTGGCCTGGACGGCCAGCGACATGCCGAAGTAGCCGACGGCGGCGGAGAACCCGGCGCCCCCGAGGAAGGCGACGGAGCGGAAGATCCGCACCACCGCGTCGTCGGCGGGCAGCGCGAGCAGCGCGAAGAACGCGATGCCGGCGAAGATCGCGAGCGTGCGGAACTGCCGCGTGAGGTAGGCGTTGGCCCCCTCCTGCACGGCTTGGGCGATGGACTTCATGTTGTCGGTGCCCTCGGCGGCGGACATCACCTCGGCGCGGAACATCGCGGCCATCGCCAACGCACCGAGTGCGATGAGAGCGACGACGACGACGAGCACGAGGTTGCCACCGGAGACGTCCACGACGATGGGAACGGTCCCCGTCATGCGCTTCCTCCTGGGTCGGAGCTGTGCAGCTCGGTGCGGACGCAGCAGCGGGAGTGTGAGCCACGTCTCACTGGAACGTGCCGGAGTCTACGCACGGCAAAGGCTCTGGTCGCAGCACTGTGTGACGCGCGCCACAACGAGTCACCCGGTCGGTGCGCCCGGGTGCGGGTCCGGACGGCGCGTTCGTAGGCCGCCCGGTCGAGGTCGCCGACGACGTCGCGAGGAGCGGGTCCCGTCAGGGACGGGAGTGGATCAGGAGGCGGCCAGCGCGGCTTCGGCGCTGTCGTGGATGACGAAGACCTTCGCCAGGCCGGTGATCCGGAAGATCTTGAGCAGCCGGTCCTGGGTGCAGACCAGCTGCAGCGACCCGTCGTGGGCGCGGACCTTCTTCAGTCCGCCCACGAGGACACCGAGGCCGGTGGAGTCGAGGAACTCGACGGCCTCCATGTCGATCACGAGGTCGTAGACGCCGGCGGCGACGAGCTCGGTGATCTTGTCGCGCAGCTTCGGCGCTGTGTAGACATCGATCTCACCGCCGACGGTGACAACGGTCGTGCCGTCGACGTCGCGCGTGGCGAGGGTGAGGTCCACGTGTTGCTCCCTGTCGGCTGGGGGTAGGTCGAAGGTACTCCAGGTCGTGCGGCGCGCAGGCACGCCCCCCGCCCTGCTCGACCACAGGATATGAAACCACGACGCCCCGAGGCGCGCACAGAAAGGTAAAGGCGCGCCCGCCTGTGCGCCACACCCGAGCGGGGCCCGCTCACCTGTTCAGGTGGTGTCGGTGGGGTTTGCGAGGATCCGGGTCATGACGGCCTCCAGCACGACCACCTCCGGGGCCGTCCGTCCCGTCACCGGTCTGCTCGAGCGGCTGGCCGCGGTGCCGGGTCGGGCCGAGCGGCTGACCCACGTCGAGGAGCTGGCGCCCCGCGCGGCGGTGGGTGCCCCGTGGCCGGCCTGGGTCCCGGAGCAGGTGCGAGCGGCGTACGAGGCGAGGGGCGTGGTGGAGCCGTGGGCCCACCAGGTCGCCGCCGCGGACGCCGCGTGGCGCGGGCAGCACGTCGTGCTGTCGACCGGCACGGCGTCGGGCAAGTCGCTGGCCTTCCAGATGCCGGCGCTGTCGCGGGTGCTGGAGTCCCGCGGCGCGCGGGGGCAGCGCGGCGCGTCGGTGCTCTACCTCTCGCCGACCAAGGCGCTCGCCCAGGACCAGCTCTCCTCGCTGCACGACCTCGGCACCGGGGTCCGGCTCGCCACGCACGACGGCGACAGCAGCCGCGAGCAGCGCGAGTGGACCCGCGACCACGGCGAGTACGTCCTCACCAACCCCGACATGCTCCACCGCAGCCTGCTGCCCGGCCACGAGCGCTGGACCGGCTTCTGGCGGTCGTTGTCGCTGGTGGTCGTCGACGAGTGCCACCACTACCGCGGCGTCTTCGGGGCACACGTCGCCCACGTGCTGCGCCGGTTGCGGCGCGTCTGCGCGTCGTACGCCGCCGAGCCGACGTTCGTGCTGGCCTCCGCCACGGTGGCCGACCCGGCCGCGGCCGCGCACCGGCTCACCGGTCTCGACGTGGTCGCGGTGGAGGAGGACGCCTCGCCGCGCGGCCGGGTCACCGTGGGGCTGTGGGAGCCGCCGCTGACCGAGCACCTCGGCGAGAACGACGCGCCGGTGCGACGTGCGGCCTCCTCCGAGACCGCCGACCTGCTGACCGACCTGGTGGTCGAGGGCGTGCGCAGCCTGGCGTTCATCCGCTCGCGCCGCGGGGCCGAGCAGGTGGCGATGACCTCCGCGGGCCTGCTCGAGGAGGTCGACCCGTCGCTGGCGGGACGCGTGGCGGCCTACCGCGGCGGCTACCTCCCCGAGGAGCGGCGTGAGATCGAGCAGCGGCTGCGCTCGGGCGAGCTGCTGGGGCTGGCGGCGACCAACGCGCTCGAGCTCGGGATCGACGTGAGCGGCCTCGACGCCGTGCTGGTGGCCGGGTTCCCCGGCACCCGGGCCGCCTTCTGGCAGCAGGTCGGGCGTGCCGGCCGCGGGGCGCAGGACGCCGCGGCGCTGCTGGTCGCCCGCGACGACCCGCTGGACACCTACCTGGTGCACCATCCCGAGTCGTTGTTCGGGCGACCGGTCGAGGCGACGGTCTTCGACCCCGCCAACCCCTACGTCCTGGGGCCGCACCTCGCGGCCGCCGCGCAGGAGCGGCCGCTCACGCGCGCCGACCTGGCGGCGTACTGGCCCGGGGCGGAGTCGCTCGTCGACGACCTCGTGGCCCGCGGCCTGCTGCGCAAGCGGCCGCACGGCTGGTTCTGGACCGACCGCAGCCGGGCCGCCGACCTCGCCGACATCCGCTCCAGCGGCGGGCAGCAGGTGCAGCTCGTCGAGGCCGGCACCGGCCGCGTGGTCGGCACCGTCGACGGCGGACGGGCCCACGGCACGGCCCACCCCGGCGCGGTCTACGTGCACCGCGGCGAGACCTACCTCGTGCGCGAGCTCGACCTCGACGACCACGTCGCCGTCCTCGAGCGCGACGACCCCGACTACTCCACCTCCGCCCGCGAGCTGACCGACATCGCGGTCGTCGAGGAGCGGGACAGCCGGTGGTGGGGGCCGTGCCGGCTGGTGCTCGGCCAGGTGGACGTCTCCCAGCAGGTGGTGTCGTTCCTGCGGCGGCGCCAGCCCGGCGGCGAGGTGCTCGGCGAGGAGCCGCTCGACCTGCCCGAGCGCACGCTGCGCACCAGCGCCGTGTGGTGGACGATCCCCCCGGCCGAGCTCGAGGCGTGCGGCCTCGACCCCGGCGACCTTCCGGGCGCGGCGCACGCGGCCGAGCACTGCTCGATCGGCCTGCTCCCGCTCTTCGCCACCTGCGACCGCTGGGACATCGGCGGCGTCTCCACCGCCCTGCACCCCGACACCGGCACGCTGACCGTCTTCGTCCACGACGGGCACCCCGGCGGGGCCGGGTTCGCCGAGCGCGGCTTCCACGCCGCCGGCGCCTGGCTGCGCGCCACCCGCGAGACCATCGCCTCCTGCGAGTGCGTCGAGGGCTGCCCGTCGTGCATCCAGTCGCCCAAGTGCGGCAACCAGAACAACCCGCTCGACAAGGCCGGCGCGCTCGTCCTGCTCGACCTGCTGCTGGCCCACGCCCCGCTGGACTGAGCGGCACCTCCGCGCCGCGCGACGGGTGCGGCCCGAGCATGCCCGGCCCTACGCTGCGTGCATGGTCGTCATGGGTCTGCTCCTGCTCCTCCTCGGTGCCGTCGTCATCCTGGTCGGGGTCCTGACCGCCGACACCACCGGCACCGGGACGGGCATCGGCGTCGAGGTGCTGGGGATCGACGTGTCGCCCGTGACGCTGTTCCTCCTGGGTGTCGGGGCCGCTGCGGCGGTGCTGTGGGGGTTGTCGCTGACCAGGCTCGGGGCCAGGAAGGCGATGCAGGCCCGCCGGGAGCACAAGAAGCTGACCGAGCTGTCGGAGAAGCTGGACCGCGCGCGTGCCGAGGAGCGCGAGGACGACTGAGTCGCGGCCGCCGCCGGCCCCGCCCGAGCGGTGCCCACCAGGGCGGCCTCGGGTCCCCACC
>JGI12075J13256_1000368_pt1 | contig 7959 bp, 7 predicted proteins | sample DeeseametaMP1896_FD_13256 | JGI IMG/M metagenome (IMG submission 13256) | reverse complement strand
CGGCCGCACGCCCGGCCCCACCCTCCCCCGGCCGACCCGCCAGGTCGCGCAGCGCCGGCAGCGGCTCGGCGTCCGGGTCGTGGGCGAAGTCGGGCATCGGCGACTCAGGAGCGGCCGGCGACGGCTCGCCGGCCTGGACCGCCTGGCTCGAGACCAGGGGCGTCGTCGCCACCAGCGCCGCAGCCAGCGCGGTCGGGAGCAGGGCGGACAGGACACGGCGAGGGGACGTCATGTGAGGACCTCGGGTCGGGGGAGCTCCCACCCACCCTGCCGACATCGCCGCCACCCCGCAGCACTTTCGCCCAACCCCATTGCTGGTCGAGCAGGCGAGCGCCAGCGAGCCGTCGTCGAGACCCGGCGACCCAACCACCGACCGCACCCCACTGCCGGTCGAGGAGGTTGCGCAGCACCCGTCTCGAGACCCGGCAAAGCCACACACCCACCGCCACCCAGGTTGTCGGGCAGCGAGGAGCGGGCGTCGAGACCGTTCCCGCCGATACAGGCTGGCACCGTGAGGGCGCGTCACGACACCACCGAGTGCTGGCGCCCAGACTGGAGTCACCCCTTACCCAGTCGCCCGGTCACCCTGCTCGACAGTCCGTCTCCCCGCGCCCACGATCACCGACGCACTCCCGGACGCTGCACTCGTTGAATCCGAACCTGAACCCGTCGGCTGGGTCCTCGTCGGCTCCTGCCGCGGTCAGGTCCCGGCTCAGCGACACGTACTGGCCGTCCTCGCTGATCACGCCGGTCGTCGGCGTGTACCCGTCGGGAATCCGCATCTTCACGCGGTACACCCCGGGAGCTGATGTGTCGGCAAGCGGTGTCCCGGTCCGGGACACTCCCTGACTCGGCAAGGGGCGGTCACCGCTGTACGGGACTGTCCGGACTTCGAGCGGCATCTCGCGTGCCCCGAGGCGGGGGACGGGCCGCGCGACGATCACCCGCCTCTATGGGTCGGACAGACCTATGGGCACTGGCGGCCGCTCAGAAGTCGTGCGGCTCGCACCAGGCCAGCAGTGAGCGCCACGTGCCCGGCGTCACTGCACCGGTGACCGGCGATCCCTCGGATGCAGCTGATGATTTTCCGGCCTGAGCGGACGGAGAGGCAGCAGCGGCGGAGGTCGCGGAGGTGCCGGTGGCTGACGGCGCCAAGGACGACGTACCGCCTGCAGCGGGTACGCCGGCGGGCTGGGCGCTCGCCATCGTGGCCGGGTCCGCGGCGACCGGGTCGGGGTCACTGCTGCGGGCAACCCACCAGGTCGCGTCGCTGCCGGCCGCTGACGCGAGCAGCACCAGCGTGATCGCCAACACGAGCAGGCCCCGCGACCGGCTCGGCGCGTCACCGGCGGCGGCCGCTAGTCGTCGAGGCGTCCGAGGCGCTTCGCTGCTCGGACGTAGGCGTCGAGCGCGGCGCGCTGGCCTACCGCCACCGCTTCGACGATCACGGCGTCGACTCCCCCAGCGGGCAGGAGTCGGTAGACGAGACGGAAGCGGGGCTTGATGTCGTCTCGCTCGTCGAAGTAGACCTTGAAGCAGTCCGAGAGGTCGCCGGTGGATGCCATCTCGTCGAGCGCCTGACCTGCTCGTTTCCCGAGGGAGACGTCCACGAGGATCTGCATGGCGATGAGGCGTAGGTTGTGGGTCGGCAGCGCAGCGAAGTCTTTTCCGCAGCCGGGCAACACTTTGCGCTTGAGCGGGTAGTCGACCCCGTCATGCGCCTTAGCCATGCGAGACGGTGCCGTCCTCGCCAATGCTCAGCCCGAGCTCGGCAGCGAACTCGTCGAGGTCACGTGATTCACCGGGCTCGGCCAGGCGGGCCCGGACGGCTTCGGCGAGCAGCACGTCCTCGATCGCGGGCAGGAGACGCTCGAAGAGCTCGTAAGGCAGGACGACACCCTCGGGCTTGCGGTGGGCGCCAAAGACCATCGGCTCGGCTGCCAGGCCCTGCAGCCGGAAGCGCTTGGCCACCGAGGGAAGAGCGGTGCGCGCTTCACTGGTGGGGATCACCTGGATCGTCATGCAGCAAGAGTACCACCAGCCGTACAGACTCTCGCACGAATATGCGTACGCTAACTCGTACGACTTTGCTCGAATCGTGTGCCGAGCCAGCCTCAGCGGGCAAGCACGACCTGCCAGGCGGGAAAGCCGCGTCGCCGGTCGAGGAGGTTGCGCAGCAACCGTCTCGAGACCCCGCAACCCACACACCCACCGCAACCCAGGTGGTCGAGCAGCGAGGAGCGCCAGCGACGAGCGAGCGTCGAGACCACCCACCGCAACCGGGCGAGACCAGCCCCGAGGACCTGGGTCGACCCCAGTAGGTTCACCAGCGTGCGCATGCTCCACGGCCCCACGCCGGGCCCCGTCGATGACGATGACCTCGCCGACGCCTACCCCTGGCCCGACACGACCGAGCGCCCCTACGTCCGCGCGATGATGGTCAGCACCCTCGACGGTGCGGCGGCGGGCGACGACGGGCTGAGCGGCTCGGTGTCGGGTGGGGCGGACCGCGCGGTCCTGCGCGCCGTACGCCGCTTCGCCGATGTCGGTCCTGGTCGGGGGCGGCACCATGAAGGCCGAGGGGTACGGCCCCCTCAAGGCACGCGACGAGGACGCCGCGCGCCGCGAGCAGCAGGGCCAGGCGACGGCGCCGGTGCTCGCGGTGGTCTCCGGCAGCCTCGACCTGCCGCTGGGCGGGGGCTCGTTCGCGGACTCCGACGTCACGCCGATCGTGTTCACGACCGAGAAGGCCGACCCGACCAAGGTCGACGACGCCCGCAAGCGGGTCGAGGTCGTGCAGCTCCCGGGCGAGCACGTGGACGCCGCGACGGTGATCGACCAGCTGCACAAGAAGGGGCTGGGTCGGATCGTGTGCGAGGGCGGGCCGGGCCTGCTCAACCAGGTGACCGACGCCGGGCTGCTCGACGAGGCCGACATCACCGTCTCCCCGATGCTGGTGGGCACGGAGAAGACCCCCGACACCCCGATGCTCCAGGCCCCGGCGAGCTTCGAGCTGCAGCACGTGCTGACGGCCGAGGAGTTCCTGATGCTCCGCTACACGAAGGCGGACCCGAGCAAGCAGGGAGACGACCAGTGATCGACCTGCGCCGCCTGGCCAAGCTGGTCGAGGACCACGGCGACCTCCTCGACGCCCCGGTCGCGCCGTTCCGGCTGTCCACGCCGACGAGCAGCCGCGAGGTAGACACCGACGTCGAGCCGGCGATCATGGGCGTGGTCAACCTGTCCAAGGACAGCTGGTACCGCGAGTCCGTCGCCATCGGCACCGACGCCGCCCTGCGCCTTGGTCGCCTCCAGGTCGCGCAGGGCGCGCACTTCATCGACGTGGGCGCGGAGTCGATCCAGGACTACGCCGAGGACGTCGCGGCCGAGCAGCAGGTCGAGCAGCTCGTCCCAGTCATCGAGGGGCTCACGCAGGACGGCATCGTCGTCTCGGTCGAGGCCTACCACCCGAGCGTCGTGAAGGCCTCCTTCGAGGCCGGCGCCCGCGTCCTCAACCTCACCGGGTCCGGGCACGACGAGGAGATGTTCGCCCTCGCCGCGCAGTACGACGCCAGCGTGATCCTCTGCCACGTCGGCGGCACCCACCCCCGCGACCTCGACCCCGACGCCGACCCGGGCGCGGACCCGATCGCCCACATGACTCCCCAGTTCGAGGCCCGCATCGCAGCTGCCCGCGCCGCCGGCGTCACCAGCATCTCGCTGGACCCCGGCATCGGCTTCGGCTTCCGCTGGGCCCCGACCATGGACGCCCGGGTGGCCTACCAGTCCCACGTCCTGCTGGAGACCTTCCGCCTGCGCGCCCTCGGCCTCCCGCTCTGCCACGCCCTTCCCGCCGCCCGCCACCTGTGGGGCGAAGAGGTCCGCTCCGCCGAGCACTTCTTCGCCGTCCTCGCGCACCTCGGCCGCACCGGCATCTACCGCGTCCACGAGGTCCCCCGCGTCGCCGCCGCCCTCAGGACCCTCCACACCCTCTAGCCCTCGCCGGTCGAGGAGGTTGCGCAGCAACCGTCTCGAGACCACAACCCGTTGGTCGAGCAGGCGAGCGCCAGCGAGCCGTCGTCGAGACCCCGCACCCCAGGGTGGTCGAGCAGCGAGGAGCGCCAGCGACGAGCGAGCGTCGAGACCACCCCACCGCAACCGAGGTGGCCGAGGTGCGAGCGAAACGAGCCCCGGGACCTACCGCGCCCGCACCTTCGCACTGAACCCCGAGACCGGCGAGAACCCGGTGCCCGTCTTCGCCTCGACGGTGAACCGCCACGGCCCCGTCGTGCCGACGCCGAAGTCCGTACGCCGCAGGTCGGCCCCGACGAACCGCCGGATCGTCGTCTTCTTTCCTCCGGCCCCGCGTCCGACGGCGGTCAGCCGGAAGCAGCACGGCGAGGCCTCGCCCCACTCCGGGTCGCCCCACGAGACCAGGACCGTCCGGTCCCCGCCTCGACGTCCCGGCTTCACCCGGGGCGCAGCCATCTGCTCGGCCGCGGCGAACGTCCGCCCTGTGGCCGAGATCGGCAGGCCGGGACCGAAGTCCGAGGTCACGCCGCGCACGGTCACCACGTGCTCCGTGCCGTCGGTCAGACCACGCACGAACCCCTTGATCGTGTCCTTCCTACGTCGGGTGGTCTCGAAGTCGACGGGCTCCCCGTCCACGTCCACCAGCCACGAGTCGGGCGTGCCGATCTTCTTGTGGGTCTTCTTGGCGCTGCGCCACGCCACGAAGAAGCCGCCCGCTCGGGGCTTGAGCTGCATCCACACCGGCGCGGGCCACTGGTCCTCGTAGGTGAACTCCTGCACGGCCTCGTGGCTCCAGCCGTACGCCGTCCGCGTCATCATCCGCAGCGTGCCCGTCGACCGGCCACCCGCGTGCGGCACGTCCAGGCTGTCCTCGGTGGTGCTCAACCGCCGCACGACGTCGGATATGGAGTCGAAGACGACGTCGACCCGGGTCTCGAGGACCTCGTCGTCGGTCCCGGGCTCCCACTCGACCCTGAGCACGTCCTCGTCGGGTCGGCTCATAGTCGAGATCGAGGTCGGCGGGTCCGGCAGGCGGCCGCCCAGCTTCCCGCTGAAGCTCGTCCACGGCCCTGGGCCGCTGGTCTCGACCGCGCGGATGGACCAGGTGAAGGCCGTGCCGGCGGGGACGGAGTTCTCGGTCCAGTACGCGTAGTTCTGGTCAGCGGGGTACTCGAGCTCTCGTGTGAAGTGGCCCTCCAGGTCGAGCTCGACCTCGAACCGGAGCAGTGCTCCCGGTGAGGTCGGCGAGTAGGTCCAGTCGCTCCCGATCTGCTGGTCGTAGACGAACCACTGCCGGATCGCGGGGGCCGTGGGCGCGGCCGCGGCGGGCGTGACACCCAGGCCGGCGAGCAGCAGGGACAGCGTGCCCAGCAGGAGGACGAGCGCGCGGACCGGTCGGCGACGATGCATGGACGACCTCGAGTCGGAGCAGGGCGGCGGGAGTGCCGACCCGCGGACTTTACTTTGCGGCGGAGGCTCCCGGCCGCTGTGCCACCCGGATGGCTAGACCACACAGCGGCAGCGCCACCAGCACGACGGCCACCTGCCCCACCCACGACGGCCCGGCGACGAACGCCAGCGACACCACGTGCCCGAGCAGCGCGATCGGCACCCACCGCGCGATGACGTCGGCGCCGGCGCGCCACAGCGCGATCGCGAGCAGCAGCTCCCCGAGGTAGAACGCCCCGACCCACGCGAAGACGAAGGTCATCAGCCCGTTCTCCTCGGCGGCCGCCTCGAGCGCCGCCGGGGTCAGTGCTTCGGTGACGACGAGCGCCCGGAAGAAGATCAGCAGCGCGGCGTACCCCGCGGTCCCGAGGTACCCCACCGCCAGCACCATGCACGCCGCCATCGCCGTACGCCGCCCGCGGCCCTGCACCAGCACGATGATCGCCGGGAGCCCGAGGATCAGCCCGACCGAGGCGAGGAAGTACATGAACGCCCCGCCGAGCCAACGCCCACCCTGCTCCTGCACGGTGCGGAACATGTCCTGTGTCGTGGCGCCGTCGGTGGTCAGCACCGTGGCCAGCAGCAGCGCCATTGCGCCCGCTACCAGCGAGGCCGCGCTGACGGGCAGCCAGTCGTCGTTCCGCATGGGCGGACTGTGACAGATCGCTGCCCCGCCCACGAGACCCGACGGGTATGGACCGGGTGACGAGCGTCCCAGCGAGGATCCGGCCGCCCCCTTACACTCGCGCCCGTGCGCCGTGCTCCCGGTTCGTCCTCCCCCGGCTTCTCCCCCGCTGTCGTCCTGGTCGTCCTGCTGGCGATCGTGGTGGTGGGTGGCACCGCCTACGGCTACCAGCAGTGGCAGGACGACATCGCCGCTGCCACGGCGACCGACACCACGAACCCCGGCACGTCCTCAGGCAGCGGGGGTCTGCCCAGCGCCCCGTCGAGCGACGAGGCCAGCAAGGAAGCGAAGGGCGGCAAGGGCGACGACGAGAAGGCGGACCCTTACGAGCCGCCCACGTTCGACGTGCTCGAGCCGACCGACAACCGGCCGCAGCCGGTGGTGCTGCTGGTGGGCGACGGGTACGCCGACGGACGCGGCGCCTCCAACCCCGGCAACTCCTACGCCAGCCTGATCAGCAAGGAGCTCGGCTGGGACGTCCGCCTCGCCACCGCCCCCGGCGCCGGCTATCTCTCCAGCAACTCGCTGCTCGACCTCTTCACCGACTCCCCGGAGTCGGTCGACCCGGACCTGGTGATCATCCAGGGCGGGTACGGCGGTAACGGTTCGAATGACGCCGCCAAGGCAGCCATCGAGCAGCTCGACGCGACGATCGCCGAGCGCTACCCCGACGCCGACGTCGTCGCGGTCAGCCCGTTCTGGCCCGGCACCCTCAACAAGCAGGCCGAGACCCGCGAGCGCACCGTCGCCCGCGCATGGCGGGAGGACTCCGACGTCCTGGTCCTGCGCCCCCAGCCCGACGGCTGGTCCACCTTCGACACCGTCAACGGCGCCCCCGACGACGCCGGCCACGAGCTCATCGCAACGTCGATGATCGAGGCCTTCCGCGAATCAGGCCTCGCCCCCTCCGCCTGACCACTCCGCTCGCTGATCGAGGTGCGAGCGCAGCGAGCCTCGAGACCCTCTCGGAGTGAGCGTCAGCGGCCGAGCAGACCCAGCAGGTAGGCGCCGTAGCCGCTCTTGACCAGCGGTCGGGCTCGCTCCTCCAGTTCGTCGTCGCTGAGGAAGCCAAGACGCCAAGCGATCTCCTCGGGAGCCCCGATCTTCATGCCCTGGCGGTGCTCGATGGTCCGGATGAAGTTGCTGGCGTCGTTGAGCGAGTCGAACGTCCCGGTGTCGAGCCAGGCAGTTCCACGCGGCAGCACCTCCACCTGGAGCCGTCGCTGCTCGAGGTAGATCCGGTTGAGATCGGTGATCTCGAGCTCGCCGCGCGCCGAGGGCTTGAGGTCCGCTGCGTAGTCGACGACGTCGGGCCCGTAGAAGTAGAGGCCCGGTACTGCGTAGTTGCTGCGTGGCTTTTCCGGCTTCTCCTCCAACGACACGGCAACTCCCGAGTCGTCGAACTCCACCACTCCGTACGCCGTGGGGTCGGCGACCTGGTAGCCGAAGACCGCGGCACCATCGAGGGTCTCGAAGCGGCGCAGCTGAGTGCCCAGGCCGGCTCCGTAGAAGATGTTGTCCCCGAGCACGAGTCCCACGGGCTCGCCACCCACATGGTCGGCGCCGATGTGGAACGCCTGGGCGAGCCCGTCGGGCGAGGGCTGAACCGCGTAGGAGAGCTCGATCCCGAACTGCGATCCGTCCCCCAGCAGCCGACGGAAAAGCTCCGACTCGTGAGGAGTCGTGATGACGAGCACCTCGCGAATGCCCGCCAGCATGAGCGTCGACAGCGGGTAGTAGATCATCGGCTTGTCGTAGACCGGCACCAGCTGCTTGCTGATCCCGAGAGTGAT
>JGI12075J13256_1000351_pt1 | contig 8260 bp, 8 predicted proteins | sample DeeseametaMP1896_FD_13256 | JGI IMG/M metagenome (IMG submission 13256) | reverse complement strand
CTCCTTCGGGGCGCTGGCGATCGTCGACTCGCTGCCCGCCGAGCCGGCCACCGGCACCATCCCGGCGATCACCGAGCCGCTCCCCGGGGAGGGCGCGTGAGGTACCGCGTCTCCCACCGCACCGTCTACTCCTACGACGAGCCGGTCACCGACTCCTTCGGGCTCGCCTACCTCACGCCGCGCGAGCTGCCCTGGCAGCAGGTCGCCAGCCACGAGGTCACGGTCGACCCCGAGGCCAGCGACCTCGCCCACGAGCTGGACTACCACGGCAACCTGGCGACGTACTTCCAGGTGACCGAGCGACACACGACGCTTCTGGTCGACGCGCTCTCCGAGGTCACCGTCAGCACGCCGATCCACTCCGACGCCGCGCTCGGCGGCGCCTGGGAGCGCGCCCGGCCGCTGCTCGACCCGACGCTGCCCGGTGCGTGGCTGGCCGCGGACTTCGCGCTGGCCTCCGCCTCGGCCGAGCAGACCGCGGAGGCCAAGGAGTACGCCGCGGAGTCGCTGACCCGCGGCCGCCCGATCGGCGAGGCGGCGACCGAGCTGATGACCCGCATCCACCGCGACTTCGCCTACGACAAGACCGCGACGACCGTGACGTCCACGATCGAGGACATCTTCGACAAGCGCGCGGGGGTCTGCCAGGACTTCGCCCACCTGACGCTGGCCTGCCTGCGCGGGCACGGCCTGGCCGCGCGCTACGTCTCGGGCTACCTCGCCACCGAGCCGCCCCCGGGCAAGGAGCGGATCGTCGGCGCCGACGCGTCGCACGCCTGGGTCGAGGTGTGGCTGCCCGACCACGACAGCGGGGGGCCGGGGGAGTGGCTGGCCATCGACCCGACCAACGACCAGTGGGCCGGCGACCGCTACGTCACCGTCGCGTGGGGCCGCGACTACGGCGACGTGCCGCCGGTCAAGGGCGTGATCTTCACCGAGGCCAAAAGATCCACCCTGCGGGTGGAGGTCGACGTCGCCCCGCTCTGACACCATCCGGGCGTGAAGTCCTACCGCTGCCGGGTCTGCGACAACCCGCTCTACTTCGAGAACTCGGTCTGCGTCTCCTGCGGGACGGCCCTGGGCTACTCCCGCGCCGAGCGCGCGATCGTCCCCGTCGACGAGCAGGGCCGCTACGTCGACGCCGAGGGGTTGGTCTGGCACGTCTGCTGCAACCTAAACCTCTCCGGCTGCACCTGGCTGGCCACCACCGAGGGCGGGCAGTGCTCGGCCTGCGACCTGACCCGCACCCGTCCTGCCGACGACGACGAGGTCGGGCTGACCAACTACCCGGCGGCGGAGAAGGCCAAGCGGCACCTGGTCGCCGAGCTCGACATCCTCGGCTTCCGGGTCGTCGGCAAGGACCCGGCCCAGGGCGGGGACCCCGACGAGGGCCTGGCCTTCGACCTGCTCTCCTCGGTGGAGGAGAACGTCGTCATCGGCCACGAGGACGGCGTCATCACCATCGACCTGGCCGAGTCGGACGCGGCGTACCGCGAGAAGGTCCGTGCCCAGCTCGACGAGCCCTACCGCACCATGCTCGGGCACTTCCGGCACGAGGTCGGCCACTACTACGAGTGGCAGCTGGTCCGCGGCGAGGAACGGATGGCGCGCTGTCGCGAGCTGTTCGGCGACGAGTCGATCGACTACCAGGCCGAGATCGACCGGCACTACTCCGAGGGCCCGCCGGCCGGCTGGGAGCAGCGCTACATCTCGACGTACGCCACGATGCACCCCTTCGAGGACTTCGCCGAGACCTTCGCGCACTACCTGCACATCTGCGACACNATCGAGACCGCCGGNGAGTACGGCCTGACCTCGGTCGCGCCGGTCTCGGCGTTCTCGAGCTTCCGCGACGTCGTCAGCGGGATCTGGGTCCCGCTGTCGGTGGCGCTGAACATGATCAACCGCTCGATGGGCAAGGACGACCTCTACCCGTTCGTCATCCCCGACCCGGTGCTCGACAAGCTCGACTTCGTCGCCTCGCTGCCCCAGTAGCCACCGGGGTGAACGGACTGGTTGAAGCCTCACCTAGTCTCGAGTCATGAGTGACGACCAGACTCCGTCGTACGTCGAGAAGGGCGGCTTCGAGCGGGACATGAACTACGTCCCGGACCGGATCACCCGCGGTGGGGAGAAGCCCGAGCACGGCCCGGTCAACGGGGAGCTGTGGCCGGTCGAGCCGGGGCGCTACCGCCTCGTCGCGGCCCGCGCCTGCCCGTGGGCCAACCGCGCGATCATCGTGCGCGAGCTGCTCGGCCTGCAGGACGTCATCTCGCTCGGGACGCCGGGGCCGACCCACGACAAGCGGTCGTGGACCTTCGACCTCGACGAGGGCGACAAGGACCCGGTGCTCGGCATCCACTGGCTGCGCGAGGCCTACGACAAGCGCTTCCCCGACTACCCGCGCGGCATCACGGTGCCCGCGATCGTGGACGTCCCGACCGGGGAGATCGTCACCAACGACTTCCCGTGGATCACCCACGACTTCTTCTTCGAGTGGCGCGACCACCACAAGCCCGACGCGCCGGACCTGTGGCCCGACGACCTCCGCGAGGAGATGGAGGAGGTCATGCAGCGGGTCTTCACCGAGGTCAACAACGGTGTCTACCGTTGCGGCTTCGCCGGCGACCAGGACAGCTACGAGGCGGCGTACGACCGGCTCTTCGACGCGCTGGACTGGCTCGAGTCACGGCTGGCGGACCGGCGCTACCTGATGGGCGACTCCATCACCGAGGCCGACGTCCGGCTGTTCACGACCCTGGCGCGCTTCGACGCGGTCTACCACGGCCACTTCAAGTGCAACCGCAACAAGCTGGCCGAGATGCCCAACCTCTGGGGCTACGCGCGCGACCTGTTCCAGACGCCCGGCTTCGGCGACACCATCGCCTTCGACCAGATCAAGGCGCACTACTACGTCGTGCACTCCGACATCAATCCCACCGGGATCGTCCCGAAGGGCCCCGACGAGACGCTCTGGCACACGCCGCACGGGCGCGAGCGGCTCTGACGCGCGGGCCGACGGGCGGGCTGTCGGACGGGCTGTCGGACGGGCTCAGGCCCGCTCGACCTCGCTCTTGAGCTTGAGGACCCTGGTGCCGTCCTCCTGCTCGATCACGTACGCCGGGTCGTCCTTGCTGCCCTTGCGCTTGATCTTCTCGCCCTTGATCTGACGCTCGACGGTGTCGTGGTACACCTCCGTGACGGTGCCGCTCGCCGACCCGTTGCCCCACGACCAGCTGACCTCGGTGCCCTTGCGGATGCTCATGCCCTCGACGGTAGGCAGGCGAGGGGCCGCGTCCGCTCACCCGACAGGCTTCCTGACCGCCCTGGGTCTCGAGGCTCGCTCCGCTCGCACCTCGACCACCGGCGGACAGGGCCGCCCGGTTGGCGGACGTCAGGCGCGTCCCGGTACGGTGTCGGCACAGTGTGTCCCGGGTCACAGGCCACACCACCCCGTGACACGACCCGGCACCACAGGCAGCAGACGAGCGGAGACCCCGCACCGTCTCGTGACCGCAAAGGAGCGCGCGCGTGCCCGACAGCAACCCGAGTCCCGGATTCGGCCCGGACCTCGCCGAGGTCTTCGGCCCGGCCCACTCCGACGGCGGTCCCGAGCTGGTGCAGCTTCTGACGCCCGAGGGCGAGCGGGTCCACCACCCCGAGTTCGACCTGGACTTCTCCGCCGAGCAGATCCGCGGCTTCTACCGCGACATGGTGCTGACCCGGCGCATCGACACCGAGGCCACCGCGCTCCAGCGCCACGGCGAGCTCGGCATCTGGGCCCAGCTGCTCGGCCAGGAGGCCGCGCAGATCGGCGCCGGCCGCGCGCTGCGCCCGCAGGACTACGTCTTCCCGACCTACCGCGAGCACGGCGTCGCCTGGTGCAAGGGCATCGACCCGCTCAAGCTGCTCGGGCTCTTCCGCGGCGTCGACCACGGCTCGTGGGACCCCCACGAGTTCAACTTCGGTCTCTACACGATCGTCATCGGCGCCCAGTGCCTGCACGCGACCGGCTACGCCATGGGCATGCAGCGCGACGGCGTCGTCGGCACCGGCGACCCCGACCGCGACGCCGCGGTCATCGCGCACTTCGGTGACGGTGCCTCGTCCCAGGGCGACGTCAACGAGTCCTTCATCTTCGCCGCCTCCTACAACGCCCCGGTCGTGTTCTTCTGCCAGAACAACCAGTGGGCGATCTCCGAGCCGATCGAGCGCCAGACCCGCATCCCGCTCTACCAGCGCGCGCTGGGCTTCGGCTTCCCGGGCATCCGCGTCGACGGCAACGACGTGCTGGCGACGTACGCCGTCACGCAGGCCGCCCTGCAGCGGGCCCGTGACGGCCAGGGTCCGACCTTCGTGGAGGCCTACACCTACCGGATGGGCGCTCACACGACCACCGACGACCCGACCCGCTACCGGCTGTCGGCGGACGTGGAGTCGTGGAAGCTCAAGGACCCGATCGCCCGCCTGGAGGTCTACCTGCGCCGCAACGGACTGGTCGACGACGGCCTGGTGGAGGACGTGAAGGCCGAGGCCGACGAGCTCGGCGCCCACCTGCGCGAGGGCTGCAAGTCGATGCCCGACCCGCGGGCGATGGACATGTTCGACCACGTCTACGCCGAGGTGCCCGAGGAGCTCGCGGCCCAGCGCGACGGCTTCGCCGACTACCTCGCGTCGTTCGAGGGGAGCCACTGATGAGCGAGAAGATCACCCTGGCCAAGGGTCTGAACATGGGCCTGCGCAAGGCCATGGAGGACGACCCGAAGGTCCTGCTCATGGGTGAGGACGTCGGCAAGCTCGGCGGCGTCTTCCGCATCACCGACGGCCTGCAGAAGGACTTCGGCGAGGACCGCGTCATCGACTCCCCGCTCGCGGAGTCCGGCATCGTCGGCACCGCGGTCGGCATGGCGCTGCGCGGCTACCGCCCGGTGGTGGAGATCCAGTTCGACGGGTTCGTCTACCCCGCCTACGACCAGATCGTGTGCCAGGTGGCGAAGATGCGCTACCGCTCCAAGGGCCACAGCCCGATGCCGATGGTCATCCGCATCCCCTTCGGCGGCGGCATCGGCGCGGTCGAGCACCACAGCGAGTCGCCCGAGGCGCAGTTCGCGCACACCCCGGGCCTGAAGGTCGTCGCCTGCTCCAACCCGGTCGACGGCTACTGGATGATCCAGCAGGCCATCGCCTCCGACGACCCGGTGATCTTCCTCGAGCCCAAGCGGCAGTACCACGCCGACAAGATGGAGCTCGACACCGCGATCACCCCGCCGCCGCTGTTCACCTCCCGCGTCGCCCGCCCCGGCACCGACGTCACGGTGCTGGCCTACGGCCCGACGGTGCGCACCGCGCTGACCGCGGCCGAGGCCGCTGCCGGCGAGGGCCGCTCGATCGAGGTCATCGACCTGCGCACGCTCAGCCCGCTCGACATGGGTCCGGTCCTGGACTCCGTGCGCCGCACCGGTCGCTGCGTGGTCGTGCACGAGGCGCACGTCAACCTCGGCATGGGTGCCGAGCTGGCCGCCCGGGTGACCGAGGAGTGCTTCTACTCCCTGGAGGCGCCGGTGCTGCGCGTGGGCGGGTTCGACACGCCGTACCCCGCCTCGCGCATCGAGGAGGACTTCCTGCCCGACCTCGACCGGCTGCTCGACGCCGTCGACCGCACGTTCTCGTTCTGATGCCCGCCGTCGGTCGAGGTGCGAGGGCGGCCACGCCCGAGCCTCGAGACCCGGTGACCCGAACCGTCGGTCGAGGTGCGAGGGCGGCCACGCCCGAGCCTCGAGACCCGGTGACCTGAGAGGAAACCTGATGCCTGAGTACAAGCTGCCCGACGTCGGCGAGGGCCTGACCGAGGCCGAGGTCGTCGCCTGGCGGGTCAAGGTCGGCGACGTCATCGAGGTCAACGAGATCGTCTGCGACATCGAGACCGCGAAGTCGATCGTGGAGCTGCCCTCGCCGTACGCCGGCGAGGTCACCGCGCTGCTGGTCCCCGAGGGCGAGACCGTCGCCGTCGGCACCCCGATCATCCGCATCGGCGCCGACTCGGCGGTTGAGGAGGTTGCGCAGCAACCGTCTCGAAACCCCGACGCCGACATGGACATCGACCTGTCCAACCCCGCGGCCTCCGGTGGCGGTGAGGGCGAGAGCCTGGTGGGGCGCAACAAGGCCGACCGCGGCCCGACCCGCCGTGCCCGGCGCGCCCCGGGCGCCGAGGCCGCCAACAAGCAGGCCCAGGCCGCCTTCGACCCCGGCACCAGCCCGGCGCCCGAGCTCGAGGAGCTGCCCGAGGTCTCTCCGCCGTCCTACTCGGCGGTCGAGGAGGGTGCGCAGCAACCGTCTCGAGACCCCGCGCCGGCTGACGTCCGCGTGCTCGCCAAGCCGCCGGTGCGCAAGCTGGCCAAGGACCTCGGTGTCGACCTCACCAGGCTGACCGGCGAGGGCCCCCAGGGCTCGGTGACCCGCGAGCAGGTCCAGGCTGCCGCGACCTCGACGCCGGTGGTTGAGGAGGTTGCGCAGCAACCGTCTCGAAACCCGGCGTCCACCGGCGCCCGCGAGACCCGCGAGCCGATCAAGGGCGTGCGCAAGATGATGGGCCAGGCGATGGTCGACTCGGCCTTCACCGCCCCGCACGTGACCGAGTGGGTCACCCTCGATGCGACCCGCACGATGGAGCTGGTGGAGCGGCTGAAGTCGCACCGGGAGTTCCGCGACGTCAAGGTCAGCCCGCTGCTGGTGCTGGCCAAGGCGTGCCTGCTGGCCATCCGGCGTACGCCGGAGATCAACTCCTTCTGGGACGAGGCGGCCCAGGAGGTCGTCTACAAGCACTACGTCAACCTCGGGATCGCCGCGGCGACCCCGCGCGGCCTGGTGGTGCCCAACGTCAAGGACGCCGACGCGATGACCCTGCGCGAGCTGGCCGAGGCGCTGGGCGACCTCACCGCCACCGCGCGCGAGGGGAAGACGCAGCCGGCCGACATGAGCGGCGGGTCGTTCACGATCACCAACGTGGGCGTCTTCGGCGTCGACGCCGGCACCCCGATCATCAACCCCGGTGAGTCGGCGATCCTGTGCTTCGGCTCGATCACCCGCAAGCCGTGGGTGGTCGTCGAGGACGGCGAGGAGCGCGTCGTGCCGCGCCACGTCACGACGCTGGCGCTCTCCTTCGACCACCGCCACGTCGACGGCGAGAAGGGTTCGCGCTTCCTGGCCGACGTCGCCGCGATCCTCGAGGACCCCGCCTCCGCTCTGCTGTTCTGACGCTCTCGTGTGGCTCAGCGCGCTCCATCGACCGCGCTGAGCCACACGAGGCGCAGCGAACACGTCTGGACCGCTCGTCCAGACGGGTTCCTCCACCTCCGCCGGTCGCCGATGGGACACCGGAGGGGCCTGCCCGTGCCGGGGCGGCCCCCGAGGGAGGAAACCATGCGCAACTCGATCAAGGCCGCGCTCGCGGCGACCGCCGGTGCAGGACTGCTGCTGGGCGGGGCCGGCTCGCTGGCCTACTGGAACGACGCCACCGAGGTGCAGCCGGACACCACGCTGACCTCCGGCACCCTCGACCTGGGTGCGCCCACCTGCGCGAGCTGGAAGCTCGACGACGACAGCGACTTCACTCCCGCCAGCGACACGATCGTGCCGGGAGACAGCCTGACGCGGACCTGCCAGTTCCAGATCAGCGCCACGGGTGACCACCTGACCGCCCAGCTGTCGGCGAACGTGCCGAGCATGCCCGACAGTGCGTTGGAGGACGAGCTGGCCTTCACCGCGGTCTACGAGATCGACACCGACGCCACCGACGACGGGACCGGTGAGACCACGGTCGACCCGGACGCCGGTGCGGTCGCCTTCAGCGACGCCGACGACGGGTCCTACCTGCGGGTCGAGTTCACCGTGGACTTCCCGTTCGGGGCGAGCGTCGACAACGACTCCAACGGTGCGGTGTCGGCCCAGCTCGACGCGATCACCGTGACGGCGACGCAGACGAACACCGAGCACCCCTGACATGCGGCCGGGACGGGCCCGGCACGACCGCGCGATGACCGGCGGCCGCCGGTGGCTGCTGCCGCTGCGGCTGCTCACCTGGCTCTTCACCGCCTCGGTGGCAGTGCTGGTGCTCGCGGCGGTGGTGGTCCCACGGCTGGCCGGCGCGACGCCGTACACCGTGCTGACCGGCTCGATGACACCCGCCTACCCGCCCGGCTCGCTGGTGGTGGTGCGGCCGGTGGAGCCGAACGAGGTGCGCATCGGCGACGTCGTGACCTAC
>JGI12075J13256_1000341_pt1 | contig 8438 bp, 7 predicted proteins | sample DeeseametaMP1896_FD_13256 | JGI IMG/M metagenome (IMG submission 13256) | reverse complement strand
CCCTGTGGCCCTGCGACCGCGGCAGGCGAGGGCCGGCCGAGGTGACGCACCGACGGAGGAAGTCGCCGCCACGACAAGACTTGCGCCCGGCCCACCGTGGTCGAGGCGATGGACCTGCCCGGACGCTGCGCATCCCGCGCCCGGGCCGAGGAGCAGCACATGCCCGACGAGTTCCAGGTCGGCGACGAGCCGATCACCCCTGCCGTCGACACCACCAGCGCCCCGGGCGGCGAGGCCACCGAGGCCGCCGCCGAGGCACCCGCCGAGAAGCCGGCGAAGAAGACCGCGGCCAAGAAGACGGCCGCGAAGAAGACCGCCGCGAAGAAGACGGCGGCGAAGAAGACCGCGGCCAAGAAGACGGCCGCGAAGAAGACCGCCGCCAAGGCCGTCGAGGCGACCGACGCGGGCGGTGACCAGCAGCTACCGCTCGACGAGGCTGCCGCCGAGACCGCTCCCGTGGTGAAGAAGACGACCCGCACCCGCAAGACCGCCGCCAAGGCCGCTCCCGCCCCCGAGGCTGGTCAGGCTGCGGAGGAGACGGCGCAGGCCGCTCCCGCGAAGAAGGCGCCCGCCAAGCGCGCCGCCAAGAAGGCGGCTCCCGCCGCCGAGGCGCCTGCCGAGGCCAGGACCGAGCCCAGCGCCGAGGCGGAGGCCGGCGAGACCGCACCCGCGAAGCCGGCCAAGAAGGCCGCCGCGAAGAAGACCACCTCGCGCAGCAAGAAGGCGCAGGCCCCGGCCGAGCCGACCGCCGTCGCCGAGGAGACTGCCGAGGAGCCCACGGAGGAGTCCACCGAGGCCGCCGGCACCGGCGCAACGGTCCCGCTCTTCCAGGCCCCCGACGCCTCGAAGGCCACCAAGGCGAAGAAGTCGACGAAGCCGAAGCAGGCCGAGCCGGCCGCCGAGGAGGAGGACGAGGACGACGAGTCCACCGCCGCGGACGCCGAGGAGCAGGACGGACAGGACGTCGAGNCCCAGCCCAGGACGCCGACGACAGCGACGACGAGGACGGGGACGACTCCGGCGAGGGCGGCTCGTCCTCCGGTCGTCGCCGGCGTCGTCGGGGCGGCCGTCGTCGCCGCCGCGGTGGCGGTGGTGGCCAGGGTGGCAACGACCAGGGTGACGACCAGTCCGGCGGCCAGTCCGGCGGCCAGTCCGGCGGCCAGTCCGGCGGCCAGGGCAAGGGCCAGGACGGCGGCAAGGACCAGCAGTCCGGTGACCAGGGTGACCAGTCCGGTGATGGCCAGGGCGCCAAGGACGATCAGGGCGGCAAGGACGACCAGGGCGGCAAGGACGACCAGGGCGAGCAGGGCGAGGGCTCGAGCAGCTCGCGCCGTCGTCGGCGTCGCCGTCGCTCCGGTGAGGGCGACGGGGGCGGCGGGGACGACCCGGCCAACACCGTCACCAAGGTCCGCAGCTCGCGCACCGGCGAGGACCAGATCACCGCACTGAGCGGGTCGACCCGGCTCGAGGCCAAGAAGCAGCGCCGCCGCGAGGGCCGCGAGGCCGGCCGTCGCCGCGCCCCGATCGTCTCCGAGGCCGAGTTCCTCGCCCGCCGCGAGTCCGTCGAGCGGGTCATGGTCATCCGCGAGCGCGAGGACCTCACCCAGATCGGCGTGCTGGAGGACAAGGTGCTCGTCGAGCACTACGTCGCCCGCGAGTCGCAGACCTCGCTGATCGGCAACGTCTACCTCGGGCGGGTGCAGAACGTCCTGCCCTCGATGGAGGCCGCCTTCATCGACATCGGCAAGGGCCGCAACGCCGTGCTGTACGCCGGCGAGGTCAACTGGTCCGCGCTCGGTCACAAGGAGGGCCAGCCGCGCAAGATCGAGTCGGTGCTCTCCTCGGGCCAGTCGGTCCTGGTGCAGGTCACCAAGGACCCGATCGGTCACAAGGGTGCCCGCCTGACCAGCCAGGTCAGCCTGGCCGGCCGCTTCCTGGTCTACGTGCCCGACGGCACCACCTCCGGCATCTCCCGCAAGCTGCCCGACACCGAGCGGGCCCGCCTCAAGGCGCTGCTCAAGGAGATCGTCCCCGACTCCGCCGGCGTCATCGTGCGCACCGCGGCCGAGGGCGCCAGCGAGGAGGAGCTGACCCGCGACGTCGAGCGGCTCAAGGCCCGCTGGGAGGACATCGAGAAGAAGTCCAAGGGCTCCGCGCCCCAGCTGCTGTACGGCGAGCCGGACCTGACCCTCAAGGTCGTCCGTGACCTCTTCACCGAGGACTTCGCCAAGCTCGTCATCCAGGGCGACGACTCCTGGTCGACCGTGCAGGACTACGTCCAGCACGTCGCCCCGGACCTGGCCGACCGCCTCGAGCGCTTCGAGCCGGCCACGGAGGGTCGCGACGCCGGCAAGGACGTCTTCGCGGCGTACCGCGTCGACGAGCAGATCGCCAAGGGCCTGGACCGCAAGGTCTGGCTGCCCTCGGGCGGCTCGCTGGTCATCGACCGCACCGAGGCGATGACCGTGGTCGACGTCAACACCGGCAAGTTCACCGGCTCCGGGGGCAACCTGGAGGAGACCGTCACCAAGAACAACCTGGAGGCGGCCGAGGAGATCGTGCGCCAGCTGCGGCTGCGCGACATCGGCGGCATCATCGTCGTCGACTTCATCGACATGGTCCTGGAGTCCAACCGCGACCTGGTGCTGCGGCGCCTGGTCGAGTGCCTGGGCCGTGACCGGACCCGTCACCAGGTCGCCGAGGTGACCTCGCTGGGCCTGGTGCAGATGACCCGCAAGCGGATCGGCACCGGCCTGCTCGAGGCCTTCAGCGAGAACTGCACCCGCTGCCAGGGCCGCGGCCTGGTCGTCCACGACCACCCGGTGGAGCCCAAGGGCGGCGGCAACGACGACGACCGCGGTGGCCGCGGACGTCGCTCGCGCGGCGGCAAGGGCAAGGGCGGTGGCGACCAGTCCCAGAACGGCAACCAGGGCGGCAACCAGGGCGGCAACCAGGGTGGGGCTCCCTCGCCCAAGGACGTCGCCGCCATGGCGCGAGCCGACAAGGCGGCCCAGGGCGCGGAGCCCGCCGAGGACCAGTCGCAGGACACGCCCACCGAGGAGCTGACGAGCACCCAGGACGCGCCTGACAAGGCTCCTGAGAAGGCTCCTGGTAAGGCTCCGGAGCCGGCGCCCGAGAAGCCGCAGGTCCAGCAGCGCCAGCGCAGGCGCAGCTCGCAGCCGAAGGCGCCTGCCGCCGAGGCCGTCGAGGCGACCGAGACGACCGAAACGACCGGGACGACCGAGCCGGCGCAGGAGACTGCGTCCGAGCCGGTGGCCGAGGAGCCCACGCCCGCCGCTGAGCAGCCTGCCGAGCAGCCCGTGGAGAAGCCGGCCGACAAGGAGGCCGACAGGCCCGCCGGCAGCCAGGGAGTCGTGACGCGGACGCGTCGCGCCGCTCGGCGTACGGCGCCCCTGACGACCGGGGAGGCCGCGGCCGTGGTCGTGGACCCGACGACGCAGCCCAGCACGCCCGAGCCGGCCGCCCCGGCGCCCACGGAGGCGCCGAAGGTGGTCACCCGGACCCGTTCGAGCCGCTCGACGCGCAGTGCCTCGCAGGGCGCCGTGCCGACCATGGAGCAGGCCGACGCCCCCAGCGGCGTCGGTGAGCCCCCGGTCAGCGGCACGGTCGAGCCGGGCACGGCGGAGACCGAGCCGGCGAGCGCCCCGAGCGTGGAGCACGTGCCGGTCAAGCGCAAGGGTTCGCGCAAGCGCTGACGTTTTGCGGGGCCGCCCGGCAGGTGCGTACTATTGACGTTCGGTGCGCCCCGGAGCGCGCCGCTCTCCGCGTGGCCCCCGCAGCGTCGCCGACCTCCTCCACGGAGGCACCGGCGCGGGCAGGTGCCCCGGACCCAGATCCCAGCAGTACCAGACGTAGACGAGTTCGACGAAGGAGACCGCGGTGTACGCGATCGTGCGCGCTGGCGCCACCCAGCAGAAGGTTGCCGTGGGCGACGTCATCGAGATCGACAAGGTCACCACGCCGGTGGGCGAGACCCTGACCCTTCCTGTGGTCATGGCCGTCGACGGCGAGACCGTCACCTCGACCGGGCTCGACAAGGCCGCCGTGACCGTCGAGGTCCTCGGCGGCACCAAGGGCCCGAAGATCGTCATCCAGAAGTACAAGAACAAGACCGGCTACAAGAAGCGCCAGGGTCACCGCCAGAAGTACACCCAGGTCAAGGTCACCGACATCTCCCTCTGAGCCGCCGTCAGGCAGCGTCAGCGACAACCACGAAGGAACTCATCCCATGGCACACAAGAAGGGTGCGGCGTCCACCAAGAACGGCCGCGACTCCAACGCTCAGCGCCTCGGCGTCAAGCGCTTCGGCGGCCAGCTGGTCAACGCCGGTGAGATCATCGTCCGCCAGCGCGGCACCCACTTCCACCCGGGTTCGGGTGTGGGCCGTGGCGGCGACGACACGCTGTTCGCGCTGCAGGCCGGTGCCGTCGAGTTCGGCACCCGCCGCGGCCGCAAGGTCGTCAACATCGTCCCGGGCGAGGGACCTGACGCTCCCCGAGCACTCCGGCCGCTCCACGCGGCCACCGACCAAGGGCGTCCCGACCACGGGGCGCCCTTCGTCGTTCCCGCCGGTCCACCCGGCACCCTGAGCACCGACCCCCGAGGAGCACCACCATGGCACTGCCGACCTTCGTCGACCGCGTGACGCTGCACATCAGCGCCGGCCGCGGCGGCAACGGCGTGGCCTCGGTGCATCGCGAGAAGTTCAAGCCCCTCGGCGGCCCCGACGGCGGCAACGGCGGCCCGGGCGGCTCGGTCATCCTGCGCGTCGACCCCGCGGTGACGACGCTGCTGGAGTATCACCACAGCCCCAAGCGCCGTGCCGAGCACGGCGGCCACGGCGCCGGCGGCCACCGCAACGGCGCCCACGGCAAGGACATGGTGCTGACCGTGCCCGACGGGACCGTCGTGCGCGACAAGGACGGCGAGCTGCTGGCCGACCTGGTCGGCGCCGGCACCGAGCTGGTCATCGCCGAGGGCGGCCGTGGCGGGCTCGGCAACGCCGCGCTGGCCTCCTCCAAGCGCAAGGCCCCCGGGTTCGCGCTGCTCGGCGAGCCCGGCGACGAGCTCGAGGTCGTCCTCGAGCTCAAGGTCGTCGCCGACATCGGCCTCGTCGGGTTCCCCAGCGCCGGGAAGTCCAGCCTGATCGCCGCGATCTCGCGGGCCCGGCCCAAGATCGCCGACTACCCCTTCACGACGCTGGTGCCCAACCTCGGCGTCGTGACCGCCGGCGACACCGTCTTCACCGTCGCCGACGTGCCCGGCCTCATCGAGGGCGCCAGCGAGGGGCGCGGTCTCGGCCACGACTTCCTGCGCCACGTCGAGCGCTGCGCGGCGATCGTGCACGTCATCGACACCGCCTCCATCGAGCCCGGCCGCAACCCGCTCGACGACCTCGACGTCATCGAGAACGAGCTCAGCCGGTACGGCGGTCTCGAGGACCGGCCGCGCCTGGTGGCGCTGAACAAGGTCGACGTCCCCGACGGTCGCGACATCTCCGACATCACCATCGAGGACCTCCGCGCCCGCGGGCTGCGGGTCATGCCGGTCTCCGCCGCCTCGGGGGAGGGGCTCAAGGAGCTCACCTTCGCGATGGCCGAGATCGTCGCCGCGTCGCGCACCGAGAAGCCCGAGGTCGAGGCCCAGCGCATCGTGCTGCGCCCGGCCAGCGCGGACGGCGCCGACTTCACCGTCACCGAGAGCGACGAGGTCCCCTCCGAGCCCGGTCACCGCGGTTGGCGGGTGCGCGGCACCAAGCCCGAGCGCTGGGTGCGGCAGACCGACTTCAGCAACGACGAGGCCGTCGGCTTCCTCGCCGACCGGCTCAACCGCCTCGGCGTCGAGGACCGGCTCATGGAGCTCGGCGCGATCGAGGGCGACGCCGTCCTCATCGGGCGCGACGAGAACTCCGTGGTCTTCGACTTCAAGCCCGGTATCGAGGCCGGCGCGGAGATGCTGGGTCGACGCGGCGAGGACCAGCGCTTCGAGGACCGCCGCGACGCCTCGCGCCGTCGCCGCGAGATCGACGCCGCGATGGGCGACCGGCTCGAGGGCGAGACCCGCGCGGACGTCGCCCGCCGCCTGGACCTCGAGCGCCGTGGGGAGGCCGGCCCCACGTCGTACGACATCGGCGGCGAGGACGACCCGGACCTGCTCGCGGCCCACGAGTCCGAGCAGGCGCGCGACTGGGCCGAGGACGACCCGGAGGGCCGGGGGTGACCCTGCGCCGGGAGGTGACCGAGGCACGACGCGTCGTCGTCAAGGTCGGCTCCTCCTCGCTCACCACCGCCGCCGGCGGGATCGACCCCGACCGTGTGCGCGCGCTCGTCGACGTGCTCGCCGCGGCCCGCGAGCGTGGCGTGGAGGTCGTGCTGGTCTCCTCCGGCGCCATCGCCGCCGGCCTCGCCCCTCTCGGGCTGGCCCGGCGCCCGCGCGGCCTCGCCGCGCAGCAGGCGGCCGCCTCGGTGGGGCAGGGGCTGCTGGTGCACCGCTACACCGAGGAGCTCTCCCGCCACGGTCTCGTGGCCGGGCAGGTGCTGCTGACGCTCGACGACGTGACCCGGCGGGCGCACTACCGCAACGCCCACCAGACGCTCGCGCAGCTGCTCGAGCTGGGGGTGCTGCCGATCGTCAACGAGAACGACACCGTCGCCACCTCCGAGATCCGCTTCGGCGACAACGACCGCCTCGCCGCCCTGGTCGCGCACCTCGTGCACGCCGACCTGCTGGTGCTGCTCTCCGACGTCGACGGCCTGTACGACGGCCCGCCGACCCGTGAGGGGGCGCGCCTGCTCCCCAACGTACGCGACGAGGCCGACCTCGAGGCCGTCTCCATCGGCTCGGTGGGAGCGGCCGGGGTGGGCACGGGCGGCATGGTGACCAAGGTCGAGGCCGCGCGGATCGCGACCGGTGCGGGCATCCCGGTCGTCCTCACCTCGGCCGACAACGCCGGCGCGGCCCTGGCCGGCGACGGGGTCGGCACGCTCTTCCACGCGACCGGTCGGCGGCGTCCGACCCGGCTGCTGTGGCTGGCCCACGCCACCGAGTCGCGCGGTGCGCTGCACCTCGACGCCGGCGCCGTGCGCGCGGTGGTCGAGCGTCGGGCGTCCCTGCTGGCCGCCGGCCTGACGGGTGCGAGCGGCAGCTTCGTGGCAGGTGACCCGGTCGACCTGACCGGCCCCGACGGCGCCGTGGTGGCGCGCGGGCTGGTCAACTTCGACGCTGAGGAGGTCCCGGCGCTGGTCGGGCGCTCCACCGCGGAGCTGAAGCAGGAGCTGGGGTCGGCCTACGAGCGCGAGGTCGTGCACCGCGACGACCTGGTGCTGCTGACCTCCTGAGCGCTGCCATAGGTGTGGGGCACATGTGTGGACGGAGTGTGGGGTCGGTCTCGCACTACCCTGGACGCGTGCGCCCTCTCCTCCCCGCCGTTGTCGCCGCCCTCGTCGCCCCGGTCCTCCCGGTGCTGGCCGCCGCCCCTGCCGGGGCCGCCAACGACCAGGACCCACGGACGATCGACAAGCGCACCGTCTACACCTGCTCCTCCGAGGTGCTGGGCACCGGCGACTTCGAGACCTTCGTGCGGGTGCAGCTGCCCCGCACCGTGACGGCCGGCAAGAAGATGGCCGCCCGCCCCCTCGACCTGTCCATCGTGGTGCCCGAGGACATGACCCAGGCGATGCGTGACTACGGCGTCGAGGAGGTCTCCGGACGCTCCGACGACGCGACGTACAAGGTGGGGAAGAAGAAGCGCAAGATCCGTCGCCTCGAGATCCCGGCGACCGAGGTCCCGGCCGAGGGCCTGCTGGTCCTCGAGGGCACCGGCACCGCCCAGGCGGTGCGGCTGAACAAGGTCGACACCTACCCGGTGAAGCTGCCGAAGCGGTTCAGCGCGACGGTCTCGGTGACGGGTGCGTTCTCCTTCGACGACGACCTGACGTGCCGGATCGCCAAGGGTGCGAAGACCAAGATCGGCAGCGTGCGCGTCGTCCCGTGACCGGGTCGTCCGGCCGCCCCCGGACGGTGGTGGGCGCTGGCTGGGAGTGACCTGGCCCTGCGCCGTACGCTGGTCCGCGCCATGACCGACCCCGTCTACCTCGACCACGCCGCCACCACGCCGATGGTGCCGGAGGCGCTCGAGGCGATGGTCGAGCAGCTCGGTCGCGCCGCCAACCCCTCGTCGTTGCACGCCTCCGGCCGGGCCGCGCGGCGCGCGGTCGAGGAGGCCCGCGAGCGCGTGGCCGCAGCCCTCGGCTGCCGCCCCGGCGAGGTGGTGTTCACCTCCGGTGGCACCGAGGCCGACAACCTCGCGCTCAAGGGCCTGGCCTGGGCCCGGCGCGACGCCGAGCCCCGCCGCACCCGGTTGCTGACGACCGCCGTCGAGCACCACGCGGTGCTCGACCCGCTGGAGTGGCTGGGGG
>JGI12075J13256_1000340_pt1 | contig 8471 bp, 8 predicted proteins | sample DeeseametaMP1896_FD_13256 | JGI IMG/M metagenome (IMG submission 13256) | reverse complement strand
GTCCAGGCGCTGTCCAGCAGAGCGTGGACGATCAGGGCCCGGCCACCCTCCCTCCCCGGCCGGGCCCTGGTGCATTTTCCGAGCCTTGTCCGTCTGCGCGGCGCTCGCGAGCTCGCTCGCGCAGCCGCGCAGACGGACAAGAGCCGGCGAGGAGATCGAGCAGCCCCGCGGCCGAGGGACGAGGCCGCGACGGGCGTGTCGAGATCCGCGGTCACGAGGCAGGCGCTCGAGCAGCCCCGCAGACCACGACCTTCTGCAGGTGGAACGGCCCCGTGGCCTGCAGAACCTCGTGATCTGTGGAGTGTCGAGATCCACGCACCTGGTGGGGGAGCGGCCGGCTGCTCGCCGATAGGATTCGCCGCATGACGGATGCGCCTGAGCACGACCTGGTCCTCGTCGTCGACTTCGGCGCGCAGTACGCCCAGCTGATCGCCCGCCGGGTCCGCGAGGCGCGGGTCTACTCCGAGATCGTGCCCCACGACATGCCCGTCGCCGAGATGCTGGCCAAGGGCCCCAAGGCGATCATCCTCTCCGGCGGCCCGTCCTCGGTGTACGCCGAGGGCGCCCCGTCGATCGACCCGTCGATGTTCACCAGCGGCACCCCTGTCTTCGGCATGTGCTACGGCTTCCAGCTGATGGCCCTCGGGCTCGGCGGCACCGTCGACAACAACGGCGCCCGTGAGTACGGCCGCACCCCGGTCACCATCGGCGAGCACGGAGTGCTGCTCGAGGGCATCCCCGCCCAGCACAACGTCTGGATGTCCCACGGCGACTCGGTCTCCCAGGCGCCCGAGGGCTTCTCGGTGCTCGCCAGCACCGAGGGCACCCCGGTCGCGGCGTTCGAGAACGTCGAGGCCGGCTTCGCCGGGGTGCAGTGGCACCCGGAGGTGATGCACTCCGAGCACGGCCAGCGCATCCTCGAGCACTTCCTCTGGAACATCGCCAAGTGCGCCCCCACCTGGACCATCGGCAACATCGCCGAGGAGCAGGTGGAGCGGGTGCGCGCCCAGATCGGTGAGACCGGCCGGGCGATCTGCGGCCTGTCCGGCGGCGTGGACTCCGCGGTCGCGGGCGCGATCGTGGCCAAGGCGATCGGTGAGCGGCTCACCTGCGTCTACGTCGACCACGGGCTGATGCGCAAGGGCGAGTCCGAGCAGGTCGAGCGCGACTTCGTGGCCGCCACCGGAGCGAAGCTGGTCGTCGTCGACGCCGAGAAGCAGTTCCTCGACGCGCTCGCGGGTGTCAGCGACCCCGAGACCAAGCGCAAGATCATCGGGCGCGAGTTCATCCGCACCTTCGAGTCCGCACAGTCCGACATCATCGACGCCGCCCCCGAGGGCACCACCGTCGGCTTCCTGGTGCAGGGCACGCTCTACCCCGACGTGGTCGAGTCCGGCCACGGCGCGGGGGCGGCGACCATCAAGAGCCACCACAACGTGGGTGGCCTGCCCGAGGACATCGAGTTCGAGCTGGTCGAGCCGCTGCGCACGCTGTTCAAGGACGAGGTGCGCGCGGTCGGCGCCCAGCTCGGCCTGCCCGACGTCATCGTCCAGCGCCAGCCCTTCCCCGGCCCCGGCCTGGGCATCCGGATCATCGGCGAGGTCACCCGCGAGCGACTCGACATCCTCCGCGAGGCCGACGCGATCGCCCGCGAGGAGATGACCCGCGCCGGGCTCGACCACGACATCTGGCAGATGCCGGTCGTGCTGCTGGCCGACGTCCGCAGCGTCGGCGTCCAGGGCGACGGCCGCACCTACGGCCACCCGGTCGTGCTGCGCCCGGTCACCTCCGAGGACGCCATGACCGCCGACTGGGCGCGGCTGCCCTACGAGGTGCTCGAGCGGATCTCCACGCGCATCACCAACGAGGTGCGCGAGGTCAACCGGGTCACCGTCGACATCACCAGCAAGCCGCCGGGCACCATCGAGTGGGAGTGATCCCTACCAGGGCGCCTTGACGTAGTCCTTGAGGAAGCAGCCGAACAGGTCCTCGCCGGCCTCGCCGCGCACGATCGGGTCGTAGACCCGGGCGGCGCCGTCGACGAGGTCCAGCGGGGCGTGCCAGCCCTCGGCGGCGATGCGCAGCTTCTCCTGGTGCGGGCGCTCGTCGGTGATCCAGCCGGTGTCCACCGAGGTCATCAGGATCTGGTCGGTCTCGAACATCTCGGTCGCCGAGGTGCGGGTCAGCATGTTGAGCGAGGCCTTGGCCATGTTGGTGTGGGGGTGCCCGGCACCCTTGTAGCGCCGCCCGCCGAACTGCCCCTCCATGGCGCTCACGTTGACGACGTACGCGCGGCGCGCACCGCCGGCGACCGCGGCGCGCATCGCGGGGCGCAGGCGCGAGACCAGGAGGAACGGTGCGATCGCGTTGCAGAACTGCACCTCGAGCAGCTCCAGCGGGTCCACCTCGTCGACGACCTGGGTCCAGGAGTTGGTGGTCTGCAGGTCTGGCAGCAGCCCGCCGGCATCGACCGCGGTGCCGGCGAGGTGGGCGTCCAGGGAGGCGTGCCCGGCCTTGAGCGCGAGGGCGGTGAGGCTGGCCGCGTTGTGCGCGGCGATCGCGTGCTCGGCCGACTCGCCCTCGTGGTGGGCCACGGAGTGCTCGCGCAGCGCCCCGGTGATGGCGGCCGGGTGGGCCTCGGAGATGCGGTCGAAGGAGACCATCTCCGGCAGCACGGGCAGGTCCGGCAGGGGTGCTGACTCCATCTCGACGAGCTGTGAGTAGGCGCCCGGGCTGCGCCGCACGGTCTGGCAGGCGTTGTTGACGAGGATGTCCAGCGGCCCGGCCGCGGCCACGTCGTCGGTGAGCGCGACCACCTGGGTCGGGTCGCGCAGGTCGATGCCGACCACGGTGAGCCGGTGCAGCCAGTCACCGGAGTCCTCCATCGCCGCGAACCGGCGTACGGCGTCCTTGGGGAAGCGGGTGGTGATCGTCAGGTCGGCCCCGTCACGCAGCAGCCGCAGGGCGATGTACATCCCGATCTTGGCGCGGCCGCCGGTCAGCAGCGCGCGCTTGCCGGTGAGGTCGGTGCGCTGGTCGCGCTTGGCGTGGGAGAACGCGGCGCAGTCGGGGCACAGCCCGTGGTAGAACGCGTCGACCAGGGTGTAGTCGCTCTTGCAGATGTAGCAGCCGCGGGCGGTGATGAGCTCCCCGGCGTAGGCGCCCTGCGCGGTGGAGACCAGCGGCAGACCGGCGGTCTCGTCGTCGATGCGCAGGGCCGATCCGGTGGCGGTGCGCTCGACCACGGCACGGTCGTGGGCCGCGCGCTCGGCGCGCAGCGCAGCACGACGGGTCTTCTTGATCAGCTTCCACATGTGCCCGGTGGCGTGCTTGACCGTCCGCACGTCGGGGTGGTCGGGCGCCAGCAGGTGCAGCTGGGAGAGGACCTTCAGCGTCGTGGCGAGCTCGTCGGGGTCGACGCGCTCGAGGTACGACGTGGGGGTGGCCGAGGGCTCTGCGGGCCCCGTCTCTGGCACAGTCACCGGGAGACCATACGCGGGCCCGGGTGTTCGGACATGTTCGGACTTGTTCGGGCCAGTGGTGCAGAAAAACGGATCGGTGTCGGCTGTCACGTCTATCCTGCTGCGCGTGATGCTCGGATGACCACGTTTGACCAGATCGCGGGGGACCTCCAGGCCCGCCGCGCGGCCGCGGGGTCCCCGTCGTACGCCGAGATCGCCCTGCGCATCGCCAGGATCCGCGAGCTGCGAGGAGGCGCCGACGCGCACTCCCGCCCGGCGCGCACCACCGTCTACGACGCCTTCCGCGAGGGCCGTCGCCGCATGGACACCGCGCTCGTGCTCGACATCGTCCGTGCCCTGGGTGCCAGCGAGGCCGAGGTCGACGAGTGGGCCGAGCGCTGCCGCACCGCCCACGCCGGGGCAGCACCGACGCCGGTGAGGGAGCCGGCGCCCGCCGCGGAGCCCGAGCCCGCCCCGGAGCGCGAGCCCCCGGCGCCCCCGCCGGCGCCGCCCACCGTGAAGGCGGCACTGCTGCTGTGCCTGGGGTGCCTGGCCATCAACCTGCTCGGCCGCGGGATGGTCGACATGCTCAAGATCCCGCTCTACCTCGACATGGTCGGCACCGCCGTGGCCGCGATCATCCTCGGCCCCTGGTGGGGTGCGGGGGTGGGCCTGTCGACCAACCTGCTCGGGGTCGGCATCTCCGGCTACGACTCCATCCCGTTCGCCGTCGTCAACGTCGCCGGCGCTCTGGTCTGGGGCTACGGCGTGCGGAAGTTCCGGATGGGCACCACCGTCCCGCGGTTCTTCGGGCTCAGCGCCATCACGGCCCTGTGCTGCTCGGTGCTGGCCGTGCCGATCATCCTGGCGCTGGACGGCCAGACCGGCAACGGCGCCGACGACGTGATCGCCATCATCGACGAGTTCGTCAGCTCGCTGTGGCTGGCCGTCGCCAGCGCCAACGTCATCACCTCGATGGCCGACAAGGTCATCTCCGGCGCGGTGGCGCTCCTGGCGGTCGACGTGCTGCCCTGGACCGTCGTGGCCTCGATGAGACCGCTGATGCCGCTGGCCGGGTCGCGACCGGAGCCGGCAGTACGCTCCACCGCATGAGCAGCCCCCAGGCCCACCTCGTCCTGACCGTCATCGGAGCCGACCGTCCCGGGCTGGTCTCGGCGGTCTCCGCCCCCGTCGAGCGGCACGGCGGCAGCTGGCAGCAGTCGCAGATGGCGCGGCTGGCCGGTGAGTTCGCCGGCATCGTGCTGGTGAGCGTGCCCGAGGGTGCGGTCGAGGCGCTCGGGGCCGACCTGGCGGCGCTGGCGGGCGACGGGCTGCGCGTCGACGTACGCCGCACCGACGCTCCCGCGGAGTCGTCCCCGACCAGTGTGGCGCTGCACCTGCTGGGCACCGACCGCCCCGGCATCGTCGCGGAGATCTCGCGCACGATCGCCGCTCACGGGGTCGGCATCGAGAGCCTGGCCACCGACCTGCGGGAGGCCCCGATGGCCGGTGGTCTGCTGTTCGAGGTCGACGCCGAGCTGAGCGTGCCGGACGGGTCCGGCCTCGACGAGCTGCGCGCCGCCCTGGAGCAGATCGCCGACGAGCTGATGGTCGAGCTCAGCCTCGAGTGACCTTCCGGGTGCGCCGACGCAGCTGGAGGATCCGCAGCGACCCCGCCGTCGCGGTGAGCAGGATGCCCGCGGCGACGGCGATGAGCAGCGCGACCGCGACCGGCGCCTCGCCCTCGAAGGAGAGGAAGCGCACGGTGGTCGTGTCGGTGTTCTGGGCGATGAAGACGACCAGCAGCACCAGCAGCAGGCCCAGCCCGACGGTGCCCACCCACACGCCGCTGGTGCGCGAGCCGCGCAGCGGGTTCTCCGGCGTGGCGGTGCTGTCGCGCTTGCCGGGCTCGGAGCCCTTCGTGGGCCCGGTGGGCCCGGTGGGCCCGCTCGGCCCGCTCGGGTCCGTCGCCGTCGGCTCGGTCGGGGTCTCGGGCTTCTCGCTCGGGGTGCTCACGGAGCCAATGTAGTGGCTCGGTGGGCTGGACCAGTTCGCCCGGATGGCGGGATCTCGGGGCGGTTCACCTGACAGGCGCCGGCTCGCAGCCTAGTGTTCTTCATGAACCGCTGGTGACCCGAGACACCAGCGGTTCTCTACATCTCCGGGGCCTCCGCGCCCGCCGGGACGCCCAGCGGCTGCAGCACGTCCTGCGCGAAGCGCTCCAGGCCGTCGAGCTTCTGCTCCAGCCCCACGTCCAGCCCGTGGTAGTAGGCCCACGGCATCGTCATGACGTCGGTGACGCCCAGCTCGCCCGCCCGGGCGAACTGCTCGGGGGTGAAGGCGTCGGTGAGCGCGGTGATGACCGAGAAGTCGCGCTCGTTGCCGGCCTCCTCGCGCATCCGGGAGAGGGTCGCGGCGTGCGCCGCCGCCTCCTCGACGGTGTAGAGGTCGCCCACCCAGCCGTCGTGGCGGGCGGCGCGACGGAAGGCGACCTCCGACAGTCCGCCGACGTAGACCGGGATGCGCCGGCCCGGCGTCGGCTCCATGACCATGCGCGGGGCGGAGTGGAACTCGCCGTCGAACTCGGTCCAGCCGGGCGCCCACAGGGCTTCCATGAGCCGCAGCGCCTCGTCGGTGCGACGCCCGCGCGTGCGGAAGTCCTGCTCGAGCAGCTCGAACTCCTCGCGGCACCACCCGATGCCCACTCCGAGGGCGACCCGGTCGCCGGAGAGCACCGCCGCGGTGCCCACCGACTTGGCGACCTGGAAGGGGTTGCGGATGGCCGGGACGTAGACGGAGGTGAAGAAGCGCAACCGCGTCGTCACTGCCGCCAACGACCCGATCAGCACCCAGGGGTCCGGCCACGCCGCGTCCCGGTCCCACCGACGCTCACCGTCGGCGGTATAAGGGTAGGGCGTCTGGAGGGTCTCCAGGTCCACGACGTGGTCGGGGACGGCCATGGCGTGGTAGCCGAGACGGTCCGCGGCCTGCGCCAGGACGGGCAGCTCGGTCACGGGCAGGTAGGCGGTGCTGAGGCTGAAGCGCACTCCGGCACCCTACTGCCGGACTAGAACAGGTTCTACTGTCTCGCGATCACTCGTCGCGGACGACGTGGACCGCTGCCTCCTCCGCGGAGGCTGCGGCGCCGTCGATGCCGACGTCGTCGCCCACGAGGTCCTTCTCGGTGTCCTCGCCCAGGCCCTGGTCGGGGTCGACGAGCCGTCCGGCGCGCTCGTCCCCGACCTCGCCGTCGTCGAGGTTCTCGGTCGGGACCTCGGCGTAGGGGTCGGGCTCGGGCTCCTCCTGGACCACGCGCTGGTCGAGCGACTCACCGGTGGCCTCCTCGTAGGGCGTGTTGCCGTAGCCCTGGGCCGGTGAGTACTTCTCCGGCGGCGAGTAGCCGCGGTCGAGCTCGTCCTCCACGTCGCCCTCGACGTCGGTGAGGTTGTCCAGCCCGACGGGCTGGTCCTCGTCGTCGACGCTGTAGTCGACGTAGCTCTCCGCGGCGGTCGTGGCGTCGGGATCCAGGTCGGTCGGTTCGCTCTGGCTCATGCAGCCAACCTAGGCACGCCACCGGCCGGACCGTCCCACCCCCTCAGGCGATCCGCCAGCGGGGAAGCGCGTCCGGCTGCTCCTCCCGCAACCAGCCCACCAGCGCCTCCCGCACGTGGCAGCGCAGGTCGTAGAGCGTGGGGGCGTCGTACGACGTCACGAGCACGCGCACCCGGACCAACCCCTCCACGGCGTCGGTCACCTGCAGGTGCGACACCCGGCCGTCCCACATGTCGCCGGCGGCGGCCATCACGGTGGGCAGGTGCGCGCGCAGCCGGTCGGTGTCCACGCGCCAGTCCAGGTCCATCTCGACCGACCCCATCAGCTCGGAGTTGCGCCGGGTCCAGTTCTGGAACGGCGTGGTGGTGAAGTAGGTGGATGGGAGGATCATCCGCCGGTCGTCCCAGATGCGGACCACGACGTAGCTGAGCGTGATCTCCTCGATGGTCCCCCACTCGCCCTCGACGATGACGGCGTCCTCGACCTTGATGGCGTCGTTGAAGGCCAGCTGGATGCCGGCGAAGACGTTGGCCAGCGTGGACTGGGCGGCCAGGGCCGCCACGACGGAGATGAGCCCGGCGGAGGCGAGCACGGAGGCGCCCAGGGCGCGCACGCCGGGGAAGCTGAGCAGGATGGCACCGAGGGCGACGACGACCACCGCCGCGACCGTGAGGCGACGCACCAGCAGCACCTGGGTCCGGACCCGGCGCGCCACGCGGTTGTCCCTGACGTCGGTGCGGGCGCGACCCAGCGTGAGGTCCTCGAGGAAGAGCAGCACCGCGCACAGCAGCCAGGCGCCGACGACGATGCCGGTGATGCGCAGGCCCAGTGCGCCGGCCGACCACCCCCAGTGCTCGGCCCCGCGTGGCCGGACGCTGGCGACCCAGCCGTTGGCCGCGATGACCAGGGCGAGGGCGCGGAACGGCACGCGCGCGGAGTCCGACAGCGCCGCTCCCGGTGGCCAGCGCCGGGCCAGCAGCCGGAACGCGACGTGCGCGGCCAGCACCAGCGCCAGTGCCCCGCCCAGGGCGGAGCCGGCGGCGATCAGGGCGTTCGTCCACGACAGGGCCATGGCCCCATCGTGGGGGAGACCCCTAGCGGGCGGCGTACAAGGTGGTGCGCTCGCGGACGGGTCGGTCGATGCCGGCGCCGATGTCGACGAGCTCGGCGACGGTCTTGGCAGACCCGTGCTCGGAGCCGGCCATCCGGGAGATGGTCTCCTCCATCAGGGTGCCGCCGAGGTCGTTGGCGCCGGCGCGGAGCATCGCCCGGGTGCCCTCGACGCCGAGCTTGACCCAGGAGGTCTGGATGTTGTCGATGCGCCCGTGCAGCAGGATCCGCGCCATCGCGTGCACGGCGAGGTTGTCGCGCATCGTCGGCCCGGGGCGGGCGACGCCGGCGAGGTAGATCGGCGCGGAGGTGTGCACGAAGGGCAGCGGCACGAACTCGGTGAACCGG
>JGI12075J13256_1000321_pt1 | contig 8917 bp, 7 predicted proteins | sample DeeseametaMP1896_FD_13256 | JGI IMG/M metagenome (IMG submission 13256) | reverse complement strand
TCGGGGTTGACCGGCAGCTCGTGGTTGCCGTCGACGAAGGCGCTCTGCCCGTCGGTGGCCAGCCACTCCAGCAGCTGCTGGGCCTCCGCGGAGGACGGGGTGCCCGCGACCACGCCGGCGCCGGAGATGTTCACGTGCGTCCCGGCGCCGTCCTGGCTGGCCCAGTAGAGGGCGACGCCGAGGTCCGGGTCCTCGTCCAGGAGCCGGGCGAGGTAGTAGTGGTTGCTGATGCCGACCTCGCAGCCGCCGGCATCGATGGTCTCGAGCAGCTCCACGTCGTTTGACATGATCTGCACGTCGTTGGCGACCCAGCTCTCCACGATCTCCTGGGCCCGGTCGCGGCCGTGCAGGTCGATCAGGCTGGCGACCAGGCTCTGGGTGTAGGACGCGGTCTCGTCGCGCATGCAGATGCGACCCTTCCACTGCGGGTCGCCGAGCGCCGCGTAGGTGTCCTCGGCGTCCAGCTCGGAGGGGTCGACCTTCTCGGGGTCGTAGACGACGGTCCGCGCACGCATGGCCAGGCCGTACCAGCCGGCGTCGCTGTCGCGCAGGTCCTCCGGCACCGCGGCGTCGAGGACCGCGGAGTCGATGGGCTCCAGCACGCCCTGCTCGCCGGCGTTCCAGAGCATGCCGGCGTCGACGGTCATGAAGACGTCGGCGGGGGTGTCGGCCCCCTCGGCCTTGAGCCGCTCGAGCAGCTCGGCGTCGTCGCCGTAGAGGAACTCCACGGTCAGGCCGGTCTCGTCGGTGAACTCCGCGAACGCCTCCTCCAGGGAGTAGTGCCGTGCGGAGTAGACCTGCAGGTCGGCCTCCTCGCCGCCGAGCAGGCCGCAGCCGGAGAGCGCGAGGGGAGCGAGCAGCGTCGTGGCCAGCGCGGGCAGGGTGCGGGCGAGGGGACGGCGCATCGGGTCACTCCAGGTCTCGGCGGGGGAAGGTCCTGCCCGCTCGGTCGCGAGCGGAGGGCCGAGAGGAAGGTTAGCCAACCCTTCGCGACACACGAAGTCGTGACCAGCGCGCAGACCGGCCCTCGAGCCGTCCCCCGGCGATCTCCGACCCATCCCGCGGGCCATCCCCTCCCCGGGAACGACCGGAGCCCCTGGCGCCGCACCCCGCGTGGGGGGCGTGGCGCCAGGGGCTCTGGCCGTGGGGTCCTCCCGACCGATGCCAGTGCGACCGGGAGGACGTCAGGTGGGGCGGGTCAGACCGCCACGGGCTCGGCGTCGGGGAGCAGGCCGTTGGCCATGCCCCAGGCGACGGCCTGGGTGCGCCGCTCCACGTCGATCTTGCGGTAGGCCTGCCGGATGTAGGTCTTGATCGAGTTGATCGACAGCCCCAGCTCCTCGCCGATCTCACCGTTGGTCAGGCCCTGGGTGATGAGGGTGAGGATCTCCAGCTCACGCGGGGTGAGCCGGCTGCCGGCCGGGGCCTGGGGGGTGCGGATCGGGGCGACGGGCTCGACCTTCTCGGCGGGGGTGTGCACCGGCGGTGCGGGCACGCCGCGGCCGGACACGATGTCCTCGAGCGCCACCACGAGCTGCGCCGCCGTCATCGACTTCGACAGGTAGGGGCTGGTGGTGTCGGGGAGCTGGTCGGCCGGCGCCCAGCTGAACACGATCGCCTGCGCCTCGGCGGCGGACTGCAGGTTGCGCAGCATCGAGGCGCTGAAGGAGGACTGCTGCATCGGCTCGTAGAGGACGACGTCGACCTCCTCGGGGTGGGCCAGTGCGGTGCGGACGTCGACCAGACGCACGCGCTCGGTGTAGGTCGCCAGCAGCGACTCCAGGCCGGCGACGGCGAGGTCGTTGTCGTCGACCACGGTCGCCGTGAGGGGGGTCCTCTCGTTGTTCATGCTCGTCACCTCGTGTGCTTGTCGGAATCCTTGGGTGCGGCCCCGGAGGGCCACACCAGTCCTGTATCCCGTTGCTGCAGGGTTCAATCACCCCTCACCCGTTCGGGTTGACCCGACCGCACCACTTTTTGCCCATCGCCGGTGGTCCGGGCGGGCGGGGAGAGGTCCGTCCGACCGGGCCAGGAGCGGGTGGCCCGCCCGGCGGGGTCCCCGGGTGTGGTCCCGGGGTGTGGGGCCGGACCGTCCGTCGGCCCCGGTGTCGGCCCTGGTGTCAGCCCTCGCGGGTGGTCAGCTCGCGGGCGCGCTCGACGAGCCGCGTCGCGGCGGTGACCGGGTCGCCGGCGAGGTGCAGGGCGCCCCAGTGCTCGGCGAGCTCGACGCTCGCCCCGGCCCCGGCCAGCGCGAGTGCGGACGCCTTCGCCAAGCGGCGTACGACGGTGAGCTCGTCGTCGTCGAGGGCGAAGACCTGCGGGGTGGCGCCGGCCAGCACCACGACGTCGGGGGCGATCACGTCCATCGCGGCGCCGACCGACGCGAGCGGACTGTTGGGCCCCAGGAACCTGGTGCGCCACCCGGCTCGCTGCAGAACGACCTCGAAGGCCTTCAGCGCGATGTCGTGGGACTCCTCGGGCGGGCAGGCGAGCAGCACGGTCGGGCCGGTGCGGGTCCCGGGACCGACCGCGAGGGCGGCGAGGCGGCCACGGACCAGGTCGCTGGCGAAGTGCTCGTCGGCGACGTCGAAGTCACCTGCCTCCCACCCGCGTCCCACGTGTGCCATGAAGGGCAGCAGGACGTCGCGGATGGCGCTCTCGACCGACACGGTGCGCAGGAGGCGGTCGAGCACCTCGTGCATGGAGCCGACGTCGTAGGCGAGCATCGCAGCCTCGAGCTCGGCGAGCGCACGCACCACGTCGAGCGAGCCGTCGGCTGACGCGGTGCCGTCGACCGCCTCCTCCTGGCCCTCGGCCCAGGTGCGCTCGTTGGCCAGGATCTCCGCGGCCGCCTGGCCTGCGGGGACGCCGCGCTCGCGGGCGCGCTGCATGGCGATCGCGCGACGCTCGTCCTCGGGCCCGTAGAGGCGGTAGCCGGCCTGGGTGCGCTGGGGGCTGAGCAGTCCGTAGCGCACCTCCCAGGCGCGTAGCAGCGTCTCGCTGACTCCCACACGGGTGGCCAGCACGCCGATGCGCCAACGCTGCGCCGGTCCGCTGCTCATGCCCGTGACACCCCCAGTCGAGCGGTCGTCGGGCGGGACGACCACCCCTTTGACGTTATACGAACATTGCACGAGCGGCGTACACTCGACCGAAGTCGTCCCGCCGCACACCATGCTCGGTGACGGAGCATCGCACACCTGACCCCACACGAAGGGCGAGGCCATGTCGGACCCGCAGCCTCTCGGCAGGCTGATCGACTCCCTGGGCGTGGAGCACCGCCCCGAGGAGGGCGAGCTGGTCCTGGGGGCGGTCGTCCTGATGAAGGTGATGGAGGCCGACGGGCGCATCTCGATGCGCTCGGCGTGGTCGCCGGGCCTGAGCTGGATGGAGCGTGTGGGCATGCACCAGGCGGCCGCACGCGCCGACCTCCCGCCGCGCCCCGAACCCGGATGGGACACCCGCGAGCTCGACGCGGACATGGGGCGCGACGACACCGACCTCGGCTGAGTGCCGCCGTCGCGGTTGATCGGTCGGGGTCCCTGGCCGGCCGCGAGGGCCGGGGGGCGGATCGACACGGGACGCTGACGGGACCGTTGGGCACCCGGTCGGGGCAGGACGGCTGACGACGCGGGTGACCGCGCGGGGACTGTGCCAGGGGCTACGCCGGGGACTGCGCCGGGGGACTGCGCCGGGGCTACGCCGCGTCGGCGAGGGCGCCGCGCAGCTGGAGCAGCAGCCGCTGCAGGCAGCGGGAGACCTGGATCTGGCTCATCCCGAGCTCCAGGCCGATCTCGCGCTGGGAGAGCTCCTGGCCGAAGCGCAGCCGGAGCAGGTCGCGGTCGCGCGGGGTGAGCGTGGCCAGCAGCGGCCGCACGAGGAGGCGGGCCTCGGTGCGCTCCATCGACTCGGTCACGTCGGGGTCGGCGACGTCGCGGACCGGGCCGTCCTCGCCGTCGGACTCCCCGCCCACGGGGGAGTCGAGGGAGACCAGGGAGAAGCAGGAGCGGGCGAGCAGGGCCTCGCGGACGACCTCGACCGACTCCTCGACCTCGGCGGCCAGGGCCGNNACNGACGTGTCGTCCACGCGGTCGAGGGCGACGCCCGTGCGCACCAGNCGAGTGTGGGCGCGCTGCACCTCGCGGGGCGGCCGGATGGTCCAGGAGTGGTCGCGGAAGTGGCGCCGGATCTCACCGGTCATCGACGGGACGGCGTAGGCCAGCAGGTCGCGCTCGTGGGAGGGGTCGAAGGACCGGACGGCGCGGACGAGGGCGAGGTAGGCGACCTGGGTGAGGTCCTCCACCGGGATGCTGCGACGCGCGTAGCGCCGGGCGACGGCCTCCGCGACCCGCATGTTGAGCTCCACCACGCGCTCGAGGCAGGCCTCGCGCTCGGTCTCGCTGACGCCCGGAGCGTGGGCGCGGGCAAGCAGCGCGGTGGTCTGCTCGGCCCGCTCGGAGTCGCTGAGCGCACGGGCGTCACCGAGGTCCAGGAAGGAGGTGTCGGGTGCGCCGGTCTCGTCACGGCGGTCGTCGAGCGGGCTCGTGGTCATGGCCTCGTTCGCTCTCTGTGCGGTGGTGCGGGCTGCTGTCTGGGTCCCTCATCGGCGAGGGATGTCATTACCTTAAGCAACCCTCTACAAACCTTGCACACTTCTCACCCCTTTGGGGCCCGCGTGGGAACCGCGGGCCAAGGTGGTCCGGACCGGGCAGAATGCGGGCCGTGGCCGGCACCCGTGCACCCTTCGGCTCCTGGCTGCTCGGTCCGGAGGGTCAGTCGCTGCGCCGGCTGCGGGTCCGGGTCCAGCTGTTCCTGACCCTCGGCATCACCGCCACGCACGCCATCGGCGCGGGCGTGGTCGTGGTCCTCACCCTCTTCGTCGTGCCGCAGCCCGGGGGTGGGCGCGACCTGCTGGTCGCCCTGGCCATCGCGGTCCCGGTCTATGTCGGTCTCGCCCTGGTCGTGGGGGTGTTGTGGGGGACGCGGGTGGCCTTCCGCAGCCTGCGCTGGGCACTGCGGGGGGAGGAGCCTTCGCCCGCGGACCGGCGCCGCTCGATGCGGGTCCCGCTGCAGCTCGCGGCGGTCTCGGCCGCGCTGTGGTTCGGCGGGGTGCTGCTGTTCACCACCCTGGCCCTGTGGCTGGCCCCCGCCCGTGCCCTCGGCACGGCGCCGACCGTGGCCATCGGCGGCACCGTCGTGTGCGCGGTGACCTACCTGATGGCGGAGTTCTTCCTGCGTCCGGTGTCCGCCCGCGCCCTCACCGGGTCCCCCGAGTCGCGGCCCCGCGGCCTGGGCGTCGGCGGGCGGATGCTGACCTTCTGGTTGCTGGGCACCGCCGCGCCGCTCGTCGGTCTCGGGTACGCCGCTGTGCTGGCGCTCGCGCAGGGCGACGTCTCCGCGGAGCGGATGGCCGTCGAGGCGCTGGCGATCTCGGGCGTGGTGCTGGTCTTCGGCCTGCTGGTGACCGTCCTCAACGCCCGGGCCGTGGTGGCGCCGCTGGTGTCGGTCCGCGCGGCCCTGGGACGCGTCCAGCGCGGCGACCTCGACCAGCGGGTCCCGGTCTACGACGCGACCGAGCTCGGTCTGCTGCAGGCCGGCTTCAACCACATGGCCGAGGGACTGGCCGAGCGCGAGCACCTGCGCGACCTCTTCGGGCGCCACGTCGGCCAGGAGGTGGCGCGCGCGGCCGCTGCCGGCGACGTGGAGCTGGGCGGGGAGACACGGCGCGTGACGGTCCTCTTCGTCGACCTGGTCGGCTCCACCACGATCGCCGCGGATCGCTCGCCGACCGAGGTCGTGGAGCTGCTCAACGGCTTCTTCGACGTGGTCGTCGACGAGATCGCCCGGGAGGGCGGCCTGGTCAACAAGTTCATGGGTGACGCGGTGCTGGCCATCTTCGGGGCACCCGTCGACCTCCCGGACCACGCCACCCGGGGCCTGCGCGCCGCGCGAGCGATGGTCGAGCGCCTCGGCCGCGAGCACCCCGACCTCGACTGCGGTGTCGGCGTCTTCACCGGGGAGACCGTGGCCGGCAACGTCGGCACCCGGGCCCGCTTCGAGTACACCGTCATCGGGGACGCCGTGAACGCCGCCGCGCGCCTGACCGAGCTGGCCAAGGACGTGGAGGGCCGGGCCCTGACCTGCGCCGAGACCCTGGCGGAGGCCGCCGAGCAGGAGGCCGCGCACTGGCGGGCCCACGACCGGGTCACGCTGCGCGGTCGCACCGGGGAGACCGAGCTGTTCGTGCGGCGGTGACCAACGACACGTCGTCGTCGGTGCGGGGTCGCACCGTCCCGGGCCCGACGCTGTCCCGGTGCCCCTCCCACCCCCCACCGCCGGGGCCGGTCGTGAGACCGCGCCCCGTGCCCTCCCCCCGCGCCCGGAGGGACGGCTGCTCTGGGTCGACGTCGCCAAGGGCGCCTGCATTCTGCTGGTGGTGCTGCACCACGCCGTGGTCAAGGACCTCCCGCTGCAGGCCGCGCCCGCCCTGGGGTCCGCCATGGAGCCCGCCCTCGGGTCGGTCGTGGACGCCTGGCTCTGGGTGACGATGGCGCTCAAGCCGGTGCGGATGCCGCTCTTCTTCGTCCTCAGCGGCCTGGTGGCCTCGGGTGCCGTGCGCCGGCCCTGGGTGCAGGCCCGGCGCCGGGTCCTCTCGCCCTACTACCTCTACGTCGTGTGGCTGGTCCTGCAGGGCGCGTTCTTCTCGGTCGAGCGGCTGCTCCCGATGAACCGCACCCAGGACCTCGGCGAGCTCGTCGCGGACCTCGTGCTCGCCTCGACGGGCCTGTGGTTCCTCTACGCGCTCGCGGTCTACTTCGCCCTCGCCCGCCTGCTGGCCGGCCTGCCGGTGCTCCCCGTGCTCGCGGTGAGCGCCGTCGTGTCGGCCTGTGCCGGCCTGCTCCCCACCGACGACTGGAACCGGGTCTCGGTGGTCTTCCACTTCACCTTCTTCGCGCTCGGCGCCCTGGCCCCCGAGCTGGTACGCCGGTGGGCCGGCCCGGCCTCGCGCGCGACCCGTCCCCTCGGGCTGGTCTACCTCGCCCTCGTGGTGGTCCTGCCGCTGCTCGGGCTGTCACGCACCACCGTGATGCTGCTCGCCGGACTCGTCGGTGTGCCCCTGGGCCTCGGGGCCAGTGTGCTGCTGGCCGAGGGCCGGGCCGCGGCCGGCCTCGCCTGGGTGGGCAGGCGGACGCTGCCGATCTACGTGCTGCACGCGCCGCTGCTGGCCCTGGCGCTGCACCTGCCGAGCCCCATCGGGACGGGACGGCTCGGGGCGATCGAGGCGGCGGCGTACCCGGTGCTGCTGACGGCGGTAGCCGTCACCGCTGCCCTGGCGCTGCACGCGCTGCTGCGTCGGGTGGGCGCCGACATGCTGTTCGAGCTGCCGCGCCGCCCGGTCCGTGCCGGCCGTGCGCGGGTGCCCGGCACCGGGGGTGCGGGGCCTCAGGCGACGGTGGCCGCGAGCTCCTGAGCCCGAGGGGTGGCACGGTGGCGCCCGGCCGGACGCTCCAGCGGGGTCACCGCCGCGTCCATGGCGAGCAGCGCCTCGAGGTGCTCGGCGACCTCACGGGCCGAGGGCCGTGCCTCCGGCTCGCGCGCGGTCATCGAGGCCAGCAGGCCGGTCCAGCCGGCGCCGAGGGACGTGGGGATGGCGGGTCCACGGTGCACCCGCGCCCACGCCGCCTCCTCGGCGCCGCCCTCGAACTCGCGGCGACCGGTGAGCGACTCGAGCAGCAGCAGGCCGAGGGCGTAGATGTCGACGGGGGACCCGAGCGGCGAACCGAGGACCTGCTCGGGCGCGAGGTAGGCGATCGACCCGACGGTGTGGCCGGGGCGGCCGTGCGGGTCGGGCTCCCCGGCGCGCAGGGTCACCCCCAGGTCGCACAGGCGGGCGTGGCCGCTGCTGTCGAGCAGGACGTTGGCCGGCTTCACGTCGCGGTGGACCAGGCCCTCGGAGTGGAGGTAGGCCAACGCGGAGGCGAGGTCGCGGCCGACGACGGCCGCCTCGCGGGAGGAGAGGCGGCGCAGCGCGAGGGTGGCGTCGAGGTCGGGGCCGTCGACGAGCTCGAGGGCGAGGTAGGGAGCGCCCGGCCCCTCCCAGGCGGCGTCGAGGACCCGGACCAGCCCGGGGTGCGACAGGTGGGCCAGCAGCCGACCCTCGTCGAGGAGGCGCAGCCGGTGCTGGGCCTGGCCCTGACCGGTGCGCGGACGTTTCAGTGCGACGTCGCGCCCCAGGCGCAGGTCGTGGGCGCGGTGGACGGTGGCGGTGCCGCCGAGGGCGATGAGGTCCTCGACCCGATAGCGGCCCAGGGTCTCGGGGCCACCGGCGGACTCGGGGGTGTCCGGCTGGGTCATGGGGGAAGTCCTCTCGCGTGCGGTCCCTCCAGGGGTTCCCCAGGACTCGCGGGGTCTAACCCCCCGATGGGGTGGGAGGCGGTGCGACGCGGCCCACGTCACGCGCCCACGTCACGGGCGGCGTCACGGCCCACGTCACGGCCCACGTCACGCGCGGCGTCGACCAGGGACGGGCCGTACCAGGTGAGGGCCCGGCCGCTCACCAGCTCCACCGGGGTGCGGAAGCACTCCGGCCCGTCGTCGGCGGTGAAGACGTAGGGCTCGTCGGGCAGCAGCACCGCGTCCGCGCCGCACCCGTCGACCTCCTCGACGGAGAGGGTGGGGTAGCGGTCAGGGGCGTCGGTTTCCTCGGCCTGGACGACCTGCCACCCCAGCCGCCGGCACAGGTCGGCGGTGAAGGTGCGCGGACCCACCACCATCCACGGGTCGCGCCAGATCGGCACCACGACCCGGCGGGTGACCGGCGGCAGCGGACCGCACCACAGCGCCCGCGCCTCGGCCAGCCACGCGGGCCGCTCCCAGCCGAGCAGGTCCAGGAGACGCTCCAGCTCGGAGACCCCCT
>JGI12075J13256_1000292_pt1 | contig 9476 bp, 9 predicted proteins | sample DeeseametaMP1896_FD_13256 | JGI IMG/M metagenome (IMG submission 13256) | reverse complement strand
GGTGGTCGATCGTGCGGGCCACTCGATGATCGGAAGGTCGGGCGCGGGCGTGAGTGTCGGGGTCGGGGTCGCGCGCGTAGTGGCAGGCCCGCCCCGAGGCATCGACGGCACACTGACGGTCGAATCAGTGCCGGTCGAGGTCGGAACCGAAGGCGCCTCGTCCTCGGGCAGTTCGGGCCGTGTCTCGTTGTTCGCCGATTCGACGGCCGAACCAGCCGGCGTGACATCGGCTTCGCCGCGCAGAGCAAGGGCCTGCACCCCGTAGGCCAGTACGATCACGCCGGCAACGAGTGCTGCGAGCACTGCGCCCGAATACTTGCCGACCGATCGACTACTGGTGTTCGTTGCGCCTCCGACGGTGTCGTAGGTGCTCGCGTAGTGCGTTCCGGCAGCATGCATACCTGCCGAGGAGTCGAGTGCGAGTCGAGCAGCGCCTTTCGCAAGCACGGTATCGGCCTCGTCGGGCACGAGCGTGGGGACCTTCAGCGCCGATTCGAACGTGGATCGCACGAGAGGAATGCTCGCGCCTCCGCCGATGAGAACGACAGCCTCTATCGCCGCGTCGACCGACGCGGCAGTCTCTCTCGTGAACTCGGCTACGCCGTCGACCCGAGGTCGTAGTGCATCCGCGAACGATGCCCGATCGACCGATGCGCCCTCGATCCCGCTCACAGCCGCGGAATCCGCAGTCGACAGGTGCTCCTTGGCCGCCCGGTATCGGGCGGAGATTCGGCTCCGCTCGCCGCGTTTGACCCCTCGGTCGTTACGCAGGCTCGGTTCCGCAATTGTGTTGTGACCGTGCACCAGGTTTCCCAGGATTCGGTCCGCCACCGTGCCGCCGAAGCGGTCGGTGCGATCGGCGGCGTGAACGGTGCCGGTGTGAGGGTCGATGATGGAAACTGTCGTACCGGAGGCGCCGATGTCGACGACGGCCACGGAGTCGTACCGCGCGACCAATCCCGAATTCTCGAGGAAAGCATGCGCCGCGGCGGCTTCGGGCACGAGAAGAACGCTGCGGTCCGAGTGGGCGAGCGCCGACCGGATCGACGAGGCTTGTTCGGTGGTGCGATACGACACGGCGATCGCGTTCGGCGCGCGTCGACCGGTTGCTTCCGGCGACGTGGGATCGGAAGGTGCGAGGGAGGCCATAAGTTCGATGGCCGAGGCCACGAGTTCGCCGATGTCGGAGTTGACATCCCCATCGGCGGAAATCGTTCGGTACTCGACCGAGTGGGTGCCATCGACGCATTCGACGAGGAGGACCGCGCACACCACGTCGGTGCCGGCGGATACTCCGATACCGATCTTCATGGTGCACCTCCCGCCTCGTTCGCATACGAACGCAGCCGGTGAGCCTGGTTCGCCGGTTCCGGCGCTTTCGGCCAGTCACCACGTGTATTCCTTCACGGATATCACGTCTCGTTATCTTAACGTTACAGAACCGAAAGGGTGAATGTGAAACGCGGCTCGCGCGAACGGGGGGCAAAAGCTGGAGCTCTGTTCGAGAATTCGAAGGTCCGGTCACAAACGATTCCTACGAAGGTGGAAAAGATGACGTCCTCGGATTCGTACCAGCAACTGGACGATTCTGCCAGGCGCGCGGTCATTCGGCGCGCAGTGCTCCGTCCGATCGCCACCGCGGTTGTGTTGACCACGGGCTACTTCGTTGTTCCGATGGACGACGTTGCCGATCTCGGTTCCGTAGTCTTGCTGGTGGCGACCCTGGTCGTGGTCGTACTGGTGTGTATATGGCAGGTGCACCGAGTGGTGCGTGCCGACTATCCGGCCCTGCAGGCCGGGGAAGCGCTCGGTGCAGTCATCTCCGTCTACCTCATCGGTTTCGCGGCGGGCTACTACCTCTTGGCTGAGCGTCATTCGGGCGATTTCTCCGAGTCGCTCACGCGCGTGGGAAGTCTGTATTTCACGCTGTCCGTTTTCTCGACGGTCGGCTTCGGGGATATCACCGCCTCGACCGATCTGGCCCGCGCAATCGTCTCGGTGCAGATGGTCTGCAATGTCCTTTTCGTCGCACTGGGCGGACGATTGCTCGTCGCGGCAGTGCGCCGCGGGCAAGCGCGGAAAGCTCGAGGCTAGTGCCGGTTAGGCTTTTTTCATGAGCAATCCCCCGTTCGAACTGGGAGTCACCACATTCGTCGAGACGTATCCGGATCCGCATACGGGCGATCTCACCTCGCACGGTGATCGACTCAGGCAGGTGGTGGAGGAAGCGCAGGCCGCCGAGGCGGCGGGTCTCGACATCTATGGCGTCGGTGAGCATCACCGTGAAGATTTCGCGGCATCCGCACCGGCCGTCGTACTGGGGGTGATCGCGGGCTCGACCCGGTCGATACGACTTACCAGCGCAGTGACCGTACTGAGTTCCGACGACCCTGTGCGGGTCTTTCAGGACTTCGCCACGCTCGATCAGATGTCGTCCGGGCGCGCCGAGATCATCGCTGGCCGAGGCTCCTTCACCGAGTCGTTCCCGTTGTTCGGCTACGACCTGCCCTGGCCGAGCTCGGCAAACCTCACGCCCCGATCGCAGCACATGCCCACGGGTATGTCGGCGATGCCACGCAGGCAGCAGCAGACGAGTTCTTTCCGCCCTACCGGGTGGCGATGTCCCACATCGGGCGCGAGCGAGGATGGGGACCGATTTCGCGGTCGTCCTTCGACGCTTCCAGGTCCCCGGATGGCGCACTCTACATCGGAGACCCTGCGGTCGTCGCCGACAAGATCGTCTCGACCGCGCAGCAACTCGGACTCGAGCGCTTCATGTTGCACATCAGCGTCGGGACCTTGCCGCACGAGAAAGTTCTGCATGCGATCGAGTTGCTCGGCACCGAGGTGGCCCCGCTGGTGCGTGCGGCCATGACGGACTGCACCTGAAGTGTTTGCACACGTTGGGGTTGAGTGCTGGCACTCGCGTGTATAGAGTGCTAGTTGGCGCTGAGCGAAGTCCCGGAACCCGCGACGACGGGAACGAGCGAAGAGCTGCGAACGTAGAACAATATCGGCAAAACACAGCAGTTCGGGGATCCGACCCCGGACGCGTACCCCATAACAATGGAGGGCTCAACGTGGCGAGCGTGAAAATCAAGCCGCTCGAGGACAAGATCCTCGTCCAGGCCAACGAGGCCGAGACGACGACCGCCTCCGGTCTGGTCATCCCCGACACAGCCAAGGAGAAGCCTCAGGAAGGCACCGTCGTCGCAGTCGGCGAGGGTCGTGTCACCGAGAAGGGCAACCGGATCCCGGTCGACGTCAAAGAAGGCGACACCGTCATCTACAGCAAGTACGGCGGCACCGAGATCAAGTACGCCGGCGAGGAGTACCTGATTCTGTCGGCACGCGACGTGCTGGCCGTAATCGGTAAGTAAGCCTCACGCATTCCGCCCCGGAGCCCGACACACTCGGTCCCGGGGCGGACTGCGTTTCGATCGACTTTCCGCACTCGAAGGAGTAGCCCCAGAAGATGTCCAAAGAAATCATTTTCAATGAGAACGCGCGTCGCGCTCTCGAGCGTGGCGTCGACAAGCTCGCCGACGCCGTCAAGGTCACGCTCGGGCCACGCGGCAGGCATGTCGTGCTCGCCAAGGCCTTCGGTGGTCCCACTGTCACCAACGACGGTGTGTCCATCGCACGCGAGATCGACCTGGAAGACCCGTTCGAGAACCTCGGCGCGCAGTTGGTCAAGAGCGTCGCGACCAAGACCAACGATGTGGCCGGTGACGGCACCACGACGGCAACCGTGCTCGCGCAGGCGTTGGTTCGCGGTGGACTCAAGAACATCGCGGCGGGTGCAAACCCCATCGCGCTGGGCTCCGGCATCGCCAAGGCTGCCGACAAGGTCGCCGAGGCACTTCTGGCTGCAGCGACTCCCGTCGAGGGCAAGGAAGCCATCGCGCAGGTCGCTACCGTTTCCTCCCGTGACCCTGAGATCGGTGAACTCGTCGGTGAAGCTCTCACTCGTGTCGGTGCCGACGGCGTCGTCACGGTCGAGGAATCGTCGACTCTGAGCACCGAGCTCACCGTCACCGAGGGTGTTCGGTTCGACAAGGGCTACCTCTCGCCCTACTTCGTGACCGATCTCGACTCCCAGCAGGCCGTGCTCGAGGACGCATACATCCTCCTGCACCGCGAGAAGATCACCTCGCTTCCGGATTTCCTTCCGCTTCTGGAGAAGGTCGCCGAGAGTGGCAAGCCGCTGCTGATCATCGCCGAGGACACCGAGGGCGAAGTTCTGTCCACCCTCGTCGTGAACTCGATCCGCAAGACGATCAAGGCAGCGGCCGTCAAGGCTCCGTTCTTCGGTGACCGTCGCAAGGCGTTCCTCGATGACCTCGCAGTCGTCACTGCCGGCCAGGTCATCACCTCCGATGTGGGTCTGAGCCTGAAGGAAGCCGGTCTGGAGCTCCTCGGCCAGGCTCGTCGCGTCGTGGTGACCAAGGACGACACCACCATCGTCGACGGGGCGGGCACCCAGGTCGATATCGACGCTCGCGTTGCGCAGCTGCGTCGCGAAATCGAGAACACCGACTCCGAGTGGGATCGCGAGAAGCTCGAAGAGCGTCTGGCGAAGCTGTCCGGCGGCGTCGCGGTCATCAAGGTCGGCGCCGCAACCGAGACCGAACTCAAGGAACGCAAGTTCCGTGTCGACGACGCCGTCAACGCGGCGAAGGCGGCGGTCGAAGAGGGCATCGTGCCCGGCGGTGGTTCTGCTCTGACGCAGGCCGCGCTGTCTCTCGCCGACGATCTGGGTCTCACCGGTGACGAGGCGACTGGTGTCGCAGTCGTGCGCAACGCGCTCAACGCTCCGCTGTTCTGGATCGCCACGAACGCCGGTATGGACGGATCAGTCGTGGTGAACAAGGTCGCCGAGCTGGCCAAGGGACACGGTTTCAACGCCGCGACCCTCACCTATGGCGACCTGCTCGCTGATGGTGTCGTCGATCCGGTGAAGGTCACTCGTTCGGCAGTGGTCAATGCAGCGTCCGTCGCGCGCATGATCCTGACGACCGAGAGCGCCATCGTCGAAAAGCCTGTCGAAGAAGAAGAGTCGGCGGGCGGGCACGGTCACAACCACTGACCTGAACTGCCGAGAACGAACGAGGACCCCGCCCGAGCAATCGGACGGGGTCCTCGTTCGTTTGATGTTCTCTTGCGTGTGCCCCGTCAGACGGCGATGCGGCGACGGTTGTGCCGTGCGTGCATTTCTCGTTCGGTCTCCGACATTCCGCCCCAGATTCCGTAGGGCTCGGAGACGCTGAGCGCGTGCGACCGGCACTGGGCGAGCACTGGGCAGCTTCGGCACATCTCTTTGGCGCGCATCTCGCGCTGGGCGCGTGCTCGGCCGCGTTCGCCGTCCGGATGGAAGAACATCGACGAGTCGACCCCGCGGCAGAGTCCGTGCATCTGCCAGTCCCAGATATCTGCGTTGGGCCCAGGGAGGTGGTTCGGTTGTGGCATGAGAGCTCCTAGGGGTGTGTGCTCGCCGGCTTCGGTTGTGGCGATGTTGCGGCGACGCGTCTGATCGACGCCCGGGATGGGGCTTTGTGTCCTCTGCGGTGAAGACGATGGTGTGGTCTACTCGTTCTGCAAAACCGTCGTGTGACGCCGGTCCGTAGGAACTGAAACAACGTTATGTGCGGCTGTGAAATGGCGTCAATAGCCCTCCACCGTGGCGTTTTGCATAGGTGAAAACCGAGAAATTAACTCCCGCGACATTTACTTGTACCACTTTTCGTGCGTGACGTCTGAGCGCTTGCGGATTCCCGGAGGCACTGCCATGGCGATGCGATGAGGATCGCAGTGTCGACCTCGGCGGTTGTCAGGTGCTGACAAGCGGTTGAGGTGGCGCTCACGTCGAACCGGCTACCGCCGTGAATCGCCTGCTCGCAGAGCTGTCAAGGAGTCATTGCGCGGATTGACGGCGGAGCCGGTACACGGCGGGGACAGGGTAGGAATTCGGGTCCCGCGCCACCGGTCCGAGTCCTCGGACGGGTGCGCCCGGCTCGAAATCGCAACCGGGTGCCTATCGACCGCAACAGTTCTGCCGAGAAGGCATTAACCTGTTGGATACGAAATGGACAGATTCAGCTCACATCGTGGTTACCGAACGAATTGTTAATTCCGTGAAACAAAGGGCCGAAGCGTCCATTTATCACCGTCGAGTCCGGGGAAAGTACCGAAACACGCAGTCGAAATGAGATCCGCAACCCCAACGGCTGGGGATCTTCTTACGTACTGTTCGACTCGTGAACGTGCCGACCGCTTGGGGACCCGATCCGGGCCGGTGGCCGTTACCCTCGGCCACCGATCCGACCGCGAAGTGGCACCGCGCAGTGGCGCTGGGCGGCCAGGGTAGATACAACGCCGCCGCCGCCGAACTCGACGCGCTCGAGGCCGAAGCAGGTGTGTCGGTAGCGTTGAGATCGCTGATGGCCTCGACGAGGGCTTCCTGGTCGAGGCAGACCGGAGGTCACGCCGTTGCCGCCGCGCACGATGGAGCCGCCCTCGCGCTGGTAGGCCTGACAGCAGACTCGGACTCGGCATCGGGGTCGGACTCGGCGGACGTCGTCGAGGCGCAGTGCGACGCGTTGACCGGACTGGCCGCAGACATGCTCGGCGTCGGACGTCTTGCCACCTCGGATGCCTTGCTCACCCGTTGTGGACATCTTTTGGATTCGGGTTGGCCCCCCGAGCCGATGTGGCGCCAGCAGCTGAGGATGCAGTGGGTACGCGCGGAACTCGCGATGGTCTCGGGTGACGGTCGGACTGCACTCCGACACGCCCTGGATGCACGTGAGCGTTCGACCGATACCATTTCGTTGCGCCACCGGGTGAAGACGGAGCTGATCACGGCGGCGGCGTACTGCACGGCAGGAGAAGTCGGGGATAGTCGCACGATCGCATACAGCGTGGTAGACGTCTGCGCCGAGCACGGGTTGGTCCCATTGCGCTGGGCGGCAGCGATGTTGCTGAACGGTCTCGGTGAGGTCACGACAGCACTGCCCATTGCCGACGAATGCGCGGTGATTCTGCGCCACCGTGGAGCGGTCCTCGCTGGTGCGTGAATCCGCGTACCGAGCGGTTCGAATCGGAGGGTGTGAGGTAGCTATTCTTACTAGGTTCCACCTACTGGTGGAAACGTCGTCGAACTCCGGCGGCGTCACTGTAACGCTGGGAAATCTTGAGCGATGAACAACACGGGTGAGGAGTTGGACTCCTTCGTCGTTGCCGCAGCGCAGGGCGAACGAGCCGCACTTTCCCGAGTGCTGGAAATCATCCGTCCACTCGTCGTGCGGTACTGCCGCGCGCGAGTGGGGTCTGCTGAGCGCGGTCAGCTCTCGGCGGACGACGTGGCTCAGGAGGTCTGCTTGGCCGTCATGACCGCCTTGCCGCGTTACCAGGATCAGGGCCGACCGTTCATGGCCTTCGTGTACGGAATAGCGGCTCACAAAGTTGCCGACGCGCATCGAAGCGCCTCGCGTAACAAATCGGACCCGGCCGCCGAAGTACCGGATGTCGTATCCACCGAACACGGACCCGAGCAGCGTGCGCTCGAATCCGAGTCCAGCAGACAGATGACCGAACTGCTGGGAACGCTTCCGGCGAAGCACCGAGAAATTCTGGTACTCCGTCTGGTCGTCGGTCTGTCGGCCGAGGAAACGGCGGCAGCAGTGGGCAGTACGGCAGGCGCGGTACGCGTGGCTCAACATCGAGCCCTCGCGAAGTTGAAGAACGAAGTTGTGAAAGCGGGTGAAATGTATGGCTAGGAACAACGGCCGTGATGGCATTCCCCGTATTGGTCGCCACGATCATTCGGCGCCGAAGCATGCCTCTGACGGGACTGTCGGCGATCTGTCGACAGAAACCGGTCCAGTAGACATTGCTGCAGTGCGACGAGACGACGAGTTCATCGAGGCGATCCGCGGTGACGGCCCGGTCGCCACGGACAACGCCGACGAATACCAGCTCGCACTGCTGCTGACGAACTGGCGAGCCGAGATCATCGCTCCAGCGCTTCCGTCGGGTCCCGAACTGGATGAGGTGGCCGCAGCGGTCGATCACGAGATCGCCGCCGCCGGTTTGTCCCGAAGGGCATCGGTCGGTAGGCGATCGAGTCTGCTCAGGCCAGTGGCGGGNGCCGCGGCGGCGATTGCCGTCGTCGTGGGCGGCTTGGTCGCCTTCTCGTACGATTCCGCGCCCGGAGATCCGCTGTGGAGTGTGAAGTCTGTCGTGTTCTCGGAGCAGGCCGATTCCACCGTCGCTCAAATTGAGACGACGTCGAAGCTGGAACAGGCCGAAGAACTGATCGCATCCGGCGATGTCGACGGAGCTCGGGCTCTCCTCGACGGGGCGGCTGCGAGTACCGGGTCGGTCATCAACCCCGCTCAGCGCTCCGATCTCGAGATCTGGATGCAACGATTGCTCGATCAAGTGCAGACGTTCGTGCCGACGATCCCGCCGATTCTCCAGGCCCCCATTCTGCCTGCACCCCCGGTCGGCACCGTGGCACCGGAAGCAATCCCCGGTGTTCCTGTGACGTCGGTTCCGCAGCAGCCGCTGCCGCCGATCACAACCGAGCCCGCGCTTCCGCCGGTATCGAGTGCGCCGGTATCGCCCGCACCCTCGGAACCGCCGGTTACCACCACCGTTCCGAATCCGACCATCTTGCGCGAGCCGAGCCCGACGGCAACTGCAAGTGGCTCGACTTCGGGCGGGACATCACAGCAACCGCGTGTCGACACGGCCGACAACGGCGGCTGAGCAGGATTCAGCCGAGTCACATGCAAAGGTGCCCTCCACGATTTCGTGGAGGGCACCTTTGCATGTTGGTCCGTACTCAGGGGCGCCGAAGCAGCCTGCGTCAGTTGTCGTAACCGTCGCCGTGCAACGCATCGTTCATCGATGCGTCTGCGTAGCCACGGCAGTAGTCCCACGTGACATACGCGTCCGGCACCGGATCGTATGCGGGCTCGTGAGGACGCACGGTGCCGTCGACGAGCAGCTGGAGAAGATTGGCTCGGAGCATGTCCCAGTCGTGGTAGTGATCCTGCTGGCAGTCCTCGCAGCACACGACGAGACCGCGGATGCCTCGGTGTCCGAGGAGAGCCTCGTACACGGCAAGGTCCGCCAAATCTTCCTCTACGGCGAGCCGCTCCTGAGGATCGAGTGGCTGGCCGGGTTCGATCGCGTCGAGGGCGGCCGAGGGGTCGGCGGGGTCACCGGCGAAGGGATCCGGCGGTAGACCTGGAGGCAATTGATCGCGCACGCCTCCACGGTACGCAGGATTGGTGGGTCTGCGCCAGCCGTTCGACTATCGGCACACCGAGATCAATGCGCGATCGTGGTTGTGCAGTCGGCCTCGACCGCGGCTCGTGCACGGGTCGAGCGCCCCCTCCGATGCGCGTTCACGCTGGTTGGGCGGAGCCGATACCATAGGCAGGCGCCGCGCGAGTGAGCGCGCGTAC
>JGI12075J13256_1000287_pt1 | contig 9596 bp, 7 predicted proteins | sample DeeseametaMP1896_FD_13256 | JGI IMG/M metagenome (IMG submission 13256) | reverse complement strand
GACATCAGGCTGCGCCGGACCCGGCCGAGGCTGCCGCGGTCCAGGGTCAGGACGTCGTCGTACCAGAAGATCCGGAAGTCGGTCGGACTGCCGGGCGCCTGCTGGCGCGCGGCCCGGCGCAGCACCTCGGCCATCCGGGCCGACCCCTTGACCTCGGCGACGGTCGGCTCGTCCTGGCGCGTGGTGCGCACGCCGTCGACGACCTCGCCGAGCGAGCGCAGCGCCACCGCGGTCTCGCCCAGGGAGGGCAGCACCCGCTCGATGTAGCGCATGAACACGCCGGAGGGACCGACGACGAGCACGCCACCGGTCTCGTAGCGGCGGCGGTCGGTGTAGAGCAGGTACGCCGCGCGGTGCAGCGCCACCACCGTCTTGCCGACCCCGGGGCCGCCGGAGATCGCGACGACGCCCTTGGCGGGCGCGCGGATCGCCTGGTCCTGCTCGGCCTGGATGGTGGCGACGATGGAGTGCATGGTGCGGTCACGGGCGCGGGAGAGCTGCGCCATCAGCGCACCCTCGCCGACGATCGGCAGGTCGAGGCCGTGGGCCTCCATCGCCTCGCCGTCGAGCAGCTCGTCCTCGACCCCGACGACCTTCGCGCCCGCGCAGCGCAGCACCCGGCGGCGTACGACGTCGTGCGGCGTGGCCGCGGTCGCCTGGTAGAACACCGCGGCGGCCGGGGCGCGCCAGTCGATCAGCAGGCTGTCGCGCTCGGCGTTGCGCAGCCCGATGCGGCCGACGTAGCGCGGCTCGGGGTCGACGTCGGGGTCCATGTCGAGGCGGCCGAAGACCAGGCCCTCGTGGGCGGCGTCGAGCTGGGCGATGCGCCGGGCGGCCTGGAAGACCATGGCGTCGCGCTCGACCAGCCCGCCCTCGTGGCCCAGGCGTCCGCGGTCGTGGCCCTCGCGGGCCAGTCGCTGGGCCGCCTGGGAGGAGGCCGCGAGCTGGACGTAGACGCCGTCGACGTACTCCTGCTCACGCGCGATCTCGGCTGCTGCGAGGTCCTCGGTCACCGCGTCCTGCTCCCTGTCCACCGGGCCGCCACGGGGGCGACGGCACGCCTGCTGCTCCTCCTGCTGCGACGCCTGCGGGGGCGCGGGCAGCAAGCACCCGACTTTACCGGTCCCGGGGCCCGGACCGTGACCGGACGGGGGCCCTGGGACGGCCTCCACGGGTGTGGGGCTTCTCACCCACCGGCACGCCCGCGCGGCGACGCCGTGGACCGGCTCCACGAAGCGGTACTCCGTGGTCCTCCTCGCTACCATCGGCCACCGGCCCCCCGGAGCCGACGTCGACGAGGACGTCCTCCGTGCGTCGGGCCCGAGCCCCCCTGCACAGCCCGCACGACACGCTTCCCCGCGAGGACCCAGGACCGACGTGAGCCAGCCCAGCACGCCCGCCCGTCTGCACCGGACCCTGCCCGTGGTGGCCGTCCTGCTGGCGATCGTCGCGACGTTGGCGCTGGCCGCCTCGACGATGAGCAGCCCGGCCCCCGCGGAGGACCCGCTCTCGGTGAGCGCGACGGCCCAGGCGCCGGTGGAGACCCCCGGCGACGAGCGACCCAACATCATCTTGTTCTCCACCGACGACCAGCGGCTCGACGAGATGGTCTTCCTGCCGAAGACCAACGAGCTGATCGGTGCCGCGGGCCTCACCTTCACCGAGGCGCTCACCCCGCACCCGCTGTGCTGCCCGGCCCGCGCCGAGCTGATGACCGGCCAGCTGGCCCAGAACAACGGCGTGCGCACGAACTTCCCGCCCGAGGGCGGCTACGAGGCCTTCGACCCGACCTCGACCATCGGCACCGACCTCTCCGCCGCCGGCTACAACACCGCGTTCCTCGGCAAGCCGCTCAACGGCTACCACCACAGCTACGGCCGCGACCCGGGATGGACGCTGTTCAACGCCACCAGCCACGGGTACGCCGACTACTACAAGTTCGTGCAGTACGACAACGGCGAGCTGACCCGGGTGCCCGGCTACTACACCGACTACCTGTCGGAGAAGGCCGTCGAGTACGCCCACCAGCTCAGCAGCTACGACGCGCCGTTCTTCATGTGGGTCAGCCACTTCGGCCCCCACCCGGCCAAGGGCCGCGAGGGGTGCCACGACGAGTCCTGCAAGAACGGCCCGCCCAAGATGTCGCCGGGCTACCGCGCGATGACCCGTCTCACCGGGCAGCGCCCCCACGAGGCCGAGGCCCAGGCGCTGGCGCGCGACATCATCTCGGGCCCGTCCTTCAACGAGCGGGACGTCTCCGACAAGCCCCACCTCATCCGCAGGCAGACGCCCGCCGCCGCCCGCAAGGTCGTGCGCACGCAGCAGGCGCGGGCCGGTGCGCTGGCCTCGGTCGACGACGCGCTGGCGCAGCTGGTCGAGCAGCTCGAGGAGGACGGCGAGCTCGACAACACCTACATCGTCTTCATCACCGACAACGGTTACCAGCTCGGCGAGCACCGCTGGTTCGGCAAGACGCTGCCCTACGAGGAGAACCTCCGCACCCCCATGCTGGTGCGCGGCCCCGGCATCGAGCCGGGCACCACCACCGACTCGATCGCCACGATCGTCGACCTGGTGCCCACCTTCCTCGAGATCGCCGATGCCGAGCCCGGCCGTCTCCTCGACGGCGTCTCGCTGCTCTCGACCTGGCGCGGGGAGACCGACGAGGCCCTGCACCCCGGCGGCGTGCTGATCCAGGGCGGCGCCTACAAGCCGGAGACCGGGCCCCGGGGCTGGCTCTACCGCGGCGTGCGGACCGCCCGCTACACCTTCGTCCGCTACCACGACGGCTTCGTCGAGCTCTACGACCGCGCCAACGACCCCCACCAGCTGCGCTCGGTCGCCGGCCAGCCCCGCTACCGCGCGCTCCAGGCCGAGCTGGCCCGCCGCACCCGCCTGCTCCAGGACTGCGCCGGCCCCAAGCCCTGCAACCGCACCTTCGGGCCGCTGCCGCACCTCGGTCGCTGACCCCGGGACGGGGTGCCGCCGGCGTACCTCGGTGATCCGGCAGGATGCCCGCATGAGCGAGCAGCCCCAGGTCCAGGTCACGTACGCCGTCAGCGACGGTGTCGCCACGATCACCCTCGACTCCCCGCACAACCGCAACGCGCTGTCCCGGGCGCTGGTCGGCGGGCTGTTCGAGGCCCTCGAGCGGGCGGCCGAGGACGACGCCGCCCGCGTCGTGGTGGTCGCCGCGACCGGCTCGGTCTTCTGCTCGGGCGCGGACCTGTCCGAGGCGGCCTCGGGCTCCATGGAGCAGGGGGCGCTGGAGATCGTGCGGCTGCAGCGGGTGATCCTGCTGCACCCCAAGCCCGTCGTGTGCCGTCTCCAGGGCCCGGTCCGCGCAGGCGGGACCGGCATCGTGGCCGCCGCCGACGTGGTGGTCGCCGCGGAGGGCGCGACCTTCGCGCTGACCGAGGTGAAGCTGGGCCTGGCGCCCGCGGCCATCTCGCTGACGGTGTTCCCCCGGATGACCTCGCGCGCGGCGGCACTGCGCGCGCTCGGCGGTGAGGTCTTCACCGCGGCCCAGGCGCAGGCCGACGGCCTGGTGACCGAGGTCGTGCCCGCCGAGGAGCTCGACGAGGCCGTCGACCGGGTCACCGCCTCGCTCGCCACCGGCGCCCTGCAGGGCCTGCGCGAGACCAAGAAGCTGCTCAACGCCCCGCTGGTGGAGCACCTCGACGCCCACGGCCGCGACGTCGCCGCCCTGTCGGCCCGGCTCTTCGGCAGCGAGGAGGCGAAGGAAGCCATGACCGCCTTCCTCTCCCGCAAGCGCTGACGCCGAGCCGGCGCGATCTTCCGTGAGGACACGCCGGTTCGAGGTCACACCAGCCGGAATCCGGGTCCGCTCCGAACCACCCCCATGAGCACCCCCATGCGCGGACGACTGACCTGGGCGGGCTTCGGCCTGCTCTCCACCCTCGCAGGCACCGCTGCCGGACATCTCGTGGCCAGCCTGGACAGGATCGACTCCTCCCCGGTGCTGGCCGTCGGCTCGACCGTCATCGACGCCACGCCCACCCCGGTGAAGGAGTGGGCGATCCGGAACTTCGGCACCGCGGACAAGCCGATCCTCATCGGCAGCGTGATGGCCGGCGTGCTCGTGCTCGCCGCGGTGGCCGGGCTGCTGGCGCGGCGCCGCCTCGCCCTGGGCCTCGCGCTCGAGGGACTGCTGGTCGCGGTCGCCACCGCCGCGGCCCTCACCAACTCCGGCGCGACCATCGGCGACGCCGTCCCCGGCGTCGTCACCGCGGTCGTCGGCCTCGGCACGCTCACCCTGCTCGCCAGGAAGGCCTCCCAGCACGGTCCCGCCACGGAGGGCGCCGCTGAGTCCACCTCCGGCAGCAGCCGCCGCGGCGTGCTGATCGCCGCCGGCGTCGTCGCCCTGGCCGCCACGGTGATGGCCGGCGCCGGGCAGCTGATCCGCAACCTCCGCGCTCGTCCCGAGGACGTCACGCTCCCCACCCCCGACGACCCGGCCGGTGCGTTCCCCGACGGCCTGGACGGCCAGGTCGACGGCATCAGCCCGCTGCGCGTGCCCAACGAGGACTTCTACCGCGTCGACACCCGCCTGGACACGCCCGTCGTGGACCTGGAGAGCTGGACGCTGACCATCGACGGCGATGTCGACCGGGAGGTCACGCTGACCTTCGACGACCTGCTCGAGATGGAGATCATCGAGCGCGACATCACGCTGACCTGCGTCTCCAACTCGGTGGGCGGCGAGTTCGTCGGCGGCGCCCGCTGGCTCGGCGTGCGGCTCACCGACGTCCTGGACATGGCCGGCGTGGGCAGCACGGCCGACCAGATCCTCTCGACCGACTTCGACGGGATGACCATCTCGACCCCGCTCGACCTGGCCACCGACGGCCGCGACGCGATGATCGCGATCGGCATGAACGGCGAGGCACTGCCCCGCGCCCACGGCTTCCCGGCCCGGATGGTCATCCCCGGCCTGTACGGCTTCGTCAGCGCCACCAAGTGGGTCACCCGCCTCACCCTCACGACGTACGACGAGGCGTCGGCCTACTGGACCGACCGTGACTGGGCCACCGACGCCCCCATCAAGATCTCGACCCGGATCGACACGCCCAACGCGCTGGACCGCCTGCCCGCGGGCGAGGTCGTGATCGGTGGCGTGGCGTGGGCGCAGCAGCGTGGTGGCGTCGACCAGGTCCAGGTCCAGGTGGACGGTGGCCCCTGGCGCGACGCCGAGATGGGCCCGGACGTGAACAACGACTACTGGCGCCAGTGGTTCTTCCGCTGGGACGCCGAGCCCGGCTCCCACGCGATCGCCGCCCGCGCGATCAGCGGCGACGGGACCACCCAGACCGCGGTGCGCGCCCAGCCGTTCCCCGACGGCGCCTCGGGCATCCAGTCGCTGATGGTGACCGTCGAGTGAGCTCCTGAGCAGTCCTGGGCAGCCTCCTGCACCACGACAGTGCCCCGCGACGAGCCCGGATCCGCCCTGGATCCGGGCTCGTCCCGCGCTCAGGACCCCCCTGGCGGGCGCAGCGGATGGACCGATGTGACCCGGCTCACCGAGATCGACCAATCCGGTCCCCCCACTGCCCCGAATGACTCATGTAAGCCAAGCCCCCAGCAACACCGAACAGAAAGGCACTTCTCATGAAGCGCACTGCTCTCCGCCGCACCGGCGCCGGTCTCGCCGCCCTCGCCCTCTCCGTGGGCATGGCCGCCTGCTCCTCCGAGGACGACTCCGCCGAGGACACCGGCGCCGAGACCTCGGCCTCCGCCAGCGCCGACACCGAGACCGAGGCGTCCGCGGGCGACCAGGTCTTCGGCCCCGCCTGTGACGCCGTCCCGACCTCGGGTTCCGGCTCCTTCGACGGCATGGTCCAGGACCCCGTCGCCACCGCCGCGTCCAACAACCCGCTGCTCGGCACCCTGGTGACCGCCGTGGGCGAGGCCGGCCTGGTCGACACCCTGAACGACGCCGAGGCCCTCACGGTCTTCGCGCCCACCGACGACGCCTTCGGCGCCATCCCGGAGGAGGACCTCAACGCGGTCCTCGCCGACAAGGACACCCTCACCTCGATCCTGACCTACCACGTCCTCCCCGGCCAGATGGGCCCGGACGACGTGACCGGTGAGCAGGAGACCCTGCAGGGTGGCACCGTCGAGGTCGACGGCGACACCGACGGCATGACCGTCAACGGCGCCAACGTCCTGTGCGGCAACATCCCGACCGCCAACGCCACGGTGTACGTCATCGACACCGTGCTCATGCCGTCCTGATCCCACCCTTCCGGACCAGTACGACTGACAGGGACAATCGACACCATGAGTGACCCGACGTCCCTGCCCACCGGGGCCCCCGTCACGGGGGCCCCGGTCGGGCCGGACCTCTCCGAGCTGCTCCGCGCCAGTGCGCGCGGGGACCAGGCAGCCTTCGCGCAGCTGTACGACGCGACCGCGTCGCGGGTGCACGGGCTGGCCCTCCGGGTCGTGCGCGACCCGGCGCAGGCCGAGGAGGTCACCCAGGAGGCCTACCTCGAGATCTGGCGGACCGCCGCCAGGTTCGACCCCTCCCGGGGCAGCGCGCTGAGCTGGCTGCTCACGCTGACCCACCGTAAGGCGGTCGACCGGGTCCGGTCGGCCGAGGCGGCCTCGCGCCGCGACACCACGTACCACCACCAGAACCAGCCCGTCGACCACGACGTCACCGCCGAGCAGGCCAACGCCTCGCTCGAGGCGCGTCGGGTGCGCGGGGCGCTCGCCAGCCTCACCGCCGTCCAGCGGGAGGCCGTCGAGCTGGCGTACTTCGGGGGCTACACCCACACCGAGGTCGCCACCATGCTCGAACTCCCCGTCGGGACTGCGAAGACACGCATCCGCGACGGACTCATCCGACTCCGAGACGCCATGGGGGTAGGCCAGTGAACGACGTGCACGCCCTGAGTGGCGCCTACGCGGTCGACGCGCTCGACGACATCGAGCGCGCTCAGTTCGAACGACACCTCGTCGAGTGCGCCGAGTGCCGGGGCGAGGTCGACTCGCTGCGCGCCGGCGCCGCGATGCTCGCCGACATCTCCCCCGTCGCGCCGCCCCCGGCGCTGCGCGACCGGATCCTGGCGGAGGTCGCCACCGTGCGCCCGCTGCCGCCGCAGGTGGTGGAGGTGCGCCCCAGGCGCCGTCGATTTCCAGCCCTGGTCGCCGCTGCAGCTGCCGTGGTAGCCCTCGGTGCCGGCGGCACCCTGGTCGCCACCCAGCCGTGGTCCGACGAGCCGAGCATCAACATCAGCGCCACCGAGGCCGTGCTCCGGGCCGACGACGCCGAGCGCTACGTCCAGAAGTTCGACGACGGCTCCAAGGCCACCGTCTACCGCTCCAAGGAGCTCGGTCAGGCGGTCCTGGTGACCGAGGGCATGGCCGACCCCGGCGAGGGCAAGGTCTACGAGCTCTGGCTGGACCACGACGGCGAGATGGTCGCCGCCGGGTTCATGCCCAAGGGCCCCGACAACACCGTGCTGCTCTCCGGTGACGCCGCGGCCGCCGAGGGGGTCGGCATCACCGTCGAGCCCGAGGGCGGCTCCGACGAGCCCAACCTCGACACCGCCGTCGTCTTCGTCTTCGACGCCTGATGGCGTCCCCGTACCCGCCGCGCACCGTCGCGGTCGTGGGCTCCGGCGTGGCCGGCCTGGTGGCCGCCTACGTCGCCTCCCGCACCGCGACGGTCACCGTCTACGAGGCCGACGACCGCCTGGGCGGGCACGCCGACACCCACGACGTCGTCGACCCCACCGGCACCCGGCTGGGCATCGACACCGGTTTCATCGTCCACAACCGACGCACCTACCCGACGCTGCTGCGGGTCTTCGCCGAGCTCGGCGTGGCCACGCAGGAGTCGGAGATGTCGATGTCGATCCGCGACGACGACTCCGACCTGGAGTGGGCCGGCGCCCTGGGTCGCCAGGGAGTGATCCCGACCCGCGGGCACCTGCGCCGACCGGCGTACCTGCGGATGCTGACGGAGATCCCGCGGTTCCACCGCCGTGCCAAGGCCGTGCTCGCCACGGACGGCGCCGACCAGACGCTGCGCGACTTCCTGGCCGAGCACCGCTTCACGCCCTACTTCGTGCGGCACTTCATGGAGCCGCTCGTGGCGGCCGTGTGGTCGTGCGACCCCGAGGTAGCGCTGGACTACCCCGCGCGCTACCTCTTCTCCTTCCTCTCCCNCCACGGCATGCTCAGCGTCTTCGGNTCGCCGACNTGGCGCACCGTCTCCGGCGGCTCGCACCGCTACGTCGAGAAGGTCGCCGCCGCGCTGGAGNCCTCCGGNGGCACGATCCGCCTCGGCGCCAAGGTCACCTCGCTGCTCGAGACGCCGNNCGGCGNNGAGGTCACCGACGGNAACGGCGAGGTCTCGACGTACGACGCCGTCGTGGTCGCCACGCACCCCCACCAGGCCCTGGCGCTGCTCGCCGAGCCCACCTCGGCCCACCGCGAGGTGCTCGGCGCGATGCCCTACGCCCCCAACACCGCCCTGCTGCACACCGACACCTCGCTGATGCCCCAGCTGACGCAGACGTGGGCCAGCTGGAACTTCATGCGGCCCAGCGCGGCCCAGGAGCGGCCCGACGGCGGCGACGGCGTGGTCGTCACCTACGACCTGACCCGCCTGCAGCGCCTTTCCACCGACACCCACTACCTCGTGACGCTCGGCGGCGAGCACCTCGTCGACCCGAGCACGGTCATCGACCGGATGGAGTACGAGCACCCGCTCTACACCCCCGAGTCGGTCGCCGCGCAGCGTCGGCTCCCCGAGCTCGACACCGACCGGGTCGCCTTCGCCGGCGCCTACCACGGCTGGGGCTTCCACGAGGACGGTGCGCGCTCGGGCCTGGCCGCCGTCGAGCGACTGGGGCTCACCTGGCCCGCGCCCGGCGAGGCAGCGGCGCGGGTCGAGACGCCCGCGCTCTACCGCACCACCATCAGCCACACCCGGCGCGAGCCCTGGACGCGCACGTTCACCCACCGCTCCCACACCTGGCTGGTCGACGTCGACGAGCTGCCCGACCACCGTCCGCTGGCCTTCGCCCGCGGCACCTTCGAGGCCCGCGACCACCTCGGCTCGCCCGAGCGCACGCTGCGGCAGAACCTCGAGGCGTTCCTGGCGACCCAGGGCGTCACCCTCGACCCGGCCGGACGCATCCTGCTGGCCACCCAGCCCCGCGCGTTCGGCTACTGCTTCAACCCGATCAGCGTCTGGTGGTGCCTGGACCACCTCGGTCGCCTCGAGGCGACCGTCGTGGAGGTACACAACACCTACGGCGACCGGCACGCCTACCTCGTCGCCCCCGACGAGCAGGGCCGGGCCAGCACCGACAAGGCGATGTACGTCTCCCCGTTCCACGGCACCGACGGCCACTACGAGCTGGCCGTGCCGCTGCCCGGCGAACGGCTGCACGTCGCGGTCACCCTGCACGCCGAGGGGACGAGTTCAGTGCGTCGCTGGCGGGACACCGGACCGACACGGGGACGGTGCGTTCGACCTCGGCAGCCCTGCGCGGCTCGGCGCTGATCCGGATGCACGGGATCTGGCTGTGGCTGCGTCGACTGCCGGTCCGACCCCG
>JGI12075J13256_1000284_pt1 | contig 9638 bp, 10 predicted proteins | sample DeeseametaMP1896_FD_13256 | JGI IMG/M metagenome (IMG submission 13256) | reverse complement strand
TCGTGCCGCAGTTCTTCGCCGGCATCCGCGACGAGGCCGCGATGGTCGAGCACCCGGAGCGGCTGGAGCGGCGCACCCGCGAGACCCGACGCCTCGGGGCCTGGGTGACGCCCCGTGTGCGCGACTGGGCGCTGCGCCAGAGCGAGGAGATCTCCCGGGCGGCCAACCGGGTCTTCGACGACGTCGATGTGCTGCTGACCCCGACCGTGGCGCACCGTCCGCCGCCGGTGGGCGTCATCGACGGGCGCGGCACGGTCGGCTCGACGCTCAAGGCGATGCCCGCCATCGCCTACTGCGCGATCTGGAACGTCGCCGGCAACCCCGCCGCCAACGTCCCGGCCGGGCTCGGTGACGACGGCCTGCCGCTGGGCGTGCAGCTGGTCGGGCGCAGCAACGACGAGACGACGCTGCTGAGCCTGTCGGCCCAGCTCGAGCAGGCCCGGCCCTGGGCGTTCCCGCGCGTCTGATGGCCGCGATCCTGGCCGAAGGCCTCACCAAGGTCTACGGCGACCTCCGGGCTGTCGACGGGGTGAGCCTGGAGGTCCCGGAGGGGGAGTTCGTCGGCGTCCTCGGCCCCAACGGCGCCGGCAAGACCACGCTGCTGGAGATGATCGAGGGGCTGCGACGTCCCGACGGCGGCACCGTGGAGGTGCTCGGGGAGCCGGTCTGGCCGCGCAACCCGCGGCTGCTGCCGCGGATCGGTGTCCAGCTGCAGGCCTCGGCGTTCTTCGAGCGGCTCACCGCCCGCGAGCAGATCCACACCTTCGCCGCGTTGTACGGCGTCGGCCCGGCGCGTGCCGATGAGTGGCTCGAGCGCGTGGGACTGGTCGAGAAGGCCGCCACGAGGGTCGAGGACCTGTCCGGGGGCCAGGCCCAGCGTCTCTCCATCGCCTGCGCCCTGGTGCACGACCCCGAGCTGGTCTTCCTCGACGAGCCCACGGCCGCGCTCGACCCGCAGGCGCGGCGCAACCTGTGGGACCTGTTGCGCGGCATCCACGAGGCCGGTCGCACCGTCGTGCTGACGACCCACTACATGGACGAGGCCGAGGTGCTGTGCCAGCGCGTCGCGGTCATGGATGCGGGCCAGATCCTGAGGGTCGGCACACCTGCCGACCTGATCCGCGACCTGGGGGCCCCGGCCCGCAACCTCGAGGACGTGTTCCTGCACCTGACCGGACGGGAGTACCGCGCATGAGGACGCCTTTCGCCGCCATCGCGGTCGCGATCGTCCGTGGGTTCGTCCGCGACAAGGCCTCGCTCTTCTTCGCGCTGGTCTTCCCGCTGATGTTCCTCGTGCTCTTCGGTGGGCTCTTCGCCGACCGGACCCAGTCGCAGGTCGACCTGATCACGGTGGGCGACGTGCCGGTGCTCGACGAGCTGCCGCCGGGTGCGGAGGAGGCCTTCGAGGAGACCTTCGACGTCAGCGAGAGCGACGACCTCGACGAGGCCATCGCGCAGGTGCGCTCCGGTGACGCGGACGTGGCGGTCGAGATGCAGGGCGACACGCTCGTGGCCCACTACACGCTGACCGACCAGGTGAAGGCGGGCATCACGCAGGGTGCGCTGCGCGCCTTCGTCGACGGCACCAACGTGCAGGTGCTGGCCCAGGAGGCAGGCACCCCGCCGCCGTACGACCTGCAGGTGCAGCAGGTCGAGGACGAGTCGCTCTCCACGATCCAGTTCGTGACACCGGGCCTGCTGGGCTGGGCGGTGGCGATGAGCGCGGCCTTCGGTGCCGCCGCGACCCTGCAGGGGTGGCGCCAGTCGAAGCTGCTGCGACGCCTGCAGCTCGCGCCGGTCTCCAACCGCGTCGTCGTCGGCGCGCGCCTGGTGGTCACCCTGGGCATCGCGTTGACCCAGATGGCGGTCTTCGTCGGCCTGGGCGCCGCCGCGTTCGACCTGCGGCTGACCGGTGCGTGGTGGATGGCGGTGCCGCTGGTGCTGGTGGGCACGCTGTGCTTCATGGCGCTCGGGCTGCTGGCCGGGGCCCTGGCCAGGACGACCGAGGGTGCGGTCAACGCCGCCAACTTCATGGTGCTGCCGATGGCGTTCCTCTCCGGGTCCTTCTTCCCGCTGGACGCGGCACCGACCTGGCTCCAGCGGATCAGCGACCTGCTGCCGCTCAAGCACCTCAACGAAGGGATGCTCGACGTGATGGTGCGAGGTGAGGCCTGGTCGGCCGCCCTGCTCCCGATGGCCGTGCTGGCCGGCTTCGCGGTGGCGATCACGCTGCTGGCGGCGAAGCTCTTCCGCTGGGAGACGGTGTGATCGGGGCCCGCCTGGCGCGGGCCGCGCGCCTGCGCCGCGCCCTCACCGGGGCGCCCAGCCCGCTGGCCGGCCGGGTCGTGCTCGTCACGGGTGCGTCGTCGGGCATCGGCGAGCACACGGCGTACGCCGCCGCCCGGGCCGGTGCTCGGGTGCTGCTCGTCGCGCGCCGCGCCGACGAGCTCGAGCGCGTCGCCGAGGCGGTGCGCGCGCTGGGTGCCGAGTGCGCGACGTACACCTGCGACCTCACCGACGGCGAGGCCGTCGACGCGCTGGTCGTGCAGGTGCTGGCCGAGCACGGCCACGTCGACCACCTGGTCAACAACGCCGGCCGCTCGATCCGGCGCTCGCTGGCCGCCAGCGCCGACCGCTTCCACGACGTGGAGCGGACGATGGCGATCAACTACTTCGGGCCGGTGCGGCTGACGATGGGGCTGCTGCCGGCGATGCGTGCCCAGGGCTTCGGGCACGTCGTCAACGTCGTGTCGTGGGGCGTGCAGCTCAAGGCGCCGAAGTTCTCCGCCTACCTCGCCTCCAAGGCCGCGATCGACACGTGGGGCCGCATCCTGGCCCGCGAGGCGCGCTCGGACGGCGTGCACGTGACGAACATGCGCTTCGGGCTGGTGAAGACGCCGATGATCGCGCCGACCAAGGAGTACGAGAACCAGCGCGCCATGACCGCCGAGCAGGCCGGCGCACAGGTGGTGCGGGTCATGGAGGACCTGCCGCCCACCTGGGGGCACCCGGTCGGGTACGTCGGCGAGGCGATGGGGCTGCTGGCGCCGCGGCTCACCGACGCGGTGATGCACCGGCTGCACCAGCGCATCCCCGACGCTCGCTGAGCCGCAGGGAGGACGCGGTCAGGAGGCCTTCTTGGTCGCCGTCTTCTTGGCCGCCGTCTTCTTGCTCGTCGACTTCTTGGCGGGGGCCTTCTTCGCTGCGGCCTTCTTGGTGGTCGACTTCTTGGCGGGAGCCTTCTTCGTCGACTTCTTCGCCGCGGTCCTCTTGGTCGTCTTCTTCGCGGCGCCCTCATCGGCCGGTTCCTCGGCCTCCTCGGAGGTGTCCTCGCCGCGGCCCTTCTTGGCCGCGTCGACCGAGCGCTGCAGGGCGGCGAGCAGGTCGACCACCTCGCCCGAGGTCTTGGTGGAGGTGGGGGTCCGCTCGACCTCGCCGCCCTCGATCTTGGCCTTGACCAGCGCCTCGACGGCGTCGGCGTAGTCGTCGGAGAACTCGCTGGCGTCGAAGTCGCCCGACAGCGTCTCGACGAGCATGTTGGCCATCTTGACCTCGGCGTCCTTGACCTCGCCCACCTCGACGCTGAAGTCCGGGACACGGATCTCGTCGGGCCACATCATCGTCTGCAGCACGATCACGTCGCCGGCCTCGGTCTCACGCACCCGCAGCACGGCGACGGTGGTGCGCTGGCGCAGCGCGACGGTCACGACGGCCATCCGGTCGGCGTCCTGCAGCGCCTGGCGCAGCAGTGCGTAGGGCTTGGCGCCGGTCTTCTCGGGCTCGAGGTAGTAGGACTTCTCGAACAGCAGCGGGTCGATCTGGTCGCTGGGCACGAACTTCTCGACCGCGATCTCGCGCGAGGACGTGACGGGCAGCTCGGCGAGGTCGTCGTCGGTGAGGATGACCATCTCGCCGTCCTCGGTCTCGTAGCCCTTGGCGATGTCGGCGTAGGCCACCTCCTCCCCGTCCAGGGAGCAGATGCGCTGGTAGCGGATGCGGCCGCCGTCCTTGGCGTGCACCTGGCGGAAGGAGACGTCGTGGGACTCGGTCGCGGAGTAGAGCTTCACCGGGACGCTGACCAGCCCGAACGAGACCGAGCCCTTCCAAATGGCACGCATGGTGCCCAGTGTGACCCGTGGGGCGAGTGAAAGTCATCGCCCCGGCGGTCACAATGCGGGGGTGCCCGTGCCCCGCCCGATGCTCGCGACCAAGACCGACGCCGTCCCCAACGGCGCGGAGTGGTCGCACGAGGTGAAGTGGGACGGCGTGCGGATCCTGGCCGAGGTCACCGACGGGCAGGTGCGGCTGTGGAGCCGCAACGCCAACGACGTGACCGTCGCCTGGCCCGACGTGGCGCTCCCGCACGAGGCGCTCGTGCCCGGCTCGACGCGGCCGCGGGACCTGCTGGTGGACGGCGAGATCATCGCGCTCAACGAGCGTGGACTGCCGGACTTCCGGGTCCTGCAGGACCGGATGCACGTGCGCCGCGCCAGCACCGCGACCCGGCTGGCCGCCGGCCTCCCGGCCACCTACATGGTCTTCGACCTGCTCCGCGTGGACGGCGAGGACCTGACCGGGCTCCCGCTCAGCGAGCGCCGCGCGCGCCTGGCAGCGCTCGACCTCGCGCCCTGGCAGGTACCCGAGCCGTACGACGACGGGCAGATGCTCCTGGAGGCCACCCGAGCCCAGGGGCTGGAGGGCGTCGTGAGCAAGCGGCTGTCCTCGCGCTACACCTTCGACGCCCGCTCGCCGCACTGGCGCAAGCTGGCGCACCGCCACCGTCGCTCCTACGTCGTGGGTGGCTGGCGCCCCCAGGAGGGCACCTCGGACCGGCTGGCCTCGCTGCTCGTGGGGGAGCCCACCGCCGACGGGCTGGTCTACCGGGGCCGGGTCGGCAGCGGCATCGGTGGCAAGGTGTCACGCATGCTCACCGAGGCGGTCGCCGGGCTGACGCGGGCGAGCAGCCCGTTCGTGGACGAGGTGCCGCGGGTCGACGCCGCCGGCACCACGTGGGTCGAGCCGGTGCTGGTCGTCGACGTGGACACGCACGGGGTCGGCTACGCACGCCTGCGCCAACCGTCGTACCGGGGGCTGCGCGAGGACCTGGACCCCGCCGACCTCGAGGACCAGTCGTGAGCCCCGCCAAGCAGCCCAGGGAGGAGGTGCACGTCGACGTCGAGGGCCGCACCCTGCGGCTGAGCAACCTCGACAAGGTGCTCTACCCGCGCACGGGCACGACCAAGGGCGAGGTGCTGCACTACTACGCCCAGGTCGCCCCGACGCTGCTGCCGCACCTGGCCGACCGCGCGGTCACACGCATCCGTTGGCCGCACGGCGTGGCGGAGGGCAGCTTCTTCGAGAAGAACGTCCCGCAGGGCACGCCGTCGTGGGTGCGGACGGTGAGCGTCCCGACGACGGGCTCGCGCGGGGAGAGCCGGCACGGCGACCGGCTGGTGTTCCCGGTCGTCGGCGACCTCGCCACGCTGACCTGGCTGGTCAACCTGGCCGCGCTGGAGCTGCACGTCCACCAGTGGCGCGTGGGCCGCAACGGCCGCCCCCGCAACGCCGACCGGATCGTCATCGACCTCGACCCCGGTGAGCCCGCGACCCTGCACGAGTGCTGCCAGGTGGCGCTGATGGTGCGCGAGAAGCTGGCCGAGCGCGACCTGGACGCCCGACCGGTGACCAGCGGCAGCAAGGGGCTGCACCTGTACGCCGAGCTGCCGCGCCGGCTGCCGGGGGAGGAGTCCACGGCGCTGGCCCGCGAGGTCGCCGAGGAGCTGCAGGCCGAGCACCCGCGGCTGGTGACCGCGACGATGACCAAGGCGCGTCGCAGCGGCAAGGTGTTCCTGGACTGGTCGCAGAACGCCTCGTCGAAGACGACCATCACGCCCTACTCCCTGCGGGGCCGGGACAAGCCCTTCGTGGCGACCCCCGTCTCGTGGGCCGAGGTCGAGGCCGGTGCCGAGGACCCGGTCGGCCTCGAGCAGGTGCGGATGGAGGAGGTCCTCGACCGCGTCGTGGACCTGGGCGACCTCTTCTCCTGACCCCCTCCTGACCCTCCCCGGAGGTGTGTGGAGGGCTGTTACCCAACCGTGGCACCCGTGTGCACGCAGCGAGAACACATCGTGCCGACGCGCTCGTAGCGTGGATGACATGAAGTCGGAGAACATGAGACTCGCGGTCGTGCCGGTCGGCGCAGCCGTCCTGGGGGGCGTGCTGTGGCTCTCGGGCATCCCGCTGAGCAACGCGAACGGCTCGTCCGAGGGCGTGACCCTCGAGTCCGACGGGGCCCAGGCCTCGCTGGTGGTCTCCGACCTCGCCGCGGGCGACACCGTGACCCGCTCGATCTCGATCTCCAACCCCGGTTCCGCCCCGGCGCGACTGACGATGACCGAGACCGGCGACGCGGTCGACCACGACGCCGACGGCGTCAACCTCACCATCGAGCGCGAGGGCGTGCGTCTCTACGACGGCCGTCTGGGAGCGATGAGCGACGTCACGACCGACCAGGGATGGATCCCGGCCGGCGGCCGGGTCAGCTTCACCTTCCGCGTGTCGCTGCCCGAGGACGCCCCCGCGTTGCGCTCCGCCGAGAGCATCTCCTACGCCTGGGAGATCACCTCCTGACACCCCCCGGCGGGTGTGCCGCTGGGGACACACGAAGGTAAAGGGCCGGATGGTCCCCCGCCCGGGTCGGCCCGGTGTCCTATTGTTCGGGCCATGGAGCAACGGGTGCTGGTCGTGGAGGACGAGGAGGACATCGCCTTCCCCCTCGTGCGCACCCTGGAGCGCGAGGGCTACGACGTGGCCTGGGTCGACAGCGGTGAGAAGGCACTGGCCGACGTCGCCGGGACCCCCACGGACGTGATGATCCTCGACCTCGGCCTGCCCGACATGGACGGCCTGGAGGTCTGCAAGAAGGCGCGCGAGGCCGGCTTCGGCGGGGCGATCATGATCGTCACCGCGCGTGCCGGCGAGCTCGACCGTGTCGTCGGTCTCGACACCGGTGCCGACGACTACCTCTCCAAGCCCTTCGGTCTCGCCGAGCTGCAGGCCCGCGTGCGGGCGCTGCTGCGCCGCACCCACGGCTCGCCGCGCGAGGAGACGAACGGCGACCCGGACGGTCTGCACATCGACGTCGCCGCCCGCCGCGTCTTCGCGGGCGAGACCGAGGTGCCACTGACGGGCAAGGAGTTCGACGTCCTCAACATCCTGGTCGCCAACCGCGACAAGGTGGTCTCCCGCGGCCGGCTGATGGCCGACGTGTGGGACGAGAACTGGTACGGCTCGACCAAGACCCTCGACGTCACCATCGGGCGTCTGCGCCAGAAGCTCGACACCGCCGGGGTCAGTGAGAAGGTCGTCGCCGTCCGCGGCGTCGGCTTCCGCCTGGAGATCCCCTCCGCCTGAGCCCACCCCGGCTCGTGCGGCTGAACGCGGTCCATGGGCCGCGCCGGACCACACGAGGCGTTCGGTTCGGCCCCGGTCAGCGCACGACCGCGAGCACCGCGCGTCCGAGCGCGTCGGCGAGCGCGCCGGGGGAGAGCGGCGTCGCGGAGATCGCGTCGTCGTCGAAGAGTGCCCGGCTCGCCCCGAGCGCGAAGAGCATCCGCCACGCCGCCTGCGCAGCGGGTACGCCGCAGTCGAACCGCAGCTGCAACCACCGCGTCACGGTGTCGGCCAGCCGGTGGGTGAACGCCGTCGAGGCCGCCTCGACCTCCTCGGACTCCACGGCGTCGACGAGGAACGCCCGCAGGCTGCCCCGGTGCCGCACGAACAGGTCGACCGCGGCCGCGGCCAGCAGTGCGACGGCCCGCTCGTCGTCGGGCTCGGTGTCGGCCTCCGCGAACGCCGTGGCGGTCTCGGCCTCGATGGTCGAGAGGGCGCGCGCCTGGGCGGCGAGCAGCAGTCCGTGGCGGTCGCCGAAGCGGTGGTAGAGCGAGCCGTTGGAGGTGCCGGCGGCACGGGCCACGGCGGCCACCGTCACCGCGGCCTGCCCGCCCTCGTCGAGCAGCGCCAGCGTCGCGGCCAGCATCCGGTCCGCGGAGGACTCCGAGCGGGTCTGCAGCGGCGTACGCATGAGGTGAGCGTAGCCACCCCCTAGCCAGAAGTGGAGCGGTTGCTCTAGTTTTGTCGTCATGGAGCTCCGACTGCGTGGCAAGACCTTCGGCGGCGTGCCCAAGGACCACTGGCGGCAGGTCAACGACCGGCTCGACCCCGAGACCGACTTCCGGGAGATCTACCGCAACGCGGTGGCCTACGAGTTCCCCTGGGACATGAACCAGGCGCTCTCGTTCGCGCTGTTCCGCACCTACGCCGTGCCCGGCATCGGGGCCCTGCTCGACGCGACGGGTCAGTTCACCGGCAACTGCCAGAAGCGCTACGACGACACCGCGCTGCTGCTCGAGGTGCCGGCCGAGAAGGGCTTCGACGACCCCGATGCGCGCGCCGCGATCCGGCGGATCAACCAGATGCACCGCGCCTACGACATCCCCGCCCACGAGATGCTCTACGTGCTCTCGACCTTCGTGGTGGTGCCCAAGCGCTGGCTCGACGTCTACGGCAAGCGGCCGTTCACCGACCACGAGCTGGTCGCCTCGGTGAACTACTACCGCGCGCTGGGCCGGCACATGAACATCCCCGACATCCCTGAGACCTACCTCGGCTTCTCGCAGGTGATGGACGACTACGAGCGCGAGCACTTCGCCTACGACGAAGGAGGCCGCCGCGTCGCCGACTCGACGCTCGCCCTGATGCTCACGTGGTACCCCAAGCTCGCCGGGCCCGCCGTGGAGATGTTCTCCCGGGCGCTGATGGACCAGCCGCTGCGCGACGCGCTGGGGTACGACGCCCCGCCCTCGGCGCTGGAGACGCTCTCGCGGACCGCGCTGCGGATGCGCGGGAAGCTGCTGCGCGCCTTCCCGGCCCGGATGACCGAGCAGACGGTCATGGACCTGCCGTGGGTGCGCTCCTACCCCGACGGCTTCCGGATCGAGGAGCTCGGCACCTTCCCGGTCCCCGGGGTCGCCGGCTGCCCGGTGCGCCACGAGGAGGCCGCCCCCGCCTGAGCCGCCGAGAGGTCGCTCGCGCACGGCCGAGAGGTCGCTCGCGCATGGCCGAGAGGTCGCTCGCGCACGGCCGAGAGGTCGCTCGCGCACGGCCGAGAAGTCGCTCGCGCACACGGATCTCCGTCGTCGAAGACCTGCGCCCGCGTCCCCAGCAGCCGGCTGCTCGTGCTCAGCCCTGCGCCAGGAGCTCTCGGACCCGCGGGACGACCTCGGTGCCGTAGAGCCGGATCGACTCCAGTCGCTGCTCGTGGGGCAGCGAGCCGACGGCGTACTTCATCTGGAAGCGGGAGAGGCCGAGCGAGCGCACCGCCCAGGCGATCTTCTGCGCCACGGTCTCGGGCGAGCCGACGAAGATCGAGCCCTCGGGGGAGGCGCCCTGGTCGAAGGTGGCCTGGGAGTAGGGGCCCCAGCCGCGCTCGCGGCCGATCTTGCCGAACGCCTCGGCCTGGTGGGGGAACATCTGCTCGCGCGCGAGCTCGTCGGTGGCCGCGACGTGGCCGGGGGAGTGCATGCCGATGGGCAGCTCGGGGCGGCCGTACTCGGCCAGCGCGCGGCGGTAGAGGTCGG
>JGI12075J13256_1000283_pt1 | contig 9662 bp, 14 predicted proteins | sample DeeseametaMP1896_FD_13256 | JGI IMG/M metagenome (IMG submission 13256) | reverse complement strand
GGGGGGGGGGGGGGGGGGGGAGATCGGCCGCGAGGACTACGGCGGGCGTAAGTCCGCTCTCAGTGCGGGCGCGCGTTGACCCTTGATCGTCAAGACCGAGGTCCCCTGACCTGATCATGGTCAGGGGGAAAGTCACACCAGCAGTGAGGAGAACCGAGTCAATATGTTGGAACAGAGCAGTCAACTAGTGCGACTTGGCGTCGGAGGTCTTGGCGGCAGCCTCGGGATCGCCGGTTACAAGTCCTGGATCATCGCGATCGTGATCTTGCTGGTCCTTGTCGCCTTGGCCCGGTGGACGATGCGCCCGGCACGGCGGGCGACGCGAGCCCAGCGCACCAACGGTACGTCCGGACCCGAGATCACGCAGCCCACACGTGAGCACGACGGTGCCGACAGCACCCGAGGAAAGCAGACGAGGAAGGCCCCATGAGCAACTACACGATCACCACCACGATCAACCAGCCCTACGACGACGCTGTCGCGGCGGTCCGCGAAGCCTTGGGCGACCAGGGTTTCGGAGTGCTGACCGAGATTGACCTCAAGGCCTCCCTAAAGGAGAAGCTCGACGTCGACGTCGCCCCGCAAGTCATCCTCGGTGCCTGCCGGCCGCCGCTGGCCTACGAAGCCATTCAGGCCGAGCCCTCCATCGCAGCGGTGCTTCCCTGCAACGTGGTGGTGCGCGCGCTGGACCACGACACGACGCTGGTCGAGGCTTTCGACCCCGACGCAATGATGGGTCTCGCCGACAACCCAGCGCTCAGGAGGATCGCAAGCGACGCAAAGCAGCGCTTAGGCGCGGCATTCGCGGCACTCGACGAACCACAGTGAATTCTCTGCTGGTTGCCAAGGACTGCGTCGACTCGAATGAGCGAGTTCGAACAAGACTCCTATCGTCCTGAATCAGCTCGTTCTCGCTCACTGCTGTCTGGGTGGCCCACGCAGGAAGGACGAGGCAGTGAGTGGAACCACTGCCATGGCGCGGGGGCGCCGACAGCGAAGCAACACCGCGTCTGGGACAAGGCCGCGCGCGGCTACGACAAGCAGATCGCGTTCTTCGAGAGGACCTGGTTCGGCGGCGGCCGCGAGTGGATCGGCGCGCGAGCCCCCGGGCGAGTGCCCGAGGTCGCCATCGGTACCGGACGGAACCTCGCGCACGACGACAATGGGGTAACTGTCACGGGCGTCGACTTGAGCCCCGATATGCTCGCCCTCGCCAAGGAGCACGCTTCCGAGCTGGGGGTTGAGGCCGATCTGCGTACGGGCGATGCTGCTCACCTGCCGTTCCCCGATGCATCCCTCGACCCCGAGATCAACACACTCCAGGGCTGGCTCGAGGTATGGGGTGAGGAAGGGACCTCCCACGAGACCGACGGGATGGACCATGGGGACATGGGCCACGGTTCCAGCAGCGAGATGCCGGGCATGATGGACGAGGACGATATGAACGACCTGATGGCGGCCTCGGGTGCCAGCTGGGACCGGATGTTCATCGAGATGATCATCGAGCACCATCAGGGCGCCGTCGAGATGGCCCAGGTGGAGGTCGAAGACGGCGAGGACCCGGACGCCGTGGCCCTGGCGGAGAAGATCATCAGCGATCAGCAGGCCGAGATCACCCAGATGCGCCAGCATTTTGAGTCCTAGGGTCCACAGTCGGGGGTAGGAGCACCGAGCTCGAATGTGGTGGTCCATTACTAGTCGTAAACCCCGGCAGAATCTGGCCGAAAGGCGCTACACCGCGCAAGGTCACGCACGTTCCCCTGGCGGTGTTTCTGCAGGTCAGCGTGAACTTCCGCGACGAAACGCAAGACTGGGCTGAGTGCCTGCTCAACGTCAAAGGGGTCGCAGATTCAACCCGTCCATCTGCCTCGCCTCCGCCACCATGCGTGAGAGCACGGGAGTCCAACGCAAGCCGGTGGGCGCTCTGGACCACACGTCGGGGTGCACGACCGATCCACGGTGGCGTCAGTGGGTGAGGAGATCTACCCGCGACGGCCACGGGTTCGGCTTGCAGCCCTCCAGGCCCTTGGTCTGTTGCAGCATCACCGGCGCGATCTCGCCCGGGCCGGGACAGCCGACGTGGGGATAGCCCAAGGCGTGGCCCGTCTCGTGGTTGATGACGTAGCGGCGATATGCCGCAAGCTCCCCGGCGTAGCCGTCTGCGCCGAACTGCCACCGCCAGGCATTGAGAACGACGTTGCCCCCGTTGCGGCACGACAGCCGGCCGTCCGTGTCGAGCGGCGCACACAGGTCGTCGGCGGTCTCGGGGGTGGCCAGGATGATGCGGAGGTCTGCGTGACCCTCGACGCGGACGAGCGTGTGTCGCGTCGCCCAGCCGCGCTGGTCGGCCAGGGTTACTTCGACCAAGCGCGCCACATCCATGGTGCTGAAGGGCAGGCCCTGCTCGACCTCGACCCGGTAAGTCACCCCGGCCTGCGACCCGAGCGATGATGCGGCGGCGACTTCGAACGTGCCTGGGCCGCGCTCCGGGATGCGAGTGGCGGGGGAGGGCGGCCGCTTGGGATCTGGGTCACGATCTCGACCGACCGCGACCTCACCGTCTGGTCGCTCGCCCTTGAGAGTTGGGTCAGGGAAGGGCGCGGAAGGGGAGGCAGCAACTGCAGTGCGGCGGCCCGCCTCCCCGGTGTCCGTTGCTCCGGGGATGAGGAACGCGACGGGTCCAGCCACGGCGGCGGTGGTTGCCAGCACCGCCAAGCCGGTGAGCCCTCTCGTGGCACGCCGACGCGGCCCGCGATGTGAGCCCAAGTGTCGATGCGTGGCTCTGCGCTTACTCATCGTCCCTGCATCGTCACAGTACGCGGGACCATGTGTCGCCGTCATCGGTGGACCGGTAGACGGCCGTCTCGGTCGCGACGTACCAACCCTGGGCGCTGATGGTGAATGCGGCCGGTTGGCCATCGATCGAGCCGACCTCGCGCCAGGCTCGACCGGTGTCGGTGCTGACCCGAACGACGCCGTCGGGGTCGACACCGGCCAGGGTCCCGTCCGGAGTGGTGTCGAGGTACATCATGGTCGGACCGCCGAGCTCACGGGTCTCCCCGGATATGGCGTCGATACTGACGAGCTGGCCGTTGCCGTCGGTCGCGATCAGCGGGACGCTGTCGTCGGCCGCCGCGACGCTGGTCAGCGGACCGCGGAACACCTCGTCGAAGCTCTTCCGGTCCTCGCTCCGCAGCAGACGGCCAGAGGTCGCGTCGTATGCGTAGAGGGCGTCGCCGGCGGGTTCGAGGATGTGGAAGTCCGCCTCGCCCTGGAGGGCGAGGGCCGTCCAGGTCTCTCCGGCATCGGTGAACTCGATCAGGCCGAGGTGAGCGGGCAGGTCCTCGCGGAGGTCCGGGTGGCCGCTTCCCAGGAAGTGGCCAGGGCCGACGACGGTGAACGCCATCGTGTCCTGATACCGGTCTGCTACGCGGCTCGGCTGGCCGCTCTGGTCGACGTGGAACAGGCCGAAGTGGGTGGCGACGTAGAGGCTGTCGGTGGCCGGATCGACACCGAGACCGTGGATGTGGCCGACACTCGCGTCCTCATCAGCGGGCGGTGGTGTCGCTGGGGTGTCCTTGGCGCAGCCGCCCGAGAGGAGAGCGGCGCCGAGGAGGATGCCTGTGAGGGCGATGTGGGGTCGGTACATGAGGGCGGGCTCCGAGGTGAGGATGGGTGCCGGGCAGGCGCACTAGCTCCGTTCTGCCCGGCACCAGGGACGAGATCAGGACTTCAGCAGGTTCTGCATCGTCTGGATCTCCTCCGCCTGGGTCGTCTCGATCTCCTTAGCCATGTCGAGGGCCTCGGGGAACTCGCCCTCGGACTGCTCGGTCTTGGCCATCTCGATCGCACCCTCGTGGTGCTCGATCATCATTGTGAGGAACATCTGGTCGAACTCCGCGCCGGAGGCCGTGTCGAGGTCGGCCATCTCGTCCGCGGTCATCATTCCGCCCATGTCGTCGGAGGACATGTCGCCGTGATCCATGCCCGACATGCCCTCATCCGGGACGTCCTCGCCCCATGACTCCAGCCAGCCGGTCAGAGTTTCGATCTCGGGGCCTTGGGCTGCCTCGATGTCGGTGGCGAGGGCCTTGACCTCCTGGCTTTCAGCGCGTGATTCGGCGAGGTCGGCCATCTCGATGGCCTGCTGGTGGTGGGGGATCATGTCCAGGGCGAAGGTGACGTCGGCCTCGTTGTGCCCGCCAGCGGTGCCAGTGTCGTCCTCGTTGCCGCAGGCGGCGAGGGTGAACAGCGAGGCTGTCACGACGGCAGTGATCAGCGATTTGCGCATGAGTGTTTCTCCATCTGTGTGATCAGTGTCTGGGGAGAGGCGAAAGCCCCGAGTCGCCCGGGTCGGACGCTCGTGGCGGACGCCTGTCAGCAGCGGATCACACAGAGCATGCGGAGGCTCGGCGGGTCACGGTCTCGCGCGATGAACTGCGGAAGCTGCCACGCTGGCAGCAGAGTGCGGGGGATGCGGACGCCCCGACTTGCGAGCAGCAGAGCGATCCCCAGCAGCAGGAGGCCGGCCAGCACGGCTAGGCAGAGGCCAAGAAGCCCTGCACCGTTCTCGCCGACGGGCTCCTCGGAACTCATTCTCGCTGGATGACCCGCGACGATCGGTTCGGAGGTGACCGGATCACTGGCCGCTGGCCCTGAGTGGTCATGACTGATGGGGCCGCTCGCGGCGATCGCGATATTCGCGCTCGGGGGGGTTGCTCCCATGGTGTGAGCGCCGGTGTGAGATCCCCAACCGTGCAGCGACAGAAGGCCGAACAGCGCGACGGCCACAGCGGCCAGCGCGTAGCGCGCACCGCGTGTCCCGGCCGGTGCTCGGAGGTCCCGCATGCCGCCGATCTGAGTTGGGCACGAACAGGCAGGGATCATGGCTCACTTTCCGGGCCCGACTGCGATTCGAGCCACGCCGCGCTTACGTCCCGAAAACGCCAGCGCAAGCCGTCTGATCCGAGCAGACATCGTCAAGAAGTTCTGGAGTCGACACGCTGGGTTGTGCGTGTCTGCGCAGGTCAGAGCACACATCGGCAAGTGAGGTCAAAGGATCCAGCGGCGGAACGCACACGCGCTGGGGGTCCAGAGGTCGCAGGTTCAAATCCTGCCCCCGCTACCAATCACAGAAGGCCCGGACCATCAGGTCCGGGCCTTCTGTCATTTCCGGATGCGACTGTCGCCCTTCGGCGTGAGCCGCTGGTCCCCGGTGATCCCGGTCGGAAGCCGATCGACGACCGGCCACACGGGTCACACCTCGCACGGAGACACCATGTAGGAAAACCTCTACACTAGAGATAGATCTGTTGAGGATTTCCTACGGAGGTGAGCAGGGTGACGTCTACCGCGTCAGTGCTGCTCGCCATGCTCCCGGACACCTTTCGATACTCCGATGCACGCGAACGGCTCAACGAGCGCCAGTTCCGCTCGCTGATCGAAAGCGGCCAGATCACCGCGATCTCGCGAGGCCTGTATCGCAAGGCTGACTCGACCGGCGACGACGACCTGCTGGAGATCGCCGCGAAGGCCCCCATGGCGACGATCTGCCTGAGGTCAGCGCTGTCCAGGCACGGACTGATCGATGACATCCCGACCGAGTTCGACATCGCGATCCCGCGGGGGAGGTGGATGCCGGAGACGAATGTGCCCGTCAGGTGGCGCCACTTCGACAAAGCCACGTTCGAGCTCGGCCGCCACCTTCTGCCCCTCGATGAGACTCACTCGATCGGCATCTACTCAGCAGAGCGCAGCATCATCGATGCCTTCCGCCTCCGGCATCTCGACGGCGAGGATCTCGCCAACGATGCCCTCAAGCGATGGCTTCGCCAGGGCGGACAGCCGTCCGAGCTGCTCCGGCTGTCGAAGTCGTTCCCGCGGGTTGCGAGCGCCATCCGCAAGACCCTGGAGATCTTGTTATGAGCCGAGTATCTCGGGGAACGCCTGAGGCTGACGCCTATCTCGATCTGAGGAACCGTGCGCAGCGCGAGAAGCGCCCGACCCAGGAGCTGCTGCAGCTCTACGTCCTGGAGGCGTTCCTGAGCCGGCTTGCCGCGAGTGCCCTTCGGGATCGGTTCGTGCTCAAGGGCGGCGTACTACTTGCCGCGTTCGACGAGCGCCGGCCGACGCGGGACGTGGACCTCGCTGGGCTCAACCTGGCGAACGATGCCGAGACCGTTCTCGAGCTCGTCCGCTCGATCGTCGAGGCGTCGTCGCCGTTGGAGGACGGCGTCGTGTTCCTTCCCGAGACGGCCAGGTCCGAGGTGATCCGGGAGGAGGACGCGTACTCCGGCATTCGCGTCAGCATGGGCGCGCGCCTGGCGTCGGCGAGCCTGCCGTTCCACGTCGACATCAATGTCGGCGACCCCATTTGGCCGGCGCCGAGCACGGTCGAGGTTCCGCGCCTGCGCGGCGGCGAACCGATCGTGTTGCCGGGCTATCCGATCCACATGGTTCACGCCGAGAAGATCGTGACCGCGACCCAGCGGGGCGTCGCCAACACTCGGTGGCGCGACTTCGCAGATCCCGTGCTCGTCGGGCTGGTGGACGGAACGCAATGGGATCCCCGCAATCGTGACTGGAGGAAGAGATGAGGCGCCTGGCGGAGGCCGCTGCCGAGGCCGAGATCGCGTGGCTGTCGAACCAGACCGACGGTGACTCAGTGACGGGCTACTCCCCGGGCGGCTGGACTGCCGAGGTCTGGGTCCTGCACGCGATGTACGAGAACCCTCGGCTCCCGGGCACGGTCACGCACGACGACGTTCGTCGCGAGTTGCTTGGACTCGGCACTGTCGAGCCCGACGTCATCGGCGGCGTGAACCTCGACGACCAGTCAACGCTGACTGGCATTCCGCTAGGACTGGTCAGCGCCCCGGGGCAGGGCTGGAACCGGCTGACATGGGAGAACTACCTCGGGCGGTCTCCTACTCACCAGCCAGCGCGAGAGGTGCCGCCGTGCTTCCGGTGGTTCCCCCGCGGGAGTTGGCCGGCGAACATCCAACCTGCCCCCGAAGGCTCGATGGACAGCGAGTCGTTTGCTGCGCTTCTGCGAGTCCTGGCGGCCGAGAGCCCGGGCGGCGGGGAGACGGAGTGCGTCGCGTTCTACGCCTCGCTGCCGGCGGGCGGTGACTTCGACAGCTTGCATGTGTGGCGGGGCCCGCTCGCGAGCCTTGCTCCTCTCGTCGACCAGTACGACAACACGCCGAGCAACCTGTGGGCGGTCGACCGATCGTGGCTCGTCTGGACCGACTGGGACTTGGAAGGGACGAGGGTGACTGGTAGCAACGATCTGATCGATCGCGTCGCCGCCGACTCGTTTCTGGAAACGATCACCTGGACGCCGCCCGCGGACACCATCGATCCACCAGATTGAGCCCGAGGCGACTGGCAGCGTGCCGATCAGTGCGGCACCATGGAGGAGTCGCAAGACAACCGTTTGCCTACGTCAACCCGGCCATCCGGTGCTGACCGCGATCAATGGCAGCCGGCGGAATTCGGACACGATCCGCCCAGAGTCGCAGGCTCAAATCCTGCCCCCGCTACCAATCACAGAAGGCCCGGACCATCAGGTCCGGGCCTTCTGTCATCCCCACGACACGTTGCGCCCTTAGCCTGACCGTGTGACCACGCTGGACGAGCGGCTCCTCGACGTGATCGAGCACGACGTCGTACCCCTCACGCGTGCCGGCGTGGCGCTCGGCAACAAGCTGTTCGGGGCGGCGATCCTGCTGCGCGAGGACCTGTCGGTGGTCGTGGCGGCCACCAACAACGAGGTCGAGAACCCGCTGTGGCACGGGGAGATCCACGCGATCAAGATCTTCCACGAGCTCGAGGAGACCCCGGACCCGGCCGACTGCGTCTTCCTCGCCACCCACGAGCCGTGCTCGCTGTGCCTGTCGGGCATCGCGTGGGGCGGTTTCCCCGAGGTGCACTACCTGTTCAGCCACCAGGACTCCGCGGACTCCTTCGCGATCCCGCACGACCTGCGCATCCTCAAGGCCGTGTACGCCGTCCCCGACCCGGATCGGTCCGAGCCGGCGCCCGGGCGGGACCTCTACAACCGCAGCAACGACTTCTTCACCAGTCGACCGATCGCGGCCGAGCCGGCCCGGCTCGCTCGGCTGCAGGCGACGTACGCCGAGCTGTCGGCGACCTACCAGGCCGGCAAGGGCAGTGCCGGCATCCCGCACGCATGAGGGATGCCGGCACGTGACCTGGGTCCGGGCGGCGCGGTCATCGAGCCGGCCTCGTCGGCTCGGCTCAGAAGGAGTACGACCCGAAGCGCAGGATCGCGACCAGCAACGCCAGCCCGCCCAGCACCACGTTCACCGCGATGTTGGGGAACTCCTTGCGGCGCGCGTGCACGATCGCGGCGCCCGCCATGGTGAGCGCCAGGCCGGCCGCGGCCAACGGCGTCAGGACCACGGCGATGCCGGTGGCCGCAGGCAGGATCAGGCCGAGGGCGCCGAGGATCTCCACGACGCCGATGGCGCGGACCTGGGAGTCGTTGAAGTCCTCGACCCAGGGCATGTTCTCGGCCAGCTTGGCTTTCGGCTGCGTGGCCTTCATGGCGCCCGCCATGAGGAAGGCGGCGGCCAGGACGCCGGCCAGGACCCACAGGAAGATGTTCATGGTGTTGCTCCTCGAGTAGTTGTTGAGTGCTCAACAACGAAGGTAGGGCCGTGAATTTGAACAGTCAAGTTGACGCGGCGTAGGGTCGTCACATGACAGACGACGTGCCCTGGCTCAGTGCGGAGGAGCGGGGGGCCTGGACGGCGCTCGCGGCCGTGGTCATCAAGCTCCCGGGAGTGCTGGACGCCCAGCTGCAGCGCGATGCCCAGCTGAGCTTCTTCGAGTACATGATCATGGCGGTCCTCTCGGAGAAGGAGGGGCGCAGCGACCAGATGAGCGAGATCGCCGCTGCCACCAACGCCTCGCTCTCACGCCTCTCGCACGCCGTCAGTCGCTTGGAGCGCGCCGGTTGGATCGAGCGCGAGCGCCTGCCCGGTGCCGGGCGTCGGACCCGCGCGATCCTCACCGACGCCGGCTACGACGCCGTGGTGGCCGCTGCCCCCGGGCACGTACGCCGGGTGCGCGAGCTCGTGGTCGACGTCGTCGACCCCGACGGCCTCGCCGCGCTGCGGCAGGTCTGCGAGCAGGTGCTCGCCCAGATCGATCCCGAGCGAGGCTGCTGAGCGCCTCCGGCCGTCCCGGTCGGGCCGCGCCCGGCGCCGGATCAGGGGACCGCGACGACCATGCCCGCGGTGACCGCGGAGTCGAGGTGCGGCAACAGTGCCGCTGCCTCGTCTAGGTCCACGGTGCGACCGACGAGCAGGTCGGGGCGTAGCCGTCCGTCCGAGACCATCGCCAGCATCGGCGGGTAGTCGCTCGCGGCCATGCCGTGGCTGCCGAGCAGGTCCAGCTCCCAGGCGATCGCGCGGGCCAGCGGCACCGGTGTCAGGTCGTGGGGGAGCAGGCCGACCTGGACGTGCCGGCCCCGTCGACGCAGCCCGAGGACGGCGTCGGTGACGGTCTGCTCGCTGCCCACCGCATCGACCGACACGTGCACGCCTCCACCGGTCAGGTCGGTGACGGCGGCGGGGACGTCGACGCCGGGCTCGGCGAGCACGGTGTGCAACGCCCCGAGCCGGCGGGCGACC
>JGI12075J13256_1000277_pt1 | contig 9822 bp, 7 predicted proteins | sample DeeseametaMP1896_FD_13256 | JGI IMG/M metagenome (IMG submission 13256) | reverse complement strand
GGGCGAGCTGACAAGGTCGTTCGAGCTGCTCGACGAGGCGGGCGCTCGCCTGGGCTGGGCGGCGCCGTGGGCTTCGGCACATGTCGGCGAGCTCGACTCCATGACGGTGGCGCAGTGGCTGGAGCAGAACGTCCAGAGCTCCGAGGTGCGACTGATCCACGAGGTCATGGTCAACATCCTCAATGGCGCCAGCACGACCGAGGTCTCGATGGCCTACTGGGCCTACTTCGTCCACCAGGGCGAAGGGATCGAGTCGCTCATCGGGACCCGCAGCGGCGCCCAGGTCGCCTGGTTCGTCGGTGGCATGGGACAGGTGACCCAGCTGATCGCGGACAAGCTGGGTCACGACGTCCACCTCAACTGGCCGGTGACGAGGATCGAACAGGACCCGACCGGTGTCACCGTCTTCTCGGGCGAGCGCAGGCTTAGGGCGCGCTTCGCGATCCTGGCGGCTCCGCCCAGCGCGGGTTCCCGGATGATCTTCGATCCGCCTCTGCCGGCGAAGCGCGCCCAGCTGCAGGCGAGAGCCCCGATGGGCCGGCTCTCGAAGATCCAGGTGCGGTACGACGAGCCGTTCTGGCAGGAGCGGGGCCTGTCCGGGGCTGCCTTCGAGTGCGGAGATCTCGCCTTCTGGCTCTTCGATGGGAGCAAGCCCACCGACTCCCTGGCAACGATCGTGGGGTTCATCGGCGGCAAACACCTCGATGTCTGGCACAGCATGTCACCGGACGAGCGCGAGAAGCGGTTCATCGAGATCCTCGTGAACAACTTCGGAGAGAAGTCGCGAGATGTCCGCTACGTGCACGAGACCGACTGGACCGTGCAGCCCTGGACCGGCGGCGCGCCGGTCACCTTCATGCCCACCGGGCTCCTGAGCAGCGCCGGTTCAGCGCTGCGTGAGCCCGTCGACCGTCTGTACTTCGCCGGCACCGAGGCTGCGCCCATGTGGTCGGGCTACATCGAGGGGGCGCTGCGGGCGGGCAAGATCGCGGCGGGCGACGTCCTCGCCCGACTGGCGTGATGCGACGACCGGTATCAGGAGGAGAAGAGATGTCCGAATCAAGTGACCGCCGGCGTTCCATCGTTCCCGAGTCCATGCAGGCGGACTACACCGAGTATCACTTCTCGCCCGGATTCGAGGCTGGTGGGTTCCTCTTCATCGCGGGGCAGATCGGTCTCGACGAGAACGGAGATCCTCCGGAGGATGCGACCGAGCAGGCGAGGATCGCGTTCACAGCCCTTGGGGAGGTCTTGGGGGAGGCCGGTCTCGACTTCACCGACATCGTGAGCCTCACAAGTCACCACGTGGGCGGAGTCGACCGCATCCTCGAGTGGTTTCCGAAGGTGAAGGACGAGTTCATCGTCGAGCCGTTTCCAGCGTGGACAGCACTTGGTGTGACCGGGCTTGCGATTCCGGGGCTCGTCGTGGAGATCTCCGCCATCGCTCAGCGTTGACACCTCGACGCGCTCGCGGCGGGGAGTTCCTGGTTGTTGGGCCGCACTCCGATCGAGACGACAACAGGTGCTGTGTCAAGGCGCGGCCAGCATCGGCGTCCGTGCGCCGAGGCGTCGAGGACCCCAACCCGCCGTCATGACTGGGCGACTCGAGTGTGGTCGTCGGTCGCGGTGTGCAAGAAGGCGGTCCCTGTGCGGGGCTGTGTCCGTGGCCATGAAAAGGTCCCCACTGGTGGCCAGGTCGAGGTCCCCGCTGGTGGCCAGATAGAAGTGTCCACCCTTCGCGTCGTGTCGTAGCCGACGGTGAGGGCCCTGCGTGGTGACGGTGGCGGTGCCAATCGAGTCACCGAGCACCACGCAGGGGCTTCCACTGAAGGACGCGAAGGAACGAATGGACGTGATCTCCGCCTACCAAGATGTAGGCAACTTAGCGGGGAGCGGCTTCGATCAGCATGGGACACGAAAGGCCTCCAGGTTGGCGGAGCGGGGAACTAGACAGCTCCACTCCACAACCGGAGGCCTTCGCCTTCCAGCATTCCAGGACCGTGTCACATGACAACGTCCCTGGACATCACACTCAGGTCAGCTAGCAGCGACCGAAATTTGGGCAGTGGCATCGCGACTCGTGAGGTGCCTCACTTACTTCGGGTTGCGCCGGGCCCGAGCCTCGCAAAGCGATCACGGACGAGTCCGCTCACTTCGCACGGGCAAAACGAGTCGTCGGCCTCGAGACCCGGTTCGAGCACTACGGGCAGAAGTGACTACAGGTCGTAGTACTGACTGACTGACCCATGCTGACCTGCGCAAACTCCGATTCGTTCAGGCGATTTGTATCCCGTTTGTAACAGCCGAGCGATTGTCGGCCCTTCAGGGGCGTTCAACTACGAAGACGTCCTCGTCCTCAAACTACCGCCTCGGTGCCGTTGGGCGCGTTGGGGACGTCGCCGGGTGCCTCGGCGAGGCGGGTCCGAGCTGCGATGACGTTAACGCTGTCTGGGTGTTGAGACTGTGCGTGAACTCGCGGAGGGCGGCGCGCACTTCGCTGGCGGCTCGGAGCGAGCACCTCTCGATGCTTGGCCGTCTTGTGCTGGCCGATGCGATCCGAAGAAGCGACGAGCTCAAACCCAGCTCCACCGAGCCAAGTCACATGTAGTAGGCGTATCGCGGCGCCGGGCGTTCATTCGGGCCGAGGTGCTTCAGGATCCGGCCGATCGAGTCAGCTGTGCGCAGCGTGATGGGCACCCGGCCGTCGAGTTGGGTGGCGTTCCAGTTCATCTTGGAGAGCGCGAGCAGCTCAGTCGCGATCTCGGCCGCGCTCGACTGCACGTCGACAAGGCGGAAGGGGAGTGCCGACGGCACGTACATCCCTGGGTAAGTCCGGTAGAACGGAACGCTCCCACGGGTGTAGAGCAGGTGCCGCGTGTCAGTGAGCGACAGGAGCGTGCCTCGTAGGGTTGTCTGCTCGCCTTGCCGAAACAGCCGGGGGGAGTCCTCGCGTGGGATCCAGACGAGCTCGAGCATGGCCAGGCGCTCCGCCTCGGCGGCAGCCCGGAAGCCCTCCAACTCTTCAGGCGTGAACGAAGAGGTCTTGTGCAGCATGACGCGTGCGGGTGCCGTCTTGTGCTCGATGCGGTAACGGGCCAGCGACTGCTCAAGGAGGTCCTTGGCGTCGTCGCCGGTGAGGTGTGGCTGTCGGTCGTCCTTCGACTGAGTGGCCTGGGCGCCACGGACGATCACGCCGTCGCCGCGCTCGTTGAAAACCTGCGCCACGCTCGTCTGCAGTGTTTCGTTGTCGGTGCTCCGGTAGAAGGCGACGCCGACGTAGCAGGTCGTGAGGTCCCGGACATGGCGGGTCATCCGCCATGGCACGCCGCCGGCCTTGTAGTACAGCGCCGTGTGCAGGTTCCAGGCCTTGGTTGCCTCGTCCTGCTGGCGTCGCCTGTCGCGGCCCTTCGGCTTGTAGGTCGGGTCCCAGGTCTCGCGTCGGATAATTTGGATGGGACGACTACCGCTCAGCGAGCGTGCCTTCAGCAGTTCGTGGAAGTCGAAGCCGATAGACGCAGCTCTTGGTCGCTCCCATGGTCGGTCAGGGTTGGTCTTCGGCTCCTCGCGTTCCGGCAGATCGTCGGGACGGCAGACGATGATCACGTCGCAGTTGGGTTCCTCATCGAGCGTTCTCAGCTCGGCCTCGTACAGTTCGACGCCCTTCTGCACAGCCTGCAGCGGACTCAGCGTTGCGATGTTCTCCAGGGCTCGTTTGTCGAGTGTGCGCTCCAGCCGCCCGTTCCAGATGATCGTCGAGCGGAAGCCGACGCTGGTATGGAACCCAGGAAACGGCAAGTAGAGGTGCGATAGCGGGCTTTCTTTGGGTGCAATTGGTTCGCGGCAGCGGTCGAGCCATGCCTTGACCCCATCGATGGCCTCCTTGGTGCCGACGATGCCGATCTGGATCGTCCGGACTCCCGTATGGCTCAGGTCGGCCGGACCGTAGTTGTTGATGCCGCTACGTGGGTCGATGTGGCGGCTGCCGTTGCCGAATTCCAGATCCGGTTCTTCGATGAACGTGAGTTTCATGCCGTCTCCGCCAGCTCCCCGTCAGCCAGAGGATCGGCCGGGCCCGACGCCTCTGCCGCTCGCTTCCACTTCGCCTCGTCGATGCCGCGGTCGGTGTCGAAGGTGACGAGTTTGCCGAAGTCGAGGATGCGCTCGTTCTGGCTGAACAAGCTGTCATGGCCGCCCTCGCGACCGGCGAGGATGGCGGCCCACATGCGGGTCTCGCCGAGCACAGCGGGGTTACGTTCGAGCCGTTTGATGCCGCTCAGGTACTGGGCTGTGAACCGTGACTCGCGGTAGCCGTCGATCGAGTAGTAGTAGTCGGGCGTCAGGGCGCAGAACCACTCGTCGTCGAGGTTGAGGAACTGCCACTTGAGGCCGGCGTGCTTGTAGTAGCTGACCTGCGATGGGTTGGTCTTCTTGGCGTGCGGCTTGAAGACGGAGCGCCAATGGGTGCCGCTGGTGTTCCAGCTCCGTGGCGTCAGGTCGTCGGTGGCGCGGAAGTAGAGCATGTGGCGCTTGCCGTGGAAGGCGCAGTCATCGCGGAGGTCTTGCCGGAAGGCGTTGTTGAGTAAGCGCACCAGTATTCGCTCGCTGTCCGGGCTGCCGTCGAGCAGTTCGCCGGTGGCCTCGATCGTCGGGTCACCGTTCACCGCGCCCGCCAGCGCGGTGTCCTCGACGGGGCTCCACGTCAGCAGCCGGCCGCCGAAGAGGGTGAAGTCGTCTCGGATGTCGAGGCTGCTCTCGCGCTGTAGGTCATAGACCTTCCGGGGGAGTGTGACCGCGCCGTCGTATGCCCAGAACACGTCGGGCATCGTCACAGGCAGCAGGTTCGACTCCAGGGTTTCATCACGCAGATCAGCGACGGGCGTGTGCGCGCGGCCGTGAGGATCCGCAACCGCGAACAGCCGGTCGGAGACGTCCCCTTCAAGGGACATGGTGATCTTGTTGAAGTCAACACGTCCGCTGGCGCGACGGGCGGGATCCGCGAAGTAGGACTGGATGTGCGCCCACCAGGCTTCGCCCCGCTTGGGGTGTGAGCAGACCAGCAGGACGGGCATTGAAGACTTCATCCAGTAGTCCAGGTCGCGCTCGTCGCAGTCGTAGTGGAACCGGTCGGCGGTTTCACCGGGGAAGTCGTTGTCGCTGGCCTTGCTTTGCACCTGGAGGTGGCAGTTGCTGACTTCGCCCGTCGCAGGGTCGCGCAGCTCGATCGTGCCATCGATCCCGGCGTCGACTGTGCGCTCGTGCCAGACGTGATCCATGGCGCTGACCCGCTGGTGGATAAGGGCAATACCAGCATCGCCGATGTGCGCGCTGCGGCTGACCTGCTTACCGCTTCCCACCCGGTCACCTCGCTTCTGCCGAGGAATCTGGAGAGCCTCGGCTCTTTGAGGGTACGAGTCGCCACCGACAGTGCGAGGTAGGCGCGGTTCAGAGGCGGTGCTACCTGCGGGCGTCCGGATTTGATGAGGCCCACGCCTTTCGAGAGGACCGGTAGGCATCGTCGTTGTCACGCTCCACCTCGAGTCAGGGGCGTGTCCCAGCGCCCTCTGCCCAGCGCGGGGATCACGTAGGTCGCTCAACTTGTGGGGAGATTCGCGGCGGGGGCTCCCGCTTGCTCCGACTAGTGTCTGTCAGCGATGGTTTCCGGAATCGACCCCTCAGCGCTGCGCGCCGCTCGCGAGAAGGCGGGCCTGACCCAGCATGAGTTGGCGCGTCTAGTCGGTGCCGCCGGTGGGGAGCGCATATCTCGTTGGGAGATGGGGGCGTCGGTTCCTCGGCCGGATTTCTTGGTCAAGCTTGCTAGAGCGCTCGACATCCCGACCCTTCGTCTAATTCACATGGAGGGTGAGGTTCCTGATCTCAGAGCACTGCGTTTGAAGGCGGGGCTGACGGTGCCCGAGTTGGCTGCGGCCGTCAACGTGGCTGTGCCGACCTACTACGCCTGGGAGCAAGGCCGTTGGACCCGACTCCCAGCAGCCAGGCAGCTTGAGAGTCTCGCGCGTGGGTTGGGGGACACAGTCGACGTCGTCGCCGCGGCCTTCCAGGAAGCCCGGCAGCAGCGTCTGCGGCGCGGGTAGGTCTAGCGCCGTAGACGGGGGCGCGCCTAGCGCCGAGTTGACCGTAATCCACAGGGAGATATTCCTCCCGAAAAATCCGCATGATTTGTGGTCCCATTGACCTGGATGTTCGGTGCGTGTGAGCGCTTAGTCCCATCGGGGGGATTGGGCCACGCAACCACTTCCGGTCAGGACTCGGGCGATGACATCTCGGAATCGGTCAGCTGTGGATAACGATCCTCTCGATAGAAATGCACTAGCGTGGTTCTATCGAGTCGGGCTCGCGATGACCGCTCCCGGCACGTCTTGACACATAGGTGATCGAGACAAGAGAGGACTCGGGGATCCATGTCGATGAACACTGCTCGACAAGCACGGGACGAGGTTGGCGCCAGTATCAAGGCACCTCCCGACCACAACCATTTCCCACCGCTGAGGCGCCGCCGCAGGCGTTGGGTCCTGGCACTCTGCGCGGCTCTTGTCGCTGCCGGCGGCCTGGGGACCGCGTTCGCGTTCACCGCGGTTAACGACACCCAAGAGGTCCTGGTCGTCAGCAACGACATCAAGCGTGGCGAGACCATCGAGGCCGGCGACCTCGCCGTCGTGCGGGTCAGCGTCGACCCGGCGTTGACCCCGGTCCCCGGCAGCCAGAAGGCCGAGCTCGAGGGCAGCCGCGCTGCCGTCGACCTGTGGGCCGGCACTCTGCTCACCGCGCAGGCAGTCACCGACAACCTGGTGCCAGGGGAGGGAGAGTCCCTGGTGGGCATCAGCCTTAATCCCGCGCAGATGCCGTCAGAGCCGCTCTACGGCGGCGACGTCGTCCGGATCGTCACCACGCCCGGCGACCAGGGCGAGATCACCGACAGGGAGCCGGTCACCATCGAGGCCACCGTCGTTGGTGTTAACCGGGTCGAGGAGACGGGGGAGACCGTCGTCGACGTCGCGGTGCCCGAAGCCGAGGCGGCCGAACTGGCTGCCCGGGCTGCCACCGGACGGGTCGCACTCGTCCTGGACGCCCGGGAGCGCTGAGGCATGGCGGTGATCGTCCTGGCCTCCGCGAGCGGTTCGCCCGGCGTGTCCACCACGGCGCTCGGGCTAACCCTCAACTGGCACCGACCCGTGCTCCTGGTCGACGCAGACCCGACCGGATCCTCCTCGGTCTTCGCCGGCTACTTCCAGGGCGCCCAGGAGCCGACCGGCGGCCTGATCAACCTCGCTCTCTCCCTGCGCGAGGGAACGCTGGCGGACGCACTGCCCCGGGAGACGCTGCTGCTGGACCCCGAGGCGCCGGCCGAGCGGTCTGCTTGGTTCCTACCCGGCATCCGGGCCCATGAGCAGGCCCCCAGCCTGCTGCCCCTGTGGGAACCGCTCACCGAGCAACTGCGCGCCCTCGACCGCAACGGCCAGGACGTCATCGTCGACGCCGGACGACTCGGCCTCGCCGGCTGGCCCCAGCCGCTGATCGCTGCCTCCGACCTGACCCTGCTCGTCACCCGCAGCTCGCTGCCGGCCCTGGCCGGTGCCACCAGCTGGGCCAAGACCCTGCGGGCACAGTTCGCCGCGGTCGGTGGGCTCTCCCGTCTCGGGGGATTCCTCGTCGACGAGGAGCGACGCTGGCCCTCGCTTCCCACCGGCGCCCGAGTCCGGCCCTACACCGCACGCCACATCGCCAAGGCCCTCCAGATCCCCGTGGTCGCCTCCGTGGACTGGGAGCCCGAGGTGGCCGAGGTCTACTCCCACGGCGCCCGCAAGCCACGCAAGTTCGAGTCCTCCGGACTGCGGCGCGGCTACCGGGGCAGCACCGCCGCAATCCAGTCCATCCTCGGCGCCAACCAGGCCGCCCTCGCTCCCACGAACGGAGGCCACGCATGAGCACCAACGGACACCACCCGGAGACCAACGGCCGCGACCCGCTGCGCGCAGACGAGTGGCTTGAGGCCCGCCATGCCGCGAACCGTGAGCAGACCTCGCCGTTCGCCCGAGGACGCGGTTCCAACGGCACCCCGCCGCCCCCGCCGGTCGTCGAGGACGACGACCCGACCTCGCTGCCGATCTTCGCCGGCGCCTGGACCAGCGAAGGCGAGGGCCAGCTGCCTGGCCGCGCCCGCTCGGAGTTCAGCCTGCGCCCGCTTGTGGCGCCCGCACCGGAGGAGCACCAAGACACCCGCGGCACGGATGGCGAGGTCGAGCTGGACTGGGAGCTGATCGCGCAATACCGCGCTGAGATCTCCGCGCGACTGACCGCCCGGCTCGACAAGGAAGGTGGTCGGGTCACCGAGGAGGACCGCGAGCAGATGGGCCTCGACGTCATCGAGGAGCTCATCAAATCCGAGGCCGAGACGTTGGTCTCGACCGGCCGTCCGCCGTGGACGAAGGATCAGGAGAAGGCACTCAAGTCCGCCCTCCACGCCGCCCTGTTCGGGCTCGGCCGCCTGCAGCCCCTGGTCGAGCGCGAGGACGTCGAGAACATCATCGTCATCGCCCGCGGCCCGGTCTGCTCGGTGTGGCTGGAGCTGGTCGACGGCACCCTTGTGGAGGCCGCCCCGATCGCCGACTCCGAGGACGAGCTGCGCGAGTTCCTCTCCGACCTAGGCGCACGGCAGAACCGGCCCTTCACCGAGGCCCGGCCGCACCTGGACCTCCGGCTGCCCGGGGGAGCGCGGCTCGCGGCCGGCTCCTGGGTGATGGCCTACACCTCCGTCGTGATCCGTCGCCACAGCATGCGCGAGGTGTCGATGGACGAGATGGTCTACGACCGCAAGGCGTGCAGCACGGTCCTGGCCGACTTCGTCGCAACCTGCGTGCGCGCGGGCAAGAGCATCGTCGTCTCCGGGGTCCAAGGCAGCGGCAAGACCACCTGGGTCCGGGCCCTGTGCTCGTGCATCCCACCCTGGGAGATGATCGGCACCTTCGAGACCGAGTTCGAGCTGCACCTGCACGAGCTCGTCGACCGCCACAAGATCGTCCACGCGTGGGAGCACCGCCCCGGATCCGGCGAGGTCGGCATCGACGGCCGTCAGGCCGGTGAGTTCAGCCTCGAGGAGGCCATCCACCACTCCTTCCGGTTCAACCTCGCCCGCCAGATCGTCGGTGAGGTCCGTGGCCCGGAGGTCTGGAACATGCTCAAGGCCATGGAGTCCGGGCCGGGCTCGATCAGCACCACCCACGCCCGCAGCGCCGAGCACACCATCGAGAAGCTCGTCTCCTGCGCCATGGAGAAAGGCCCCCAGGTCACCCGCGAGCTGGCGATCAGCAAGCTGGCCGCCGCGATCGACATCGTGATGTACCTGCGCTCGGAGGTCGTCGCCAATCCCGACGGCACCTTCCGCAAGCAGCGCTGGGTCGAGGAGGTCCTGGTCGTCCAGCCCAGCATCGACGCCGCCAGGGGATACGCCACCACCCCGATCTTCGCCCCTAACCAGCTCGGCCAGGCCGTCGCGACCGGCAAGCTCGACAACTTCCTCGCCCAGGAGCTGGCGCGGCATGGGTTCGACCTCGAGGCGTACAAGGCCGAGTCCCAGGCCAACCCGGGGGTGGCCAGCTCATGAGCACCGCGTTCCTGCCTGCCGTCTTCGGTGCGCTCATCGTCATCGGTCTGATCGGGATGGTCTACGCGCTAATCCCCGCGCCGCCCGAGCCGCCGCGGCCCGCCCGGACCGTCACCCCGTTCGGGCGGCTGGGGAACTGGTTCGTCCGGCTCGACCGGCGCACCCGGATGCTGATGGTCGGCGGTGCCGTGGCTGGTCTCCTG
>JGI12075J13256_1000276_pt1 | contig 9849 bp, 12 predicted proteins | sample DeeseametaMP1896_FD_13256 | JGI IMG/M metagenome (IMG submission 13256) | reverse complement strand
CCCGCCGTACGGCATGCGCGGTCCGCGCTACTCCCCGGACGCCGACGGCGGCAACACCGGCCCGCGCCGGGTGGCTCCCGGGTCGGACGGCGCCGCGGTGACCGGGACCTACGACCCGCTCACCGGTGTCCTCTCCGGTGCGGTGGACGCCGCGGGGGAGCCGGTACGGTTCCTCGGGACGCCGGACCTGTCGATCCTGGGGGAGGACGCGTGGACGTGGTTGCTGGTGGGGCCGGTGAGGAGCCGGTGAGCGCCGGACCCCGGCTGGTCGCCGCCCTCGGCGCGCTGGCGCTCGTGCTGGCCGCGGCCGTCGTCGTGCTGGGCGTCGCCGCCTGGCAGGCCCGTGGCGACCGGGCCGAGGAGACGGCGACGAGCGACCGCTACGCCGACGTCCTGGCGGCGGCGACCGCGCAGACCGAGGCCTTCGTCAACATCCGCTACGACCGCGCCGAGGAGAGCATCGAGGCGGTCGCCGAGGGTGCCACCGGCGACTTCGCCGAGCAGTACGACGCATCGACCGAGGGGGTCCTGACCCTGCTGGAGGAGAACCGCTCGGTGATGGAGGGCGAGGTCGTCTGGATCGGTGTCGTCGACGCGGATGCGGACTCCGCGACGGTGCTGGCGGCCACGACCGGCACGGTCGCCAACGTCACGACCGACGACGAGCCCGTCGCCCGTGCCTTCCGGCTGCGGCTGGAGATGGTGCTCGTCGACGGCCGCTGGCTCACCTCCGACCTGCAGTTCGTGGCCTGACATGGCGCAGCGACCCACAGACCGATCCACCGGCCGATCCACCGGCCGCTCCACCGGACGCTCCTCGCGTGCCTCCACCAGTCGCCCGCGTCGCCTCGCCGGCAGCGGCTCCCGGCCCGGGCAGGACGTCCACAGGCCCGCGACCGAGGCGACCGACGGATCGCGCGAGGTCGAGCGGTCCGGCGACCCGCTCGTGCCCCCGCCACCGCCGATGCCCGGTGATCCCGAGGTGCACGACCAGCACGAGGACCGCGAGGAGCAGGCTGCCCCGGCGGACGAGCAGACCACGGTCGCGTGGCGCGGTCTGGGCCGCCGCGGCCTGCTGGCCCTCGTCGCGGTGATCGTGCTGCTGACGGCCGCCGTGGTGGTCGAGGCGGTGGTGCTCTGGCGCGACGACGACCGGGCGGGCGTGACGGCCGAGCGCCCCGTCGTGGTGCCCGAGCGCACCTGGCGTCCGGCGGTCGAGGCCGCCGCCCAGGGGGCACAGATCGTGCTGGGCGCGAGCTGGGAGACCTACGACGAGGGCATCGAGCGCGCTCGGGGCGTGATGACCGACGAGTTCGCCGAGACCTACCTCGCGACCAAGGAGGACGTCCGCGAGGACTTCGTGGACCAGCGCACCGAGGTCGAGGTGCGGGTGCTGGGCCAGGCGGTGACCCGGGCGACGGGCAGCACGGTGCAGGCACTGCTCTTCCTCAACCAGTACGTCACCAAGAAGGGTGCGCAGACCTCCTTCAGCGAGTACCGCGCACTCGTCACCGTGGTCGACACCCCCGACGGCTGGCTGATCGACCAGATCGACACGCAGTAGCGGACCTGGTTCCGCCCAGGACTAGAACACGTTACAGTTTCGGCGCGGACATGACCCGGCGGTCATGGCGCGAGCGACGAGACCAGTGTCGAGACGGGCCCTAGCGCGGCCCGCGTGCCGAGGGGAGGATCACGCGTCGTGACCCAGCACCCCTCCGCCCCCGACGCGGGCCCGACCGTGGAGGTCGACCTCGTCATCGTCGGCGCCGGCCCCACCGGCCTGTTCGCCACCTACTACGCCGGCTTCCGCGGCCACCGCATCGCCCTCGTCGACTCGCTGCCCGAGCTCGGCGGCAGGTGACCGCGATGTACCCCGAGAAGCAGATCCTGGACGTCGCGGGGTTCCCCTCGGTCAAGGGTCGTGACCTCGTGAGCGGCCTGGTCGCCCAGGCTGCCACCGCGGACGCCGTCCACCTGCTCGGGCGCACGGCCTCCTCGCTCGTCCACGGCCCCGACGGCATCGAGCTCGGCCTCGACGACGGCACCCTCGTGCGCGCCGGCGCCATGATCATCACCGCCGGCATCGGCAAGTTCAGCCCGCGACCGCTGCCGGCGGGGGAGGGCTGGCTCGGGCGGGGGCTGGAGTTCTTCGTCCCGTCCTTCGCGCCGTACGTCGACAAGGACGTCGTGATCGTGGGCGGCGGCGACTCCGCGTTCGACTGGGCGGTCCACCTCGAGCCGATCGCGCGGTCGGTGACCCTCGTGCACCGTCGTGACGCCTTCCGGGCCCACGAGCGGACCGTGGAGCAGGTGCGCGCCTCCTCGGTGCGCATCGTGACCCGTGCCGAGGTCACCGCCCTGCGGGCGGCCGGTGACGACCCGACCGGTCCGCTGGCCGAGATCGACGTCACCGACCCGGACGGGCTGACGACGTACCCCTGCCAGGCCGTGGTCGCGGCGCTGGGCTTCGTGGCCGACCTGGGGCCGATCCAGCAGTGGGGTGTCGAGGTGCACAAGCGGCACGTGGTCGTCGACCCGTCCATGCGCACGTCCCTGGACCGGGTCTTCGCGGCGGGCGACATCACCGAGTACCCCGGCAAGGTGCGGCTGATCGCGGTCGGCTTCGGCGAGGCCGCGACGGCCGTCAACAATGCCACCGTGGCGATCGACCCGACCGCCAAGGTGTTCCCCGGACACTCCTCGGAAGGTGGCTGACATGGCAGGCGGCAACAGGGACAAGGTCAAGATGACCGACGCGGAGGTCGAGGCGCTGCTGGCCGAGAACCTCAAGGTGCAGATCGCCTGCAACGGCCACGACGGCATCCCGCACCTGTCCACGCTGTTCTACGTCGTGGTCGACGGGAAGATCGCGTTCTGGACCTACGGGCGCAGCCAGAAGATCCGCAACCTCGAGCGCGACCCGCGGGTCAGTGCGCTCGTCGAGGACGGCGTCGACTACTTCGAGCTGCGCGGCGCCTCCATCACCGGGCGCGCCGAGATCGTCCGCGACCACGACCGGATCTTCGAGATCGGGTCGCTGGTTGCCACGCGGATGGTCGCCGCGGAGTCCTTCGAGGCGCTCGGGGACCTGGGCCGCGAGACCGTGGCGAAGCAGGCCACCAAGCGCGTGGCCGTGGTCATCCATCCCGACCACGTGGCGACCTGGGACCACCGCAAGATGGTCTGACCTCCCGGTCAGACCCACCACCTGAGGAGACCGACATGAAGATCAAGGTCGACTTCGACCTGTGCGAGTCCAACGCCCTGTGCGAGGCCATGGCCCCGGAGGTGTTCGAGCTCGACGACGACGACTTCCTGCAGCTGAAGACCGAGCACACCACCGACGAGAACATCGAGGACGTCAAGCGGGCCGTCGCCGCCTGCCCGCGCGCCGCGATCACCTTGGTCGAGGAGTGAGCCGATGACGACCTCCCCCCTCAGTCTCGACGGCAAGGTCGCCGTGGTCACCGGTGCCGGCGCCGGTCTCGGACGAGCCGAGGCGCTCGCCCTGGCCGACGCGGGCGCCCGCCTCGTGCTCAACGACCTCCCCGGTGCCGCCGACGGCGTGGCCGAGGAGATCCGTGGCCGTGGCGGCGAGGCCGTCGTGGCCGCCGGCGACGTCTCCGAGCGGGAGACCGCCGACGCCATGCTGGCGGCCGCGGTCGACGGGTTCGGCTCCCTCGACGTCGTGGTGAACAACGCCGGGATGACGCGCGACCGGATGCTGTTCAACCTCTCCGACTCCGAGTGGGACGACATCATCCGCGTGCACCTGCGCGGTCACTTCCTGCTCTCGCGCAACGCCGCCTCCTACTGGCGCAGCAGGTCCAAGGAGAGCGGAGCCCCCGTGGACGCCGCGGTGGTGAACACCGCCTCCGAGGCCTTCCTCTCCGGGCCGCCGGGACAGGCCAACTACGCCGCCGCCAAGGCCGGCATCGCCGCCCTCACGGTCAGCACCGCGCGCGCCCTGGCCTCCTCGGGCGTGCGGGCCAACGCCATCTGCCCGCGTGCTCGCACCGCGATGACGGCGCAGGTCTTCGGCGAGGACACCTCGGGCGAGGAGATCGACCCCTACTCGCCCGAGCACGTCGCCCCCGTCGTGGCCTACCTCGCCAGCCCCGCGGCCGCGCGCATCACCGGGCAGGTCTTCGTCGTCTACGGCGGGATGGTCGCGCTGGTCGCCGCGCCGGTCGTGGAGGAGCGCTTCGACAAGAGCGGCAGCGTCTGGACCGCCGAGGACCTCGACAAGCAGCTCGGCGGTCACTTCGCCGACCGCGACCCCAGCGTCGGCTTCGCGGCCGACTCCATCATGAAGCTCTCGGTCTGAGGCAGGAGCAGGGATGAGCAGCAGCACCACAGGTCAGGGCCGGCTGGCCGGAAAGGTCGCGATCGTCACCGGCGCGGCGATGGGCCAGGGGGCCGGCATCGCCCGCGCCTACGTCGCCGAGGGCGCGCGGACGGTGCTCGCAGACGTCGCCAAGGACGAGGGGGAGGCGCTGGCACAGGAGCTGGACGCCTCCCACCCCGGGATGGCGGTCTTCCGCCACCACGACGTCTCCGACGAGGGCGCGTGGACCAGCCTGGTCGAGCAGACCGTCGACCGTTGGGGACCGGTGACCGTGCTGGCCAACAACGCGGGCATCCTGCGCTTCGGCAACGTCGGCCGTCTCGAGCTCGGCGACGTCGACCTGATGTACCGCGTCAACCAGCTGGGCACCCTGCTCGGCATGAACGCCGTGGCCCGCACCATGCGCAGGGCCGGGGGCGGCTCGATCATCAACGCCTCCTCCACCGAGGGCCTCGGCGGCATGTCCGGCTGCGTGGCCTACGGCGGCACCAAGTTCGCGATCCGCGGCATGACCAAGGGCGCGGCCCACGAGCTGGGCCCGCACGGCATCCGGGTCAACTCCGTGCACCCCGGGATGATCGACACCCCGATGACCCGCGTCCACGGAGGTGACGCGGCCATGGAGTACGGAGCGTCGAAGATCCCGCTGCGCCGCGTGGGCCACCCCGAGGACGTCGCACCGCTCTACGTCTTCCTGGCCAGTGACGAGTCGTCCTACATCAACGGCGCCGAGATCGCCGTCGACGGCGGCGTGACCGCCACCCACGGCTTCGGGGGCTGAGCCGCGCGAACGTCGCGGCTGACCGGTCCGTTGTGGACCGGGACGGTCGCTATGTGCCAATTCCCCCGAACCCGCTGCCCCGTCCTCACAGGCTCTTTACGGTAGGAGGATGGAGGGGGACCACGCCTGGCGACCTGCGCTGGACCAGGAGGGGCTGGAGCGGGCCGACTGGACCTCGCAGGTCAAGGACTACGCGATCATCCGGCTGGACCGCGACGGCCTGGTGCTGTCGTGGAACGCCGGGGCGGAGCTGGTCAAGGGCTACCCACGCGAGGAGGTCCTCGGACGCAGCTTCGAAGTCTTCTACACCCCTGAGGACCGCGAGGCCGGTCTCCCGCGGCGGCTGCTGGGCGCCGCGCAGCGCGACGGGCGCGTGGAGGACACCGGCTGGCGGCTCCGGCGCGACGGGACCCGCTTCTGGGCCGATGTCGTCATCACGGCGGTCCACGACGAGGCGGGCACCCTGCTCGGCTTCGTCAAGGTCACCCGTGACCTGACCGAGCAGCACCGGCTCGAGCGCAGTCGCGAGCAGTTCATCGCGGGTCTGACCCATGACTTCCGCAGCCCGCTCACCAGCATCGAGGGGTACGCCGCCATGCTGGCCTCCGAGCTGTCCGACCCGGTCCTGGGCGACTTCGCCTCCCGCATCCGGTCCAACGCCGTGCGACTGATGAAGCTCGTCGACCTGATGGTGGAGCACTGCCACATGCCCGTCGGCGGTGTGGGGCTGACCCTCGAGCCGGTCGGTCTGGCCACGGTGCTGCGCACGGTCGTCGACGACCTGAGCACGACCGTCCAGGGTCACGAGGTGACGGTCCAGGAGACCGACGTGGTGCTGCCGGCCGACCTCACCGCCCTGGCCCGCGTCTTCACCAACCTCGTGGGCAACGCTGCGAAGTACTCCCCGCGGGGCAGTCGCATCGACGTGCTCGTCGAGCCCGGTGAGGGCGTCGTGGACGTCGTGGTCGCCGACCGAGGCCGCGGCATCGACCCCGCCGACCGCGAGACGATCTTCGACGAGTTCAACCGGGGGCGCCGGGCAGCCGACGACGGCGGGTTCGGCCTCGGGCTGGCGGTGGTGCGCAACCTCGTGGAGCAGCACGGAGGATCGGTCCGGATCGACGACGGACGGTTCGGTGGCACCGACGTGACGGTGCGCCTGCCGCTCGGTCCCGCGCGGAGCGTGCGAGGTGGCGTGGAGACCGACGGCCTCCAGTCGACGCCCGGCTGAGGGGCGACCGACGAGGTCTGCTGCTCAGTCGCGCAGCAGCAGCTTGACGGCGACCTCGATCTGCTGGGCGGTGTCGGCGGCCGTCGACCGTCCGGTCACCCACCCGACAAGGGCCGAGAGCCAGACGTCGCCGATGACCTTGGCGATGGCGACGTCCTGGTCGTCGAAGTCGGTGCGGCCGGGGTGCATGGCCCGGGTGACCATCGAGGTCATCAGCATGCCGACCTGGTTGATCTCGGTCTGGACCGAGGAGTCCGCGAACATGAACGCTCGCGTCAGCGCCTCGGTCAGGTGCGGGTCGCCCTGGAGCCCGCGACTGGTCAGCTTGAGCACCTCGATGACGCGCTCGGCGGGGGTGTCGCCGGCGATCTCCCGGCCGCGCAGCGCACCCTCGGCCTTCTCGAACTCGCGTCCGAGCGCCGAGACGAGCAGGTGGATCTTGGAGGGGAAGTAGCGGTAGAGCGTCCCCAGGGCGACCTCCGCCCGGTCGGCGACGGCGCGCATCTGGACGGCGTCGAAGCCGCCCTGGGAGGCCAGGTCGATGGTGGCGTCGAGGATGCGCTTGCGACGCTCGCGCTGGGCCGAGGAGCCGAGCTCCTCGGTCGCCGTGGCGGTCGCCGTGCCGGCGGGGCTGTTCGTCGTGGTCATGAGATCCCCATGCTCCGTGCGTCGAGACTCTGGTGGGTTGCAAGTGGGTTGAACGTTCAAACACGGTACCGCCTCCGACGGGGTGAGCCGTGGACCACCTCGTGGGGCCAGCTGCCGTGTCCTGCTACTAGGCTGGTGCTGCGTGGTCCATAATAGGAACACGTTTCACTTCTTCGGCTCGACGCCGCGCCCGTCCGGCGTCGACCAGCAGTCCGGGAAGTGCTTCCGGACCATCCCAGATCAGCCGAAGGAGGGCCAGCAGATGCGCATCGCGATGCTGTCCTACCGTTCCAAGCCGCACTGCGGCGGCCAGGGCATCTACCTGCGTCACCTCTCCCGCGAGCTCGTCGCGCTCGGGCACGAGGTGGAGGTGTTCTCGGGCCAGCCCTACCCCGAGCTGGACGAGGGCGTGGCCCTGACCAAGGTGCCGAGCCTGGACCTCTACCGGGAGCCGGACCCCTTCCGGGTACCCCACCCCCGCGAGTTCCGCGACCGCATCGACGTCGAGGAGTTCGCGACGATGTGCGTGGCGGGCTTCCCCGAGCCCAAGACCTTCAGCAGCCGGGTGGCCCGCATCCTGCGCGAGCGCGCCGGCGACTTCGACATCGCCCACGACAACCAGGTGCTCGGCTACGGCATGCTCGACATCGAGCAGCAGATGCCGCTGATCACCACCCTGCACCACCCGATCACCTTCGACCGGCGCATCGACATCTCCCAGACCCGCAACCCGTGGCGCAAGCTCACCCTGTCGCGCTGGTACGGCTTCCTGCGCATGCAGGGACGTGTCGCCCGCGCTGCGCGGCACATCATGACGCCCTCGGAGACCTCCAAGCGCGACATCGCCGCCGATTTCGGCGTCGACCCCGCGCGGATGCAGGTCATCCTGCTCGGTGTCGACGACGGCTTCGTGCCGCCGAGCGTCCCCCGCGTCCCGGGCCGCATCCTGGCGATGGCCAGCGCGGACGCCCCGATGAAGGGGATCGCCACGCTGCTGGAGGCCTTCGCCAAGCTGCGCACCGAGCGCGACGTCGAGCTGCTGCTGGTGACCAAGCCCAAGCCCGGCGGACGCACCGAGAAGCTCATCGAGAAGCTGTCGATCGGTGACTCGGTGCGCTTCGTGCACGGCATCTCCGACGCCGAGCTNGGTGGCCCTGATGGGCTCGGCCGAGGTCGCCTGCGTGCCGTCGTTCTACGAGGGCTTCTCGCTGCCGACCGCCGAGCTGATGGCGTGCGCCACCCCGCTGATCGTCTCCCGTGCCGGCGCGATCCCCGAGGTCACCGGCCCGGACGGGCTGTGCGCCGACATGGTCACCGCGGGCGACGTCGGTGAGCTGGAGCAGGCGCTGGCGGCGCTGCTCGACGACCCCGAGCGCCGCGCGCGGATGGGCGCCGCAGGACGCCAGCGCGTCGAGGAGATGTTCAGCTGGCGCGCCGTGGCCGTGAAGGTCGCGGCCGCCTACGAGCAGGTCGTGGCGTCCTGGCACGCCGAGGGGCCGATGCCCGACCCGGGCCGCAAGGGCCGACGTACCAAGAAGTGGAGTGCTGCACGTGCTGACCGTTGACTTCGACCGGCTGGGCCTCAGGCCCGGCGAGCGGATCCTCGACATGGGGGCCGGTGCCGGCCGCCACGCCTTCGAGGCCTACCGCCGCGGCGGTGACGTGATCGCCTTCGACATGGACGCCGAGGAGCTCGGCCGGGTCCGCGACCTGTTCGTGGCGATGAAGGAGGCCGGTGAGGCGCCCGAGGGTGCCGAGGCCGACGTCAAGGAGGGCAACGCGCTCTCGCTGCCCTTCGCCGACGGCGAGTTCGACCGGATCGTGGCCGCGGAGGTGCTCGAGCACATCCACGAGGACGTCCAGGCGATCCGCGAGCTGGTGCGGGTGCTGCGCCCCGGCGGCACCATGGCCATCTCGGTGCCGCGCTGGCTGCCCGAGGTCATCAACTGGAAGCTGTCGGCCGACTACCACCACGCCGAGGGCGGCCACATCCGGATCTACACCGACCACGAGCTCATCGACAAGGTGACCAAGGCCGGCCGCTTCAACGACGGCACGCCCGGCGACGCGATGATCTTCGAGGGCAAGGACTACGCCCACGGCCTGCACGCGCCGTACTGGTGGATCAAGTGCGCGGTCGGTGTGGAGAACGACGAGCACCCGGCCGTGAAGGCCTACCACAAGCTGCTGGTCTGGGAGATCATGAAGCAGCCCACCGCGCTGAAGCTGGCCGGCAAGGTGCTGGACCCGATGATCGGCAAGAGCATGGTGCTCTACTTCCGCAAGCCCGAGGTGGCGACGCAGGACGCCGCCGGGGGAGCCGCGTGAGCCCGGTCCCCTACGTCGAGGGGCTGCTGACCTCCGAGCAGGTCGCCGACACCGCCCGCGCGATCGCGGCGATGCAGGAGCCCTGCGGCGCCGTGCCGTGGACCACCGGCGAGCACGTCGACATCTGGAACCACGTCGAGGCCGCCATGGCGATGCTCGTCGGCGGCGAGGTGGAGGCCGCCGAGCGTGCCTACGCCTGGGTGCCGACCATGCAGCGCGAGGACGGCTCGTGGCCGATGAAGATCGTCGCGAACGCCGTCGTTGACGCGCGCGGTGAGTCCAACATGTCGGCGTACTTCGCCGTCGGGGTGTGGCACCACTGGCTGGTGCGCCGCGACATCGAGCTCGTGCGCCGCTACTGGCCCTCGGTGCGTGCCGGCCTGGACTTCGTGGTCTCGCTGCAGAGCGACTGGGGCGGCATCGCCTGGACCCCCGTCGACGACTTCTGCCTGCTCACCGGCTCCTCGAGCATCTACCACTCGCTGCGCGCGGGTGTGGCGCTCGCTGACC
>JGI12075J13256_1000274_pt1 | contig 9905 bp, 6 predicted proteins | sample DeeseametaMP1896_FD_13256 | JGI IMG/M metagenome (IMG submission 13256) | reverse complement strand
GAGCGGCCCGGTTATCCGCCCACACAGGATATCGCCGCCGACACCCAGCCTGGACAGACCCAGCACGAAACCGAACCGATGACTCGCCCGACACACCGCCACCGCAACGCCGAGGTCGACTTCAAGGGTGAGAAGCGCTCGAACGCGACGCATGCTTCGGTCACCGATCCTGACGCGCGGATTCACAAGCCCCCCCGGAACAGGCGCGGTTCTGTGTTTCATGGGGCATGCGTTGATGGAGAACCGGAACGGATCTATCGTGCATAGTGATCTGACCCAGGCCGCAGGTCTTGCCGAACGCAAGGCAGCGCTGGACATGATCCACCACCATTCCCCCGGATCAAGCCGGCGGCTGACGCTAGGTGCCGACAAGGGGTATGACGCGGCCGGATTCATCGCCGACCTTAGGCAAGCCTGTGTCACGCCGCATGTCGCCCAGAAATTAAGATATTAAGTGATCGACGGACGAACCACCCGGCATGCTGGCTACGCCCTGACCCAAAAGCATCAAAAGAAGATTGAAGAACCGTTCGGCTGGGCCAAGACCGTCGGCGGCATGGCACCGACCATGTATCGGGGCGTCGAACGCGTCTGATCCCGCTTCATCGTGACCATGGCCGCCAACAACCTCGCGAGACTACCGCGGTTGCTGACCGCTTGAAGCGGAAGAACAGCATCAAGTGCACGCATCCGACCCGCCGACAGGCATGACGATCAGGCGATCCGCTCCCGACGGGAAGGAAACCGTTCAGGTTTGGAAACTATTTCAGCAGCCCGCAAAACCACGTCGAAACGAGATCGTGTCAAACTTATTGGCTGACGGTAAAGAATTTTGTGTTAGTAGTATGGAGTCCCGTGCCCTATTTGTGAAACAAAGTCAAACCAAGGAGAAAAATTACTGAGCCGACACCAAAAAATACAACGTTAGCGCAGTTGTCGAGGGCTAGCTGCAACGAGCCGCAGGCCAGATATGTTGACGAACAACTAGGTTCATGCCACGTCAAGCCTGAGCTATCAGACATCCAGGTTGCCGTACATCCAACGGTCGGCTGAACAAAGGGGTCCAGGTAATGAGCTTCCGCAACGCTTCAATCGGAAGAAAAGAAGAGTGAAGCCGACGAACATGGAAAGAAAAGATACGCGCAAAGAACGCAAATACAGAAAGCACGTTTTCTCTCCTGCGGTGTTGAAAGAAGTTCAAGGCCTTTGTAGGCAGATTGACAATTTTCACGGCCCTTTTGCGTTTTTCCAAGATGTTCTTGTTATTTCTGTGGCGATAGCTTTGGCCATTTGGTTTCCACTGCTATTTCCGTTGAGCCTAATTGCAATAGGAACTCGGCAACGAGCCCTAGATACCCTACTTCACGAGGCAGTACATCTGACACTCGCCCGGAACCGGAAACTCAATCATGTGATCGGCACCATATCAGGTTGGAGCGTGTTCCACACCTTCCATGACTACCAAAAGTCTCATGTGAAGGAACATCACGTCCATCTAGGAGATAGGGAAAAGGATCCTGATACTCAGAACTACAGTTCGCAACTCCTATTTGACACAGGTCCAGAAGTTCTATTTCGCCGACACCTCTTTCCGAGACTGTTTGGCCTAAAGACACATAGAGTGATTTTCTCTATCTTTGCCAACCTACTTCGGTCTTTCAAGAAGGGGGGTGTCGCCCGCCGCGAAGTTTTACAATTTCTTACGTTTTGGTTTTTAGTTTTGACATTCATTTTTCATACTGGTCTGACATGGTACTTTATATTATTTTGGCTAGTGCCATATTTTACTGTTTTTCGGGCGATTGAATGGTTGACGGATGTAGCTGAACACTTCCCTTTAGTTGAACTCTATGATTCCGAGCTTATGATCACCAGAAACAGACGGGGAAAAAGGATTGAAAAAATATTCACGGGAATTCACAATGAAGATTGGCATCTAGTCCACCATCTCCATCCCGGAATTCCGTTTTGGAAATTACGAGAGGCGCATGAAATATTCCTACAAGACCCCACTTACAAAGAGGCAAATCAACATTCGGGCGGACTTTTCACCAGTGGACCGGAAGGAGAGCCGAGCATTATCTCACTATTGAAGCAGCAGTTGTCAAAAGTGCAGTTGGTAGCAAGCAAGATGACTTAATTATCAGGAATTTCCACTAGTTCAACTCAGCAGCGAAGCAGCATGGTATACGCGCTCTACAAGCCTTTTGGTAGTCTCGGCGTCAGTACGGAAAGACAAAAAAACCGCCCGTATGGCAAAGCCACCACCACACGCAGCTGGAAGACTGCACCCGGTCAGAAAGAAATCGCCATTTCGGTTTATCTCATCTAGAAGTTTTTTGTTTGTTTCATCAGTTGAGGGCTTCTTGAGGCGGAACGTACAGATTGAAAGGGTTGGCTCGTTAATCAGTTCGATATTTGGAATTTTCTTAATTGAATCCGCAAATAGCTTGGTCAGTCCAAGTTGATGGTCTAAGTTTTCGCGAAATGCCGATAGCCCAAGCAGCTTAAGAGGCAACCAAAGCCTAAGCCCCCTAAATTCACGAGTGTATTCGAATCCATCGTTCATGATGTCTCTAGATAGGCCGGAAGCACTATTTGATGGTCGAAGATAGCTACCACTGTACGAAAATGCTTTGGAAAGTGTTTGTCTGTCCCGGACTAACAATGCTCCAAGTCCGTAGGGTAGTCCCAGCCCCTTATGGGGATCTACTGACACCGAGTTTGCTTGGCTTAGCCCCGACAAAGCCAACCTGCCTCTTTCAGTGATCGAGAAGAAACCACCGTATGATGCGTCAACATGCAACCACATGCGATGTCGATCACAGATGCCCGCTAATCGCGTAAGATCATCGACTGCACCAATGTTTACGTCTCCAGCCGTAGCAACCACCAAGAATGGTATGAGACCGCTCTGTTCGTCTTCCTGCAAAGCGGCCACTAAAGAGGCTGTCTCAATACGACATTTGCTATCCACGGGAATAGTTCTAACAGTAGCGATCCCGCAAATATCGATCGCTTGCAAAATGGAAGAATGAGCGCTTTCACCAATGTACACCACCAGGTTTTGGAGCTGAGTTGGCCGCAACGCTGATCTTCGAGCTGTGTGTACAGCGTGAATTGCGGCGCTTGCTCCACCCGATAGAAGAACCCCTCCTGATGCCATGCCATCCTCAGAGCCATCTTCATTGAACCCAATTATCTGACAAAGCCATGAAATGACCGCACTCTCGATCGAAGCTAGCCCAGGAGATGCATGAAAAGTCGTCACGTAACGATTCAATGCGGCCGCCAACCATTCGGCAAGCGCACCATGGAAGAGGCCACCCGAAGGGATATAACCTAAATACCCAGGAGCATTGTCGAGTGTTCCAAACTGACTCAAAGTCACCAGATCGTCAAGTATTAGCCTTTCCGGGTCGCGACACCCATCTTCCGGTATGGGCTCATTGAGGACATCTGCAAACTCTGAGCTTACCTCAAGATCATATGACGTGTCTTCGGTATGGATCCAATAGGGAGGTGAAATCTCAGAAAAGTGGGCCTTAGCTTGAGATATAGACAAGTGTTCGTCAATGACCATTTGATTTGCGATCCTTATCAATCTCTTCATTTCGGAATGTGTTGGAACGAGTTTGGAACTCGCAACCGAATTGCTAACGCGTTCACAAATCAACACTGTCGTCTTTTGCGGAAACTCAAAATAGTCACCCAACAGGAAACGTTGAAGCCAGTCTTCATCTATAACAGGTTCGCCCCCTAAATCTCCTTTACTTGACCCTTCAGGATAACTATTACCTATCGATTCGGAGTACACAAAATCTCGAAGAGCCACCCAATCCGACTTGTGTATACGTTCAACATAGGAAAAGGTTTCGTACTCAAACATTAGCCCGAGTTCTTTAAGGCCTCGCGCAATATCAGAAGCGCACGTAAACCTATCACCACCGACCAACGCTGGTTTCGCTGTTCCATAAAAAGAATCTTCTTCAGCCAACGCAATCACGATTATGCCACCCGGACTCAATGCAGAATACATATTCATGAGAGCTGCCTCTACGTCCGACAAGGCTATTGCGTATAAAGAGTGAACAGACCAAATTAGATCAAACCTGTTGGCCTGAAGTAAAGAATTGCTCTCAATTTTCGCTTCCCAAAAATCACCAGATGAAAAATATTTCTTGGCTTTAGCCGATATCGCAGCTAAAGCTTCGCGAGAGGGGTCAATAGCAGAGTACTCAATTCGATCTTGCTTCCCGTAGAAGGCTGGATGGTACATATTCAAGGCATCTAGCCACCGCCCCGTACCGCAACCAACGTCAAGCAATCGTAAGCACGTTTCGCTTTCTCGGGAAAGCAAAAGCGGCCAATTGAAAATTGATGCGAGTGCTCGGTAATCAGAAACTGAGTCAAGATCTTCCGGCTCAACCTTTAGGAAAAGGTTCTCCTGCTTCGATGACAAAAACTCCTTCAATTTCGCGCCTTTCAGTTTACTTCTCCGAATATCCTGTGAAAAAGGTCATGACGGCACATTACAGCCACATTTCCGCCGTCTCGACCACTACCACTTAGTGTAGGGATTGTTTGTAGTCTAGGTGGCATTGTTGGAGAACTCTGACGGCAAAGGATTCACATCACGAGTCCAGGCGGTTAGACGGATGGCATGAGCAAGCCTGACCCCACCCGTTATCGCATGACCAACTGGTCTGACTACAATGCCTGCGCTGCGCCCCATCTTTGGACCGCCGGAAGCTTGAATTTCCGGGCTGATGTCAATGGGGTAAGGGACAGTTATGCCGCAAGCCTTAGTTCTGCAACAATGCCGGTTCACACCATAAAACCCTGTGATCAAATACCGAGGTCACCCGCGAGCAATACATACGCGGAAACCAATATTTACATCACGACCAAAAACGTGAAGACTACCTCGAAATCTTTCGCGTGACTTCACTTTTCCAATCAAAAACGAACCGCCGCGAACAGCCCTGTCGGTTTTCTCATAGTCAAACTCTATGTTGTGATAATTCTCATATTGATTGAGGCACCATTCCCAGATGCAGCTAGAAAAATCCAAATGTGAAGCCAAACTGTTTTCTTGCTTCGGCCCTAACCCTACAGCCATTAATCCGAACTCAGCAGAAAGATAGTCCCAGGTTTTCTGATAATCGCCTTTTCCAGTACCCATAGACGCTTCTGAGGCAAGCTGCCATTCTTGTTCCGTCAAAAGTCTCACTACCTTCTCCCGATCAAGTTGCCCCACGCTGTGCATCTCTCGAGTTAGCCAAATACAGTAAGCTTTTGCCTCTATCCACGCAACGTTTGCTACTGGCCGATTGTCACCATACTCTGGGAATGGGAACGGATCAGGTATGTAGTCAAGATCTGGCCAATTTTCTTCATTGTAATAACCACTCTTACTATTCAGAAACGCCTTAAATTGCTTTTGCGTGATTGGGTATTTTGCAACCTCAAATTCCTTGGGGATAATAAGTCTCTCCTTCCTAGTGGGTGAAATTTCCATCTGGATTTCGCCTGGCTTAACAGATACCCAATACTGTGCATCACCGTTTGGTATACCAAATTGATCTACTCCAACTCCAGCTCTGTCATCGCCTACCCCCAACCACTCCCGATCAATTTGATCAAGAAGCGTCCCAATTCGGGCTCGATCGCTTACCGACGTACCATCCAACGTTTCAGACAGACGGGAAACCAGATACTCTTTTGGAAACAGATACTCCCGAGTCGTCTCGTCAAGTTGGGATGGCTCCTTATCTAACAGCCTCATCGCTCTGTGGGCATCATGCATATTTACTAAGTCAATGCGCGAAATATCTTTTTGATTCTTCAACCAATCATCTGCGCTCACCCTTGATCGAGCTAAGTCTTGTTCCTGCTTCTTTCGTGAATTCACCCAATCAGATAGTGGAGTCCAACTAGAGAATATTGCCTCATGCACGACTTCGACGCTTCTACCTTTAGAGTCGGCGCTGTCGCTGAAATAAATGAGTCGTGTTTTTTCATCGGCAAATTTCTCCGCAAGTTTCATCGCACTGGATCGCCGGAATTCATTTTCACTTGCTACACGGCGAACTGGTAAGCCATCGAGGTTAACGCGCACTAAAGCTGAAAAGAGTGCATGGAACGATCTGTTCGCTTCATCTGGTCCGAATTTTTTCTCAAAGTCACGATATGCATTATTGGCATGTTCACTGATAACACCAGAGATGCCACCTAATATTTGAAGCGTTGATTTCTTGAGTGAATTCCCCTCTTTCCGTTGCCACAAAGTGCGCAAGGTAGTAGCAAGCAAAGGAAGCGAGCCGTTGTTTGATGAAGTTTCGGCAACGAGCGAGTCGATTACTTCATCGACATTTAAATTCGCCAGATCGGCGGGNGATCGGATCATTTTTCGGACTGACACGCTATCGAGCTCAAAAAGATCAATGTAGTGCGTGCGTGATAGGACCTCTTTGAGCTCAGGTATGCTCTGACATGCCTCCTTGTAGTCGCTGCGTACACTTGCAAGAACGGTAAGTGGCTTACCTGTATTTGGGTTCTCTGATTTGGAAGCATGTGCTACGGCTGAGACGAACGCCTGTCTGACACCTATGTCCTCAAAATTCGTAAAGAGCTCTTCTAGCTGGTCTATCACAAGTACTTGGATAGGGAGACGCAGACTGGCCAGGTCAGTAACAAAAGAATTTGGGTCGTTAGTCCACTTTTCTGACAATTGATCAGGCAATGGTCGGCCAGGCAATCTGTCAGAAATCTTATATGCAAGAGCTGTAAGCGGATTCGACGGATGAGCGGCGGGGCGAGTAGTTGCAAACCAAGTTGGTTGTTCTTCATTGTTCGAAGTCGGGTTAAGTGCAGGTAGCAAACCTGCTTCCACGAGCGACGATTTGCCAGATCCTGATGGGCCACACACCATAAAGAAGTTGCAGTCCCTCTCGTCGAGAATTCCCATCGCTCTACTTATCTCGTGCTCCCGTCCAAAATAAAATTTTCGATCTTCGTATGAAAACGAATATAGTCCCGGATAGGGGGGAACATATTCGTCATACGTCCGGATGTTCGCCTCGGCTACAGCTTCTGCGGCGAGAACCCGCTTTAATATCGTGCCGACTAGATCGTGTTTATTCCGATAAAGAAACGTTTCAGCAGAGAATTCATTTGACTCTTCAAGCTCGCGCCTAAGACGATTTACTTTACGTTGCTTTAATTCATCTTGCTCCATGTGACTAGCATCATATCCGCTAAGCTCACATAGAAAAATTAGCTTCTTCTTGCCAATTTCTTCGGCTTTACGATATTCTAGCTCAGTCATTGATTGATTATGCGGATTTCTCTCCTCATCATTAGGCACCCAACCGTAACAATGACCAAAAATACCAACGTAAACGTCACATTCCTCGACGTCCTTTAAGCATCTATGCACTACGTTATCTGGCGATGCCTCTTTCGGTGTCTCGTAGACGTCGAAAAACGTATAGTCATTGAGCTCATGAACGAGTCTTTGCTTTACCCGACCAAAGTCTTTAGTGGTACTAGAGATATAGATACGGATTTTCTTCATCGATCCCCAGTCCGACAGACTTGAATTACGAACGCTTGTTCACAATTATTAAGCCTCTTTTGCACGTGCAGTGCTGTTTATAGAAAGCCAAAGCGTCGCAGCAATTTTATCTCTTTATTTGATGTACCATCCCCAAGGGTAACTTCGATCAAACGCCGTGATTTGCTTGGTCTCGAGGTAATTATTCAATCCCCACTCGCCTAGCTCTCGGCCAAATCCAGAATGTTTATACCCCCCCCAAGGTGCCTCAACAAAGGTAGGTTGGGAGCAATTTATCCAAACGATTCCTGCGCGAAATTTGCTAGCAACTCGCTCTGCACGCTGAACATCGGCAGACAAGACAGCGGCAGCCAGGCCATACTTGGATCGGTTCGCCAATTCGACTGCTTCGATCTCTGTATCAAAACTGCGCATGCAAACGACTGGTCCGAATATTTCTTCATTCCATATGAAACTATCGAGTGGAACATCGGCAAAAATGGTTGGCTCAACAAAGCAACCGTCTTCGAGCCCTTTAGGAACCTCGCCGCCAGCAATTAGTCGGGCCCCACTGGCTTTGCCCTTTTCAATGGCATCGAGAACTTTCTCTTGCTGGCCTCGACTAACAAGGGGCCCCAAAAGGACACCTTCTTCCAAGCCGTTACCAATCCTAATTTTTTGCGCTTCTTCACTGAGCTTGGTGAGAACCTCTTCGTATATTGCCTTCTCAACTAGTACTCTAGAGGTTGCCGTACAGACCTCCCCTTGATTCCAGAAAATGCCATTCATGATCCACTCGACGGCTTCGTCGATAGGCGTGTCCGCAAAAACAACCAGTGGTGACTTCCCACCGAGCTCTAATGAAATTGCTTTGACATCTTGCGCCGCATTCGACATCACTTTTATACCGGTGGGAACAGAGCCCGTGAAGGCTATTTTGTCTATCAACGGATGGTTGCTAAGAGCTTCGCCGGCTTCGTCGCCAAGTCCGGTTACGATGTTCATCACCCCGGCGGGCAATCCTGCTTGCTCCGCTGCGACACCCAGTTCCAACGAACTTACTGACGCAAGTTCAGAAGGCTTAAGCACTATCGTACAGCCTGCGGCCAACGCTGGAGCCACTTTCCAAGCCGACATCAAGATTGGAAAGTTCCAAGGCGTTATTGCCGCTGCGACACCTATCGGCTCTCGAACAGCGCGCGACGTAAATCCGTCCATTTTGACCGGAACTTCCTGGTGCCGTCCATCTAGTGTCTTCGCCATTTCTGCATAATACCGGAAACAAGAAATTGTATCGCCTATGTCCCACTGGGCTTCAGGCAAAGGCTTGCCATTATCTCTTACTTCTAACAGTGCGAGTTCTTCCGATTTTGCTTCCAGAGCATCAGCAATTTTAAAAAGATACTCAGCTCTCTTCTGCCCCGACATCTCCGGCCAAGGTCCAGTATCAAAGGCTTTGCGAGCTGCGTTTACTGCGTCATCGACGTCTTCAATCGAGCCGCTTGCGAAAGAGTGAAATTTCTTGTTGTTGAAAGGGTCAATGGCATCGATCATTTTGCCTGTACGGCTTGGGACCCACGCTCCTCCGATATAGAGTTTATCTTGCATGCCCGGCACCTTTCCAACCTGTTTCCTTCAACCGCGACTCTATCAATACCACCCATCCAAGCCAGCAGAAATTTCGGTTTCTGGTCAGTTTTTTCCGTGCGATGGATGCCCTCGTTGCGTTGTTGTAGAACTCTCGCCGTGACAGATTCGCATCACGATTCCATGTGGTTGTTCGATTGTTATGAGCAAGCCCAAGCCCGCCTGCTACGGCATCAGCGCCTGGCCTGACTGTAACGCTGCCTTCAGGAGCCGCGGCTCTCAGCCGACCTGGCTGGACAAGGAGTTGGCCTTGCACGCACCGCATGAGAGCCGTCGTGGGCGCTCGCCGATCCTCTTGGATGCAGCGATCCAGTTCTGCCTGTCGAAAGGTCAGCTTATATGCTACCAAAGGTTCGACGATCTGGAAAACATCCACCCGGTAAATGAACTCGCGCAGCGGTTTGTTGAAACCGGGCGCGATGTAAGGCAATTATTGAGTGAAGGCAGAGAGTTGCCATGAAACGCACCCCGAGATTAACCCTTGGCATTTTGAGCGTGCTGTTTTGCGCGACTTTGGCAATTGGTTTCGTCGGTTGGTGGAAGATTTACCCAGACAAACCACTTGATGCGCTTTATCATACCCTATTGGCCTTTACTGGTGATGACAGCTACATTGAGAAAGATGCCGGTCCCGTCTTGAACGGCTGGATCGAGACGGCGCGCTTCACGGGACTCCTAACAACGATCTCGGCGGTTTTCG
>JGI12075J13256_1000272_pt1 | contig 9918 bp, 7 predicted proteins | sample DeeseametaMP1896_FD_13256 | JGI IMG/M metagenome (IMG submission 13256) | reverse complement strand
CACGAGCCGAGCACCCGCTCGAGGATCGCCTCGGCCGCGGCCTCCGGGGCCTGCGTGGGGATCCAGTGGGTGACGCCCTGCAGCACGACGAGCTCGTAGGGCGCGTCGACGTAGCGGGGGGTGGCGTCGACGGGCGCGCGGCTGATCGCGGCGTCGCCGTCGCTCCACACCAGCGTGGTGGGCACGGTGACGCGGCGGCCGAGCAGGCTGCGGTCCATGAACGGGATGCCGCGGTACCACCCGAGTCCGCCGGGCAGCGCGCCGTCCTCGACGATCTCCCGACGGAAGCGGGCGACCTCGTCGGGGGTCATCCCGAAGCCGCCGCCGAGCAGCCGCTCCATGAAGCCGCCTTCGTCGCGGGCCAGCCGCTCGGGGAGGCGCGGGACGTTGAAGGCGGCCATGTACCAGGACTTCAGGCCCTGCCGGGAGGTGAACCACGAGCGCATGAACGCCTCGGGCTGCGGCACCGACAGCGCGGTCAGGCTCGCCACCCTGCTCGGCTCGAGCATCGCGGCGACCCACGCGGTGGCGGCGCCCCAGTCGTGACCGACCAGGTGGGCCCGCCCGCCGGCGGCGTCGACGACGGCGAGGGCGTCGCGGGCGAACTCCTGCACCGCGTAGGCACGCCGCCCGCGCGGCCGGGCCCGGGGCGAGTGGCCGCGCTGGTCCACGGCGAGGGTGCGCAGGCCCTGCGCGTGCAGCAGCGGGGCGACCAGGCGCCAGGACGTGGCGCGCTCGGGGAAGCCGTGCAGCAGCACGACGGGCTCCCCCTCGAGCGGTCCCTCGTCGACCACGTCGAGGGTCAGGCCGTCGCGGATGACCTCGGTGACCCGGTGTGGGGTCGGGGCGGGGGTCGGTGCGTGCTCCATCAGTCCTCCTGGGGCTTGTGGACGGCGTCGTACACCACGCGCTTGGGTACGCCGGCGAGCCGGGCGATCTCGAGGATCGCCTCCTTGCGGGTCGACCCGGCCGCCTCGTGGTCGGCGACGGCGGCACGCAGCTCGGCGGGCGTGTCCCCCACGGCCGCGGTCGGCACCGCGCCGGAGACGACCAGGGTCACCTCGCCGCGGACCCCGTCGGCCGCCCAGGTGACCAGGTCGGCGAGCGGGCCGCGGCGCACCTCCTCGTGGGTCTTGGTGAGCTCGCGGCACACGGCGGCGGCCCGGTCGTCGCCGAACGCCTCGGCGAGCGCGGCCAGCGCCGCCTCGGTGCGGTGCGGGGCCTCGAAGAAGACCATCGTGCGCTCCTCGGTGGCCAGCCCGGCCAGCCGGCGGGCTCGCTCCCCCGCCTTGCGGGGCAGGAAGCCCTCGAAGCAGAACCGGTCGACCGGGAGGCCGCTGACCGCGAGCGCGGTGAGGACCGCGCTGGGGCCGGGCACGGCGGTGACGTGGACGTCGGCCTCGACGGCAGCGGCGACCAGGCGGTAGCCGGGGTCGCTCACGCTGGGCATCCCGGCGTCGGTGACGAGCAGCACCCGCTCCCCTGCCAGCAGCGCGTCGAGGAGGACCGGGGTGCGTGCGGACTCGTTGCCCTCGAAGTAGGAGACCACCCGGCCACCGATCTGGACGTCCAGGTCGGTGGTCAGTCGCTTCAGGCGTCGGGTGTCCTCGGCCGCAACGACGTCGGCCCGGGCCAGCTCGGTGGACAGCCGGGGCGGCGCGTCCTCGGGGCGACCGATCGGGGTGGCGGCCAGCACCAGCACGCCCTCCCCCTCGCCGGCGCCGGCTCGTGGCTCGCCTGCAGGTCGGTTCACGCCCGGCATCCTCCCATCCTCCGTCGTACTCCCCGGGTGCCCCCGTAGGGTGGCGGCCGTGACGAGAGCGGCGCCCCAGCGCGAGAGCGAGCGCGAGGTCACCGTCGGGCTCTCCTCCACCGCCGAGGGGCGTCCGGTGCCCAGCGCATGGGCGCGGGCGAAGGGCCGGCTGCCGAAGGAGGACCCCTTCATCGGCTGGAGCGCCGCCCTGGCGCTCGGGCTGCTGGCGCTGTTCCTGCGGTTGTGGCGGCTGGGCTCCCCGCGGGAGTTCCAATTCGACGAGACCTACTACGCCAAGGACGCCTGGGCGCTGCTGCAGAACGGCTTCGTGCGGGGCTACGTCGAGGACGCCAACGACCAGATCCTCTCGGGCACCACCACGGACCTGTGGACCGAGGGTCCCTCGATGATCGTCCACCCCGAGGTGGGCAAGTACCTCATCGGCCTCGGCGAGGCCGTCTTCGGTCTCGACCCGTTCGGCTGGCGGGTCGCCTCGGCCGTCGTCGGGTCGCTGATGGTCGTGGTGATGGTGCGCCTGGCGCGCCGCCTCACCGGCTCCACGATGCTCGGCCTCATCGCCGGCCTGCTGCTGATGCTCGACGGGCTGCACTTCGTGCTGTCACGGCTGGCGCTGCTCGACATCTTCGTGGCGTTCTTCCTGCTGTGCGGCGTGGCCTGCTGCGTCAACGACCGCGACTGGTACCGCGCCCGCCTGGCCCGGCTGCTGCCCTCGCCGCCATCTGCGTCCTCGTGGGGGCCGGTGCGCGGGCTGCTGTTCCGCCCCTGGCTGCTGCTGGGCGGCATCAGCTTCGGCCTCGCGATCGGCACCAAGTGGACCGCGATCTACCCGCTGGCCGCGTTCGGCCTGCTGGTGTGGGCCTGGAGCGCCGGCGGTCGCCGCTCCTTCGGCGTGCGCTGGGCGTGGCTGCGCTCGGTGGTGGCCGACGCCCCGACGGCGTTCGTGCACCTCGTCGTGGTGGCCGCCGCGACCTACCTGCTGACCTGGACCGGCTGGCTGGTGCACGCCGAGGAGTACGAGCAGCACCTCTCCAGCACGCAGTACACCCAGTACAGCGGGTCCGGCAGCTGCGACGGCGAGTCCTTCGTCGACGACGCCCCCGACCGCGACGCCCGCTGGCCGACCGCCACCGAGCCGGACGCCAGCGGGCTGGGCGAGGTGACCCAGTCGCTGCGGTCGCTGTGGTACTACCACCGCGACGTCTACACCTTCCACACCCACTTCCTGAACTGCTCCACGCACACCTACCAGTCCCAGCCCTCGGGGTGGCTGCTGCTCAACCGGCCGGTCGGCGTCGCCGCCGACACCGGCATCGAGCCCGGCACCCGCGGCTGCACCGCTCCTGCCGGCAGCGACTGCCTGCGCCAGGTGCTGCTCATCGGGACCCCGATGATCTGGTGGACCGGCATCGTGGCGCTCGCCTTCGCGGTGCTGATGTGGGTCGGTGCCCGGGACTGGCGCTACGGCGTGGCGGTCACCGGGGCCGCCTCGACGTGGCTGCCGTGGCTGATCTTCGACGACCGGCCGATCTTCCTGTTCTACGCCGTGCTGATCCTGCCGTTCGTGGTGCTGGCGCTGACGCTGGGCATCGGACGGTTGATCGGCCCCGACCGCGAGCCCACCACGCGGCGTACGGTCGGGGTGGTGCTGGCCGGCTCGTTCCTCGTGCTGGTGCTGCTGAACTTCGCGTGGTTCTGGCCGATCTTCACCCACGAGCTGCTGACGCACTCGGCCTGGCTGGACCGCATCTGGTTCAGCCGCTGGATCTGAGGCGACGTACGCCGCGTCGGGGGAGCTCGCCCGGGGCCGCGGGCGTGAGGTTCATCGGCGCCCCGCTGGAGCTGGCCCGGCCGCCCGTGCGCCAGCGACCTCTCGGCCATGCGCGAGCGACCTCTCGGCCGTGCGCGAGCGACCTCTCGGCCGTGCGCGAGCGACCTCTCGGCGGTCAGTCAGTGGTGCCGGCGCACTCGTTGGCGAAGGCCACCAGGTCGTGGGCGCTGTAGTGCGAGGGGTCGTCGTGGGGGCCCTGGACGGTGCGCAGCGAGACGTCGGCACCGAACTGGTTGAGACGGGAGACGATCTCGCCGCTGTTGGACTCATAGGGCACGAACGGGTCGCGCGGGGAGGCGACGAAACGGAAGGTCGCCCCGGTCTTGGCCAGCTTGAAGGCGGTGTCGACCGGGTTGCGGTCGCGCGGGTAGGGCTGGCCGCCGTAGGCCTGGGAGATGAAACGGCGGGCGCCGGGGACGTTGCCCATGGTGGACATGTCCACGGCCGGCTTCACGCCGTACCAGCAGGCGGGCTTGCGCTCGCCGTGGACCAACGCGTTGAGCGAGGTGGTGCCGCCCATGGAGGCGCCGATGTAGAGCTTGACCTCGCCGCCGCCCTGCTGCTCGGCCCAGTCCCACAGCTTCATGGTGTCCTCGGTGGAGATCGGGTTGCCCCAGTTCTCCCGGTGGAACATCGAGGAGGCCACCACCCAGCCGTCACGACGCAGGGCGTCGAGCCAGGTGCCGTCCATCTTGTGGTTGTAGTTGGAGCCCTGGCCGTGGAAGAAGATCGCCACGCCCTTCGGCTCGGTCGTCGGCGGGAGGTTGACCCNCACNCGCTGNCCGTCGAGGTTGCCACGNACCTGCTCGGCGGGGTGCTCGCCGCTCGCGCCGGTGGTCAGCAGCACGAGCAGGAACGCCAGCACCGTGGCGGTCACGCCCTGTGCGATCCGCTTCGTCCTCATCCAACAGCCCCCTGGTCGACCGGTCGATCGGCCCCTATTGTGCGCAGGCCCCACCGACAGTCGCGACCCCGGTGGGTGTGAGATGCCGCCCGTCGAGCGGGCCTCAGAGCGGGAACGAGGTGCCCGTGCGCTGCTCGGAGACCTCCCACAGCCGCCGCGCCGCGTCGGCGTCGCGCGCCTGGGCCGAGCGCGGGTTGGACCCCGGGGCGCCCCGCAGGCCCTGGAAGCCGGAGGGTCCGATGTAGGAGTTCGGCGGCAGGTCGGCGGTGACCGCGTGGACGGTGGGCCGGGCGCCGAACTCCGCGCTCGTGGCGACGACCTTGTTGCCCAGCCACATCAGCTTGTTCATGAGCGGGTTCGCGTGGTGGCTCTGCAGGTTGGTGGCGCTGTAGCCGGGGTGGCAGGCGTGCGCGACCACGGAGCTGCCCGCGTCGGTGAGCCGGCGCTGCAGCTCGGCGGTGAAGAGCAGGTTGGCCAGCTTGGACTGCTGGTAGGCCCGGGTCGGCTTGTAGGACCGCTCGAGGTCGAGGTCGTCGAAGTCGACCTGCGGGCCGTTGTGCAGACGCGAGGAGACCGTCACGACCCGGTCGGTGACCTGCGGCAAGAGCAGGTTGGTCAGCGCGAAGTGGCCCAGGTGGTTGGTGCCGAGCTGCCGCTCGAAGCCGTCGACGGTGCGCCCCTGCGCCACCATCATGATGCCGGCGTTGTTGACCAGCGAGGTGATCTCCCGCTCGCCCCAGGCCTCGGCGAAGGCTCGCACCGAGGACAGGTCGGCCAGGTCGAGCTCGGCGACCTCGGTGGAGCCGTCGAGCTGCGCCGCGGCGGCCCGCCCCTTGGCGGTGTCACGGACGGCGAGCACGACGAGGCCGCCGGCGGCCGCCAGCTTCCGCGCGGCCTCCAGACCGATGCCGGAGTTGGCGCCGGTGACGACGTAGGTGCGACCGGTCAGGTCCGGCAGGGAGGGGGCGCTCATGGCCCCGAACCTACCGAGCGACCGGCTGCACCCGACCGGTTATCCGGCGTACGCCGCCTCCGACCGCAGCGCGCGGGCCCGCTTGACCCGCTGCTTCTCCTCCTCCTCCAGCGCCGCGGTGAGCAGCGAGACCAGGGCCTCGAGCTGGACGTCGGAGCTGGCGCCGATCTCCTCGTCGGACCCGTCGAGCGCCCGGGCGGCCAGCCCGGCCTTGGAGTCGATGAGCTCGGCGATGCGGGTGTCGATCGTGTGCGCGGCGATGACGCGCCACGCGGTGACCGGCTCCTCCTGGCCGATGCGGTGGATGCGGTCGATCGCCTGGGTCTGCTCGGCGTCGGTCCACGACAGCTCGGCGAGGACGAGGTTGGAGGCCACCTGGAGGTTCAGGCCGACACCGGCCGCCATCAGCGAGCACACGACGACCTGGACGTCGGGNTCCTCGGTGAAGGAGTCGATCGCGGCCTGNCGGGCCTTCGGCGTCTGGTCGCCGCGGATCGAGGCGTANCGGATGCCGCGCTCCTCGAAGAGCTTCTCNGCGGCGTCCATGACGTCGACGTGCTTGGCGAAGAAGACGACCTTGCCGACGTTGCGNGCCAGCTGGGCGGCGTAGTCGGCCGCGAGACCNGCCTTGGCCTGGCCGATGCGGCGCACCATCGAGAAGACGTTCTCGCCGTCCTTCTTGTTCGAGGAGTCCTCGAGCTCCCAGCCCGCGACCCGGCGGACCAGCTCGTGGTCGATGCCCTCGACGGTCTTCCCGGAGACCCGGGTCTCCAGCGCGGAGTGGTAGCGGGCCACCATCCGGCGGGCCAGCTCCTTCTCCGCCGCCTTGATGGAACGACCGACGGCGTCGTCGAGCTCCACGGGCAGGTCGGCGACCCGGCGCGCCGGGATGTCGGCGGCGACGTCGACCTTGCGACGACGCACGATGCCCTGGTTGACCACGCAGGTGCGGGCCGCGCCGTAGAACGCCGGACCGTCGGCCGGGCTGAGGCCGGTCTCCTCCAGCGCCTCCATCAGCGGACCCAGCGGGACCTTCTCGTCGATCCAGCCGAGGTACTGCCAGATCGCGCGGAAGTCCTCGATGTCGTTGATCAGCGGGGTGCCGGTCAGCGCCATCAGCAGCGGCCGGGCCGAGCGCGCCCGGAGCCGGTCGGCGAGGTGCAGGACGTGCTGGGAGCGCTGCGAGGTCTTGTTCTTGATGAAGTGCGCCTCGTCGACGACCATCCCCTTGAACCCGAAGTCGCCGAGCCAGCCGACGTGCCGGTCGAGGATCTCGTAGTTGACCACGACGATGTCGGCCCAGCCGTCGACGTCGTAGCCGTCGCCGTGGATCACCGTCGAGGTGCGTCCGGGGGTCCAGATGCCGGCCTCGCGGGCCCAGCTGGTCTTCACGACGTTGGGCACGACGACCAGCAGCGGGTAGGCGTCGGCGGCCTGCGCGGCCAGCAGTGCCTGGGCGGTCTTGCCCAGGCCCGGCTCGTCGGCGAGCAGGAAGGTCCGGTGGCCCTGGGCGGCGGCCTCGACCACCTGCGACTGGTGCTTCATCAGCTCGCGGCCGGACGCCGCGACCAGCGACCCGGGCTCGGGCAGCGGCATGCACGCCGACGCACCGCCGTACTCGAAGGAGCGGAAGAGGGGACCCAGCAGCTCCCAGCCGGCGAGCCGGCGGGGCCGGGCGTTCTGGGCGGCGGCGCCGGTGAAGTCGGGGACGAGGAAGGGGTTGGCGAGGCGACGGGCGATCACGCTCTGCGGGACGACCCGCTTCTCGATGACGGGGGCGTCCGGGTCGTCCTCGTCGACCTCGGGCTCGTCGGGCACCTCGAGGCCGGCGCGCTTCTTCATCTCACGACGCAGGTCCTCCGCCGCGTCGCCGACCTCGGCGTCCTCGGCCAGCAGGTGCAGGAGCGTGGTGTCGCGAGTGGCGGTCTTGGCCAGGATCGTCGCGATGCCGTCGAGGCGCTTGAGCTGCTCGGCGCGCTGGGACTCCGAGGCCTCCGTGTCGGCCTTGACCCGGGCCCGCTCCTCGCGCACCAGCAGGGCCACGACCTGGAACTTCGTGCGCGCGCTCGGCGGCACGGCACCGCGCTGGGCGGCACCCTCCACCTCGCGCACCGCGCGCGCCAGGACGGGGATGATCCCCTCGTTGTCGAGGTCGCGCACCCGTCGCTGGGCGCGCTGACCGTTGCCACGACGCTGGGGCCGTCGAGCCACTCGCTCCTCCTCCGGGCCGGCGCACCCTCGGTGGGCCGCACGGCGATCGGTCCGGGCCGGGCGTCCCGGCGGGTTCCGGGGACGGCGGCGCAGGCCGGCGCTCGCACCGAATGAGGGGGACTCGCTGCCGGTGGTCGGGCCGGTCGGGCCAGCCCTGGGGGCCGGTCGATCGGGCCGAGCGGTGGGGGTCCCGGGAGCTGCTGCTCCTGGTCCACGGGGTGCGAACGGGTCCACTGTCTCACATCGATCCTCACCCGGTGGCATCCCGTGGGGAAGCCCGGCGCGACACGGGCCGGCGGGCGGGACGGCCCGGTGCCCGCGCGGCGGTCGCGGACGTCCCGGCGGGGTGAGACGTCCGGAGGCTCTTTACCCGCCCGGGTGGTTTGGCGTGGGGTGTCCACGGAGCACCATCGAGACGTTCTCGCTCTCGAATCACCACATCCGGGTGGTGCTTCCACCCGCAGGGGTGATCGTCGGGAACGGCCGCGGCCGGGGACCGGAATCCTTCCCGGTCGCGGCGCCCCGGGCCCGCACCGACCTGGCACCGAAGGAGCGAGGACGCCGACGTGGACGCCGAGCGACTCACGCGCAACTGGGACGAGCTGCTCCAGGAGCTGCGTGTCGTCCAGACCGGCACCCAGATCCTCACCGGGTTCCTGCTGACCGTCCCGTTCGCCTCGCGGTTCGAGGACCTGACCGACCAGCAGCGCCTCGTCTACCTGGCGGTCCTGATGGGGTCGGTCGTCACCACGACGCTGGTGCTGGCCCCGGTGGCCTTCCACCGGATCCTGTTCCGGCGACGCCAGCGGCCGTGGCTCGTCGAGGCGGGCAACGTCTTCGCGCGCGCCGGGCTGGGCATGCTCGCGCTCACCAGCGCGGGGGCGGTCCTGCTCGTCTTCGACGTCGTGGTCGGCCGACCGTGGTCGTACACCGCCGGCCTCTCGACCCTCGGCCTGTTCCTCGCCGTGTGGCTGGCCCTGCCCCTCCTGCGCGGCGGGCCTCCACCCGACCGGGACTGACCGCGCGCGCCTCCCTCCGACCCCGCCGGCCGCTCAGGCCGCTCAGGCCGCTCAGGCCGCTCAGGCCGCTCAGGCGGCGATGGACACCAGCAGCCCGCCGGCCAGGAAGGCGGCGAGGGCACCGGCCAGCGCCGGGGCCGGGATGTCGGGCACCCACGCACGCTCGACACCGTCGCCCATCGCGCCGTGGGATCGGGCGTGCCCCTGCCCCCGCCGCAGCATCAGCCGGTTGACCGGGTGGGCCGTGGCGTAGGCCGCCACGAAGGCCACGCCCATCCCCCACCAGAAGGTGGGGTTGACCAGCCCCGCGTGCAGGGCGCCGGGGATCAGCAGCACGACCGCGTTGTCGACGACCTCCATGGTCAGGATCGAGATCGTGTCGGCCAGCACCACGGTCTTCAGGGCGACCCCCACCGCCAGTCCGCTGCGCAGCAGCGGGAGGCTGGACAGCGCGAAGCCGAAGACGAAGGCCAGGGCGAGCGCGAGCGGGATGCTCGCCAGGGCGCCGAGGCCGACCGCCGTGGCCACGACCAGGGCCACGATCTCGCCCGTGGCGCACCCGGTGAGGCAGTGCAGGGTGGCGCTGGCGGCCATGCCCTCCATGCCCTCCATGCCCTCCGAGCTCTCAGCGCCCTCCGGGCTCTCGGGACCCTGCTCCGGGGCCTGGTCCTCAGCGCTGGCGCGTGCCGTCGGGGTCGGGTGCTCCACACGTCCTCCTCAGGTTCGGGTCGAGGTGTCCCGGGGCCGGGTGGGGGCTGGGGTGGTGCGGTCCAGGGTCAGCAGCGCCCCGAGGACGGTGAGGACGCCGCTGATCGTCTCCGAGGCCGCGGCCCTCGCGGTCTCGGCCAGCAGCAGGCCGCTCGGCACGAGCAGCAGGCCGACCACGACCGCGGCCGCGACGGCCGGCAGGGACCGCCCGGGGGCGAGCAGGCGCAGGGCCGCCAGCAGCACCACGATGGCCGCGCCCATGGCGCGCCAGGTGCCCTCGCGGCCCTCCGGCGTCTCGGCGTACAAGGTCCACTGCGACAGCGCCAGCCACGTCCCGGTCGCCAGGAGCAGCGCGGCGCCGGCCCGGCCCAGTCCCGGTCGTCGCGGAGGCCCCTGGCGCTCCAAGGACTGCGCGCGGCGGCTGACCTCCGCGGCGTGCCGCTGAGCGGCCTCGTCCTCGAGGTGGGCGTGGGTGCCGGCCACCTCGACGGTGCCGTCCTG
>JGI12075J13256_1000266_pt1 | contig 10009 bp, 6 predicted proteins | sample DeeseametaMP1896_FD_13256 | JGI IMG/M metagenome (IMG submission 13256) | reverse complement strand
GGTGCTCGACTACATCCGCACCCACTGCCCCGACGGCAGCCGCCCGCCACTGGCCGGCAACACCGTCGCCACCGACCGGGCCTTCCTGGCCCGCGACATGGCCACGCTCGAGGGGTTCCTGCACTACCGGATCGTCGACGTCTCCTCGATCAAGGAGCTCTCGCGCCGCTGGTTCCCCCGGGCCTACTACGCCGCCCCCGACAAGCGGGGCAACCACCGCGCCCTGGCCGACATCCAGGAGAGCATCGAGGAGCTGCGCTACTACCGCGAGGCGGTGTTCGTGCCGCAGCCCGGCCCCGACACCGACACCGCCCGCGAGATCGCCGGTCGGCACGGCGGTTCCCTCACGGGACTGACCGGTGAGACCACCGCAGCGCAGGGCGCGGCCTCGGATTCGGCGCCCGCGTCCTAGTCCCCTACACTCGTCCCCGGTCCGGCTCCGCCGGGTCCGTGGTGGGCGTAGCTCAGCTGGTAGAGCATCGCGTTGTGGTCGCGAGGGTCGCGGGTTCAAGCCCCGTCGCTCACCCCACGAGCACGAGCCCCTGACCTCCGGGTCAGGGGCTCGTCGCATCTCCGCCGCATCTCCGCAGCCTCTCCCCCCGTGCGCGGGGATCGCTAGGGTCGCCTCAGTGTCAGGGTGAGCTCGCCGCAGATCAGCGGCTGGTTGGATCCCGAGCACCTGAGGTCTGGCTCATAGGGTCGCTGTCGCCTTCGGGCTGACCGGCATGTGTTTTGCCGACCTCAGGTGTGAAGGACCGGCCGGCGTGACTTGATAGGAGCGTGGCACCGCCCCGACTGAGATGTGTCCGCCGACCGGCCCAACCGTCCTCGCATCTGAGTGAAGGAGGCAACCACCATGGTTGTTGTTGGAGCCGACGTGCACAAGCGGACGCACACGTTCGTCGCGGTCGACCAGGCCGGGCGCGAGCTCGGCCACAAGACGTTCGATGCTGACTCCGCTGGTCATCTCAAGGCTGTGGCGTGGGCTCGCGAACGGTTCGGAGCCGACTTGGTGTGGGCTATCGAGGACTGCCGCCACCTCTCGGCGCGCCTGGAACGCGATCTGCTGACCGCGGGGCAGTCGGTGGTGCGGGTACCACCGAAGATGATGGCTGAGCAGCGCCGGATCGCCCGCACTCGCGGCAAGTCCGACCCGATCGATGCCGCTGCTGTTGCCCGGGCCGCGCTTCGCGAGCCTGATCTACCGGTCGCCTCCCACGACGAGACCTCCCGGGAGCTGAAGTTGCTCGTCGACAGGCGTGATGACCTGGTCAAACACCGCACCGCCACCATCAACCGGTTGCTGTGGCGAGTCCACGAGCTCGAGCCCGCCTGGGCACCCAAGCCGCGGTCATTGGACGTGGCCAAGCACCAGCGAATCCTCGCCGACCGCCTGGCTGGGGTGTCGGGGATCGTGGCTGAGCTGGCTCGCGAGGAACTCAGCGATGTCGTCGAGCTGACCGGACGTATCAACGAGCTCGAGCGTCGTATCGCCGGCCTGGTCGCGCAGGCGGCTCCTACGTTGCTCGCTATGCCCGGCGTCGGGGCACTCACCGCCGCCAAGCTCGTCGGCGAAGCCGCCGGGATCACCCGCTTCAAGTCCGAGGCTGCCTTCGCTCGTCACGCAGGCATCGCACCGATCCCAGTGTGGTCGGGCAATACCCGTGGCCGAGTACGACTCACCAGATCCGGCAACCGACAACTCAACGCTGCCATCCACCGCATCGCGGTCACCCAGCTCCGGCTCGACGGCCTCGGCAAGTCCTATTACGACAAGAAGAAGGCCGAAGGCATGTCCACCCCCGAAGCCCTCCGCTGCCTCAAACGACGACTGGCCCGTGTCGTGTTCAACCACCTCACCACCGATCACGCTGCATCCGCGACTGGACTCGCGGCCGCCGCTTGACATAGGAGAAACGCATGGCAGCACCCGACCGGTCCCCCGCGCGCGAGGTGCGGCTCGAGCGGCGTACGTCGCAGGACCCGCAGGTCCTGGCCCTGGTGGGCCGCTACGTCGCCGAGCTCGACGAGCGCTTCCCGAGCGGCTTCACCGTCTCCGGGCCCGACGACCTCGTGGACCCCGGAGGGCACTACCTCCTCGCGACCGTCGACGGCGCGCCCGCCGCGGTGGGAGGCGTCCGCCCGGTCGTTAGCCCCGAGGGCGCGGCCGAGGTCAAGCGGATGTGGGTCGACCCGGCGTACCGCGGACTGGGGCTCGGACGACGGGTGCTCACCGCCCTGGAGGAGCTCGCGGTCGAGCTCGGGCACCGCACGGTCGTCCTCGACACGAACCGCACGCTCGGCGAGGCGCTGTCGATGTACGCCGCGGCGGGCTACCGCGAGGTCGAGCGCTACAACGACAACCCCTACGCCGAGGCGTTCTTCCGCAAGGAGCTGTAGGACCTCAGCCGGGGATCTGCCCGAACGAGCCGCGCTGGAAGTCCTGGTAGGCCTCGAGCACCTCGGCCTTGGTGTTCATCACGAACGGTCCGGCCCACGCCAGCGGCTCCCGGATCGGCTGGCCGCCCACGACGATCACGTCCATCCGCGGGCTGCGGCTCTCCTGCGTGCCGTCGGCGGTCAGGGTGAGGTAGTCACCGGCGCCCATCGCGGCCGCCTGGCCGGTGCGGATCGGGCGCCCGTCGGTGCCGACCGTCCCCTGGCCGTTGAGGACGTAGACCAGCGCGTTGTGCTCGACCTCCCAGGGCAGCTCGAGCCGCGCGCCGGGCTCGAGGGTGGCGTGCACGAGCGTCATCGGGGTGTACGTCGACCCCGGGCCCGCGTGCCCGTCGACCGAGCCCGCGATGACCCGGACCAGGGCCCCCGCGTCGGGCGTGGTGAGCAGCTGGACCTCGCCGGAGCGGATGTCCTGGTACTTCGGGGCGCTCATCTTGGCGTCGCGCGGGAGGTTCACCCACAGCTGGATGCCGTGGAAGAGACCGCCCTGGGTGACCATCCACTCCGGCGGGGCCTCGATGTGCAGCAGGCCGCTGCCCGCGGTCATCCACTGGGTGTCGCCGTTGGTGATGGTCCCGCCGCCGCCGTGGGAGTCCTGGTGGTCGAAGGTGCCGTCGATGATGTAGGTGACGGTCTCGAAGCCGCGGTGCGGGTGCCAGGAGGTGCCCTTGGGCTCGCCGGGCGCGTACTCCACCTCGCCCATCTGGTCCATCATGATGAACGGGTCCAGGGCGCGCAGGTCGAGACCGGCGAAGGCCCGGCGCACCGGGAAGCCCTCTCCCTCGTAGCCCTGGGGGGCGGTGGTCAGCTGCCAGACCGGGCGCGGCTGGTCGCCGAGGCCGGGGGTGCGCAGGCGGGGCAGGACGGTGAGGTCGTCGACGGTGACGGCAGGCATGGGTTCCTCCTCGGGGTGGTCGAGCGGAAGAACGTCGTTGAAACTCGAACTATTCCTCGGGACTACGTCGCCGACGCAGGCTCGGCACTGTCCCCCACCCCGGGCGCCGGGAGGGCGAGCCGCACGCAGGTGCCCGCCCCCTCGGTCGACTCCAGGCCCAGGCTGCCGCCGTAGCCGCCGAGGATGGTGCGGGCCAGGCCCAGACCCAGCCCGGCGCCCTGGATCTGGCGGCGCATCGCGTTGCTGCCGCGCACGAACGGCTCGACGACCGCGGTGAGCTCCGCCGCCGGGATCCCGATGCCCGCGTCCTGCACCAGGATCGACACCCGCTCGACGTCGGACTCCGCGCGGACCCGGATCCGGGGCACCCCTGGACTGAACTTCACAGCGTTCTCCAGCACGTGGCCCAGGGCGTCGGCGAGGTGCCCCCGGCGACCGACCACGTGCAGCGGGTGCTCGGGGAGATCGACCTCGACGTCGGACCCCCCGGCCACGTGGGCCAGGCGCGCGCAGGCGTCACGCACCACGTCCGCGACGTCGACCACCTCGCGCGGGATCGGATCCTCCACCGCTGAGTGGGCCAGCAGGTCGTCGACCAGCGCCAGCAGCCGGTCGCCGCCGCGACCGATGCGTGCGACCGCCCCCTTCAGCACCTCCTGCGTCGCGTCGTCGACCGGCTCCTCGAGCATGTCGGCGACCAGCTCGGTGTTGCCCAGGATGCTGGTCAGCGGCGTCCGCAGCTCGTGGCTCACGGTGGAGACGAAGGCGTCCTTGGCGCGATCGACCGCCACCTGGCGGGCCAGCGACTCCTCCAGCGCTCGGGTCGCCGAAAGCAGCTCCGTGACGTCCTCGGAGGTGGCCAGGTGCCCACGGGGCCCGCCCGCGGCGTCGTGCAGCGGGGCGAAGGTCAGCTGGTGCTGGCGGGTCGAGCCGTCGGCGCGCCGCAGCGTGACCGCCACCGAGGCGCGGCGCTGGGCCAGCGCCTCGGCCACTGCGGGCACCTCGGGTCGCACGTGGAGGTCCCGGGCCAGCCGGGCGAGCTCGCCGTCGGCGTACAACCTCGCGGCGGGGGCGCCCAGCAGCTCGGAGGACTCGTAGCCGAGCAGTCGTCGGACGCCGACGTTGACGTCGGTGATGTCGCCGTCCGCGTCGATCCCGACGATCGCCGCCCCGGGCGTCGCGTCGAGCACCTGCTGGAGCAGGTCGCGCTGCTGGGCGGCCGACTCGGTCCGCTCGACCTGGTCGGCGGCGAACAGCAGGGCCGAGCAGGCGATGAGAGCCAGGACGAGGGCGTACCCGGTGACGACGTAGGCGATCCCGTCGTCGTCCAGGCCGAAGGCACCGCCTGCGTCGATGAAGGCGCCGCTGCCGAGCAGCGTGGCGCACATCAGGGAGACGAGGGCGACGTACATCTGGGCGAGGGACTCGCGCGCCGACACCCGCAGTGCGCCCCAGGCGATGACGCTGGGCAGCAGCAGGAGCGAGAGGACCTGGGCGCCGGCGGGCATCAGCGCCAGCACGATCAGCACGGCCGCCAGGACACGCTGGGCACGTCGCTCCCGCCGCCCTCCCAGGGGCGGGTGATCGGGCAGGTCGGCCACCAGCGGCACCATGGTCAGCAGCGAGCCCGCTGCCGTGGCGGCGTAGCTGAACGGCATCAGGCCGACCACCTCGCCCGCGACCGCCACCTGCATCAGCGCTCCCTGCAGGGCGCCGGCCAGCGCCACCTGCCCGGTCACCGACAGCAGGTGACCCAGGTCGTTGGCGTCGTGCAGGCGCAGCCCCACCTCGCGGCGCAGCACTCCTCCACCCCACACGGTGAGCGCGACGGCCCCCACACCCCCCAGCAGCACCGCCGCCGGCGGGTAGCCGGCCGTCCAGTACGCCGCCGCGACGGCGAGCCCGATGGGCACGCCGACCGCGAGTCCCACGCCCCGCGCCGCCGGCAGCAACGACGCGGCGATGACGGCGGGGCCGACGGACCACACGGCGAGCACGTGCTCGGGATGCGGCGCGACCTGGAGGTTGGAGAAGCTCGTCACCGCAGCGAGGACGGCGAGGCCGACCCCGATGCGCTCGATGCGCAGCATCCCCATGCTCCGATCTCCTCTGGCCCCCATCGCCAGGTCCATCTCCGAGACTGCCAGATCCCGGGCGCGCGCGGAGCCGAGTCGGCGTGACTCGCCGGGTGGCTCAGACCAGTGCCGGGAGCTCGACGTAGAACGTCGTCCCGGCGCCCTCCGCGCTCTCGACCCGCAGCGACCCGCCGTGCTGGTGCACGACCGCGCGGGCGATCGAGAGCCCCAGCCCGCTACCGGGGATGGCCTGCCGCTGGGCGAGGGAGGACCGGAAGAACCGGGTGAACAGGTGCTCCTGCTCGGCGAGCGGGATGCCGATGCCGGTGTCGCGCACGACGACCACGCTGCCGTCCTCGCGCGGCAGGAGGGAGACCTCCACCTCACCACCGCCCGGGGTGAACTTCACGGCGTTCCCCACGAGGTTGACCAGGGCGCGCTCCAACATGTCGCGCTCACCCAGGAACGGCATCGGTTCCTCGGGCACCGAGACCCGCAGGCTCAGGCCACCGGTCTCCGCTGCCGGCGCGACGACCTCGCAGGCGTCGCCCACCAGCGTCCGCAGGTCCACGACCCTCGGCGCCAGGTTGAGGCCGTCCTCCTGCAGCCGCGAGAGGGTGAGCAGGTCGTCGATGAGACCGAGCAGGCGGCGGGAGTTCGACTCGACCTTCTCGACCGCCGAGCGCTGCGCGGGGCTGAGCTCGCCGAGCGTCTCGTCCAGCAGCATCTCGAGATAGCCATGGATGCTCGTGATGGGCGTGCGCAGCTCGTGGCTCACCGAGGACACGAAGGCGTCCTTGACCGAGTCCACCTCCCGCATCCGCTCGAGTGCCTCGCGCAGCGCCTCCTCGGTCTCGATCCGGTCGGTCACGTCCTCGGAGGTGCTGACGTAGCCGACCACCTTGCCCTGGTCGTCGGTGACCCGGCTGAGCGTCATCGAATGGGTGCGGTCGACGCCGTCCGCCCGGGTGAAGCCCATCTCGACCGGCGCGACGCCGCGGCGCAGCAGCTCGCCGGCCACCGAGCGGAAGTCCGGAGCCACGCCCAGCTGCGCGGCTGCCGCCTCGACGGCGGCCGGGCTGTGGAGCATGCTCGTGCTGCGCCCCAGGACCTGCTCGGCGCGGTAACCCAGCATCCGCTCGGCGCCCGGGTTGAACAGCGAGATCCTGCTCCGCTCGTCGGTCACGATGATCGCGACGCCCGTCGCGCTCGCCACGATGCGGTCCAGGGTGTCGCGCTCGGCCTGCGCGTCGCGCGCCGCCTCGACGCTCTCCCCCACCCGCAGGATGAGGGGCACCACGATCACCGCGCACACGACCGCGAACGAGGCCAGCAGGATGCCTCGGACGTCGCGGTCGAGGCCGTAGACCGCCGGCGCGGCGGCGAACGGGCCCCTGTCGGCGGTCGTGAGCAGGATGGCGAAGGCCAGCATCAGGATCATCTGCGCCAGGGCCTCACGGGCCGAGATGCGCAGCGCGCTCCACGCCAGCAATGGGATGAGCAGGTAGACCAGCGGTGGGGTGTCCTGCGGGATGAAGACCATCGGCGCGGCCACGGTGATGAGCAACCACTGCAGCGCGTATTCCCCGCGCCCGGCGATGGAGTCGTGCTCCGGGAGCGTCGCCCACAGCGGTGTGAGCACCAGCAGCGAGGCGAGGTGGGCGGTGCCCATCCCCAGAGCCACGAGCGGGACGTGGCCGAACCCGGTGACCAGCGCCGTCAGGGCGCCGCCGACGGCACCCACGGCACCACCGAGCAGGCAGGCGAGGATCCACCGGCGCAGGTCCGCGTCGCGGCACAGCGACCAGGTGCGCTCCTGCCCACGCGAGAGCAGCACCCACACCAGCGCCACCTCGACGGCGATGGTGACGGCGTACCCCACGGCGACGCTCCAGGGTCGGCCGCCGACGCCGACGGTGAGCAGCCCCAGGGCCAGCACCACCGGCAGGAGGCGCAGCGCCCAGCGACGAGGCGCGAGCAGGAGGGCGCCGACCGCGGCCCCGACGGGCCAGATCCCGATGACCTTGCCGTCGTCGGGGGCGTTCGCGACGGCTGCCAGCCCGGTCGCAGCGGTGACGGCGAGCAGGATCGAGACGCGGACCTGCCAGGTCATGGACTGCCAGCGCAGCACGCGCTCCCTCCTCACGATCCGTCCCACTCCAGCGCAGCGACCATCAGACCACCACCAGGCCGCCGACACCATCGACGGCGCGCCCTCCCTCCTACCCGTTCGCGCCGTTCCCATGACTAGGTTGGCGAGGTGAGCACCGACACCACCAGCCGCAGCCACTACGACGCCGTCGTGGTCGGGGGTGGGCACAACGGGCTGGTCGCCGCCGCGTACCTCGCCCGCGCAGGCCTGTCCACCCTGGTCCTCGAGCGCCTCGACCACACCGGTGGCGCCGCGATCTCGGCGCAGGCCTTCCCCGGCCACCCGGTGCGGCTCTCGCGCTACTCCTACCTCGTCTCGGTCATGCCGGACGCCCTGATGGCCGACCTCGACCTCGACGTCGCCCTCACCTCGCGACGGACCGCCTCCTACACCCCGACGCTGCGGGACGGGGTCCCCAGCGGGCTCTTCGTCCAGCGTCCCGAGCGCCGTCGGACCGCGGAGTCCTTCGCGGCGCTCACCGGCGGCGAGGAGGAGTACGCCGCCTGGCAGCGGTTCTACGGCGAGCTCGAGCAGATGGCGGGCGTCCTCGCCCCCACGTTCCTGTCCCCGCTGCCCACCGAGCGCGACCTGCAGGCCCAGGTCGATGCCGAGATCTGGCGCGACGTCGTCGAGCGACCCCTCGGCGAGGCCGTCGAGCGGCGGTTCCACGACGACACCGTCCGCGGCGTGGTCGGCACCGACGGGCTGATCGGGACGTTCGCATCGCTGCACGACCCCTCGCTGGTGCAGAACAAGTGCTTCCTCTACCACCTCGTCGGCAACGGCACCGGTGAGTGGCGGGTGCCGGTCGGCGGCATGGGCGCCGTGACCGACGGCCTGCTGAAGTCGGCTGTCGGCGCCGGCGCCGAGGTCCTCACCGGCGCAGGGGTCTCCAGGATCACCCCGGGCGCCGACGGCGTGGAGATCACCTGGGACGGACCCGACGGCAGCCGCTCGGTGACCGCGGACCACGTCCTCTCCGGCGTGGCGCCGTGGGTGCTGCGCATCCTGCTCGGTGAGGGCGAGCACCCCGACAAGCCGGTGGGCTCGCAGCTGAAGATCAACCTGCTGCTGGAGCGGCTGCCCCGGCTGCGTTCGGGGATGGACCCCGCCAAGGCGTTCGCCGGCACCCTGCACCTCGGCGAGGACTACTCGCAGATCGAGCGGGCGTACGCCGAGGCCGCGGCCGGCGAGGTGCCCTCCACCATGCCCGGCGAGGTCTACTGCCACTCGCTGACCGACCCCTCGATCCTGGGTGATGCTCCGGACGGCACGCACACGCTGACCTACTTCGGCCTGCACACGCCCGCCACCCTCTTCGAGGGCCCTGACCGGGAGGCGCGCAAGGCGCTGGCCGTCGAGCGCGCCCTCGCCGAGCTCGACAAGCACCTCGAGGAGCCGATCGCCTCCTGCGTCGCCACCGACGCGGCCGGCCGGCCGTGCATCGAGGCCAAGATCCCCCAGGAGATCGAGGCCGACCTGGCGATGCCGGGCGGGCACATCTTCCACGGCGACCTGGAGTGGCCGTGGGCGGCCAACCGGGCGCTCCTGGACACGCCCGCCGCACGGTGGGGCGTGCAGACAGGTCACGAGCGCGTGCTGCTGTGCGGATCCGGTGCCCGACGGGGCGGCGCGGTCTCCGGGCTGGGCGGTCACAACGCCGCCCAGGCGCTCCTGGAGTCCCGCTGACCCGTGCCGGGCCGCCCCGCAGCGACGATCCAGGGCGGGTCGGCCCCGGGGGGCGCCCTCGATTTTTCGCGACGGCCCCTCGCTGGTAACGTTCACGTCGCTTCACCAGGCGCCATTAGCTCAATTGGCAGAGCAGCTGACTCTTAATCAGCGGGTTCGGGGTTCGAGTCCCTGATGGCGTACCGAAGCGAAGGGCCCCAGGTCGATGACCTGGGGCCCTTCGGTTTTTCTGGCGGTTCGGCGGCACCGATCCTTCAGGTGCTCCACCATGGGGCCGACTGGTTTCGCAGTCCCCCCCTTCGGTCCAGGAGTCCCCCGTGCCCCGTCGAACCACCTCTGCCGTCGCGCTGCTCGCCACCGGCGCCCTGGCTGCCACCGCGCTCGGCACGGCCGCGACCTGGGCAGGAGCCTCCTCCGCGCCCGCGAAGGCGCCCAGCGACTCGGGCGAGAACTGCCAGACCCTGTCGACCCCACGCACGATCATCACGGGCAAGAAGCCGCAGACCTACGTCTACACGGCTCCCGCAGGGAAGCTGGTCACGTACTACTGCGTCGAGGACCAGGGCGGCGGGGTGGAGTACATCCGGCTCCAGACGCCCTCGCAGAGCGTCATGATGCGCAAGGGCGACGGCAAGGCGATCCTGGCCTACTCAGTGCTCTACGAGTCCGAGGTCACGCCCACCCCCAGCGCGACACCCACCACCCCCAGCGCGACACCCACCACCCCCAGCGCGACACCCA
>JGI12075J13256_1000260_pt1 | contig 10157 bp, 10 predicted proteins | sample DeeseametaMP1896_FD_13256 | JGI IMG/M metagenome (IMG submission 13256) | reverse complement strand
TCGACAACGTGGCGGAATTGTCCGAAGCCGCGCAGAAACACGGCACGCAGATCGAGTGTTTCGTGGAAATCGACTGTGGCGCGGGCCGGTGCGGCGTGACCACGACCGAGGATGTGGTGGCCATCGCCAAGGCTATCGAGGCCGCGCCGGGACTGAAATTCACCGGCATCCAGGCCTATCAGGGCGCCATGCAGCACCTCGACAGCTACGAGGCCCGCAAGGAGAAGCTCGACGTGGCCATCGCGATGGTCAAGGACGCGGTCGAGGGCCTCAAGGCCGAGGGCATCGAGTGCGAGCTCGTGTCAGGCGGGGGCACCGGGTCGTATTATTTCGAGTCCAACTCGGGCGTCTACAACGAGCTTCAGTGCGGGTCCTACGCCTTTATGGACGCGGATTATGGCCGCATCCTCGACAAGGACGGCAACCGCATCGACCAGGGTGAGTGGGAGAACGCCTTTTTCATCCTGACCCAGGTCATGAGCCACGCCAAGGCGGACAAGGCCATCTGCGACGCGGGCCTCAAGGCGCAGTCCGTCGACAGCGGTCTGCCGGTGATCTTTGGCCGCGACGACGTGGAATACGTCAAGTGTTCCGACGAACACGGCGTGATTGCTGACCCCAAGGGCGTGCTGAAGGTGCGCGACAAGCTGAAGCTGGTGCCGGGCCATTGCGACCCCACCGCAAACGTCCACGATTGGTACGTCGGCGTGCGCAACGGCAAGGTCGAGGCGCTCTGGCCGGTGTCCGCGCGCGGCCGCGCCTACTGAGGCCGCGGTCGGGCCGCGGCCCGACCTGACCCAATGACAAAGCGCCGGGCCAGTCCCGGCGCCGTCACATCGTAAGAAGGACAGGAAAGATGAAGGATATGCCCGAGACAAAGGGCCTTGTCATCGTGGGCGAGGCAGAGTGCGAGCGGCTGGTTGGCCGCAAGGAAGCTTTCGAGGCGGTCGAGGCGGTCTTTGGCGCGATGGCCAAGGGCGATGCATACAACTTCCCGGTCGTGCGCGAGGCGATCGGCTATGCCGATGCCCTTTACGGGTTCAAATCCGGCTTCGACAAGGCGGGCAAGGTCCTGGGCGTCAAGTCCGGCGGCTATTGGCCGGGCAACATGGACAAGGGTCTGACCAACCACCAGTCCACGGTCTTCCTCTTCGATCCCGACACCGGGCAACTGGCCGCACTCGTAGGCGGCAATTACCTGACCGCGGTGCGCACGGCGGCCTCGTCCGCAGTGTCGATCGCGCATCTGGCGCGCAAGGATGCCAAGGTTCTGGGCATGGTCGGCGCGGGCCACCAGTCGCAGTTTCAACTGCGGGCAGCCGCCGAACAGCGCGATTTCGAGAAGGTCGTGGCCTGGAACCCGCACCCCGAGATGCTGCCCAAACTGGGTGCCGTGGCCGAGGAACTGGGCCTGCCCTTCGAGGCAGTCACGCAAGAAGAGCTGGGCGCCCAGGCGGATGTCATCATCACCATCACCTCGGCCTTTGAGCCATTGTTGATGAAGGACTGGATCAAGCCGGGCACGCATATCGCCTGCATGGGCACAGACACAAAGGGCAAGCAGGAGGTCGATACCGCGCTGGTCGCCGCGGCGACGGTCTTTACCGACGAGGTGGCGCAATCCATCAGCATCGGAGAGGCCCAGCACGCCGTGGCCGACGGCTCGCTGACCGAGGACCGGATCACGCCCATCGGGGCCGTCATCAACGGCACCCATCCCGGGCGGACCTCTGACGATGAGATCACGTTGTTCGATGGCACCGGCGTGGGTCTGCAGGATCTCGCCGTGGCATCTGTCGCCGCGCGCCTGGCCGAGGAGGAGGGCAGCGCGCAGCGGGTCAGCCTGTAACCGGGCGCCGCAATGTTGCGACAGGCGGGTCCCGGATGTTTCCGGGGCCCGTTTATCGTTTCCGGGGCAGGCGGACGCTGGACCCGGGCCGCCCGGATTGACAGGGTGGGCCAGGTGGGCGCCACGGCATGAAAAGGGAAAGATCATGAGCAAACCAAAGGTCCTGTTGTCGCGGCGCTGGCCCGAGGCGGTCGAGGCGCGGGCGTCAGAGCTCTATGACGTCACGCTGAACGAGGCTGACACGCCGATGACCGCTGCGGACTTCCGCAAGGCTCTGGCCGAACACGACGCGGTCTTGCCGACCGTCACGGATCACCTGGGGTCGGAGGTCTTTGAGGGCGTACCCCGGGCGCGGATCCTGGCCAACTACGGCGTCGGCTTCAGCCATATCGACACCGGGGCCGCTGCGGGGCAGGGGATCGTGGTGTCCAACACGCCACAACACGCCAGACGTTCTCAGCGAATGCACGGCCGACATTGCCATGACGCTGCTCTTGATGGCTGCCCGCCGCGCCGGCGAGGGTGAGCGTGAGCTGCGCGCCGGGGCGTGGACAGGCTGGCGTCCGACGCATCTGGTGGGCACCAAGGTGTCCGGCAAGGTGCTGGGGATCGTGGGCTTTGGCCGGATCGGGCAGGAAATGGCGCGGCGCGCGCATTTCGGGTTTGGTATGACCGTGCTGGTCCAGAACCGGTCGCCGGTGGCCCCCGAGGTGCTGGAGCGCTTTGGCGCGCGGCAGGTGGACAGCCTGCGGGATCTGCTGGGCGCCAGCGATTTCGTCTCGCTGCATTGTCCGGGCGGGGCGGCCAACCGCCACCTGATCGACTCGCGGGCGCTGGAGGCGATGCGGCCCGGCGCCTTTCTCATCAACACGGCGCGGGGCGAAGTCGTGGATGGCGCCGCGCTGGCCCGGGCGCTGGAGGCGGGCCGGATCGGCGGCGCGGGGCTGGATGTCTTCGAGGGTGAGCCCGCGATTGCGCCCGAGCTTATGGCCGTGCCGAACCTGGTCATGCTGCCGCATCTGGGCAGCGCAACGCTCGAAACGCGCGAGGCGATGGGCTTTCGCGTGCTGGACAACCTCGAGGACTTCTTTGCCGGACGGGAGCCGCGCGACCGCGTGGCCTGAACGGTTTGACCTGTGACATGGACCGGGACGGGCAGGGGGGCTAACCTGCCCACCGGAAACAGGAGCACCCATGTACGCAGTCACCGTCCGTTTCGAGATCAAGCCCGAGGCCGAGGCGGCCTTTCTGGATCTGGTCCGCCAGAATGCCCATGCCTCGGTGCGGGATGAACCCGGATGCCGCCAGTTCGATGTCTGCGTCGACCCGGAGCGCCCGCAAGAGGTGTTTCTCTACGAGATATATGACGACCGGGCCTCTTTCGAGGCGCATATGACCACCTCTCATTTCATCAGCTTCGATGCCGCAATCGATCCGCTGGTCATGTCGAAGTCGGTACAGACCTTTGCCAAGGTCTTTCGCTGAGCGCGGAAACCGTGACGGGGAATGACATGCGGATGAGAGGTTTTGACCCTCACCGTCTCAGAATTGATAGAAAATCACGCATCCATAAGGCGGGCCGCTTGACCGACGGGGGGGCAGCGGCGGCATATCGGTCCGACCGCACGGGCGCGCAGGATTGCGCCGCGGCGGCCCTTTGAGGGAGAGAGACATGACACTTGGATTTGCCATTCTGGGGGCTGGCCGTATCGGCCAGGCCCATGCCCGCGCGATCTCGGCCACGCCGGGGGCCTCATTCGTCGCGCTGGCCGAACCGTTCCAGCAGGCCGCCGACGACATGGCGGCGCGCTATGGCTGTGACCTGCGGACCATCGACGAAATCGCCAGCAGCGACGATGTGCAGGCTGTGGCCATCTGCACCCCCACCGACACCCACGCGGACTTGATCGAGAAATTTGCCCGCGCCGGCAAGGCGATCTTTTGCGAAAAGCCCGTGGACCTGTCCGCAGAGCGGGTCAAACAGGCCTTGGCCACGGTGGAGGAAACCGGCGCCAAGCTGATGGTCGGGTTCAACCGCCGTTTCGACCCGGACTTCATGTCGGTCAAGGCCGCCATTGACACCGGCACCATCGGCGATGTTGAAATGGTGGTCATCACCTCGCGCGACCCCGGCCCGCCGCCCGCTTCTTACATCAAGGTCTCGGGCGGCATTTTCCGCGACATGACGATCCATGACTTCGACATGGCGCGCTGGCTGCTGGGCGAGGAGCCGGTGACGGTCATGGCGCAGGGGTCGGTCCTGGTCGATCCCGAGATCGGCGACCTAGGCGATTTCGACAGCGTCAACGTGATCCTGAAGACCGCCAGCGGCAAGCAATGCGTGATCACCAACTCGCGCCGCGCAACCTATGGTTATGACCAGCGAATCGAGGTGCACGGGTCCGAGGGCATGGCCGCCGCCGCGAACCGCCACGAAAGCACCGTTGAGGTGGCCGGAACCGGCGGTTACGGGCGGCCTCCGCTGCTCAACTTCTTCATGGACCGCTATGCTGCCGCCTATGCCAATGAGATCGCTGCTTTCGTCGCAGCGGTGAACGAAGGGGCCGCGCTGCCCACAACGGGCGAGGATGGGCTGAAAGCCCTGCAACTGGCGGATGCGGCTCTGGAATCGGCCCGGTCAGGCAAGGCTGTGAGCCTGGCGTGATTCTGCTGACGCGCCCGGGACATCCGGGCGCGCACGCCACCAATACATCCGCGAAACCGGTTAGATTTCCTCTCCAAATCCCGGCTCCAACGCGGGTGTGAGCGCTCTCAGTACCGCAAATTTTGTTTCCTAGTGGATTATTCTGGACAATTCCGGTTGAAGCTGTTCCCTTGTAGGGGCGGCATTCAAGGCAGTGGACACAAGGCTTTGGACGTCGTAAACCGACCGCACGGGCGGGAAATGCATTGCGATATAATGCACCGCGTGCAAAATTGTGCATAGGCTTGGCGGAAGCCGGGTACATTCTGAAGGGGAGGTCAGGATGAAGACGCGCAGAGCGGCCCTTGGGGCGATTTTCGGAACACTCATGGCGGCCACGTCGGCGGCGCCTCTGGCGGCTCAGGACGTGACGCTGGTCATGCACCAGTTCCTGCCGGCGCAGGCCAATGTGCCCAAACTGATCCTTGACGTCTGGGCCGACAAAGTCGAGGCGGACAGCAACGGTCGGATCGAGATCGAACGCTATCCCGCCATGCAACTTGGCGGCACCCCGCCCGAGCTGATCGACCAGGCCATCGACGGCGTGGCCGACATCGTCTGGGCGGTGAACGGCTTTACCCCGGGGCGGTTTCCGCACACCGAGGTCTTTGAACTGCCCTTCATGACCTATGACGCCGAAGCGACGTCTTACGCCTACTGGAAGATGTTCGAAGAACACATGGCCGACACGGATTTCGCGCAGGTCAAGATCCTGGGCACCTGGGTGCACGGCCCCGGCATGCTGCACACCTCCGACCCGGTGGACGAGCCCGCCGACCTGGAGGGGATGAAGATCCGCGGCGGGTCGCGCATGGTGAACCAGTTGCTGGAACTGCTGGGCGCTGAGCCCATCGGCCTGCCGGTGACGGCCATCCCCGAGGCTCTGTCCAAGGGCGTGATCAACGGCACAACCATCCCCTGGGAGGTGACGGCGGCGCTGAAGGTCTCGGAGCTGGTGGACAACCACACGGAATTCGACGGTCCGGCGATCTACAACCTGACCTTCGTGCTGGCCATGAACAAAGAGCGTTACGATAGCCTGCCCGAGGACCTGCAGAAGGTCATCGACGACAACTCGGGCCTGGAATTTTCGGTCTTCGCCGGCGGCACGATGGCCGCGGCGGACGGTCCCGCGCGCCAGATCGCGGTGGACAGGGGCAACAATATCATCACCATCAGTGCAGAGGACGCCGCCCGCTGGGAGGAACTTGCGCGCCCGGTCTACGATGCCTGGATCGCCGACGTGGCGGACAAGGGCATCGACGGGCAGGCGCTGATCGACCAGGCAAAGGCCCTCATGCAGGAATACGCAAAGTAAGCCGCTTTCCAACAGGGAAAGCGGCGGTCATTCAGGGAGGTAAGACATGACCACACGCAGAACCGTTCTTGGCATCGCCGGGGCCGCGCTGGCCGCGATGATGACGACCACTTCGGCCATGGCGCAGGAGGTCACGTTGACCCTGCACCAGTTCCTGCCGGCGCAGGCCAATGTGCCCAAGCAGGTGCTGGACGTCTGGGCCGACAAGGTCGAGGCGGATTCGAACGGCCGCATCGAGATCGAGCGCTACCCTTCGATGCAGCTGGGCGGCACGCCGCCGGAACTGATGGACCAGGCCATCGACGGCATCGCCGATATCGTCTGGACCGTGGTCGGCTACACGCCGGGCCGCTACCCCTCGACCGAGGTCTTTGAACTGCCCTTCATGGTGTCGGATGCCCGCGCGGCCTCCTACGCCTACTGGAAGATGTTCGAAGAGCACATGGAAGACGGTGAATTCGCCGATCTCAAGATCCTGGGCACCTGGGTCCACGGCCCCGGCATGTTCCACACCAACGCGCCCGTGCGCGTGCCTTCCGACCTTGAAGGCATGAAGATCCGCGGCGGATCGCGCCTGGTGAACGACCTGCTGACACGCGTCGGCGCCGAGCCGATCGGTTTGCCGGTTCCGTCGATCCCCGAGGCGTTGTCCAAGGGCGTGATCGACGGCACCACCATCCCGTGGGAAGTCACGTCGGCCCTCAAGGTGCCTGAACTGGTCAAGAACCACACCGAGTTCGACGGCCCGGCCCTCTATAACCTGACCTTCGTCCTGGCAATGAACAAGGATCGCTACGAGAGCCTGCCTGAGGATCTGCAGAAGGTGATCGACGACAATTCCGGTCTTGCCTTCTCGATCTTCGCCGGTGGTACCCAGGCCGATGCGGACGGCCCCGCGCGCCAGTTTGCCGTGGACATGGGCAACAACATCGTCACCGTAACCGAGGAAGAAGCCAAGGAATGGGACGCCCTGGTGAACCCGATCTACGAAAGCTGGGTTGCCGACATGAAAGAGAAGGGCGTCGACGGTCAGGCCCTGATCGACGAGGCCAAGGCCCTGATGGCGGAATACACGCCCGATATGGACACCTGGGGCAAGTAAGCCTCTGAAACCCGGGGCCGCGGAGAATTCTGCGGCCCTTCACGAAACAAGGGGGGACGTCAACGATGGCCGGTTTGCACCGCATCGTATTGGGAGTTGCGCGCTTCATGGCGCTCTTGGGCGGGGTCATCCTGACAGCGCTGATCCTGATCACCTGCATTTCGATTGTCGGGCGCGCCGTGAATTCCGGCCTGCACTCGGATCTTGTCATGGGCATTGCGCCGGGGCTGGCCAAATGGCTGATCGACGACGTCGGCGTCGGGGCGATCCGGGGGTCTTATGAGCTGGTCGAGGCCGGGATGGCCTTTTGCATCTTCGCCTTCCTGCCCTTCTGCCAGGTGACGATGGGGCATGCTTCCGTCGATGTCTTCACCAACATGCTGTCGCGCAATGTGAACCGCGTGCTGGATTTCCTGATTGCGTTGCTGTTCGCCGTCGCCCTGGTGACGATTGCGCTCCAGCTCTACGAGGGGATGCTGCGCAAGATGCCGAACGGGTTCGGTGCGGCGCAGACCTCTCTTCTGCTCGAATTTCCGATCTGGTGGGCCTATGCGGCCAGCTTGTTCGGCGCCGTTTTGGCGGCCATCACCTCTGTCTATGTCGCCATCGTGCGGCTGTTTGAACTCTTGTCCGGGCGCGTGATCGTGCCGAATGCCGTGGGAGCGGATCATTGAGTAACCTCGAGATCGGGATCTATTCCTTTCCGGCCCTGCTGCTGCTGATATTCCTGCGCGTGCCCATCGGGCTGGCCATGTTCGGCACCGGCTTTGCGGGGTTCTGGCTGGTCATGGGCAGCACGCGGCTGCCGCTGGCGCAGCTCAAGGACCTGTCCTATTCGACCTTCTCCAGCTACTCGCTGTCGATTGTGCCGATGTTCCTGCTGATGGGCTATTTCGCGACCCTCGGCGGGATGAGCCAGGCGCTGTTCAAGGCCGCCGAAAGCTGGCTGGGCCACCGTCGCGGTGGCGTGGCGATGGCGGCCATCGGCGCCTGCGCGGGCTTTGGCGCGATCTGCGGATCGTCGCTGGCCACCGCCGCCACCATGAGCCGCGTGGCCCTGCCGGAACTGAAGCGCTACGGCTATCAGGGCGGGTTCTCGACCGCGACATTGGCCGCGGGCGGCACGCTGGGCATCCTGATCCCGCCCTCCGTGGTGCTGGTGATCTATGCCATCCTGACCGAACAGAACATCGCCAAGCTGTTCCTCGCGGCCTTTGTTCCGGGTGTGCTGGCGGCCATCGGCTACATGATCGCGGTGTCGATCTACGTCCGGGTGAACCCGGAATCCGCTGGCGTCCGTGAACCCGTTCCCTACGCCGACCGCCTCCGTGCGATCCTGGATGTCTGGCCTGTGCTCCTGGTCTTCATCTCCGTGGTCGGTGGCATCTACGGCGGCATCTTCACCCCGACAGAGGGCGCCGCGGTGGGCGCACTAGGCACCGGGGTCATCGCGCTGGTCAACGGCGGACTGACATGGCGGACCCTGCTGGACAGCTTCACCGATACGGCCCGGTCCTCGGCCATGATCTTTTTCATCGTCTTCGGCGCGGCCTTCTACAACCTGTTCCTGGCGCGCACGCGGGTGCCGCAGGAGCTGTCGAACTGGGTGGTCGAACTGGGCATGTCCCCGATCGCCGTGCTGGCGGTGATCCTGGTCATCTACCTGCTCTTGGGCTGTTTCATGGACAGCCTGTCGATGATCCTGCTGACGATCCCGATCTTCTTTCCGGTGATCATGGCGCTGGATTTCGGCATGAGCCCCGAACACGCGGCGATCTGGTTCGGTATCCTGGTCCTGATCGTGGTCGAGGTCGGGTTGATCACGCCACCTGTCGGGATGAACCTCTTTGTCATCAATGCGATGGACCCGGAAACACCGATGGTCGAGACCTACAAGGCGGTGCTCTACTACGTCATCTCCGACCTGGTGCGCGTCGTCATCCTGGTGGCCTTTCCGGCGATCACCCTCTTCCTGATACCGGGGTAGGGCGCAGCCCGGGTTGCGGCGCGCCCTGCGCCGCAACCATTCCCCGGAGATCTTTCAAGCCCAATGTAACGCGTCTGGCGCGAGGAGTAAGCTATGCACATCACGGATAAAGTTGCGGTCGTTTCGGGCGGCGCAAGCGGGTTGGGCGCGGCCACGGCGCGGCGTCTGGCCAGCGAAGGCGCGCGGGTCGGCATCCTGGATTTCGACGCCGAACGTGGCGCCGCCGTCGCGGCAGAGATCGGTGGGCATGCGGTACAGACCGACGTCGGCGACGAGGCTTCGGTCGCCGCGGCAATGGCTGAGATCGTGGACAAGCTGGGGGCGCCCCGGATCGCCGTCAGCTGTGCGGGCGTCGGACTGGCCGCGCGGATCGTCGGACGCGAGGGCAAGCTGTCCACGGATGTCTTTGAAAAGACGATCCGGGTGAACCTGATGGGCACCTACTTTGTCATGTCCTACGCCGCGCGCGAGATGATGGCGCTGGAGCCCGAGGACACCGGTGAACGCGGCGTGATTGTCAACACCGCCTCGGTCGCCTACCAGGACGGGCAGTTCGGCCAGGCGGCCTATTCCGCCTCCAAGGGGGCGATCGCGGCCATGTGCCTGCCCGCCGCCCGCGAAATGGCGAAACAGGGCGTGCGTGTCATGGCCATTGCTCCGGGCCTGTTCAACACCCCCATGATGGAAGGTCTGCCGGAGGACGTGACCGCCGGGATCGTCGCCAACGTGCCTTTCCCGCATCGCCTGGGCGATCCGGCGGAATACGCCCAGATGGTCAGCCAGATCGTCGCCAATCCCTATCTCAACGGCACCACCATCCGCCTCGACGCGGCGGTGCGCCTGCCGCAGCGCTGAGGAGGCGGAGATGAGCAAGTACCGCGCCCATTCCGTCACCCGCGAAGACCGGGCCGACGGCACCATCATCCTGCGCTCTGGCTACGAGCTGACCAAGCCCGCGGCAAAGACCGGCGACTGGCTGGATCACTGGGCAAAGGAAACGCCCAAGGCGGTGTTCCTCGCCGAACGCGATGGCGCGGGCTGGCGCGAGGTGAGCTATGTCCAGGCGCGCGACAGTGTGCGCCGCATGGCCTCCAGCCTGCTGGCGCGGGGCATGAACGCCGACACGCCGATCCTGATCATTTCCGGCAACGGGGTGGATCACGGCTTGCTGACACTGGCGGCGCAATACATCGGTGT
>JGI12075J13256_1000242_pt1 | contig 10626 bp, 6 predicted proteins | sample DeeseametaMP1896_FD_13256 | JGI IMG/M metagenome (IMG submission 13256) | reverse complement strand
GCGCGTGCACGCCGGCGGCCTTGCCTGCGACGACGGCTGGCTGTACGTCGCCGCCACGGCCCGCGGCTTCTGGGCGCTGCACGTCGACGACCTCGATCTGGCGGTGGAGGAGGTTGCGCAGCAACCGTCGCGAGACCCCGGCCCCACCTGGCGTGCCCGCACCCTCCACCGACCGGCCCTCCCGGGGTCTGACCAACCGTTCCGCTGGTCCTTCCTCGACCTCGCTCCCCCTGGGTGGTCGAGCAGCGTCGAGACCACCGCGGCCCCGGCGGTTGAGGAGGTTGCGCAGCAACCGTCTCGAAACCCCGGGGCGCCCCGCCTCCTGGCCGGCGAGTACGGCCGGGGCGGCAAGTCCACCCGCCTGGCGTGCCTGACGGTCGCGGACGGCCAGCCCCAAGGCGATCTCGAGCTCTTGGGCGAGGGTCCGAGCGGGATGCAGGGCGTGACGACGTACGCCGCCGGCCTGGTCGTCTCGACGTCCGCCGGCCCGTGGGCGAGGGGTGACCTGCACATGCCCGCAGGTCGTAGTACCCGAGGAGCCGACGAACTCCTCGTCGAGAGCGGGATTCAGCGCCTCGCCGAGCAAGGACGTGGGGCCACGCCGGCCCCCGCCACTGGCCCCGAGTCGCGGCGGTCCCGACGTGCTGCGCCCGTCGGCGTCGAGGACCTCACCCGAGACGCGCTGGGGCGCCTCTGGACGGTCAGCGAGCACCCGGGGCGGCGCGCGATCGTGCAGCTGAAAGGCTAGTCACGACAGCCGGTCAACTCTGGGTTGACTGAAATAGCCACCGGGGCCGCACACATCGTGTGCGGCCCCGGTGACCTAGCCGAAGAGACTCTGTGCCCTAGGGTGGCACAGGCGGTCCGGACCTTTCTCGAGCAGCGGCAACAGAGAAAGGCCCGGACCGCGTCTGTGTCTCCGGCTCATCGAGCTGGAGGTGGGAGTCAGGTGCCCTCCCGGAGAGTGTCCCCGGGGCTCACGCCCCGGGGACCTCCCGTGTCGGTGCGCTCAGTGCGTACCGATCCCAAGGGGATCGATCAGGACTGGGCGTCCTCGAGGTCCTGCTTGGCCTGCTCCAGGGCCTCCTCAGCCTCGGTCACGGCCTGCTTACGCTCCTCGACCACCACCTGCTCGGCCTCCACAGCGGCCTGAGCGATGGTTGCGGCCTCCTTGGCGTCCCGCAGGTCGCTCTTGGCCTTGCGCAGCTTCTTGCGGGTGGTCTTGGCCTTCTGCTTGTTGTCGGCCTTCTTCGCCTTGTTGAGCTTCTTGCGCAGCTCGGCCTTCCGCTCCTGCAGGCGGTCGACCTCGGACAGGGCGATGGAGAGCTCGGTCTGAGCCACGTCCAGGTCGGCCTGGGCCTCGGCCAGGTCAGCCTCGGCGGCTGCGAGAGCAGCCTCGGCCTCCTCGACAGCCTCCTCGAGCTCCTCGATGTTGGTGACATCAGCGATCGTGGCCGACGCGGACGTCACCGAAGCGGGCAGGCCCGGACCGGTGTTGGTCGTGTCGTCGGACTGGATACGGTTCGCCGCGGCACCGAACTGCGCCTTGGTACCCGGAACGGTCACGTTGACGGTGACGGCCGAGCCGGCGTTGTCGTCGAGCCGCACGTTGAGGTTCAGGATGCCGTCAGCGTTGCTCACCGCGTCGCCGTCCTGGAAGCGCCCGGGACCGCTGACGGTCACGTTGAGGTCCTCACGCTTGAACCCGGCGACCGGGTTGCCGAACGCGTCGGTGACCTTGACCGGGAACGCCACCGTGTCACCGCTGACGGCCTCGGCGGGACCGCTGACCGAGACGTTGCGAGCGGTGCCGGAGTTGTCGGCCAGCTTCTTGATGGTGACCTGAGCAGTCTTGCTCTTCCCACCCGAGGTCACGGTGACGTTCACCAGGCCGGTCTTGGTACCGACGATCCAGAAGTCGTCACCGATGACGCCGGTCTGCTCGGCCTTCGCCTGAGCCAGCGTCTTGGTGTCCGTGGCCTTAAGGATCAAGGCACCGTTGTCAGCCGAGACAGTCACAGGCAGTCCGGGCGTGCCGCCGCTGGTGTCCAGCACGATGTGCTCATTGCCAGACAGCTTGCCGTCAGCGGGAACGACAGTGTCATCGGCCGTACCGTCGGTCAGGGGGTTTGCGAAGACGCTGGCAGGGTCGTAAGCAGCGCCCGCCGGGGTCACGTTGTCGACGGTGATGGCGAACTCGGAACCCTGGCCGTCGGCGGTGTAGTAGATCTTGGCCTGGTTGCCGAGGTCGGCCGGCGTGGTGTCGTACTGGTCGGCGTAGCGCAGGACCTTCACGTCGTCCGGCGCCTTGGAGACCGCGGTCGCCTTGGTGTCGGTCAGGGTGAAGGTGGCCTTGCCGTTCTCATCGGTGCGCTTCATCGCCGACGGGTTCGCGTCCTTGTTCACGCCGTTGAGGCGCTGGACAGCCAGGTAGGCGCCGGAGATCGGCAGTCCGAACTGGTCCTTCGCGGTCACCGTGACGTCCACCGAGCCGCCGATGGCGGAGACGTAGCTGGTGGCGTCGGTCTTGGCCGAGTCGAACGTCGGGCGGACAAAGCGGATCTTGATCACGTTGCCGTCCGGCGTGGTGATGTTGATCCCAGACGACTCCTTGATGGTGCCGGCGTCGGGGGTGAAGGTGATCGCGCCCGCGCCGGAGCCGTCCAGAACGGTGCTCTGGGTGGTGGTGGTCTTGCCACCGAAGCGCACGGTGCCGACCGAGTCCGCCTTCAGCTGGAGGGTGGCGTTCGCGTTCTCCTTGGGGTCCGTCGTGGAGGTGTCGCGCACCGCGATCGTCACCGAGGTCTGGTCGATGCGGACCGCGACGTCGTTGGCGAAGTTGTAGGTCGCGGCACCGTTCTCGACGTCGCCGAACCCGTTGAAGTCGTCGACGCCCGCCTGGACGTCGATCTCGGTCGTGCCGATGTTCTTGGCAGCCTTGAGGACGTCCAGGTTGAAGGTGTCGCCGGTGGCGCCCGCCGGAGGCGTGACCTCGAAGGTCTTCAGACCCAGCGTCGATCCCTTGGCGGTGACCTCGGCAAAGCCCTTCAGGGCCTCGTCCTTGGTGATGGTGCCGTCCGACACGGTCGCCCCGGAGAAGCCGTTGGCCAGCGCGATGCCGACCTGCTCGGCGCCGCTGAGCTGGGTGGGCTGGCCATTGGCGTCGACGAGCGAGACCTTGTACTTGCCGCTGTCAGTGTCAAGCGGAGCCGACTGCGAGCCGGGGGACACGGTGACGGCCTTGACGGCGCCGGCGGTCTTGCCGGTCACCTGCACGCGCGCCTCGTCCGCGTCGACGTCGGTGGGGTTGGCCTCGTCCTCAAACAGCGCGAACTTGAAGTCCCCACCGTCGGCGGACGTCGTGATCTTGCTGACCTTGAAGACGACCTCGTCGAGCCCGTCGTTGGGGTTCGAGTCGCCGGCCGCCTTGTCAGCGCCTTGTCAGCGATGACCTGGTGCACGGACAGGCTGCCGATGGTCTGGTTCGGAGTGTTCGGGTCAAAATCCGCGAGGTTCGAGTCTGCGATCTTGACGTTGTTCTCGTTGATGCCCTTGACGGTGACCTGGATCAGGACCCCAGCGTCACCGCCGTTGCGGGCCGGGCTGACCGAGACGAGAGTCATCGAGTCACCCGTGGCCGCCGAAGCGGAAGAAGCGATGAGCGGAAGACCCGCCACCGCGAGAGCGGTGACGGCCGTGGTGGCCAGGCCCCGCTTGATGCCGCTGCTGTTCATGAAGATTGAACCCTTCTGAAGGTTGTTAGGACTGGCCCGACACAGAACGGGCCACCCGACCCCGAGGCCAGGACCCAGAGCGGGCGCACTAAGCACCTGTCTGGACGAGCGGCACAGTAAAGATCCTGTGAGTTGCGCTGCGGCTTTAATGTTCTTTACTTTTTGCCTTGCAATAACTGTGGCCCAGGTCACTCGTTACTGTCCCTCCCCCCACCCCCAGGGCGACTCGGGTCGACCAAGGAGCAGCAGTTGAGCGCTGATGTGCCGCGTGACGGTGTCCCTCGCCCCGTCGGCGTCCCCAAACCCCGACGCGGGCGGCCCCCGCGCATGCCCGACGACCCGACCCCGATGGCGGAGGGGTACTACGACCCCTGGGCCCGCACGGCCTGGTTGCTCGTCACGTCACGTTCCCTCGGGTCCGACCCGGCGTACGCCGATCGCGCGACCTTCGTCGACGCGCTCAACGACGCCGGGATCAACGCCGACAGCAGTCGGGTGAGCCGATGGGAGTCGGGCCAGCACGCGGTGTCGTTCCGTGCGCTGCGCGGCTACGAGACCGTCCTCGGGCTGCCCGAGGGCGCCCTGGTCGCCGCCAACCGCCAGCTCGTGCGCGACTGCGAGGCCTCGGCGAAGCCGCCGGAGAAGGTCTCCTTCGCCGGTCACGACCAGCGCTCCCCCGACGTGATGGTCTCCGACCTGGTCGACCGGGCCACCGACAAGGACGACCACCTCACCGGCGGCGACTGGCTTCGTCTCGCCACCGAGCTCGAGCGGTTCGAGCTCGTCCTCCTCTCCAACCGCACCTGGTCGCTGGTCTGCGAGCGGCTCGTCCACGAGCTCGCCCGCACCACCGGCGTCGACCAGCTGCGCCGCTTCGAGGCACTCAGCACGCTCGTCACCCACCCGGTGGCGCAGCGCCACGTGCTCCTGGCCCTCGGCGCCTGGCTGACCGACCCCGACGTCCAGGTCGTCTTCCCCATGCTCACCGTCCTCCAGCAGCTCGAGGACCCTGCCGCCAGCAAGCTGGTCTGCCGCCTGCTCGACGCACCCAGCGGCCAGCTGTCCCGTGGCGCGATCCAGGTCGCCGCCGCCAAGCTCGCGCGCGGCCACATCGGCCCCGCCCACCTGGCCCTCATCGAGCAGCACGCCATCCGCGGGCTCGTGACCCCGACGTCCAAGCGCAGCGCAGACCTCCTCGACCTGCTCACCCACCTGCCGGCCGACTCCTTCGCCCGAGTGACCGGCACGCTGAAGGACGGCCCGCTGCGCGCCCGCATCCTCCAGACCCGCGAGACCCACGACCTCGCGGTGCGCGAGGCCAGCCGCGGCATCAGCCGCCAGGTCTCCGCCCAGGCACAGACCATGACCCCAGCGGTCTACCGCTCCGAGCCCGACCAGCTGCTCGACCGCCTCGTCCGCGAGTCGCTCTTCCACGCCAGCGGCAACCGGCGCCGCCTGGCCGGCCAGGTGCTGGGCCTCTCCCCCTACGCACCCGCCGTCGCCGACTGCTTCCTCTCCCTGGCCGGCTCCGACCGCGAGCTCCTCGGCGAGCGCGCCTGGGACGCCCTGTGGATGATCGGGCACGGCACCCGCCGCAGCGACGTCGTCGCCCTGGCCGACACCGACCACCCCTGGACCCAACGAAGGGCGCTCATCAGCCTCGCACGCTCGGCGACCGGGCTCCGCGAGGAGCACCACGGCGTCGTACGCCGGTGCATGGACAGCGCGCACTCGGCCGTCCGCCGGGCGGCTCTCGCCGCGACCGGGCTGCAGGCACCCGAGCACCTGCCCACGCCGCTGGAGACCCAGGGCCATCCCGAGGCCTCGGTCGTGCGCTGGTGGCGCAAGGTCGGGCCGGCACTGCGCGACCTCGACGGCCGCTTCGACCTCGAGCCGCTGGTGGACTGAGCTGGCTCAGCTGGTCCGCGGAGCCAGGGCCAGCTGCCGCGACTGCGCGACCAGTCGGCCAGTCGAGTCCCAGACCTCGCAGTCCTCCTCGAACATCCCGCCCGCGAAGTTCCGCGTGTGGTGCTGCACCCGCAGCCAGCCCGGCGCCGGCTTCGCGCGCACGTGCGCGGTCAGCTCCAGGGTCGGCGCCCACCCGATGAGCCCGAGGTCGAAGGTCACCGGCGGCAGCGCGTCCAGCACCATCAGCAGCGACACCGGATCCGGCTCGCGCCCGTCGGCCATCCGGAACCACGCCGACAGGTGCCCCACGCCCCGCGGCTCGCCGCGCACCCAGCCGGTCTGCTCGACCGGGAAGCGCATCTCGAAGCGGCGCATCATCGGCGCCAGCTCCAGCACGAAGTCCGGCACGTCCTCCGGCCCCGTGCAGTCCTCGGGCGCCGGCAGCTCCGGCGGGGTCGCCGTGGTGCGGACCTCGCCCTCGAAGCGGTCGAGGTCGGCGTACGTCGCCAGCAGGGTCAGGCGGGTCTGCCCGTCCTGGGACAGGTCGGCCGCGACCGTGGCCATCCGGCCGCCCTCCCGTCGCACGTCCACGGCGACCTCGGCCGGGCCCGCGGTCCCGGCCGAGAGGTAGTGCGCCGAGACCGCGACCGGGTCGGGCTTGCCGTCGAGGTGCTGGGAGATGGCCCGGCCTGCCAGCGCGAGCTGGAAGCCGCCGTTGATGCCGCCGCCGACGCTCCAGCCGCCGTCGAGCTCGCCGGCGTAGCGGCCCTCGCCGAGTGCGGTCAGGGACAGGTGTCGGTCGAGCTCGTGGGTCACGTCGGTGAACCTACTGGGCGCGGTGACCCGCGTCGGCCAGCTGGTCCAGCAGCTCGCCGGAGTGCCGGACACCGGTGAGGGCCGCGGGGTGCACGGTCTCCCCCACCTTCAGCACGCTGAACCGGCCGTCCGGCTCGACGACCACGAGCGACACCTCGTGCGGGCCACGCACCCCGGCGCACCGCAGGGCGCTCCACAGCACGGACTCGTCGAGCCCCAGCCGCTGCAGCTCGTGACGCTGGACGTGCCCGGCGACCATCACGGCCACCGCGCGGTGGCGACGCCGGCGCGACATCCGCTCGCTGCGGCGTACCCGACCGGCCAGCCCCTCCACCACGAACAGCGTGCCCAGCGCCAGCAGGCCGCCGCTCAGCGTCGGGACCTGGCCGAGGATCGAGCGACCCACGATCGCGCCGAGCACCGTGACGACCGCCAGGTCCAGGCTGGACGGCGAGGCGTAGAGCCGTTGGCCGGCGCGGCTCAGCAGGCTGGTGATCGCGGTGTAGAGGACCACCGTCGAGACGACGACCGCGAGGGCGCCGTGGGCGGGCATGCCGAGGTAGTACGCGAGCTCGTCCATGGGGCCATCGTGCTCCCTCCCGCACCTCGACCGGCGAGGGGCTGCGGACAGGGGACGGCCCGGGCGCCGCCAGCGGCAAGCGACACCCGGGCCGTTCGTGGGGGCCTAGCGGCCGGTCAGCGCGGCTTCTGCGTGTTGGACTTCGACACGTTGCCGTTCGCGCGGATCTTGGCGATGAACCGGGTCTTCCGGTTGCCGTTGCGGTCGGCCTTCTTGAAGGTCAGCCGGCCGTCCTCGGGGACGATGTCCTCGCGGATCTCGATGAGGCGCTTGTTGCCCTTCGCCTTGGTCCCGCGGATCACGAAGAGACGGATCGTCTCGCCCGCCGCGGCCTCGTCGGCCTGCACCCGCACGATGTCCTTCTTGGGGCCGTTGCTGTCGGCCGCGAGCAGGATCTCGATCGGGTCGCCACCCGGGCCGTCGACCTCGCCGAAGTCGACGGTGTCGTTGGCCTTGGAGTCGGCGACGACCTGGTCACCGACGTACCCGATGGCCGAGACGCGGGCGCGCCCCTCGGTGTTGCCCGAGAAGACGTACGACGCGATGCCGTCCTCGCCCGTGGCGACCCGGTCGTCGGCCGACCCGTCGTCGTCGTTGCCGGGCCCGGTGCGGAAGAAGGCGACGTCGAACTCGATCTCCTCGCCCTCCTGGTCGGTGGCGGTGTAGGTCATGATCACCGTGTCACCGACCTCGCGCTCCTCGTCGCCGACCTGGGTCAGCTCGAAGGTGCTGTTGGCGAAGTCGACCTCGTAGAACTCCGCGGTCGGGCCGTCGCCGGTCACCTCGTCGGTGCCGTCGGTGGTGACGATGTCCGCGTCGTCGTCGGCGTCGCCACCGTCGGCGGCGTACACCGAGGTGTCGGCGTCCCACGTGCCGGTCGGGGTGACGTCGCCCTCGCTGTCGGAGGACAGCTCGAACTCCGGGTCCGCGTCGAAGTCGGAGGTCACGGTGTCGACCGCGTCCCCGTCCTCGTCGACGACCTCGCCGCCATCGGCGGTGATCGCGACGTCCTCGTCACCGACGAGGTTGCCGAACTGGTCGGTGACCTTGACGTCGTAGGCGACGTCGTCGGTGGTCGGCGCCTTGGGCAGCACGCCGGACTCCTGGAAGCGGTCGGCCGCCAGGTCGATCTGCACGTCGCCGCCGTTGAGCGGGTCGGCGCTGCTCCAGGCGACGTCGGCCTCGTCGGAGGTCTCGCCGACGGTGGCGGTGACCGTGTCGGTCGCCATGCCGTCGTCGTCGAAGTCCTCGGACCGCTCGATCCCGACGCCGAAGGACACCTCGCCCTGGTCGTCGGTGACCAGCGTGATGGCCTGGCCGCGCTCCTGCAGGTCCCCGGCCGGCTGACCCACGCGACCGTCGGCGGGACCGTTGGTGAAGAAGCTGTCACCGTCCACCGTGAGGCGCACCGCGACGTTCGGCACCGGCTGGTCGGAGTCGTCGGTCACCGTCACCGTGCCGTACGCCGGGGCGCCGGGCTTGCCGGTGCCCTGGAGGCCCGTGATGGCGACCACGGCACCCTCGGGCGCGGCGTCGTTGAAGAACGTCACGTCCGTGGTGGCCGACGCGTCGGCGTCGTCGGTGTCGGCCGGGCTGTTCGGGTCCTCGTAGGGGTCGGTCTCGGCCGTGACCTCACCGGTCTCGGTGGCCTGGGCCTGGCCCTGCGCGGCCGCCGGGTCGTCGAGGGTCGCGGAGAACGAGCCGTCGGCGCCGGTCTCGACCGTGCGGGTCGGGGCGTCGTCGCCGGACTCCTGGTCGAACTCGGCGTCCCCGCTGCCGTCGGCGGCGTAGGTCAGCGTGACCGGGCGGCCCGGGAGGCCGGTGCCGTCCTCGAGCGCGAGGGTGCCCGACACGGGGGCGGAGTCACCGGCGGCACCGGCGACCTCGTCGTCGTCGAAGGTGATCTCGGCCTGACCGGCCTTGACCTGCAGCACCTGCTCGGAGTCGACGGCTCCACCGCCGGTGACCGGGTTGGCCCGCAGCCCGGCCTCGAGGGTGTAGGTGCCGCCCTCGGGACGCGGCGAGGGCAGCGGGATGTTCGCGCTGCCGTCGGCCCCGACCACGGCGGTGCCCTCGGTCTCCTGCGCGGCCGGGTCGCCGTCGAAGGCCGCGAAGGTCCAGGTGTACTCGACCGTCTGGCCGGTGCCCGAGGCGAAGGGCACGTCCTCGCCCTCCTGGTCCTTGACCTGGATGGAGATGTCGTCGGCGTCGTACTCGTCGTAGTCGAAGACCTCGCCGTTGGCCGAGGTGGCCTCCAGGCTGGTCGGCTCGGGGCTGTACTGCCCGACCGTCACGTCCTCGGACCGCTTGTCGCCGAGACCGGACTCGAAGGCGTCGGAGTCGGTGGCGTTGGCGTAGTAGTAGGCCTGCGTGCCGCCGTCCTGGTCGGTCGTGACCCGGCCGTCGGCATCGGTCTGCCCGACGTAGGCGCCTCCCTCCCGACGCACCTCCGCCCCGGCGATCGGCGTGCCCGCACCGTCGACGACGGTGATGGTGATCTCGGCGGAGCCGGACCCCGGCACGTTGGCGTTGGTCGGCTCCGCGGTGACGGTGCCGAGCTGCTGCCGGTTGACGACGAACGACTCGGCGTCGTCGGTCGCGCCCGCGGCCTTCACCAGCACCTGGTCGGTGCCGCTGCCGTAGTCGTAGTCGGTGATGTCGAGGACACCGCGCCAGGTGCCGGTCGCCGAGCCCTGCGGCGTCGTCGACTCGGTGCTGTCACCCTGACCCGCCCACGCGTCGGCGCTGGGGTCGTAGAAGTCGAGCGTCGGCGTCGCACCGGTGGCCGAGGAGGTGCCCTCGACGACGGCGAACTGACCGGCGTCGGCGTCGTTGGAGTACTGCGCCTGGAAGACGTCCAGCGCCGACCCGTCGGTCACGTTGACCGTGTCGGCGTTGTTGTCGACCGTGACCCCGGTGAGGTCGTCGGTGTCAGGCGTCTGCGCCGCGGTGCCCAGGCCGGTGGCACGCAGGGTCACGTTCGCGGACCCGGCGATCGGGGTGGGGTTCCACTCCACGGCGAACGCACCGTCGTCGTTGCGGGAGGTCTGGTTGGCGATGAGGGTCCACGGGCCGCTCCCGATGCGGTACTCGAACCGCACGCCCGTGACGTTGCTGCCACCGATCGCGGTCAACCGCTGGGTGGCGTTCTGGCCGTCCGGCTTGGCCGAGACGGTGGTGGCGACGGGCGAGACGAGGTCGACCTCGTCCGCCCCGAGGGTGGAGGTGTGCGTGACCGCGCCTGCAGGCCCGGCGAGGAGGGGGAGGCCTGCGACGGCGAGGGCAGTGACTGCCGACCCCGCGAGGCCCTTCTTCGTGCCGCTGGTGAACATCAGCTTCCTTTCCACAGGTCGCCCAGGGGGGACCCCCCGAGCAGTCGCGACGCTAGGAAGACGCCTCTCACCCCTGGGGCCTTCTGTGACCTGGATGTAAATTCGCGTCAATGTCCCTCGGAGGCAGCACTGGTCGTTACCCCGCTGCGGTCGAACCGCAGCGCGTGGGACGTCCTGCCCGACTGCCGGAGGACCACTCCTCCTGGGACGCCGAGGTCGTCGACGCCGGCGCCCGGACCGGCTGGCTGCACCTGTC
>JGI12075J13256_1000228_pt1 | contig 11105 bp, 8 predicted proteins | sample DeeseametaMP1896_FD_13256 | JGI IMG/M metagenome (IMG submission 13256) | reverse complement strand
CCCGCCACGGCGGGTCGCCCTGCTCGGCGACCACGCCGTCCACCGCCTCCCGCACGGCGGCCGCGTCGATCGGCGTGCGGGAGGTCAGCCAGGCCCAGGCCTCCGCCCGCCCCGCGGGGATGCTGAGCGCGCTGGCCTCCAGCGCCGCGCCCAGCGCACCGACCACCCCGGCGAGCCTGCTCAGGACGTCCGGGACGACCTCGCCGTCCTCCCACAGCACGACGGCGGTGTGGTGCTCGCGGACCGGGTGCCCCAGCGCCGCCGTGGCCTCCGCGAGGCTCACCTGCTCCCCGCGCAGGACCGCGTGCACGACCTCGCTGCGGCGGGCGATGGCCCCCTGGAGCGTGGCCTCGCGCTCGGCGGAGAAGACCTGGATCAGCTGCTCCACGGCGCCGTTGATCCAGGCACCGCCGTGCCCCCAGAGGTAGACGAGCAGGTCGGTGCGGTCCAGGTCCCCGGTGTCGGCGGTGCGCACCACCTCGGTGAAGTACTCCCAGACCGCCGACGAGGCGCTGCGGTAGACCTGCAGCAGCACCCCGAGGTCGAGCTGGCGACGCGCCAATGAGAGCGCGAGGTCGACGGCCTGGGGCGGCAGCAGCACCTCCTGGGCCGGCCGCTCCAGCAGGCTGAGGAAGATCTGGAACTGCGAGCGGGTGCTCGCGTGCAGGTCGCGCACCAGCGCCGGGTCGCGGGCGATCTCGGGGATCGCGGACATGATCGTGTCGTCGACACGGGTGACGAAGGCGTCGAGCTCGCTCTGGCGGGCGGTCCGGGCGGCGTACGCCTGCACCCACGCCACGATCTCCGGTCGTGCGTCCGTCTCGCTGCTCACGCGCTCCTCCTCGTGCCCGGCCCGCCCGCACCTCGACTGTGCTCAGGTCCAAAGACTGCCGTGAAGTCTGGCCGGGTGCGCCAAGATCCGCCACTCCGACTGTGCTGGACTCTCATCCACGTCCAGGCATGTGGCTGCGGTCACACTCTCGCCCCACTCACCGGAGGTCCCCGTGGCCCAGCACCCCTCGTACGACTACATCGTGGTCGGGGCCGGCAGCGCCGGCGCCGTCGTCGCCTCGCGCCTGAGCGAGGACCCGAGCACCTCGGTCCTGCTGCTCGAGGCCGGCCCCGACAACGACGCGCTCGAGATCGCCATGCCGGCGGCCTTCGCCAACCTCTTCAAGACCCGCTGGGACTGGGACTACACCACCACCCCGCAGCCCGGGCTGGGCGGCCAGCGCGCCTACTGGCCGCGGATGAAGGCGCTCGGCGGCTGCTCCTCGATGAACGCGATGATGTACGTCCGTGGCGCCCGTGCCGACTTCGACGGCTGGCAGCGCGACTTCGGCGCCGTCGGCTGGTCCTACGCCGACGTGCTGCCCTACTTCATGCGCGGCGAGGCCAACTCGCGCGGCGCCGACGCCTTCCACGGAGCCGACGGCCCGCTGCACGTCGAGGACCGGCGCTACACCCACGAGAACACGCGTGCCTGGTTGGAGTCGGCGCGCCAGTCCGGCCTCGCGGCCAACGACGACTTCAACGGCGAGACCCAGCTCGGCGCCGGCGAGTACCAGGTCACCTGCCACCGCGGCCGACGCTGGTCGACCGCGGAGGCCTACCTCGGTGCCGAGGTCCGCCGCCGGCCCAACCTGACGATCCGCACCGGTGCGCTGGCCACCCGGGTGCTCGTGGACGGCACCCGCGCGGTGGGCGTCGAGCACCTGGTCGCCGGCGGGGTCGAGACCGCCTGGGCCGACGCGGAGGTGGTGCTCAGCGGCGGTGCGATCAACACCCCGCAGCTGATGATGCTCTCCGGCATCGGTCCGGCCGACCACCTGCGCGCCCACGGCCTCGACGTCGTCCTGGACGCCCCGAGCGTCGGCGGCAACCTCCACGACCACGTGGTCGCCCCCCTGGTGTGGTCGACCACCGCCAAGGACCTCGCGGTGGACCACGTGAACCCCGCGCGGCTCGTGCAGTGGCAGACGACGGGTCGCGGACCGCTCAGCTCCAACGTCGGTGAGACCGGTGCCTTCGTCACCACCCGCGGGGGCCTCGAGGGTCCCGACATCCAGTTCATCGCGGCTCCCACCGGCTTCTACGACAACGGCATGCACGAGGCCACCGTCCGTTCGCTGACCGCCGGGGTGGTCCTGGTCGACGTCGCCAGCCGCGGCCGGCTGTCGTTGCGCGGCAGCGATCCGCGCTGGAAGCCGGAGATGGACCCGGCCTACTACGCCGACCCCACCGACCGCGCCGCGATGCTGGCCGGTGTCCGGCAGGCTGTCGACATCGCCCGGCAGGGGCCGTTGGCCTCGATCATCACCGGCGCCCGCCTGCACCACGGCGAGGACGAGGCATCGCTGCAGGAGTTCGTCTCTCGGTGGTCCCAGACGCTCTACCACCCGGTCGGCACCTGCGCCATGGGCACCCACGACGACGCCGTCGTCGACCCGGAGCTGAAGGTGCGCGGCATCGAGGGCCTGCGCGTCGCCGACGCCTCGGTCATGCCCCGCATCACCCGCGGCAACACCAACGCCCCGACCATCATGATCGGCGAGAAGGCCGCCGACCTGCTGCGCGGTACCTCGCTGCCCGCCGCCGCCGTGCCCGCGCCCCGCACCACCACCCGCACCCAGGAGATGAGCCGATGACCACCGTCCAGGACCCCCGCTCCGACGCCGCGCCGGCCGGCGAGGACCGCCCCACCTTCGAGGTGCGCAACCCCGGCACCGGCGACCTCGTCGGCACCTGGCCGGTGCAGTCGGAGGCCGAGGTCGAGGAGACCGTCGCCCGGGCCCGGCTGGCCGCGGAGTGGTGGGCGGAGATCGGGTACGCCGAGCGCCGCAAGCGCCTCGACGCCTTCCGCGGCGTCATCGCGCGTCGCATCCACCAGTTGGCGCACCTCGTCCACGACGAGATGGGCAAGCCCCACAGCGACGCCTTCCTCGAGGTCGCCCTCGTCCTCGACCACCTGGCCTGGGCCGGCAAACACGCGCCCAAGGTGCTCGGCCAGGAGCGGCGGTCCACCGGCCTGATCAACGCCAACCTCCAGGCCACCGTCGAGCACCACCCGCTGGGTGTCATCGGCGTGATCGGGCCGTGGAACTACCCCGTCTTCACCCCGATGGGCTCGATCGTCTACGCCCTGGCCGGCGGCAACGCCGTGGTCTTCAAGCCCAGCGAGTTCACCCCCGGCGTGGGCGCCTGGCTGGTGGCCGCCTTCGCGGAGGTGGTGCCCGAGCACCCCGTCCTGCAGCTCGTGACCGGCGACGGGTCGACCGGTGCGGCACTGTGCCGCGCGGGGGTCGACAAGGTCGCCTTCACCGGGTCGACCGCGACCGCGAAGCGGGTGATGGCCACCTGCGCGGAGACCCTCACGCCGCTCGTCGCCGAGTGCGGCGGCAAGGACGCGCTGATCGTGGACCGCGACGCCGACCTGGCAGCGGCAGCCGACGGCGCGGTGTGGGGCGGCATTGCCAACGCCGGGCAGACCTGCATCGGCGTCGAGCGCATCTACGTGCACCAGGACGTGGCCGCCGAGCTCGCGCGGCTGCTCGTCGAGCGCTTCGACGACCTGCGTGCCGGCGCCGACCCCGCCGCCGCGGTCGGGCCGATCACGATGCCTTCGCAGGTGCGGATCATCGACCAGCACGTCGCCGACGCGAAGGCCGCCGGCGGCCGGGTGCTGGCCGGCGGAGCACCCACGCAGGGCCAGGTGGTCCAGCCGACGCTGCTCACCGACGTACCCGAGGACTGCGCGGCCGTCGCCGAGGAGACCTTCGGCCCGACGCTGGTGCTGCGCGCGGTGCGCGACATGGACGAGGCCGTGACGCTGACCAACGCCTCGCGCTACCACCTCGGCGCCTCGGTGTACGGCAAGGCCGACGCCGAGCGCGTGGCCCGGCGGATCCGCTCGGGCATGGTGTCGGTGAACTCGGTCCTGGCCTTCGCGATCGTGCCCACCGTGCCGTTCGGCGGCGTGGGCGACTCCGGCTTCGGTCGGATCCACGGCGAGGAGGGGCTCAAGGAGTTCTGCTACTCCCACTCCGTGGTGCGCCAGCGCTGGAAGGCGCCGCTCCCGCTGACCTCCTTCGCCCGCACGGCCAAGCACGAGGAGACCCTCGGCAAGATCATCGCCCTGCTGCACGGGGGCAAGTAGCGGTCCCTGACGTGCCGAGCCGGCGCATCCTGCGTACACGCTGTACGCAGGATGCGCCGGCTCGGCGTCTGCTCAGGCCAGGGAGAGGAAGAGCTTCTCCATCCGGGCGCGCTGGGCGCCGTCGAGGTCACTGCCGTCGAGCAGGCACTGCTCCATGCCGGTGGCGACCAGGGCGAACCCGGCGCGCGAGAGGGCCTTGTTGACCGCGGCGAGCTGGGTGAGCACGTCCTCGCAGTCCGCGCCCTCCTCGAGCATCCGGATCACCGTGGCCAGGTGACCGTGTGCCCGCTTCATCCGGGTGACGACGGGCTTGGTGGCCGTGGCCTCGAGCTGCATCAGCCCGCCCCGTCCGTGCGGGCCCCGTCGTCGGCGAGCGCGGCGAGCATCTGCTGCAGCCGGGCACGGGCGTCCTCGGCGACCTCGCAGACCGCCTGCCCCGCGCCGGTCATCGAGATCATCACCTGCGGGTCGAAGGCCTCGACGACGACACCGTCGGCCTCCTCGCGCACCACCACGTTGCACGGCAGCAGCGCGGCGACCGACGGGTCGGCGGCCAGCGCCTGGTGGGCCAGCTGCGGGCGGCACGCGCCCAGGATCACCTGGGGCGCCACGTCCACGTCGAGCTTGGTCTTGAGGGTGGCCTTGAGGTCGATCTCGGTGAGCACGCCGAAGCCGGCGTCGCCGAGCAGCTCGCGGACCCGCGCGACGGTCGCGTCGTAGTCGTGCGGCGAGCGGGCGGTGAGCGTGTAGCCGGGCGTGCCGTCGGACGTGGTGTCGGTCATGGTCCCTCCTCGGACTTGCCTAACCCCCCTAGGGGTTGGTTGCATGTCCCCATCGTAACCCCCCTAGGGGTTCTGAGCCAAGCGATCTCCCTGAGGAGGAGCGTCCATGACCAGCACCGCCCCCCACCCACCCTCGACCCCCTCACGGGTCCCCAACGGACCGGGTCCGCTCGGCCGCCTGGGCACGTGGGTGCTCGACCACCGCCGCCTCGTCGCCGCGGTGTGGGCCCTGCTCATCGTCGGCCTGGGCATCTTCGCCCCCCGGGTCGAGCACGACCTCTCCGGCGCCGGGTGGCAGGCCGACGGGTCGGACTCCGTCGCGGCCCGCGACCTGGCCGTCGAGCACTTCGGGGGCAACGCCTCCTCGGCGATCCAGGTGGTCGTGCGCTCCAGCGACGGTCCGGTGACCGAGGGCGAGGGGGCCGAGGTCATCGCCGAGGTCACCGCACTGCTCGAGGAGGACCCGCGCATCGCGACGATCGTGCCGCCGCAGCCCGGGGCCACGCTGTCCCAGGACGGCGACACCGGCGTCGTGCTCGCCGGCGCCAGCGCCGACACCAACGAGATGGTGCGCGCGGCGACCGACCTGAAGGAGGAGCTCGCCACGCTGTCCACCGACACCGTCGAGGTCACGCCCACCGGCTCCTCGCTGCTGTGGAGCGACTTCAACGACGCCAACCTCGAGGCCATGCTCAAGAGCGAGCTGATGTCGTGGCCGGTGACCCTGGCCATCCTCGTGCTGGCCTTCGGCGCCCTCGTGGCCGCCGGGCTCCCGCTCATCCTCACCCTCGCCGGGTTGGTCGCCTCCGCCGGCTCCCTGGTGCTCATCAACCAGCTGGTCCCCGTCTCCATCTGGGCCATGAACTTCGCGATGATGTTCGCCCTGGCCCTCGGCATCGACTACGCCCTGTTCCTCGTCGTCCGCTACCGCGCGGCCCGCGCCGCCCACCCCGGCCCCGAGGGCGTGCGCTGGGCCGTCGCCCAGACCATGGACACCGCCGGCAAGGCCGTCCTGCTCTCGGGTCTCACCGTGCTCATCTCCCTGTCGGCGGTGATGCTCGTGCCCTCGCCGTCCTTCCGGTCGATGGCCGGCGGGATCATGCTCTCGGTCGTCTTCGTGCTCGGCGCGACGCTGACGTTGCTGCCACTCGTGCTCGGCTGGCTCGACGACCGCATCAACACGTTCGCGCTGCCCTGGTCGCGGTCGGGAGCGTCTTGGTCGGCCGGGGATCGCCGTCGCGAGCGGCGTCAGACGGGTGTGCTGGCAAGGCGCGGGCGCGAAGGCGGGCCGCTAGGCCCGTCGAGTGGTCGCAACGCGGCCAGCGCGCTCGGATGGCGTCGCGCAGCAGGCGAGGCCCGGTCGACGGAGACGCTGCACCGCTCGCCGAAGTTCGCCGCCTGGGGCGAGCGCCTCTGGGCCCGGCCGTGGACCTGGGGCCTGGCCTCGCTGCTGGTGCTGCTGGCGCTCGCCGCGCCCATCCTGGGCCTGAAGACCGCGATGCCGTCGATCAAGGTGCTCCCCGGGGACGCGTCCGCGCGGGTCGGCTACGACGTCGTGCAGGCCGAGCTGGGCGAAGGTGCCCCCGGCGCCGTCGGGGTCGTCGTCGACTCCGACCAGGCCGCCGCCACGCTCAAGGTGCTGGCCGACGACCCGGGGCTCGCCGGTGTGCTCCCCGGCGTGGAGGCGCAGGACGGGTCCGGCCTGGAGATGTTCACCGCCGTCCCGACCGTCGACCCCTCCGACCCGGAGCTGGCCGAGACCGTGGACCGGCTGCGCGCCGACCTGCCGTCCTCGGCCCTCGTCGGCGGCGCAGCGGTGGAGAACCTCGACCTCAAGACGCAGCTCGACGAGTCGACCCCGATCGTGGTCGCCGTCGTCCTGGCGCTGGGCTTCCTGCTGCTGCTCGTCGCGCTGCAGGCGCCGCTCATCTCGCTGCTCGGCACCCTGGTCAGCCTGCTGTCCACAGCCGCGGCGTTCGGCGTGGCCCGGCTGGTGTTCCAGGAGGGGTACGGCGCCGACCTGCTCGGCTTCGAGTCCCAGGGCTTCCTCGACGCCTGGGCCCCGGTGTTCTTCTTCGCGATGATCTTCGCGATCGCGATGGACTACACCGTGTTCCTTCTGGCCTCGGCCAAGGAGCACTACGAGCGCTCCGGCGACCCGCACGAGGCGATGGTCGGCTCGCTGGCCCACTCGGGCCGGGTGATCTTCGCGGCCGGCGCGGTGATGGTGGCGGTGTTCTTCACCTTCTCCCTCTCCGGCCCGATCCCGCCCAAGGAGATGGGCATCGTGCTCGGCGTGGCCGTGCTGCTCGACGCCTTCCTGGTGCGACTGGTGCTGCTGCCGGTGCTGCTGCGCCTGACCGGCGACGCCGCCTGGTGGTCGCCGGCCTGGCTGAAGCGGGTGCTGCCCACCATCTCCTTCGCCCACGACTGAGGGCCCGGCCGGGCACCTGGCCGAGCACCTGGCCGAGCAACTGGCCGGCTCAGGCCAGGTGCTCGGCCAGGGCGGCGAGGGCCGGCTCCCCGGTCAGGTCGCCGGGGAGGAGCGGCACCTCGGTGAGGGGCACGCCGGGGACGGCGTCGGCCAGGACGGCGAGGTGCTGGTCCTCGACGGCCCGGCGGGCGGTGAGCACCGCACCGTCCGCGGGCGAGCGACGGTTGACCACCAACCGCCGGACCGGGATGCCGAGCGCGCGCAGCTGGGTGTGCAGGGCCTGCGTCTCGGCGACGGGGAGCCGCTCGGCCGTGGCGACCAACCAGAAGCCCGCCCGCTCGGGGTCGACCAGCAGGTCGCGCAGCCCGGCGAACCGGTCTCGTCGCCGCACCAGCACCCGGCGCAGCTCGGCGTCGCGGTCGACGTGCTCCTCCCCGCCGCCGAGCCCGCGCAGCGCGGCCCCGAACCGCTCGGACCGGTCACGGTTGGCCAGCAGCGACTCGGTCCACGTCGTCAGCCGCTCGGGCAGCGCCAGCAGCCGCAGCGTGTGACCGGTGGGCGCGGTGTCCACCACCACGACGTCGTACGCCGAGGAGGGGTGACACGCCCCCACGACCAGCTCGGCCAGCCGCTCCAGGACCGCCGACTCGTGGGTGCCGGGTGCGTCCCGGGCCAGCTCGAGGTGCTGCTCGGCGGGACCGTGCATCCGCTCGGGGAGCAGCCGGCGCAGCGACTCCCCCACGGTGCGCAGGTGTCGCTGGACCGTCCGCGCGGGGTCGATCTCCACGGCGTCCACGTGCCCGGCGTCGACCAGCACCCGCCGCGGGTCGTCGCCGAGGGCGGTGCCCCACGCGTGCCCGAGGTTGTGCGCGGGGTCGGTGGAGACCAGGAGCACGCGGCGACCGGCCCGCGCCTCGCGCAGCGCCAGCGCGCAGGACACCGAGGTCTTGCCCACGCCGCCCTTGCCGGAGACGAGCACCAGCCGCGGGTCGCGGTCCACCCCGTCCGACAGGCCTCCCCCGGAGCCGCTCAACAGCACCCCACGTGGTCCAGCGGCGAGCGCTCCATGCCGATCCGCCGGTGCCAGGCGTGGAACTCCTCGTAGGTCGCGGGCAGCAGCTCGGCCGACCAGTAGGCCGCCGGGTCGGGCACCCCGAGCGCCTCGGCGAGCACGACCAGCATGAACAGGTCGTCCTCCTCGCGGCGGGCCCGGCGCATGGTGGCGCGGTAGGGCCCGGCGTAGAGCTCCTCCAGCCCCGCACGCAGCGCATCCCGCGTCGCGGCCCAGCGGCCCCGGGTCATCTCCCGACCGTCTCCGAGGCCGCGACCTCGCGGTCCTGCTCGTCGGTCTCCTCCGGCATCGCCCGGGCCGCACGCATGGCGAGCACGGCCTCCACCGCGACCCAGACCGCGGCCACGATGATGACCACGTCGAGACCGAGCAGCAGCCAGTCCTCGTCGTCGCGCAGGGTGCCGAGCTGGACGATCGCGGCGTAGAACGACATCACGAAGACGAACACCAGCGGCACCAGCGCCGGCAGCGGGTTGCGCTTCTTGCGCAGCAGGATGACCGCCACGATCGAGAGCGTCAGCGAGGCCAGCAGCTGGTTGGTGGTGCCGAACAGCGGCCAGATCCGCATGCCGCCCTCGCCACCGGCGCCGGCCGAGAACGTCAGCCCCATCGCGACGGCGAGCACGATCGCGGTGCCGACGTACTTGCTGACGTGGGTGCCGAGCACCTCGCCGATCTCCTGGACCACGAAGCGCTGCAGTCGCACGCCGGTGTCCATCGTGGTGGCGGCGAAGAGGACCGCCATGGTGGCCAGGATCGTGGCCGAGAGCGAGGTCGGGATGCCGAGGCCGGCGTTGAGGATGCTGCCGCCGCCCTGCACGAAGGCGGTGACGCCGCCGGCGTTGAACTCGGTGTAGACCGCCTCCCAGTCCGCGAGGGTGGCGTAGCCGGCGGTGGCGGCGATGATCGCGCCGAGCGCGAGCAGGCCCTCGCCGACGGCCCCGAAGTAGCCGACGAACCGGGCGTCGGTCTCCTTGTCCAGCTGCTTGGAGCTGGTGCCCGAGGAGACCATCCCGTGGAAGCCGGAGATGGCCCCGCACGCGATCGTCACGAACAGCAGCGGCACCAGGCTCGGGGTGCCCTCGGGGACGTTGTCGTTGAGCGCCGGGGCCGCGAGGTCGGGCGCGGAGAGCAGGGTGGCGCCGTAGAGCAGCCCCAGACCGATGAAGAGCTGCACGCCGTTGATGTAGTCGCGCGGCTGCAGGAGCACCCACACCGGCAGGAGCGAGGCGATGCCGGCGTACACGAAGAGCGCGACGATCCAGAACGTCGCCGGCGACATCCCGAGCGTGGACGCCGGCAGCTCGACGGGGTAGGCGTCGCCGAGCAGGATCAGGGAGTAGAGCGCGGTGACGCCGATGACCGTGGTGAGCAACAGGTTCATCCGCCAGCGGTAGATCATCTGCCCGACGACCAGCGCCACGACGATGGCGCCCCAGGCCGGGATGACCGCGCTCGGCGTCGAGATCAGCAGGTTCTTGATGACCACCGCGAAGGCCGCGACCACCATGAGCAGCAGCAGGAAGATCACGACGAGGAAGAGGTTGCGGCCCCGCGCGCCGATGTAGCGCCCCGAGAGCATGCCCATCGAGCGGCCCCGGTTGCGGGTGGAGGCCCACAGCGCGCCCATGTCGTGCATGCCGGCGAAGAAGACGGTGCCGAGGGTGACCCACAGGAACGCCGGCAGCCAGCCCCAGATCACCGCGACGGCCGGACCCACGATCGGGGCGGCGCCGGCGACCGAGGTGAAGTGGTGGCCCCACAGCACGAACTTGTTGGTGGGCACGAAGTCGACGCCGTCGTTCATCTCGTGCGCCGGTGTCGCGTAGGCCGGGTCGAGGCGGTAGATCCGCTCGCCGAGGAACTTCGCGTAGAGCAGGTAGCCGCCCGCCAGCATGGCGAGCCCGATGAACAACAACCACAACGACGACATGGGTCGGCCTCCGAGTAGACACGTCCGCACCCGGCGTCCACCGGGCCGGCATCACCCTAGGTGTGCCCTGTGACCGTGCTCACCACACCTGCCTCGCCCGTCCGGGTGGCGCGCGACCGGGAGGCGCCCGGCTCGTGCCCGGCCGGTGCCGTGCGGCACCCTGGAGCCGTGGACACCCCTGACCCCTCCGTCGACCCCACCGCGGATCCTGCCGGGGATCCCGCCGAGCGGATGGCGCAGTGGCTGGGGAGCCTGGGCCTGGTCGACTACCTCGCCGAGGCCGGCATGCTGCGGCTCGAGCGGGGCGACGACGGCCGGGCGCGGTGGGTCGACCCGGCCACCGGCGACGTCCTCGACGCGGCGCGGCTGGGCGACCTCGAGCGACAGCTGCGCCAGCACGGGGAGGAACCCGTGCACGCGGTGCCGGTGCCGCTGGTGCAGGCCGCCCACCTGGCCCGGGTACGCCGCCGGATGCTCGACTCGGAGTGGTGCACCTACGAGACGCTGGCCGAGCGGCGCAGCGCGAGCGTGGAGGCGACGCGCTTCGCGGTGACGCGGGCGGTCAACGAGCACCGACTCCTCGCCGTACCCACCGAGCTCGCGCTGCTGGTCCCGGCCTTCCAGCTCGACGACGCCGGGGAGCCCCGCGCCGACCTCGCGCCGCTCATCGAGCCGCTGCTGGCCGCCGGCACGGACCCCTGGCGGGTCTGGGGCTGGCTCACCCAGCC
>JGI12075J13256_1000205_pt1 | contig 11979 bp, 9 predicted proteins | sample DeeseametaMP1896_FD_13256 | JGI IMG/M metagenome (IMG submission 13256) | reverse complement strand
CCGGCTCGTCGAGGTCGCCGACCAGCTCAGCCGGCCGCGACCAGGCCCACGGCCAGCGCGCACAGCGCCAGGCCGACGGCCTGGCCGCGGCCGATCTGCTCTCGGAGCACGGTCGCGGCGAGCAGCACCGTGAAGGCCGGGTAGAGCGACGCGATGACGGCGACCACGCTGAGGTAGCCGCCGTGGGTCGCCACGAGGAACAGACCGGTCGCCAACGCGCCCAGCAGCCCCGCGACGGCGCCCCAGGCGACCAGGCGCGATCGTGGCAGCCAGTCGCCGCCGACGGCGGCCGCGAGACCGGCCACGACGACCGCGGCCACCACCTGGTTGAGCGCCAGCGGCAGCAGACCGGCGGAGTCCGGCACCTGCGCCAGGCCGGCGAAGAGGGTGCCGAAGCCCAGCCCGGCCAGCACGCCGTCGAGCGTGCCGGACGCGCTGTGCGCGGGGCCGGTGTCAACGTCCGCGGCCAGCTCGTCCTCGGCCGGGCGGGAGACCCACCAGATGCCGGGGAGAGCGGCAGCGACGCCCAGCCAGACCAGGGACGAGGGTCGCTCCCCGGAGGCCAGGCCGACCACCAGCGGGACGAGTGCGGCCCCGACGGCGCTCACGGGTGCGACCACGCCCATCCGTCCCGAGGCCAGGCCGCGGTAGAGGAACCCGGTGCCGACCCCGTTGCCGAGTCCGGCCACCAGAGCCCACGCGTGGTCGGTGGCGGTGGGGGAGCCGGGGTCAAAGAGCGCGACCAGCGCCGTCGTCGTACCCCCGGCGAGGAGGGCCAGGAAGCCGACGGACCAGGACGCGCCGGTACGCCGGGACGTCAGGCCGCCGACGAAGTCGGCGAGGCCGTAGGCCGCTGCCGAGGCCAGGGCGAGGAGCACGGGCACCGCGTATCTCCTGTCTGAAGACGCCGACGGCCCCGGACATCACTGTCCGGGGCCGTGCGGGTGGTCTGGTCGGGTGGAGCTCAGTCCTGGCCGAGCTTGTGGGTCTCGTCGTGGACGGTCACGGCCACCTGCTTGAGCGCGTCGCCGTGCTCGCGGGCGTGGTGGGCGCAGAAGAGCAGCTCACCGCCCGTCTGCAGCTCGACACGGAGGTAGGCCTGCGCGCCGCAACGGTCGCAGCGGTCCGCTGCGGTCAGCGCGGTGCTCGGGGCAACGGCAGTAGTCACTTCGGCCTCATTTCTGTACTCACTCGGTGCTGGTGACAACGTAGCGAGGGACCTGAAAGATTCCTCGCTGCGTGTGGCGCACGCGACAGTGGGTGGTGCGATGTTCCCATCGGCCGCCCTCCTGTCCGGTTGAGTGGATCCGGTGCGTTCTGGACTGTCCGGAACGACGCTGTCCCTGGGGTTGTTCCCCCACCCGGCGGACGATCACTCGCCCTCCTGGGTGAAGTCTCTCTCGTCCTGGGACGTCGCGTGGACGGTTCCGGATCCCGAGCCCGATCGTGTCCACATCGTGACGTCCGCAGGAGTCGTCCTGCGGTGCTGCTGTGCGGTCCTGCGATGGTCCTGCCAGGTCGTGCGGTGGTGCGGTGCTGCGGGGAAGAAGTGCTCTGACACTAGACCTGCCCGTGGGGGCGTGCCGCGAGCCGGTCACGGCGTGTCGTCGACTAGATTCTGGTCAGTGACGCAGGCCCCCGAGACCGCCCCGAAGCGCCAGCACCAGAGGAGCTCCGAGATCGCCGACAACACCTACAACGCCGCCCACCTCCTGGTCCTGGAGGGCCTGGAGGCGGTGCGCAAGCGGCCGGGCATGTACATCGGGTCCACCGACACCCGCGGCCTCATGCACTGCGTGTGGGAGATCATCGACAACGGTGTGGACGAGGCGCTGGCCGGCGCGGCGGACCGCGTGGAGGTCCTGCTGCACCCCGACGGGTCGGTCGAGGTCCACGACAACGGTCGCGGCATCCCCACCGACAAGGAGCCGCGCACCGGCCTGCCCGGTGTGGAGGTCGTCGCGACCAAGCTGCACGCAGGCGGCAAGTTCGGCGGCGGCTCGTACGTCGCCACCGGCGGCCTGCACGGCGTGGGCCTCTCGGTGGTCAACGCGCTGTCCTCGCGCATGGACATCGACGTGGAGCGCTCCCCGGCGGTCCAGGGGCTGTCGTTCCAGCGCGGCGTGCCGGGCGTCTTCGCCGAGGAGGGACCCGGTGGCGACTTCGAGCCGCGCTCGGGCCTGACCCGCAAGGGCGGCCGGGTCGCCAAGGGCCGCACCGGCACCCGCATCCGCTTCTGGCCGGACCGGCAGATCTTCACCCGCGACGCGACCTACGTCTACGACGAGCTGGTCACCCGCGCCCGTCAGACCTCCTTCATCGTGCCCGGCCTGGAGATCATCGTCCGCGACCTGCGCGGCGAGGAGCCGGTCGAGGAGAGCTTCAAGCACGACGGCGGCATCACCGAGTTCGCCGACTTCCTCAGCCCCGACGAGCCGGTGACCTCGATCCTGCGCCTGCAGGGCTCCGACGTCTTCACCGAGACCGTCCCGCTGCTCGACGACAAGGGGCACATGACCCCGCAGGAGATCGAGCGCGAGCTGACCGTGGACGTCGCGGTGCGCTGGGGCACCGGTTACGAGACGACGCTGCGTTCCTTCGTCAACGTCATCGCCACGCCCAAGGGCGGCACCCACGTCAGCGGGTTCGAGACCGCGCTGACCAAGACGTTCAACGACGTCATGCGCGCCTCGAAGGCTCTGAAGGTCAACGACCCCGACGTCATCAAGGACGACGTGCTCGAGGGCCTGACCTCGGTCGTGACCGTGCGTCTGGCCGAGCCGCAGTTCGAGGGCCAGACCAAGGAGATCCTCGGCACGCCCGCGGCCCGCACCATCGTGCGCAAGGTCGTGGCCCGCGAGCTCAAGGCGTTCCTGACCTCGACCAAGCGGGCCGAGAAGGCCGAGGCCAAGCTGGTGATGGAGAAGGTCGCCGGCGCCCAGAAGACGCGCATCGCGGCCCGCCAGCACAAGGAGACCCAGCGCCGGAAGAACGCGCTGGAGTCCTCCGCGCTCCCGGCCAAGCTGGCCGACTGCCGCTCAGGCGACAACGACCGCAGCGAGCTGTTCATCGTCGAGGGTGACTCCGCGCTCGGCACCGCCAAGCTCGCGCGCAACTCCGAGTTCCAGGCGCTGCTGCCGATCCGCGGCAAGATCCTCAACGTCCAGAAGGCCTCGGTCGGCGACATGCTCAAGAACGCCGAGTGCGCCTCGATCATCCAGGTCGTCGGTGCCGGCTCGGGCCGCACCTTCGAGCTCGAGGCCCGACGCTACGGCCGGATCATCTTCATGGCCGACGCCGACTCCGACGGCGCCCACATTCGCTGCCTGCTGGCCACGCTGTTCTTCAAGTACATGCCCGACCTGATCCGTGACGGCCGCGTCTACACCGCCGTGCCGCCGCTGCACCGCATCGAGATCTCCAACCCCAAGAAGGGGATGGAGAAGTACGTCTACACCTATTCCGACGCCGAGCTGCAGCGGAAGCTGGCCGAGCTGCGGAAGAAGAACGTGCGGTGGAAGGACCCGGTCCAGCGCTACAAGGGCCTCGGCGAGATGGACGCCGACCAGCTGGCCGAGACGACGATGGACCCCCGCCGCCGCACCCTGCGCCGCCTCACCATCGACGACGCCGAGGGCGCCACCGAGGTCTTCGACCTGCTGATGGGCTCCGAGGTGGCTCCCCGCAAGGAGTTCATCGTCCAGGGTGCCTACGACGTGGACGTCGAGGCGCTCGACGCCTGACCTCTCACCCGCTCGAGGGAGGGTGCGGCGAGCGGCGCCGGGTACGTGCCGTGGCATGGCTCACGACCGTCACCAGCCCAGCCCGGAACCATCGGCAGCCCGGTCCACCCAGGCGCCCTCCGCAGCCCCGGCCGTCCTCTACGGCATCGGGCTCGGAGGGTTCGTCGACGGCATCGTGCTCCACCAGATTCTGCAGTGGCACCACATGGTGAGTGCCACCGGCGACCACCCGGTCGACACGGTGGCGGGCCTGGAGGTGAACACGCTCGCCGACGGGTTCTTCCACGTCTTCGCCTGGTGCGCGGTGCTGGGGGCGTCCCTGGTGACCCTCGCGCACTGGCGCGAGGGCAGGCTCGCGCCCTGCTGGAGCTTCCACCTCGGCGGCCTGCTCGTCGGATGGGGCCTGTTCAACCTGGTCGAGGGGTTGGTGGACCACCACCTGCTGGGGGTGCACCACGTCCGTGACGACCTGGGGGCGCCCCTCGCATGGGACCTGGGTTTCCTGGCGGTCGGGGCCCTGCTCGTGGTCGGCGGCGTGCTGCTGCAGCGGGCCGGCGCCCGGAGTCTGCGCCCGCACGTCGCCGCCGGCGGGTGATGGGGCAGGATGCGGGCGTGCGCACCCCGGATCAGATCGCCGACCTCGTCGACACCGTGCTGTCGCTCCCGCTGCACCGCGACCTGGGGATCGCGCTGACGGTGCCCGGTGACCCGACCTCGGGCCTGACGCTCGAGGTGGGGGAGGCGACCCGCAACCCGGGCGGCGTCCTGCACGGTGGTCTGGTGCCGCTGCTGGTCGACGTGACCTGCTTCCTGCGGCTGCTGCCCGAGCTGCCGGCCGACCGGCACGCGGTCACGGTCAGCAGCACGGCCTCGCTGCTCGCCGCCGTACCCGCGGGCGGTGTCGTCACGACCACGGCCCGGGTGGACCGCCTGGGGCGCACCCAGGCGTTCCTGTCAGGTGAGCTGCGGTGCGGTGACCGCCTCGTGGCGACCGGTCAGGTGGTCAAGGCCGTCGTCCCGGCCTGAGGCCGATCGGTCTCGTGTGGCTCAGCGCGTTCCATGGCACGCGCTGGGCCACACGAGGCGGTGCGGCCCAGTGCGGCCCGATCAGTACTTCTGGTCCAGCAGGCCGCTGTCGACGTCGTAGAGGAAGCCGCCGACCTCGACCGACTCCGGGACCAGCGGGTGCGAGCGCACCCGGTGGACGTCGAGGCCGAGGGTGGCGACCTGGTCCTCGATGACGTGGAAGCGCTGCCAGGTGGCGTCCACGCCGGCGGAGGCCGCGACGCGCTCGCGCAGGGTCTCCTCGGAGTTCGAGGCCACCGCGCAGCGGGTGTGGGGGACCACGAGAACGCGCTTGACGTTGAGCAGGTGCACGCCCAGGACGATCGCCTCCAGCGCGGCCTCGGTCACGCGGCCGCCGGGGTTGCGGAAGATCTTGGCGTCGCCGGGCTCCAGGCCGATCATGCGCAGCGGGTCGATCCGGCTGTCCATGCAGGTCACCAGGGCGACGCCGGCCTTGGCGATGCCGTCGAAGCCGCCGTAGGCGAAGTCGGTCGCGAACTCACGGTTCGCAGCGAGCAGGTCGTCGAAAGCAGAGTCGGTCACGAACCGAGAAGTTAGCCGATCCCGAGGCCCGTCCGGGTGGGTGTCCCCCTGGTGGCCGCTCCGCGGAGCAGCACCAGCGCGAGGACCGCCGCGACGAGCGCGCAGCCCGCTGCTCCCAGGAAGACCGTCTGCTCCTGCGCGATGCCGGCGGCCTTGAGCAGGTCGGAGTACTCCGAGCACCGGGTGGTCCCTGCCGGGCAGACGTCCTGCACCGGGGGCACACCGGCCTGCTCGGCGTAGTAGCGGCGCAGCCCGATGGTCGTCAGCGCCGAGATCCCGACGAGCATGCCGACCATCCGCGCCACCACGACCATCGCCGAGGCGACCCCGTGGACCGCGTCGGCGGTGCTGGCGAGGATCGCCGCGTTGACCGGCGCCAACGCCAGGCCGAACCCGAAGCCGCCGACCACCAGGGGCACGGTCGCGGTCCAGGACTCCAGGCTGGTGATGTCCCACCGCGACATCGCCAGGAATCCTCCGGAGGCCATCAGCATCCCCACCGCGGCCACGAGGCCGGCCGGCAGCATGCGGGTGAGGTAGCCACCGACCACCGCTCCCACGGGTAGGGCCGCCAGGAACCGCAGCAGCACCAGGGCAGCCATCAGCTGCGACTCGGGGTAGACCGTGGTGCGGGCGAAGAGCGGGACGTCGATGAGGGCGGCGATCAGCGCCGTGCCCACGAAGAAGCTGACGACCACCGACCCCCAGGCCGGGCGAGCCGCCAGGGTGCCGCGGGGGAGCAGGGGCGCCTCGGCACGGCGCAGGTGCACCACGAAGGCGACGGTGCCGATCGCGGCACCGAGGAGGTACCACCAGCCCTGCTCGGAGAAGACCTCGATCTTGGGGTCCGCGGTCGCGAACGCGAGGATCACCCCGCCGAGGGCCACGGCCAGGTACGTCGCCCCCACCAGGTCGGCCTCGCGGAGCGAACGGCCCCAGGCGCGCAGGTCCACCAGCGGGCGGCGGGCCGTCAGGGTGCGCAGCAGCAGCAGGACGACGGCAGCGATCGCGACCGCGCCGATCGGCGTGAGCCACCGGCCACCGTCCTCGACGAAGGGGATGAACAGCTGCCCCCAGGTGAGGTCGGTCAGCAGCTGGGTCGGTGGTTGGAACACCAGGCCCCCCGCAGCCATCGCGACCAGCAGCAGGAGGATGCCGAGCCAGTCGAGGTGGTCTCGACGCCCGCTCGTCGCTGGCGCTCCTCGCTGCTCGACCCCCTCTCGACCCGCGGCGGCGGCGATCGCGGCGGCGAGGACGAGGCCGACGGCCAGGTTGAGCAGGAAGATCGCGCGCCAGTCGGCGACGGCGAGGACCACCGCGCCCAGCAGCGGCCCCAGGACCGAGCCGATCTCCTGGACCGCCGAGACGATCCCCAACGGGATCGCGCGCCGATGCACGGGGTAGAGGTCGGCGACCAGGGCGAGCGTCGCGGGCACCAGCCCACCGCCGCCGACGCCCTGCAGGAAGCGTCCACCGACCATCGTGGTCATGTCGTAGGCGGCGGCGGTGAGGATCGAGCCGAAGGCGAAGACGACCAGGGCGGCCGTCAGCACCGGCACCCGGCCGCGCAGGTCGGCGATGCGCCCGATGAGCGGCAGCATCGCGACGTACCCCAGCAGGAAGCCCGAGACGATGGGCGCCGCCCGCTGCAGCCGCTCGGGGGAGAGCCCGATGCCCTGCATCATGTCCACGAGGGCCAGGACGACGACGTAGGTGTCGGCGGCGGCGAACGCGACCGCACCCGCCGCCAGCCCCAGCAGCAGCCTGGACCTGGGCGCCGGGCCCGCGCCGGGATCGCTCACCGGGTGACGCTCACTCGGGAGCGGTGATGGTGGGCTCGGTGCCGTAGTCGGCGAAGGAGATGGCGTAGGTCATCGACCCCGCGCCGTAGAAGTCGCCGGTCAGCTCCATCGACCGCAGCTCGTCGTCGTCGCTCACGGTGTACGTCGCGTCGAACTCGCCCGTCGCGCTCGGGATGATCCCCGAGACGACGTCGCCGGCGACCGTGCCGGAGTAGGTGGTGAGGACGTCGCGGTTGTCGGTGCCGCCGCGGACCTGGTCGCCCTGCTCGAGGCCCTGGGTCTCGACCAGCAGCGAGGAGAAGCCGGTCTCGGGGTCCATGAGCCCGGCCGGGTCCGGGGCGCCGTACTCGGCCGGGTCGACCTCCGACCAGCCGATGGTCAGCGGCACCTGGGCGTAGACGGTGCCGTCGACCGCCACGACCGGGACGGTGGGCTCGATGCCGGCGTAGCGCACCACGATCGAGCCGTCGAAGGCCGGGTCGTGGGTGCCGACGCCCTCGGCGCGCAGCAGGCCGTCGACGCCCTCGGAGAGGTCGTCGGTGGACAGCGTGATCCGCACCCCGCTGGTCTCGTCGAAGGTCGCCTTGGCCGCGGCCATCACCTCGGCCGGGTCCGCGGACTCCTCGCCCGGCTCGTCGGAGCCGCTGCAGGCGGCCAGGGGCAGGGCGAGCAGCACGGCGGCGAGCGGCGCGGCGGCGCGGCGCGCGCGCCGGGGCGCAAGGGTCGAGGGAGCCATGTCCTCAGCCTTCCACAGGGGCGGTCGCGGACACCCGGGCCGAGACCGGGCCGGCCACCGCGACGATGGGCTGGCTGGCCGGGATGCCGGAGCCGTCGCGACGTCCGGTGGCCTCGGGGAGGTCCACCGGCGCCCCGCTGCTCGCTGCGGCTCGGGCCGGGGCCGTGCCGACCCACGCGAGCACGAGCGCGTCCTCGCCCTTGAGGAAGCGGTGGCAGCGCACGCCGCCGGTGGCACGCCCCTTGGGCGGGTACTCGCTGAACGGGGTCACCTTCACCGCACCGGCGTCGGTGCCGGCGAGCGCCGAGGAGGCGCCCGAGACGGTCACGACCACCGAGCCCTCGGGCGCGGCCGGGTCGACCGCGCCGAACCACACGACGTGCTGGCCGTCGGTGACGCGCACGCCGGCGATGCCGCCGCCGGCGCGCCCCTGCGGGCGCACGCCGTCGGCGCCGAAGTGGAGCAGCTGGGCGTCGGAGGTGACGAAGCACAGCGTCTCCTCGCCGGTGGCGAGCTCGACCGCGCCGACGACCTCGTCGCCGTCCTTGAGGCCGATGACGTCCCACTCGTCGCGGTTGAGGACCTCGGGGTTGACCCGCTTCACCACGCCCTGGCGGGTGCCGAGCGCGAGCCCCGGACCGTCGTCGCGCAGCGTGCACAGCGCCAGCGCCCGTTCGCCCGTCTCCAGGGAGAGGACCTCCGAGAGCGGCAGGCCGCCCTGCAGGTTGGGGTCGTTGGCCGAGGCGGGGATCGCCGGCAGGTCCAGCACGCCCAGGCGCAGCAGCCGCCCGCGGGAGGTGATCACGCCGATGTCGCTGCGGGCGGTCGTGGCCACCACGCTGGTGACGACGTCGTGGTTGGTGCGGCCCTCGCCCGAGCCGGGGGCCTCGCCGCTGCTGGAGCGTGCCAGCAGTCCGGTGGAGGACAGGAAGGCGAAGCAGGGGTCGTCAGGCACCTCCAGCGGCACCGCGGCGGCCGCCGCCGGGGTGCCGGCGGACTCCAGCAGCACGGTGCGGCGCGGGGTGCCGTAGGTCTTGGCGACCTCGGCCAGCTCCTCGGAGACCACCGAGCGCAGCAGGGCGTCGTCGGCGAGGATCGCGTCGAGCTCCTCGATCTCGCGGCGCAGCTGCTCCTGCTCCTTCTCCAGCTCGATCCGGCTGAAGCGGGTCAGGCGCCGCAGCTGCATCTCCAGGATGTACTCGGCCTGGGGGACCGAGAGGTCGAAGACGCCCATCAGGCGCTCCTTGGCCGCCGAGGCGTCGTCGCTGGAGCGGATCACCGCGATGACCTCGTCGATGTCGAGCAGCGCGATCAGCAGGCCGTCGACCAGGTGCAGCCGCTCGGCCTTCTTGCCGCGGCGGAACGTCGAGCGCCGGCGTACGACGTCGTAGCGGTGCTCCAGGAACACCTCGAGCATCTGCTTGAGGCCCAGGGTGCGCGGCTGGCCGTCGACCAGCGCGACGTTGTTGATGCCGAAGGAGTCCTCCATCGGCGTCTGGCGGTAGAGCTGCTCGAGCAGCGCCTCGGGGACGAAGCCGTTCTTGACCTCGATGACCAGCCGCAGGCCGTTGTCGCGGTCGGTGAGGTCCTTGATGTCGGAGATGCCCTGCAGCTTCTTGCCCTGGACCAGGGTCTTGATGCGCTCCACGACCTTCTCGGTGCCGACGCCGTAGGGCAGCTCGGTGACCACGATGCCCTTGCGGCGACCGATCGTCTCCACGCGCGCGGTGGCGCGCATCTTGAACGACCCCTTGCCTGACTCGTAGGCGTCGCGGATGCCGTCGAGGCCCACGATCTTGCCGCCGGTGGGCAGGTCGGGTCCGGGGATGAAGCGCATCAGGTCGTCGAGGTCGGCCTTCGGCTGCTTGATCAGGTGACGCAGCGCCTGCACCACCTCGACCAGGTTGTGCGGCGCGCAGTTGGTCGCCATGCCGACCGCGATGCCGCTGGTGCCGTTGACCAGGAGGTTGGGGATGGCCGCCGGCAGCACGCTCGGCTCCATCTCGCGGGAGTCGTAGTTGGGCCGGAAGTCGACGGTGTCCTCGTCGATGGAGGCGGTCATCGCGACCGCCGGGGGCGCCATCCGGCACTCGGTGTAGCGCATGGCAGCCGGCGGGTCGTCGGGAGAACCGAAGTTTCCGTGGCCGTCGACCATCGGCAGCCGGACCGTCCAGCTCTGCGCCTGCCGGACCAGGGCGTCGTAGATCGCGCCGTCGCCGTGCGGGTGCAGGCGGCCCATCACCTCACCGACGACGCGGGCGCTCTTGACGTGCCCGCGGTCGGGGAACAGGCGCATGTCCTGCATCGTGTAGAGGATGCGCCGCTGCACCGGCTTGAGGCCGTCGCGGGCGTCGGGCAGCGCCCGGGAGTAGATGACGGAGTAGGCGTACTCCAGGAACGAGGCCTGCATCTCGTCCCGGATGTCGGTGTCGAGGATGTGCTCCTCGAAGTCGTCGTCGGGGAGGTCGCTCTTGGTACGCCGTGCCATGGGCCCATTCTCACCGTCGGCGCCGACGGTCCCGGCAGGGGCACGCCGACCGGTACATTTCGTGACGTGAGTGCCGCCCCCGAGCAGCCCCCGGCTCCCGCCGCGCCCCCGCGGCACTGGGAGGCCGACGTCCTGCTGCGCGACGGCAGCACCGCCCACATCCGGCCGATCCGGCCCGAGGACGCCGAGCTGCTGGTCGACTTCTACGGCCGCGTCTCGGACCGGTCGAAGTACTACCGCTTCTTCTCACCCATGCCGCGGTTGTCCGACCGCGACGTCGAGCGCTTCACCAGGGTCGACCACGACCGCCGGGTCGCGCTCGTGCTGGTGCTCCAGGGCCGGATGATCGCGGTCGGCCGCTACGACACGCTGCGCGCCGGCGAGGCCGAGGTCGCCTTCCTCGTCGAGGACGCCCACCAGGGCCGTGGCATCGCCCAGCTGCTGCTCGAGCACCTCGCCCAGGCCGGCCGCGAGCGCGGGCTGGAGAAGTTCGTCGCCGAGGTGCTGCCGGACAACTCGCGGATGATCCAGACCTTCCGCGACGCCGGCTACCGCGTCGCGACGGAGTACGAGGACGGCGTGCTCGTCCTGGAGTTCCCCATCGACGCCACCGACACCGCCATCGGTGTCATGCAGGGCCGCGAGCACCGCGCGGAGGCGGCGTCGATCGAGCGGTTCTTCAACCCGCGGTCGGTCGCCATCATCGGTGCCAGCCGCCGCCAGGAGACGATCGGTCAGACGCTGGTCCGCAACCTGGTCAACGGCGACTTCACCGGCCGGGTCTACGCGGTCAACCCGACGGCCGGTGCGGTGTCCGGCCTGCCGGCGTACAAGTCGGTCACCGACGTGCCCGACGACGTCGACGTCGCGATCGTCGCGGTCCCGGCCGACGCCGTGCAGGACGTCGTGCTCGACTGCGCCGCCAAGGGCGTGCACGGGCTCGTGGTCATCTCCAGCGGCTTCGCCGAGACCGGCGAGGAGGGCCGGCAGCGCCAGCGGCGCCTGGTGGGGCTCTCGCGCTCCTACGGCCTGCGACTGATCGGCCCCAACTGCCTGGGCATCATCAACACCGACCCGGCCGTCTCCATCAACGCCTCGCTCTCGCAGGTGATGCCGCCCCGCGGTCGTGCCGGCTTCTTCTGCCAGTCCGGTGCCCTGGGCTCGGCGATCCTGGAGAAGGTGCAGAACCGCGGACTCGGCCTGTCGACCTTCGTCAGCGCCGGCAACCGCGCCGACGTCTCCGGCAACGACCTGCTGCAGTACTGGGAGGAGGATGACTCCACCGAGGTCGTCCTGCTCTACCTCGAGTCCATCGGCAACCCGCGCAAGTTCTCCCGCATCGCGCGCCGGGTGAGCCTGCGCAAGCCGATCGTCGCGGTCCGCTCCGGCCGCACCACCCAGGGCGTCCCCATGGGCCACGCGGTGCGCAAGATCGCCGCGCCGCCCGCCGCCGTGGACGCGATGTTCCGCCAGGCCGGCGTCATCCAGGTCGACACGCTCGAGGAGATGTTCGACGTGGCGCAGCTGGTGGCCCACCAGCCGCTGCCGCGCGGGCGCCGGGTCGCCATCGTCGGCAACTCCGACGCGCTCGGCCTGCTGGCC
>JGI12075J13256_1000184_pt1 | contig 13049 bp, 14 predicted proteins | sample DeeseametaMP1896_FD_13256 | JGI IMG/M metagenome (IMG submission 13256) | reverse complement strand
CCCCCGATGCTCAGCTGGCCGCCGGCGCCGGACCACTCCAGCAGGCTGTCGGGACGGGTCGGGAGCCAGAACGAGCCGCGGGAGCGGAACGGGCCGCTGCCCAAGCGCTCGACCTGGTCGAGCAGGCGCTCGGGGTGGAAGGGGCGCGGGGAGCAGAGGTCCAGCCGCCAGGCGAGGCCGGCGGTCCGCTCGTCGAGCGCGGGGATGCGGGTGTCGAGCTCGGGGGAGACCCAGGCGCGCACGACCGAAGGCGAGCGGCGGCGGGTGGTCAGCGACGGGCCGTCGACCTCCGTGGCCGCACAGACGACGTCGGCGTCGGGGCGGACGAGCGCGCGCACGAGCGCGAGCTCCTCGTCCGGCACCTCGCCGTCGACCACCACGACATCGGCCAGCTCCAGCTGTGCGCAGGCCACCTCGCCGACGCCTCGGTCGTCGTCGGGGCCGGTGTGCAGGTCCCGCTCGCGCAGCAGGTCGTCGCCGAGCAGCACGCGGGAGAGGTCCGTGCTGCCGAGGGCGGCGACGACGGTGGTGAGCTTGAGGTGGCGGGCCAGACGGGTGTCGGACTCCAGGGAGTGGGCCAGCTGGCCGGCCTCGGTGGAGGTGGGCAGCCCGGAGACGATGGTGCGCCAGCGGCCGTCGCGGCCCAGGCGCTCCAGCGTGGGCAGGATGTCCTCGCGCAGCGCGCAGCCCACGCAGGCGTGCTCGAGCTGGACGTGCTCCTGCTCCAGCACCCCGGAGGCGTCGCTGACGGTCCGGGTCAGCACCTGCGAGTGCGGGTCGATGCGGTGCCGGACGACGACGGCGTCGGGCAGGTCCCACGACAGGCTCATCAACGTGGCGTCCATGGCCACGGGGTCGACCCCGGTCACGACGAGCAGCGGGGTCCTCATGCCGAGCCCTCCTTGCGCGCGCCGGCAGCGCCGTAGCGGCGCTGGAACTTCTCGACGCGCCCCTCGCTGTCCAGCGTGCGGGCGGTGCCGGTCCAGAACGGGTGGCTGTCGCTGGAGATGTCGACGTCGACGACCGGGTAGGTCACGCCGTCCACCACCGTCTGCGGGGCGTCGGTGCGGCCGACCAGCGTCGAGCGCGTCAGGAACAGCCGCCCGGTGCTGCGGTCCCTGAAGGCCACCGGGCCGTACTCGAGGTGGATCCCCTGCTTCACGTCGTCCTCCTGGTGTCAATAACGAGAATCGTTCTCACTATGACACAGTGGTGGTCCCGGGTCCATCCGGCCCCGGGCCACTCGAGTGAGGAGCACGTGCATGAACCGCAAGGACCTGGTCGAGACCATCGCGCAGCAGGCGGGGCTGTCCGCCGCGCAGGCCGACGCGGCGCTGACCGCCTTCGTCGCCGGGGTCACCGACGCGGTGGCCTCCGGTGACCGGGTCGCCGTCGCCGGCTTCGGGACCTTCGAGCCGCGCGAGCGCTCGGCCCGCACCGGCCGCAACCCGCAGACCGGTCAGCCGATCGAGATCGCGGCCTCGGTCGCCCCGGCCTTCAAGCCGGCCACCGCGTTCAAGCAGGCGGTCGCCAAGGGCTGAGCCCCGGCCTCGGGTTCGCTCGGCCCGGCGGCGGGTCCTCGGTCGTCGTCGTACGGCGGGTCAGGACCCGCTGCCGGGTGCGTCGACGAACTGGTCGACGAGGATGCGGTGCCCGTCGGGGTCGAGGACCACGAGGTGGGCCGGCCCGGTGCCGGGCTCGGGCCGGGCGACGGGCTCCACGCCGGCGCCGTCCAGGGCTGCTGCGACGTCGCGCACGTCGGTGAACTCGGCGGTCGTGCCCATGTCCTGGGTCAGCCCCGGGTTGAACGTGAGCATCGGCGCGTCGAAGTCCATGCCGTCGAAGGCGAAGAGGCCGATGATCGTCGTGCCGTTGGCCAGGATCAGGTAGCCGTCGTCCTCGGACCCGCCGGTGGGCGTGAACCCCAGCGTCGCGTAGAACTCGCGCGACCTGGCCAGGTCGGTGACGGGCAGGCTGATCGAGAACGCGCCGAGGTCCATGCGCCCACCCTAGGTCGCCTGGGCCGCCTCGGCCGGGCGTCGCCGCCACCAGGCCGCCAGGGCGAACCCGGTGGCCACGTCCCAGACGCCCCAGAGGCCGCAGACCAGCGCCACGCCGCCGTACTCCGGGAAGAACGCCAGCGCCAGCACCAGCGCCAGGGCGGTGTTGCGGACGCCGGTCTCCAGGGTGATGGCGCGGCGCGCCCGCGCCGGCACCCGGCACAGCACGGCGACGCCCGCGCCGACGAGCAGCGACAGCGCGTTCTGGGCGACGACCGCGGGGCCCACGTCGAGCAGGAACGGCGCCCCCACCCGCAGGTTGGAGGCCAGGCCGCCGACCACGATCAGCAGCAGCATCACCAGCACCGTCGGCTCGACTGCGGGGCGGATGCGGGCGGCGAGGGCGGGCCTGGTCCGGGCGAGCAGGATGCCGAGGGCGAAGGGCGCGACGATGAGGAGCAGCACCTCCACGAGCACTTCGACGGGGCTCAGGTCGACCGCGTCGAGCACCTGGCTGGCCTGGGGCGACAGACCCGCCCAGAAGGCCAGGGCGAGCGGTGTCACGAGCGCCGCCATCGAGCTGGACACGGTCGTGAGCGAGACCGACAGTGCCACGTCGCCGCGGGCCCGGTGGGTCAGCAGGTTCGACATGCTGCCGGCCGGACCCGACACCACGAGCAGCATCCCCAGCGCCACCGACGGGGGCAGGTCGAGGGCCGCGACCAGGCCGAGGGTGAGCAGTGGGACCAGCACGAACTGGGCCGCCGTCACCGCGACGAAGACCCGCGGGTGGCGCAGCGCCGAGCGCAGGTCCTCGACCCGCACGTCCAGGGCGATGCCGAGCAGCAGCAGGCCGATCATCAGCTTCACCGCGAGGTTGAAGCCGCCGCCGACGTCGAGGCTGAAGTCGTCGATGTCGCGGGCCGTCGCGACCAGCCCGACCCCCAGGTCGACCAGCGCGGGCGCGACGCTCAGGGTCGGCACCGCGCCAGGCTAGGGGGCCGGAGCCCCGTCAGGGGTGTCAACACTGTTGACCGCGCGCCGCCGGGCCGCGATCCTGTCGGGGTGCCGAACGCTGCTGCCGCTCCCCGGTCGACCGCTGACCCCGCGGCGGAGGAGCCGTCGGTCGAGCCCTCGGGCATCGCCTACGACCCGATGGACCCGGTCCTCGACGAGGCCCCCTACGAGGTGTGGCGGGCGATGCGCGACCGGCAGCCGGTCTACCTCGACAGCCGCCGGGGCTTCTGGGCGCTGTCGCGCTACGAGGACGTCGCCGCCGCGCTGAAGGACACGACCCGGTTCAGCTCCGCGCACGGCAACGTCCTGGAGCTGATGAGCCCCGAGCCGGTCGACAGCGGGATGATGATCCTCAACGACCCGCCGAGCCACACCCGGCTGCGCCGGCTGGTCTCGCGCGCGTTCACCCTGCGTCGTACCGCTGCGCTGGAGGAGGACGTCCGCGCCATCTGCCGCGAGCTGCTCGACGCGCTCGACCCCGGGCCGGACGGCGGCGAGGTCGACCTGATGCAGGAGTACGCCGCGCAGATCCCCTCCCGCGTCATCTCCCGCCTCCTCGGGGTGCCGGGCGAGGACCGCGAGCGCATCCGGCTGCTCATCGACGAGTGCTTCCACCTCGACGAGGAGCACGGCTTCGTCAACGACGTCGCCCTGACCGCGATGGGCGAGCTCGGCAGCTACCTCGACCGGCGCCTCAAGCACCTGGCCGAGCAGCCCGGCGACGACCTGCTCTCCGCGCTCACCGGCGCCGGCCTGACCCGCCGGGAGACCATCGACTTCGCGATGCTGCTGGTGATGGCCGGCACCGAGACCGTCGGCCGGCTGCTGGGGTGGGCCGCGCTGCTGCTCGACGAGCACCCCGACCAGCGCGCCGACCTCGTCGCCGACCCCTCGCTCGTCCCGCAGGCGGTCGAGGAGGTGCTGCGCTTCGAGGGGCCCTCGCCGGTGCAGGCGCGCTTCACCACCGAGGACGTCACGCTCCACGGCACCACCATCCCGGCGCGCTCGGTCGTGCTGCTGCTGACCTCCTCGGCCGGCCGCGACGAGCGGCAGTACGGCCCCGACGCCGGTGTCTTCGACATCCACCGCGAGCAGCGACACCACGTCTCCTTCGGGTACGGCGTGCACTTCTGCCTCGGCGCCTCGCTGGCCCGCCTGGAGTCCAGGATCGCGCTGGAGGAGCTGCTCGCCCGCTTCCCCACGTGGACCGTCGACCGCGACCGCAGCGTCCGTGCCCACACCTCCACCGTCCGCGGCTGGTCGCGCCTCCTCGTCCGCCTCTGAGCGACTCCCCCACGTCCCGCCCCCACGTCCCGCCCCCACGGGAGTCCGACAGGGTGTGAGGATGGGCGGGTGACGGCGGACGCGGGTGGGACCGGTGCGATGTTCCTGGACCTGGCGGACCCGGCGTTCGACACCACGTCGCAGCAGGTGCACGAGGCGCGCGAGGCGGACTGGCTGGCACGCACGTCGTACGGGTTCGCGGTGCTGCGCTACGAGGAGGCCAACGCGCTGCTGACCGACCGGCGGTTCCGGCAGGGCAACGCGCGGTGGCCGGAGCAGAACGGCGTGACCGGTGGGCCGTTCCTCGACTGGTGGCAACGGGTGCTGCTGAGCCTCGACGGCGACGACCACGCCCGGCTGCGTCGGCTGCTGATGCCCGCGTTCAAGCGGCAGGCGATCCTGGCCTTGCAGCCGCGGTTCGTGGAGATCGCCGAGGACCTCGTCGCAGGGTTCGCGGGACGTGGGCGGGTCGAGCTGATCGCGGACTTCGCCGAGCCCTACTCCGCACGCATCCTGTGCCTGCTGCTCGGCCTCCCGGAGGAGGAGTGGGAGCAGGTGGCGCACTGGGCCGACGACCTGGGGCGCTCGTTCGGCATCGCGGTGGCGCAGGACCTGCCGTTGATCGAGGCCGCGCTGGAGGGCCTGACGGGGTACGTCGAGGCGGCGGTCGACGACCGGGTCGCCCACCCCCGCGAGGACCTGGTGAGCACGCTGGTGCAGGCGCACGCCGAGGACGGCCGGCTGACCCGCGACGAGCTCGTCGTGGGGCTGGTGTTCCTGGCCTTCGCCGGCATGGAGACCACCCGCAACCAGATCGGGCTGGCGGTGCAGACCCTCCTGCGGCACCCGGACCAGTGGCGCCTGCTCGGTGAGCGGCCCGACCTCGGGGAGGCGGCGGTCGAGGAGGTCATGCGGGTCAACCCGACGGTCACCTGGGTGACCCGTGAGGCGACGGTCGACCTGGAGTTCCGGGGCGTGCACTTCCCGGCCGGGTCGATCCTCCAGGTCCTCTCGCACAGCGCCGGCACCGACCCGCGGGCGGTGCCCGAGCCCGCCGTGGACCTCACCGCCGCCCGCGAACGGGCCCCGCACCTGGGGTTCGGCAAGGGCGTCCACCACTGTCTGGGCCACTTCGTGGCCCGCACCGACATGGCCGTCGCGCTGCCGATGCTGGCGCGCGCGATGCCCGACGCCGTCGCCGACGGGCCGGGGGAGTGGCTGCCGGTCTCGGGCAACACCGGCGCGCTGTCGTTCCCCATCCGCTTCAGCGCGACGGCTCGCTGACCCTGGGAAAGCGGACGACCCCCGCCGGGAACCAGCGGGGGTCGCGCTGCAGGTCAGAGCCCTGCGGTGCTCGTGGGCAGGGGCGGGGTCGAACCGCCGACCTATCACTTTTCAGGCGATCGCTCGTACCAACTGAGCTACCTGCCCGAGCGGGGCCACCTTAGCGCAGGCCCCGCGGCGCTCACGAATCAGAGGGGGGTGGGGCAGTGCTGTCGCGCACGACGAGCGAGGTCGGGAGCACGGTGCGCACCGGGTCGCCGGCGGACGATCCCATCGACTCCAGCAGGGCCGCGACCGCGAGGCGACCCTTGTCCGAGACCGGCTGGCTCACCGTGGTGAGGCAGGGGTGGACGGCCGTGGCCAGGCTGGAGTCGTCGAAGCCGACCACGGAGACGTCCTCGGGCACCCGCAGCCCCAGCGACTCCGCCGCCCGCAGCGCCTGGGCTGCGTACACGTCGGAGAAGCACAGCAGCGCCGTCGGGCGGTCGGGCCGTTCCAGCAGCCGCCGCGCCGCGTCGTACGCCGCAGTCACCGGACGGAACGCGGCCAGCTCGACGGCCGGCTCGATCCCCGCGGCGGACAGCGCCGCGCGCCACCCGGCGTCGCGCTCGGAGGCGGGCGGGTTCCAGGGCGCGTCCACGGGGGTGGACTCGGGGGAGTCCTCCTGGACCGGGTGCAGGTTGAGCAGGCCGACCCGGCGGTGACCGAGGTCGATGACGTGCTGGGCCGCGGCCCGGGCACCGGCCCGGTCGTCGACGTTGATCGAGGGTCGACCGGGCAGCGCCTCCTGGTCGACGGTGACCAGCGGCAGGTCGCGCCGCCGCAACCAGGCCAGGTCGGTGGAGTCGGGCTCGCAGACGTAGACCAGGGCGCCGTCCATCGGGACGTCGCGGGCCGGGACCGTCTCACCGCCGACGCCGGCGGTGATGAGCGTGAGCGCCAGCCCGTGGTCGGACAGGGCGTCGGCGACCGCGACGAGGAACTCGGTGGCCACGGGGTCGGACGCCTGCTCGCTGAGGCGNCCGGTGATGAGCAGGCCGACGGTGCCGGTCCGCCCACGGGCGAGCGCGCGGGCGGCAGGGTCGGGNCCGACGTACCCNAGCTCGTCGGCGACGGCCAGGATNCGCTCGCGCAGGTCGGCGGAGAGCTTCTCCGGNCGCGAGAAGGCGTTGGAGACCGTCATCCGGCTNACGCCGACCTCGTCGGCGATCGACTGGAGGGTCACCTTGCCCATCGGGGCCCTCCTCCGGTCGGTGGNGTCNNNNGTCAGGTCGGCTGTCAGGTCAGTGGACAGATCAGTGGACAGATCAGTGGACAGATCAGTGGACAGATCAGTGGACCTGGCACCCGATCATGCCCGAGCGGGTGGCGGGTCGCGGCTCGACCCACCCTGCCACGCGGCGCAGCGTCTGCGCGGTGCCTTCGCGCAGGCTCGTCAGCCCGGGCTCGCGGTGGGGGACCACAGGGGCGTCGGGGCGGGCGCTCAGCACGTGCGAGCGGTGGGCCGGCAGGGCCAGGACGGGGAGAGCGGTGTCGTGCAGCATGCGGTCCTCCTCGGGACGTGGCGATGTGTACCGGTAAACTACCTGGCATTGGTTTACCGGTCAACTCACGCCACGATCGCACACCCTGGGGAGGTCCTCGGTAGAGTCCCTCCCCACTGGCCCCCATCGTCTAGCGGCCCAGGACCCCGCCCTTTCACGGCGGTAGCACGGGTTCGAATCCCGTTGGGGGTGCCACGACCGGCCGAGGCGGCGGATGCCCGCCTCAGGCGTGCAGTCGCTGCTGCGAGGCCGACAGGCCCGTCGAGGCCGCCGCCCGACGGAACGCGTCGAGCGCCAGGTCGGACTCGCCCACCCGCTCGAGCAGCCCGCCCAGGTCGAACCACAGCTGGGCGGCGTGCCGGTCGGCCCCCGTGGCGCTGAGGACCATCACCGCCCGCTGGAAGGCCGTCCGCGCGGCGCCGGTGTGCCCCTGCTCGATCGCGACCTCGCCGATCAGCACGTGCCCGTCGGCGGCGACCAGGGGTGCGGAGCCGCCCAGGGACTCCAGCACCGCGGTGGCGCGCTCGGCCGCCTCGTCGTGGCGACCCTGGAGGAACCACGCCCGCGCCTGCCACATGTGGTTGGAGGCCAGGTCCACGCTGCTCGCGTCACTGGTGCGCAGCGCCTCCTCGGCGACGTGGAGCTCGCGCAGCGCCTCCTCGGGCTCGGGCGGGTCGAGCCGGAGGTGCATGACGCCGAGCTGGCTGCGCAGTCGCGCGAGGTTGCGGCCGCCGGCGGTCTGCTCCAGCANCGTCAGCGCCCGGCGCGCCAGAGGGAGGGCTGCGGCGGGGCGGCCGCGCTCGGACTCGATCACGCTCGCGTTCCAGTACGCCGAGGCGCGGGCCCGCGGGGAGTCCAGCCGCTCCGCGAGGTCGATGGCGCGGCGGCAGAGGCGAGCGGCGTGGGCGGCGTCGCCGCGCTCGAAGTGGGCTGCGGCCACGGTGACGGTCAGGGCCACGGCCTCGTCGCTCCCGCCGAGCCCCAGCTCGTCGAGGGCGTCGGTGCCGCGCTCGCCGACCTCGACCGCACGGGCCAGGTCACCGGACTCGCGGTAGCAGCGGCTCAGGGCGGTCAGCAGCTCCAGCCAGGCCAGGTCGTCAGTGCTCTGCGCGGTGAGGTCCTCCAGGAGCAGGATCGCGCCGTCCAGGTCGCCGACGGCCTCCCGCACCCGTGAGCGCAGGATCGCGGCCTCGCGCCGCGCGTCCGGAAGGGTGTCCGGGGCGAGGCCGGCGAGGATCTCCGCAGCCTCGTTGAGGTGCTCCCCGGCGGTCGACAGGTCGCCGGTGGAGAGCGCCAGCTCGGCCCAGGTCAGCCGAGTGCGGACCTCGGGATCCTGCTGCGGCCCGACGCCCGTGAGCAGCTCCTCGAGGGTGGTGCCCAGGCGCTCGGCGAGCTGCAGCAGCAGGGCGGGGTCGGGGCGGCGCTGGCCGGCCTCGATCCGGGAGACGTAGGCGGTGGACATGCCTCCGCCCGCGGCCTCGGTCTGGGTGAGACCGGCGCGCAGCCGGGCCGAGCGGACCCGTGGGCCCAGGATGGCGGGGTCGACCGTGCGGCAGCGCTCGCTCAGGTCGGGGTCCACCCCCGCAATTCTGCCGGACGGTACCGGCGCGCATGTCGGTTCCCCCGACCTTTCACGAGTCCTTCACACGTCCCCAGCCGGCTCGGAGGCCTCCGGGAGCAGGTCGGCGACGGGGTGCGAGCAGACTGGTGAGGGCACCAGGACGAGGGTGGGCGACGACGAATTGGGTGTGCTGGAGACCATGGGTTAGAGTTCCGACGCTTCCTCGGTGAGAGCCGAGGGGGAGCGCCAAGGCCCCGTAGCGCAGTTGGTTAGCGCGCCGCCCTGTCACGGCGGAGGCCGCGGGTTCGAGTCCCGTCGGGGTCGCAGAGCGACAAGAGCCCCGGACCACCAGGTCCGGGGCTCTCGTGCGTCCGGGGCCCGCCCGGTGACCCGCGCTCGGGGGCCGCGTCGCCACCCACCCCCTGGCACCATGGGCACGTGCCGATCGAGATGGACCGCGAGCGCTTCGAGGCGCTCGTCGACGAGGCGCTCGACGCGATCCCCGACGAGCTGGCCTCCCGCGTGCACAACCTCGTCGTCCTGGTCGAGGACGAGCCCCCCGAGCACGAGCCCGCGGACCTGCTCGGCCTCTACGACGGCGTGGCCCTCACCCAGCGTGACTCCAGCACCCTGATGCACCTGCCCGACCGGGTCTTCGTCTTCCGCAACCCGCTGCTGGACATGTGCAGCAGCGAGGAGGAGCTGGTCGAGGAGGTGCGCATCACCGTCGTCCACGAGATCGCCCACCACTTCGGCATCAGCGACGACCGGCTGCACGAGCTCGGCTACGCCTGACGCGCTCGCTGCCGGGAGGTCAGGCGAGCCAGGACCCCAGACCGAACCCCAGCGCGCACAGCGCGAGCGACAGCCCCACGGTCAGCGCCGCGTAGGCCGTGCCGCGACGCGTGCCGAGCCCGTGGGTCTGCACCGCGAAGGAGGAGTAGGTCGTCAGGGCTCCGGCGACGCCGGTCCCGCCCAGCGCCAGGGCGTGCCCCTCGAGGGCCAGCCCGACCAGGAGGCCGAGGAGCAGGGAGCCGGCGGCGTTGGCCAGCAGGGTGCCGCGGGGCAGCCCCGGACGGTCCAGCCGGGCCGAGAGCCAGTAGCGGGTCGGCGCCCCGACCGCCGCCCCGAGCACCACGAGCACCGGGGTCACCGCAGGTCCTCCGGCTGGTCGCGCAACCGGGCCGCCGCGACGGCCAGCAGGCAGGCGCCCAGCGTCCCCAGCACGTACGCCGCCGCCAGCCCCGTCCGCCCGTCGGCTGCCAGGGCGCGGGCCTCCTCGGCGTACGCGGACAACGTGGTGAACCCGCCGAGCACCCCCGGGCCGAGCGCGAGCAGCAGCAGCGGCCGCGCACGCACGAGCAGCAGGGTGGGGAGCAGGGCCAGCAGGAAGCAGCCGACGACGTTGACGACGAAGGTGGACCAGGGGAAGCCGTCGCCCGTCGGCACCGCAGCGCCCACGGACCAGCGGGCCAGCGCCCCGACGGCGCCGCCGGCGGCGACGGCGGCCAGCTCGCGTCTCACGGGGGCAGGCTAGTGCGGCACGGGCGAGGCGGGCGGTGCGCCTCAGCCGTAGCGGCGGGCCGCGAGGTGCGGGGTGCCCTGCTGGCCGTGATCAGAGCTGCGCGGTCGCGGCAGGGGCGCACGGCCCTGGGACTGCCGGACCAGCTCGCCGAGGTACCACTCCTGGAAGGCGTGCTGCTCGGGGCTGCGGGCCAGGGACAGCAGTCGCTGCTGGCGGCAGAACTCGTCGGCGAGGTCGAGGAGGGAGATGAAGCGCTCGATGGTGCGGCCGGCGGAGCGGGAGACCACGACCTCGAGGTCGACGGTCTCCTTGCCGTCCTCCTGCGCGAGCAGCACGGGGGTCTCGTCGGTGCCCGCGCGCAGGTGGCGGTCGAGGTCGCCGAAGAGGTCGGAGAGGTCCTTGGCGAGGGGGTAGTCGCTCTCGTGGGCCAGCGAGAGCAGCCGCACCTCGCGGCGCAGCTCGCTGAAGTGACGACCGAAGTCGAGGAACGCCCCGACCGGCACGTCGCGCACCACGGCCGTCACGGCGTCCTCGGGCAGCTCGTCTGGCGCGGCCTCGACACCGGTGATGACCCCCGGCACGCCGCTGTCGTCGGCGAAGGAGGACGCCGGGTTGAACCAGACCACCTTCCCGTCGCGCTCGATCTCCGCGCCCCACGCGTCGGCGCAGCGACCGACGATCGACAGGCCGCGGCCGAAGGTCAGCAGCACGTCGTCGGACTCCGGCTCCTCGGTCGGGAGCACCGGCCGCTCCTGGGAGCCGTCGCGGACCTCGACGCGCGGGTGCTGACGGGTGCCGCGGACGCGGACCTGGATGGGTGCCTCGCCGTGCAGCAGTGCGTTGGTCACCAGCTCGGAGACGCCGAGCTCGGCGCACTCGACCAGCTCGGGCCGGTCGATGTCACGGCACGTCTGCACCACCCACTGGCGCGCGTCCTGCACGCCACGGGGCCCACCGCCGAGCGACAGCGCTGGTCGGTTGAGCGGCACGTGCTTGTCTCCCATGAATGGCCGGCAGAGGGCGCGATGCGCCGTTCTGCGATCGCGAGTACCCGTCCATCGACACCGACAAACCGGGTCGTTGAACTTTTTCACGTCTTCACCCCTTCGGTCCGCCATCGGTCCAGACCACCGGTGCGGACGGGCCGGGAGCCGTCGACGCGCCCCCACCGGGCGGTCGCTCGCGCGGACGGGTGGTGCGGGTGCGTGCGACGTGCACCACTGTGAGCCACGGAACGCCCGGTCGGGTTGGGTGCTGCCGCGCGGGGAGCGCGACACTGGTCTGCAGCACGCGGTCCCACCGGACCCCGCGACCCCCAGGACCCAAGGAGAGGTGCTCGGCATGACCCAGACCGGATCGGCAGGCGCGGACGCTCCCGCCCCCACGCCCGCGAAGAGCAGCGGGCGTCACCGGGTCGTGGTCGTCGGCTCGGGCTTCGGCGGCCTCTTCGGCACCAAGGCGCTGCGGCGCTCCGACGTCGACGTCACGATGGTCGCCAAGACCACCCACCACCTCTTCCAGCCGCTGCTCTACCAGGTGGCGACCGGCATCCTGTCCGAGGGCGAGATCGCCCCGCCGACCCGTGAGGTCCTCAGCCGGCAGGGCAACGCCAAGGTGCTGCTCGGCGAGGTCACCGACATCGACCTGGAGCGGCGCCTGGTCACCTCGCAGGTCCTCGGCCGCGAGACCGTGTCGGCGTACGACTCCCTCATCGTGGCCGCCGGCGCCGGCCAGTCCTACTTCGGCAACGACCACTTCGCCGAGTTCGCCCCCGGCATGAAGAGCATCGACGACGCCCTCGAGCTGCGCGGCCGCATCTTCGGCGCCTTCGAGATGGCCGAGCTCGGGGCGACCCGCGGCGAGGACGTCGACCACCTGCTCACCTTCGTCGTCGTCGGCGCCGGCCCGACCGGCGTGGAGATGGCCGGCCAGATCGCCGAGCTCGCCCACCGCACGCTGCGCCGCGACTTCCGCGCCATCAACACCCGCACCGCCCGCGTCGTCCTCGTCGACGCCGCCGGTCAGGTGCTCCCGCCCTTCGGGGCCAAGCTGGGCGAGAAGACCAAGAAGGAGCTCGAGAAGCTCGGCGTCGAGGTCAAGCTCGGCGCGATGGTCACCGACGTCGACGAGCGCGGCCTGGACATGAAGCACCGCGACGGCACCGTCGAGCGGATCGAGTCGGTCTGCAAGATCTGGGCCGCCGGGGTCCAGGCCAGCCCGCTGGCCCGCACGCTCTCGGAGCAGACCGGAGCCCCGCTGGACCGCGCCGGTCGCATCGGCGTCAATCCCGACCTGACCCTGCCCGGCCACCCCGAGGTCTTCGTCGTCGGCGACATGATCGCGCTCGACAACCTCCCCGGCGTGGCGCAGGTGGCGATCCAGGGTGCGAAGTACGCCGCCAAGGAGATCGACGGTCGGATCAAGGGCAGGCCCTCGCAGCCGCCGTTCAAGTACTTCGACAAGGGCTCGATGGCCACCATCAGCCGCTTCCGTGCCGTCGCCATGATCGGCAAGCTGCGCCTGACCGGGTTCATCGCCTGGCTGATGTGGCTGGCCGTCCACCTCGTCTACATCACCGGCTTCAAGAACCGCGTCACCGCGGTGCTGCACTGGTTCGTCTCGTTCCTGGGCCGCGGGCGCTCCGAGCGCACCGCGACCGAGCAGCAGATCTTCGCCCGGTCCGCGCTCAGTCGTCTCGAGCGCGGCGCCCAGGACCTCGTCTCCGACCCGGGCTCGTACGACGACAAGCGGATCGCCGACGAGTCCGAGCGTCGCGCGGCGCTGGAGGAGCGCGCCCTGGAGGAGGCCCGCCTCACCGACGCCGGTGAGCGGGG
>JGI12075J13256_1000180_pt1 | contig 13162 bp, 12 predicted proteins | sample DeeseametaMP1896_FD_13256 | JGI IMG/M metagenome (IMG submission 13256) | reverse complement strand
CGCGGTGGCCTTCGCCGTGCTCGCCGCGCTGGCCGGTGGAGCGGCCGGCCCCGGCCGGATGCGCGACGTCTCCCCGCTCGCCGGCGACGTCCTCGTGCAGTGCCTGACCACCTTCGGCCTCGGTGGCCTCCTCGGCGGCCTGGCGATGACCGCCTGGCAGCGCCGCGCCGCCCGCACCTGACCGCCGAGAGGTCACTCGCGCACGGCCGAGAGGTCGCTGGCGCACGCGCTGCCCTAGTCTGCGGCGGGTGACCGCCCGACTCGTCGTCCTCGTCTCCAGCGCCGGCACCAACCTCCAAGCGCTGCTCGATGCCTGCGCCGATCCCGCCTACGGAGCCGCCGTGGTCGCCGTGGGGGCGGACCGCCACGGGATCGAGGGCCTGGCCCGGGCCGAGCGCGCCGGCATCCCGACGTTCGTCGCGCAGGTCTCCGACTTCTCCTCCCGGGAGCACTGGGACCGGGCGATGGCCGACAAGGTCGCGGCGTTCGAGCCGGACCTCGTCATCAGTGCGGGTTTCATGAAGCTGGCCGGCGCGCACTTCCTCGAGCGGTTCGGGGGTCGCTACATCAACACCCACCCGGCGCTGCTGCCGTCGTTCCCGGGCATGCACGGCCCGCGCGACGCCCTGGAGTACGGCGTCAAGGTCACCGGTTGCACGCTCTTCGTCGTCGACGAGGGCGTCGACACCGGCGTGATCCTGGCCCAGAGCGTGGTGCCGGTCGAGGACGACGACGACGTCGACGCGCTGCACGAGCGGATCAAGGTCGCCGAGCGCGCGATGCTCGTCGACACGGTCGGCCGGATGGCCCGCGAGGGCTTCCGGGTGGAGGGGCGCCGGGGGATCCTCGGTGCCTGAGAGCCGGTAGGCTGCGGCCCACACGACTGGCGCAGGTGGGTGACCACCGGGGAGTGACCGAGTCGGGGCATCGTCCGCCTGGGTGCCCCGGGACCGTGACCGCGTCGACGCAGCGATCCTGCAGGAGAGTCCGTGAGCGAGAACCGCATCCCGATCAGGCGAGCCCTGGTCTCCGTCTACGACAAGACCGGGCTGGAGGAGCTGGTCCGCGGCCTCCACGACGCGGGCGTCACGCTCGTGTCCACCGGTGGCTCGGCCAAGCTGATCGAGGGCCTGGGCCTGCCGGTCACCAAGGTCGAGGACCTGACCGGCTTCCCCGAGTGCCTCGACGGCCGCGTGAAGACCCTGCACCCTCGGGTCCACGCAGGCATCCTGGCCGACCGCCGCCTGGACTCCCACGTCCAGCAGCTGGCGGACCTCGAGGTCGAGCCGTTCGACCTGGTGGTCTCCAACCTCTACCCCTTCACCCAGACCGTCGCCTCCGGCGCCTCGCCCGACGAGTGCGTCGAGCAGATCGACATCGGCGGCCCGTCGATGGTGCGCGCGGCCGCGAAGAACCATCCCTCGGTCGCGATCGTCACCAGCCCCGAGCGGTACGCCGACGTGCTGGACGCGACGTCGGCGGGCGGCTTCACCCTCGAGCAGCGCAAGCAGCTGGCCGCCGAGGCCTTCGTGCACACCGCGTCGTACGACGTGGCCGTCGCCTCCTGGATGGGCAACGTCCTCACCGACTCCTCCGACGGCACCGGCTTCCCGGCCTGGGTCGGGGCGACCTGGGAGCGCTCCGCGGTGCTGCGCTACGGCGAGAACCCGCACCAGGCGGCCGCGCTCTACCGCTCGGGCCACGGCCCCGCCGGGCTCGCGGGTGCCGAGCAGCTGCACGGCAAGGAGATGTCCTACAACAACTACGTCGACACCGACGCGGCCCGTCGGGCGGCGTACGACTTCGACGAGCCGGCCGTGGCGATCATCAAGCACGCCAACCCGTGCGGCGTGGCCGTCGGCGGCGACGTCGCCGAGGCGCACGCCCGTGCCCACGCCTGCGACCCGGTCTCGGCGTTCGGTGGCGTGATCGCCGCGAACCGCCCGGTGTCGGTGGAGATGGCCCGCCAGGTGGCCGAGGTGTTCACCGAGGTCATCGTGGCGCCCGGCTACGAGGACGGCGCCGTGGAGGTGCTGCAGGGGAAGAAGAACATCCGCATCCTGGTCTGCGAGGACCTCCAGCGCGGCGGCGTCGAGACCCGCCCGGTCTCGGGCGGCCTGCTGATGCAGCAGCGCGACTCCTTCCAGGCCGAGGGCGACGACCCGTCGGCGTGGACGCTGGCCACCGGCGAGGCGGCCTCGCCCGAGGTGCTCGGCCGACCTCGCCTTCGCCTGGCGCGCNTGCCGCTCGGCGAAGTCCAACGCGATCCTGCTGGCCAAGGACGGNGCCTCCGTCGGCATCGGCATGGGCCAGGTCAACCGCGTCGACTCCTGCAAGCTCGCCGTCGAGCGCGCCAACAGCCTCGCCGAGGGCACCGAGCGCGCCCGTGGCGCCGTGGCCGCCTCCGATGCGTTCTTCCCGTTCGAGGACGGCCCGCAGGTGCTCATCGACGCCGGTGTCACTGCGATCGTGCAGCCCGGCGGCTCGGTCCGCGACGAGCTCACGATCGAGGCCTGCAAGGCCGCCGGCGTGACGATGTACTTCACCGGCACCCGGCACTTCTTCCACTGATCGACCCAGGAGCGCACTGAGATGACCGCACAGAAGCTCGACGGCAGCGCCACCCTCAAGGCGATCAAGGAGGAGCTGAAGGTCCGGATCGCCGCGCTGAAGGAGCGCGGCATCGTCCCGGGCCTCGGCACCGTGCTGGTCGGAGACGACCCCGGCAGCCACTGGTACGTCGGTGCCAAGCACAAGGACTGCGCGGAGATCGGCATCGAGTCGATCCGCGTGGACCTGCCGGCCACGGCCAGCCAGGCCGAGGTGGAGGCCGAGATCGACCGGCTCAACGACGACCCGTCGTGCACCGGGTTCCTGATCCAGCAGCCGACCGGCCTCGACGAGTTCGCCCTGCTCTCACGCGTCGACCCCGACAAGGACGTCGACGGCCTGCACCCGGTGTCGCTGGGTCGCCTGGCGCTCAACGTCCCCGGCTCGCTGCCCTGCACCCCGGTCGGCTGCATCGAGCTGCTGCGCCGCCACGGCATCGAGCTCGCCGGCGCCGAGGTCGTCGTGGTCGGTCGCGGCCTGACGGTGGGTCGCCCGATGGGCCTGCTGCTCACGCGTCGCAGCGAGAACGCCACCACCACCCTGTGCCACACCGGGACCCGCGACCTGGCCAAGCACGTGCGCGAGGCCGACGTCGTCGTGGCCGCGGCGGGCGTGCCCGGCATCATCACCGCGGAGATGGTCAAGCCGGGCGCCGCGGTGCTCGACGTGGGTGTCTCGCGGGTCGACGGCAGGATCGCCGGCGACGTGGACCCGGCCGTCTGGGATGTCGCCGGCTGGGTCTCGCCGAACCCCGGCGGGGTCGGCCCGATGACCCGCGCGATGCTGCTGTCGAACATCGTCGACATGGCCGAGCGGGCCGCCGGGATCGGCCGGTAGCGTGACGCGGGTGACCGAGGACCACCAGCCCGACGGCGTACCCCTGGACGCCACCGGCGACGCTGACGTGGTCCCGGACACCTCCGAGATCGCCGACGAGATCGCCGAGGAGGAGGGGCGTCGCTACCCCTCCACCCTCGGCGGCTTCTTCTACCTCTGGGTGCTCGCCGCGGCCGCCGTCGGCGTGGCGATCGCGTGGCTCGGCCACGACTGGCGCCTCGGCGTCACCTGGATCTCCGGTGCCCTCATCGCCGCCTCGGCGCTGCGCCTGCTGATGCCGGCCAAGGACGCCGGGATGCTCGCGGTCCGCCACCGCCTCGTCGACGTGGTGCTGCTCGGCACCCTCGGCGGGCTGCTGCTCTTCCTGGCCCGCACGGTCCCCAACCAGCCAGGCGCCTGACCGCCGAACCGTCACTCACGCACGGCCGAACCGTCACTCACGCACGGCCGACAGGTCGCTGGCGCACGCGTCGGTGGCCGTCCCGTCAGTCCCGCCACGACCCCCGCCACCGAGGTACGCCGGAGCCCTCTGCCCGCGCGTACCTCGGCCGGTCCGAACCGACCCGGTCGGCCAGGACCACCCGGAGCTCCCGGGTCCACCGATCCTCCCCGGCGCCGGAGAGCCCGTCCTTGCGCACCACGATCACGTGCCAGCCGGCACGGGCCAGCGCCGCGCGTCGGGCGAGGTCCCGGGCTCGGTCGGCAGAGCTGGAGTGGTGCTCCTCCCCGTCGTACTCGACGGCGACCTTGAGGTGGGGGTAGGCCAGGTCGAGACGGAACGTCCCCTCGGGGAGCACCACTTCGACCTGCGAGGTCGGCGTGGGGAGCTGGTGGTCGCGGATCATCAGCCGCACCCAGGACTCGGCGGGGGACTCCGCCAGGGCATCGACGTAGTTGATCAGCTCGCGGAACTGGGTGACCCCGCGTCGACCACCGAAGCGGATCAGCAGTCGACGCAGCTGGGCCTCGGTGACGTGGTGGTGTCGTGCGAACTGGTCGAGCACGCCCATCGCACCGAGCCGCCCGAAGCGACAGGCGAGGTCGGCGGCCGTCCGAGCCGGCGTGGTGACCGGGACGCCGTCGAGGACCATGACGTCCTCGGACAGCAGGGCGCGAGTGCCGCCACGGGTGCCGCTCGCGCGGGTGCGCGTGCCGTCCATGGCGACGACCTCCAGGCGGGGAGGGACGTCGCGCGAGCGGGGGTCGAGGTGGTCGATCCCGTGCAGCCAGGCCGCGCTGCGGTCGCAGACGACGTGCGTGGGCGCCAGCACCAGCGCGGCTGCCCGGGCGCGCAGCATCGGGGTGTCGGGCAGGTCGGTGCCGGCGTACACGCCGAGGAGCACGCGGCGGAGCAGACCCTGCTCGACGGCGCGCTGGAGCTGGCCGCGGCTGGTGCCGTGCTCGAGGGCTTGCGCGGTGGTGAACGGGTGGGAGGGCGGGAGCATCATCCGCCGACCCTGACCCGGCGCGGCGACCCGCGGGGCCGACCGGGGGCCGGCTGTGGAACGACGAACGGCCGGGCCCCAGTGTGGAGAACTGGTGGCCCGACCGTGCGTCAGTGACGTGTCATGCGTGCGCGAGCGACCTCTCGGCCGTGCGCGAGCGACCTCTCGGCGGTCAGATGAGGCCGAGCTCGGTCACCGCGTCGCGCTCGTCGGCGAGCTCGGCGGTGGAGGCGTCGATCTTGCCGCGGGAGAAGTCGTCGATCTCGAGGCCCTCGACGATGCTCCAGTCGCCGTCCTTGGTGGTGACGGGGAAGGAGGAGATGAGGCCCTCGGGGACGCCGTACTCGCCCTTGGAGACGACGGCCATGGAGACCCAGTCGTTCTCGGCGGAGCCGTAGAGCCAGTCGCGGGCGGCGTCGATGGTGGCCGACGCGGCGGAGGCGGCTGAGGAGGAGCCCCGGGCCTCGATGATGGCGGCGCCGCGCTTGGCGACGGTCGGGATGAAGGTGTTCTCCAGCCAGTCCTGGTCGTTCACCGTCTCGGCGGCGTTCTTGCCGGCGACCTCGGCGTGGAACAGGTCGGGGTACTGCGTGGCGGAGTGGTTGCCCCAGATCGTCATCTTGGAAATGTCGGTGACCGCGGCGCCGGTCTTCGCGGCCAGCTGCGAGATGGCGCGGTTGTGGTCGAGGCGGGTCAGCGCGGAGAACCGCTCGGCCGGGATGTCCGGGGCGTTCTTCATCGCGATGAGCGCGTTGGTGTTGGCGGGGTTGCCGGTGACGCCGATGCGGACGTCGTCGGCGGCGACGGCGTTGAGGGCCTTGCCCTGAGCGGTGAAGATCGCGCCGTTGGCCGAGAGCAGGTCCCCGCGCTCCATGCCCGGGCCGCGCGGACGCGCGCCGACGAGCAGGGCGAGGTTGACGCCGTCGAAGATCTTCTCGGCATCGTCGCCGATCTCGACACCGGCCAGGCCGGGGAACGCGCAGTCGTCGAGCTCCATGACGACACCCTCGAGCGCCTTGAGCGCGGGGGTGATCTCGAGCAGGCGCAGCTCGATCGGCTGGCCGCCGGTCAGGGCGCCGCTGGCGAGGCGGAAGAGCAGGCTGTAGCCGATCTGGCCGGCGGCGCCGGTCACGGCCACCTTCAGCGGGGTGGTGGTCACGCAGGTCTCCTAGGAAGAGGGTCCGAGACGATCACGAACGGATCACGAACATTGGCTCCCGGTGACGCTAGCAGCGGGTGGGACGGTCCTGTCAGGCTGGCCCTGCAGGCGTCAGGTATCTTGACGTCAAGAAACACTGCCAGCATCGAGCCGACGATCGTCCAGGAGCCGCCGGAAACCATGGCCACCATCATCTACACCCACACCGACGAGGCGCCGCTGCTCGCGACGTACTCCTTCCTGCCGATCATCCAGGCGTACGCCGCCAAGGCCGGCGTCGAGGTCGAGACCCGCGACATCTCCCTCTCCGGCCGCATCCTGGCCGCCTTCGACCTCGCCGACGACGCGCTGGCCGAGCTCGGTGAGCTCGCGACCAAGCCCGAGGCGAACATCATCAAGCTGCCCAACATCTCCGCCTCCGTGCCGCAGCTGAAGGCCGCGATCAAGGAGCTGCAGGAGAAGGGCTTCGAGCTGCCCGACTACCCCGAGTCCCCCTCCACCCCGGAGNAGGAGGAGATCCGCGCCAAGTACGACAAGGTCAAGGGCTCCGCGGTCAACCCGGTCCTGCGTGAGGGCAACTCCGACCGTCGCGCCCCGGCCGCGGTCAAGGGCTACGCCAAGAAGTACCCCCACCGCATGGGCGCCTGGAGCAAGGACTCCAAGACCNCGGTCGCGACCATGGGCAAGGACGACTTCCGCTCCAACGAGCAGTCGGTCGTCATGCCGGCCGCCGACACCCTCTCGATCGTGCTCAAGGGNGCCGACGGCACCGAGACCGTCCTCAAGGACGGCCTGGCCGTCGAGGCCGGCGAGGTCGTGGACTCGACGTTCATGAACGTCGCCGCGCTGCGCCGGTTCCTCACCGAGCAGATCGCCCGCGCCAAGGCCGACGACGTGCTCTTCTCGCTGCACATGAAGGCCACGATGATGAAGGTCTCCGACCCGATCATCTTCGGTCACGCCGTGCAGGCGTTCTTCCCGACCCTCTTCGAGCAGTACGGCGAGCAGCTCGCCGCCGCGGGCGTCTCGCCCAACGACGGCCTCGGCGGCCTGCTCTCCGCGGTCAAGGACCTCCCCGAGGGCGAGGCCATCGAGGCCGCCGTCAAGCAGGGCCTGGCCGACGGCCCGCGGATGGCGATGGTCGACGACCGCAAGGGCATCACCAACCTGCACGTCCCCTCCGACGTCATCATCGACGCCTCGATGCCGGCGATGATCCGCATCGGCGGCCACATGTGGGGCCCCGACGGCAACGAGGACGACTGCCTGGCGGTCATCCCCGACTCCTCCTACGCCGGCGTCTACGCCGCGGTGATCGAGGACTGCAAGGCCAACGGCGCCTACGACCCGGCCACGATGGGCTCGGTGCCCAACGTCGGCCTGATGGCCCGCAAGGCCGAGGAGTACGGCTCGCACGACAAGACCTTCGAGATCCCGGCCGCCGGGACCGTGGAGATCCGCAACAGCGCCGGTGAGGTCCTCACCTCCCACGACGTGGAGCCCGGTGACATCTGGCGCGCCTGCCAGACCAAGGACGAGCCGATCCGCGACTGGGTGAAGCTGGCCGTCACCCGCGCCCGCGCCTCGCAGACGCCGGCCGTGTTCTGGCTCGACGAGACCCGCGCGCACGACGCCAACCTCATCGAGAAGGTCAAGGCCTACCTGCCCGAGCACGACACCGACGGCCTGACNATCGAGATCATGGCGCCGGCCGAGGCCACGACGTACTCCGTCGAGCGCATCCGCCGGGGCGAGGACACCATCTCGGTGACCGGCAACGTGCTGCGCGACTACAACACCGACCTGTTCCCGATCCTCGAGGTCGGCACGTCGGCGAAGATGCTCTCGATCGTCCCGCTGATGAACGGCGGCGGCCTCTTCGAGACCGGCGCGGGCGGCTCGGCCCCCAAGCACGTCCAGCAGCTGCTGGAGGAGAACTACCTGCGCTGGGACTCCCTGGGTGAGTTCTTCGCGCTGGCGGCCTCCTTCGAGCACCTCGCCGGGTACGCCGACAACGCCGGCGCCCAGGTGCTGGCCGACACCCTCGACGCGGCGACCGCGACGTTCCTGGAGAACGACAAGTCCCCGACGCGCAAGATCGGCGGCATCGACAACCGCGGCTCGCACTTCTACCTCGCGATGTACTGGGCCCAGGAGCTCGCGAAGCAGACGGCGAACCCCGAGCTGGCCGAGGTCTTCAAGCCGCTCGCGGAGAAGCTGACCGCCGCGGAGGAGACCATCGTCTCCGAGCTCAACGGCGTCCAGGGCAGCCCGGCCGACGTGGGCGGTTACTACCGCCCGGTCGACGAGAAGGCCGACGTGGTGATGCGTCCCTCGGCCACGCTGAACGAGGCGCTCGCCGCCTTCTGATCCAGCAAGCACACGGCACCACCACGGCAGGGCCCCGGGAACAACTCCCGGGGCTTTGTCGTTGCCGCTGAGGAGCGCCATGCTTGACCGGTAAACCCACGCTCTCCTCCGCCCCCGTCCCCAGGAGCACGATGACCAGCCTCGCCGAGCCCGATGCGCCGATCGCCGTCGGCACCGCCGTGCACCCGGTCTCGCGACTGCGGTTCGCCGTCGCCGTGACCGCGCTGGCCACCGGTGGCTTCGCGATCGGCACCACCGAGTTCGTCACGATGGGGCTGCTGCCGCAGATCGCCGACGGCGTGGGCGTGACCATCCCGCAGGCCGGGCACCTGATCTCGGCGTACGCGCTCGGGGTCGTCGTCGGCGCCCCGCTGCTGGCCGCGCTCGGTGCCAAGCTGCCGCGACGCGGTCTGCTCGTCGGGCTGATCGCCGCCTTCGGCCTGCTCAACCTCCTCAGCGCGGCGATGTCGCACTACGGGCTGCTGGCCTTCGTCCGCTTCCTCGACGGGCTGCCGCACGGCGCCTACTTCGGTGTCGCGGCGCTCACTGCGGCCGGCATGGTCGCCCCGGAGCGCCGGGGGAGGGCGCTGGCGCTGGTGATGATGGGCATCCCCGTCGCCAACGTGCTGGGTGTCCCGGCCGCGACCCTGCTGGGCCAGCAGCTCGGCTGGCGCGCGGCCTTCGTGGCCGTGGGGGTCATCAGCGCGGTGACCGTGGTGCTGATCCTGGCGTTCGTGCCGAGCATGCCCGGCGACCGCACGGCCTCCACCCGGCGCGAGCTCACCGCTCTGCGCCACCCCCAGCTCTGGTACGCCGTCGGCGCCTCGGGCATCGGCTTCGGCGGCCTCTTCGCGCTGGTCTCCTACATCGCCCCGATCACGACCGACGTCGGCGGGCTCCCGGAGTCCACCGTGGCGGTCTTCCTGCTCGTCATCGGGCTGGGCATGGTCGTGGGCAACATCGTCGCGGGCCGGATGGTCGACTGGTCGGTGCAGCACAGCCTGCAGATCGGCTCGGTCGGCCTGGCCGCTGCGCTGCTCGCGTACTGGGTGCTGGCGCCGTACGGCTGGTGGGCCCTGGTCGCGGGGTTCGCGACCACCGTCGTCGGCTCGGTGCTGGCGCTGGGCTTCCAGGTGCGGCTCATCGACGCGGCCGAGCACGCGCAGACCCTGGGCGCCGCGCTGAGCCACGCCAGCCTCAACATCGGCAACAGCCTGGGCGCCTTCCTGGGGGGCACCGTGATCGCCGCCGGGTGGGGCCTGCGGGCGCCGCTCCTGGTCGGTGTCGGTCTCGCGCTGGCGGGCCTGGTGGTCCTGGCGCTGGCCCGGCGAGCGGAGCGGAGCGCGCGTCAGGGAGAATGACGCGCATGTCAGCGACGACCGAGCCCGAGGTGGCCGTGCCGAGCGCACCCACCGGCGGAGCCCGTCCCCGTGTCCTGTCCGGCATCCAGCCGACCGCCGACTCGTTCCACTTCGGGAACTACCTCGGCGCTCTGCGCCAGTGGGTGGACCTGCAGCGGGACCACCAGCCCTTCTTCTTCATCGCCGACCAGCACGCGATCACCGTCGAGCACGACCCGAAGGTGCTGCGCGAGCGGACGCTGCGGGCCGCGGCGCAGCTGCTGGCGATGGGCATCGACCCGACGCGCAGCGCGATCTTCGTGCAGAGCCAGGTGCCCGAGCACGCCCAGCTGTCGTGGGTGCTGCAGTGCCTGACCGGCTTCGGCGAGGCCCGGCGGATGACGCAGTTCAAGGACAAGTCGGCCAAGCAGGGGGAGGGGGCCGCGAGCGTCGGCCTGTTCACCTACCCGATCCTGCAGGCCGCCGACATCCTGCTCTACCGCCCGCACTACGTGCCGGTCGGGGAGGACCAGCGTCAGCACCTCGAGCTGACCCGTGACCTGGCGCAGCGGTTCAACCACCGCTACAAGAAGACCTTCCGGCTGCCCGAGCCCTACATCCTCAAGGCCACCGCGAAGATCGCCGACCTGCAGGACCCGACCTCGAAGATGTCGAAGTCGGCCTCCTCCCCGGCGGGCATCGTCGAGATGCTCGACGAGCCGTCGCGCAGCGCGAAGAAGATCCGCTCGGCGGTGACCGACTCCGACGGCGAGATCCGCTTCGACCCCGAGGGCAAGCCGGGCATCTCCAACCTGCTGACGATCTACAGCGCGCTCACCGCGCGCTCGGTGAGCGACCTGGTCGAGGAGTACTCCGGGCAGGGCTACGGCGACCTGAAGAAGGACCTCGCCGAGGTCGTGGTCAACTTCGTGACGCCGTTCCGCGAGCGCACCCTGGAGCTGCTCGACGACCAGACCCATCTCTCCCAGGTGCTGCACCAGGGGGCCGAGCAGGCGCGCGCGGTCGCGGAGGCGACCCTTCGCGACGTGTACCAGAGGGTGGGATTCGTCGCCCGGAGCTCCGGCTAGGGTCGGGGGCGTGCCCACGATCGGAGTCGCCGTCGCGATCCCGGACCCCTGGGGCGAGCAGCTCCAGGCCTACCGGGAGTCGCTCGGGGACCCCTCGGCCTCGCTCATCCCCACGCACATCACGTTGGTCCCGCCGACGGTGCTGGCCGAGGACGGGCTGGCCGAGGTCGAGTCGCACCTGGCCGACGTGGCGGGGGAGCGGCCGGCCTTCCGGGTCCACCTGCGGGGCACCGACACCTTCCGACCGGTCTCCCCGGTGGTCTTCGTGACCCTCGCGGAGGGGGCCGAGCACTGCGCACGGCTGGCCGACGCCGTACGCCGGGGGCCGCTGGACGTGGACCTCGACTTCCCCTACCACCCGCACGTGACGGTCGCCCACGACGTGCAGGACGANTCGCTGGACCGGGCGCAGCACGAGCTCGAGGGGTTCGAGTGCGCCTTCGACGTGGAGGAGTTCCACCTCTACGTGCACGACGAGGTCGCCGGCTGGCGGCCCTACCGCGACTACGCCCTGGAGGGGGCGCCGGAGGGGGAGCGCTGACATGGCCTCGATCAAGGAGCGCCTCGGCGCGGTGCGTGAGCGCTACGGCTGGATCGACCACGTGGTGCGGATGCAGGAGCACTTCGGGTCGGTGAAGGCGGGTCAGCAGGCCGGCGCGATCACGTACTTCGCGTTCCTGTCCTTCTTCCCGATCCTGGCGCTGTCGTTCTTCGTGGTCGGGCTGCTCTCGATGGTCGTCGACGGCGCCAACGACGCGCTGCGCACGGCGATCACTTCGCTCTTCCCGGGGATCATCGGCTCCGGTGAGAACCAGATGCAGCTCTCGGACTTCCGCACCTTCTCCGGTCTGGCCGGTGTCATCGGTCTGGCAGGTGTCCTCTACTCCGGCCTCGGCTGGGTCTCGGCGCTGCGGCAGGCGCTGGTGACGGTCTTCGAGCTGCCCGAGGAGGAGCGTCTGGGGTTCGTGCCCGGCAAGCTGCGCGACCTGCTCGTCCTGGTCACGATCGGCGCGACGCTGCTGGTCGCCGTCGGTGTCAGCGGCATCGTCTCCCGGTTCGCGAGCGAGATCCTGGAGTTCCTGCGGCTGGACGAGGAGATGGACTGGCTGGTCGCGCTGCTGACGTCCGCGCTCGGCTTCGGCGCCAACGTGCTGCTGTTCTTCACGATCTTCAAGGTGCTGGGCCGGGCGAAGGTGCCGAACCGTCCGATGCTCTCCGGTGCGGTCCTCGGCGCGGTCCTCTTCGAGCTGCTCAAGCAGCTGGCGTTCCTGGTCATCGCCCAGACCTCCGAGCAGCCGGCGTTCCAGGCGTTCGGGATCGCGCTGGTGCTGCTGGTGTGGATCAACTACTTCTCGCGCATCGTGCTGTACGCCGCCTCCTGGGCCTACACGGCTCCCGCCGCCCGCGCCGCGCGCGAGGCGGCCGCGTGGGCTGAGCCCGTGGAGCCGGTCCAGGGGCCGCCGCTGCCGTCGGGGGAGGACACCCCGATGACGGACGCCTCTGCTGCTGGCCGCTCCCCGGCCAAGCCCTTCCTGGCCGGGGTCGCCGCCGGAGCCGGCGTCCTCCTGGCTGCCCGCCGACGCAAGGACGATGACTGATGCGTGCCAACTGCCCCCTCGCCTGGCTCCTCGCCGCCGTCGCCGGCTGGAACCTGCTGACCTGGACGATGTTCGCCCGCAACCTCGCCGAGGCCCACGCCGCCGGCGAGGACCGGCCTCAGGGGTACTGGATCGCGCACACGGGGCTGATCGTCGTGAACCTGGCGATCACTGCTGTGCTCGCTGGGGTGTCCTGGCGGTCGCTGCGGTTGCTGCGGGCGAAGGGCTGAGCGACGGGCCCGGCTCGCAAGAGTGCTCCGGACGGTCACGCCAGGAGGTCCCGCTCGTAGCCAGACGGACCGAAAGGCGTCAGAAGGGCCGCCGTTCAACTTCGGACCAGGATCCCGGCCGCGGTTCGGTCCGTCTGGATACGGGTGCGCTACATCGGCGCTATGACACGACAGGGCCAACTGGAGGTCCTGGTCGGCACCTGGTGCGGACGACGACCTCCAGAGGCGGGCTGCACGTGCGACCAGCCGACCTGGTAGGACCGGCGTACCAATGCAGAGAGCCGGGCCGCCCCCGGAGGGACGACCCGGCTCTGCGGTGGAGCTGAGGCTCAGAGACCCATGCGCATGGCGTCGCGCAGGTCCTTGTTGAGCTGCGAGATCACGTCGAGCGGGATCTCCTTGGGGCAGGCGCTGGCGCACTCACCGATGTTGGTGCAGCCACCGAAGCCCTCGTGGTCGTGCTGGGCGACCATGTCGACCACGCG
>JGI12075J13256_1000177_pt1 | contig 13459 bp, 14 predicted proteins | sample DeeseametaMP1896_FD_13256 | JGI IMG/M metagenome (IMG submission 13256) | reverse complement strand
CCGGTCTTGGCCCAGCGCGACAAATAGGCGGCGAGGAAGCACAGCAGCACCACCGTCGCACCACACGCGACCACCTGCCACGTCGGGAACTGATTCGGCGCGGGCAGCCCGGGTCCGCGGAACTCGCCGCTCTGGTTGGCCGACCAGCTCAACCACCCGGCGCACGAGGCGAATCCGAACACGAATGCGAGGGTGCCAGTGGCCCACAAACCGAGACAACCGGTGCCCGTGCCTTGTTCCCGCTGCGAGGACATACCCCAGAGAAGGAGTGCACAGAATATCGTGGGCACGCCGACGAAAATGAAGACGATCCAGAGAAATTGCGACCACGAAAAGTCGACTGTCATGGCCACAGCGCCGGTTCATCATCGATGTCGACCACATCAGGATTCAGCCAGAACGTGGCATCGGGATCCCACCCACCCAGCAACGTCGATCCTTCGTTGTCGGACAACGAAATTGCGATGGACCACCATTCGCCGGCCACCTCGCTGTCGGGGTCAGCAGTTCGACGCTCCCTGAACTGCGTTTCGTTCGCCAGAATGCCCTTTCGCCACTCGACGGGTGACATCGCATGTACCACGAGGCGAGGATTGTCGACGTCCACGGGCTCGCCCCACCGTGTGGTGTGCTCCGACGACAGGACGGCGGCAGCGATGGGACGTAGAGCTGCAACGACGTGCGGGTCAGCGAACTTCACGTCGTCGTTCGGTGGCTGCCAGGCCCGCACGAGGTCGGCGTCGTACGCGAGCGCTTCGAGCAGGTCCATCTCGGACAGCTCCCAGATCGCGCTGATGTCGACCCCCTCGATCACTTCACGAGCATCAGCGGTCGTCTGTGGACGGTTGAAGCCCGCCGCACGTGCGTCGGTGCTGCACTTGTAGGCGACGTTCGCGCAGAAGAAACGCCCGTGGGGTGACCCGAGAGCAAGTGTCACCAGTTCCATGCGGTTGACGCTATCCGACGGCGAAATTGCACCTTCTTGCCTGGATCTTTGACAAAGCTCGCCGAGCGGTCAGAGCCTGATGATGGTGCTGGCCGCCATTTGTTCCGCTTGGGTGTACAAACCACACGACACGGACAGACCGCACGAGCCGGATCCGGCGCAGACCACGTCCCGGCGCGCAATACTTCCGGCCCCTTCCGCGCGCGGCTGTCCGAGTCGGCGATTCGTCTGTATGTGCCCCTTGCGCCGCGAGCAGGGGCGGCGAAAGATCGGTCCTGCAGTGGTTGCGGCCGCGGGCCGTCGGCGGGTCTGGCGGTGGACCGCGACGGGTCGTCCACTGGCGAGTTCGCTGCGGGGACGACGTCCCTGCGGGAGGAGAAAAGGCCATGTTTGTTCAAGTCATTCAAGGGAAGGTTTCCGACGAGCGGCAGCTACGCCGATGTATGGACCGTTGGGCCGAGGAATTGCAGCCGGGGGCCACCGGCTATCTGGGATCGACCTCCGGTATTCGCGAGGACGGGACGTTCATCCTTTTGGTGCGGTTCGAGTCGCACGAGGACGCCGTGCGCAACAGCGAGCGTCCCGAGCAAGGGGCGTGGTGGGCCGAGACGGAGCAATGCTTCGACGGCCCGGTGTCCTTCATGGACTGCCCGGATCCCATGGAGTGGCTCGGCGGAGGCTCCGACGACGCGGGGTTCGTACAGATCATGGAGGGGCACACCACTGACTCGGACCGGCTGCGTGAGCTACTGACCCAGTCCGGCGACCGCCTGCACAGCGTGCGACCGGAGATCATCGGCGGCATGTTCGCCTCCAACGGCGACGGCGACTACGTCGAGGCCGTGTACTTCACCAACGAGTCCGAGGCCCGCGAGCACGAGAAAGTCACGGTGCCAGACGATCTGCGCTCACTGTTCGAGGAAGAAGGTCGACTGATGGGCGAGATTGACTACTTCGACCTGCACGAGCCGATGCTGGTCTCCGCGCAGCGGTAGCGACCACACCGACATCCCGCGCAGCGGTGAAAGCTCCGCCGCTGCGCGGAACGGTGGTCACCGATTCCTGGCGACCGTTGACTCGCCGCTGCCCGGTGGAGGAGTGTGAGTGAGGAAGGGTTTGACCCGTCGGCGCCGCCGGGCGCCGCCCGAGCTGAAGGGTGTCGACCGTGTATGCACGCTCTACAACCATTGATGCGCATCCGTCGTTCATCGACGTCGGGATTACGCACATCCGCGATACCGTAATGCCCGCGCTCGCCGGCATCGACGGCTGCGCCGGATTGTCCCTGCTGGTCGACCGCGGCTCCGGCCGGTGCATTGCCACCAGCTCCTGGCTGGACGAGGATTCTCTTCGCGCGAGCGAAAGCCACGTCCTGCAGCTCCGCGACAGCACGGCCGACGTCTTCCACGGCACCATCACCGTTGCGCGGTGGGACATCGCCGTTCTGCACCGCGACCACCACTCGCACCGTGGCGCCGGTGTGCGGGTCACGTGGCTCGAGGTCGAGCCCGGCCACCTGGACCGCGCCATCGACGTGTACAAGACGGCGTCCCTGCCCGCGATGGCGGAGCTCGACGGGTTCTGCAGTGCCAGCCTGCTAGTCGATCCTGCCGCCGGTCGCGCCGTGGCGTCGATGACCTTCGACACCGCCCTGGCGATGAGCGGCAACAGGGACAAGTCCGAGACCATCACAACTTCGGAATTACGCGCGTCTGGTGCGCAGCTGCTCGAGGTGGAAGAGTTCGAGTTGGCGATCGCTCATCTGCACGTACCTGAAATGGCCTGAAAGGCCAGTACTTGTGACAACCGTGTGACAGGATCCGCCGATTCCGCATGCGGAATCGTGGAGCTTTTTGCTGGGCTTGAAGCAATGCCGCTGGATAGTGCAGCTGTTCAAGCGGCAGGGTCGAGCAGAAATCACATTGCCGGATACCGGTGCGACTCCGCAGCGATCTATCGGTCGCCAGTATGGTCGCAGCATGACTGTGCGAGCGGGTGTGGTGGTCACTGGAACAGAAGTTCTGGCTGGTCGGGTCACCGACAGGAACGGCCCGTGGGTGGCCCAGCGACTACTGGAGATGGGAGTTGACGTTGCGCACATCACGATCTGCGCTGACCGGCCCGATGACCTGACCGCACAACTACAATTTCTCGCGGATCAGCGCGTCGACTTGATCGTCACGACCGGAGGCTTGGGCCCGACCGCTGACGATCTCACCGTGGCGACCGTTGCCGCTCTGTACGGCCGGGAACTGCACCTCGACCAAGAACTCGAGCAGCAAATCCACGCAATCGTGCAGCGATGGCGAAGCCGGCTCAGTTCTGCAACCGACTTCGAGCCGCTGCGGGCAGGTATTCGCAAGCAAGCAATGGTTCCGGCAGGTGCCCATTCCATTCCGCCGACCGGAACCGCCCCCGGTATCGCGATACCTGCCAACGGCTCCGGGACGCTGCCCGCGGTTCTGATATTGCCCGGCCCGCCTCGCGAACTGCAGGCAATGTGGCCGGAGGCACTCGACAGCGCGCCGGTCGCCGAAGTCGTGGCCCGACGCGCACAGATCCGTCAGAACACCATTCGCGCATACGGGCTGTCCGAGGCCGACATCGCCGCAACGCTGCGGACGGCAGAGCGCCAGATCACGGGATTCGACGATCTCGAGATCACCACGTGCGTGCGACTCGGGGAGCTCGAAATGGTGACCCGATACGCAGAGTCCGCGGCAACCGCGTACAGCGATCTCGCAACTCTCATCGACAAACATCATGGCTCGCAGGTCTTTTCGACGGACGGATCCACCATCGACGACATCGTCGCGACTCGGCTGGCGGGCCATCGAATCGCCACTGCGGAATCGTGCACAGGTGGCATGATCGCCGCACGTCTCACCGATCGCGCGGGCTCGTCGGCGTATGTCATCGGCGCGGTGGTGTCCTACGCGAACGAGGCGAAGACTGGCCTTCTCGATGTCGCGGCCGAGGTCATCAAAGAACACGGCGCCGTCAGCGAGCCGGTGGCAGCACTGATGGCAGAGGGTGCGTTGAGCAGACTGGGCGTCGATATCGCGGTATCGACCAGCGGCATCGCAGGACCTGGGGGTGGCACCGACCTCAAACCAGTCGGCACTGTCTGCTTCGCAATCGCCGCCGCCGACCGACCGACCGTCACCCGTACACTCCGACTCCCCGGCGACCGAGCAAGCGTGCGTACGCTTTCCACCACCGCGGCAATGCACATGATCGCCGACGCAGCTCCAACCGAGTCCAAACAGTAGTTACTGTGGTGCAGATATGCCGAATCCGTTCACTCGAGCTCCGCTTCTGGTCGGAACGAATACAGTCGAGGCATGACTACCGAGACCTGGACGCTCGACGCAACGGACGGCGGGCAGTTGGCTGTTCGGACGGATGTCGCAGGAAAAGCATCCAAGATGGGGCATCGCCTCACGATTGCGATGACCTCCTGGACTGCGAGCGTCGAGTGGTCGGGGGACACACCTACCGCGGTCACCCTGACCGCCGAGGTGAGCTCACTCGAAGTGGTACATGGCGAGGGTGGACTGACACCGTTGATCGGACCGGAGAAAATCGTCGTGAAAGCCAACGCGCTCAAGAGCTTCGACGCCGACAGATTTCCATCGATTCGATTCCGTTCGGCGGAGATCACCGCCGTCGACGCTGGATTTCAGCTGGCAGGCACGGCTGAGATACACGGCGTGTCGAGGGAGATCACCGTGGATGTCAACGTCACCGACCTCGGCGATCGGTGGCATATCGGGTCGGAAACCACTGTGCGTCAATCGGATTACAAGATCACTCCGTATTCGCAGATGTTCGGAGCCATGAAGGTGGTGGACGATGTCACAGTGACGTTCGACGCCGACTATCGCAAGTCCTGAGCCTTTCCAATTCACCTGCAATGGTGGACACTACGACGGTGAGTCGAAACAGATGGATGGTCGGATCCTGCGCATCAGCCCTGGTACTGGCCGTAGCCCTGACTGCGGGTTGCAGCAGTCCAGCTACCACGTCCCCCGAGGGGCCTCCAGGAGTGCACGTCAACGGCGTCGGAGAAGTTCAGGGCGCACCGGACACGTTGACGACCCGAATCGGCGTTCAGGCCACGGCCGAGGACGTCACCGCCGCCATCGAAGAGGCGAATGCTGCGGTCGCTGAGGTGACGGACGCGGTCATCGCAGCCGGCGTCGCTCGCGAGGACATCCAAACTCAACAGGTGTCGATCGACCCGCAGTACTCCGGCGCACTGCCGGGCGGCACCTCGACCATCTCCGGATATCAGGCCACCAACACCCTGCAGGTCACGGTTCGCGACCTGGCGAAGGCGTCCGCGGTCTTGGGCGATGCCACATCAGCTGGTGGCAACGCGACCCGAATCTCCGGGGTCTCGTTCAAGATCGACGACGATTCCGAGCTGATCACCGATGCTCGGTCCAGAGCGTTCGCCGATGCGCGCGATCGCGCAGAGCAGTACGCGACGCTCGCGGGCGGCGAACTCGGTGGCGTTCTGTCGATCACCGAGTCGATCACCGGCCAAGAGCAGCCGAGGGCCCTCGGCGAGTCCGCCAGTTCGTTCGACATGGCGGTGCCCATCGAACCTGGCCAGCAGACGGTCAGCGTGTCCGTATCGGTGAAGTGGGCGTTGAACTAGATGTAGCGGGCCGGCGGTGGCACGCTCCGTCGACCACTGAACCCGGAACCTGCACTCGCGGTTCGAGACCGAGCGACTCCGCGAACGCGAAGGCCTCCGCGAAGAGCAACGAAGTCGACGCCGGCTTCGTGCTCACCTGCCAGACCTTCCCCGTCAGCGACACCGTCACCGTCGACTTCGACGCCTGATCCGACCTGGTTTGCCGACCGTTTTACGCGCTCCGTTCGATTCGAAGTAGCCCGAGCTGCTCGTCACCGATCGCAGTGACGCGTAAATCATGTTGCGTGAGTTCGGATTCGATAGCGATGGGGTCGACCACGTTCCATAGGTATTCGACTTCAGCCGCATCGATCTCGGTTCCGTCCTCGCTCGTCCGGTAGGTCATGTGCCATTTCATGGTCGTGTCGTCGATGCGTTCCGCCCATGCGGACCCGTGGTAGGTGCGGTGTCCGACGCGCTCTTCTGCCATCTCGAATTCGGGGACGGCGGAGGCGGTGGTTGGTTGCTGGACGTTGATCACGGCGTAGCCCTGCGGCCGTAGTCCCGCGGCGATCAACTGCCATAGTTCTTCTCGTGCTTCGCGGTTCAGGTGGCCGAGCGTGTTCATCACGACGAATGCGTCGAAGGATTCAGGCAGCCGCGACGCCGGGAAAGGCCGGTTCTCGATCGTCACCCGTGAACGCAGGTCGGGGTCGGACGCGACACGGTGCAACAGAACGGCGCGGAGGTGACTGGACGGTTCGACCGCCACGATGCACGCGGTCGGCGCGGCACGTGCGATGACATCGGTTCCGAGCCCGGTGCCCGCCCCGAGTTCGACGACAGTGCTGTGTTCGGCGAGGTCTGCCAATGCCTCCGTGACAGCGGGCGTCAGGTGCTCCCACATCCCCGCGCTGAGCAGATCGAGGTGGTCGGCGGATCGGGCGTACGGATCTGCATACGCGTGCACGTGGGTCCTCTCGGTCAAGCGGTCCGACCCGGCGAGGGTCGGCTACCATCATCGACAACGACAATCACTTCCAATAGTAGCGGCGCATGTATTCGTCCGCTGATCGGAGCTCGCTGTTATGTACGACGTTGTCATCGTGGGCGCAGGCGTTGCCGGACTCAGTGCAGCACTGGTGCTCGGCCGTCAGAAGAGGGCTGACCCTGGCGCATGAACGCCGGTCTGAGTGCCTACGTCGCAGACAATTACTCGGACCAGTAGCATGACGCGCACGCTCTACCAGTCCCGCAATTGCACGATCACCTCCGATCAGCGCTATCCAATCGGATCCCTTGCATCGAGTGAGCCGACCTTCCATATCCATACCTTCAGCAAGTTGGCGGTCCTCTTACCCTGGCAAGCCGCACAAGACATGGTTCATCGTCCCTGGAGCAGCAAAATCACCAAAAGTCCCACTCGGGAACGACCGCGTGGGGAAGGTCATTGAAACGACGCCCCTGCTGAATGTCGACCTGTCCCAATCCGGAGGTCGTCCCAGTAGCAGTTCCGGACCAGACCGCGAAGCGCATCAGAGTCTGGAACCACAGCACTGTCGTGATCGAGTCAGCCGCACAACGTACGACTGCATCGACCTCAATAGCCGGTCTCGTTCGCGCCTGCCCTCGCTTCGTGTCAAACCCCAGTTGCTGCTCGCTGACAGTCAATCGCGAGACACTCACAGCGAAGGTGCATTCGAGCAATTGCTCGATCACGTCTTGGGGGACGGACTCTTCAAAAGTAAGACCACGATCATCGGGGGTCGAATGCGGCCGCCACACCAGCATTTCGTTCCAGCGGCGAGCAAGGCGCGACAATAGTCGTCCCGGATGAAACTCGAATACAGGGTCTCTGGTCGCGAACACCCATGGTGACGCGCTACGGATTCTGAACTCGGCAACCGGGTCGTCGATACTGTCTACCGGATCGGGCAGCCACGGATCTGTGAACGCATCACCCAATAGGGCTCGTTGACGGACGTCTGCGACGAGGCGTGCGGCAACGCATCGCAGGAATACACCGCCGATTTCGAACTGTCGCCCAGGAAGAACCGTTGGATCGATAGGAGGGACGTAGCGGTCCGAGAGCCAGCAGACGGTCGCAGTCAGCGTCGATGCCTGCTGGTCGATTGCCACCGACCGAACGGTGTGTGGCTTGACCACACCGTGATGAGATCTCTCGTACTCGCCTACCACATTCAGCCCCAAAGGGAGGTACTGCGACCAACGCAACCTGGGCTGGAGCCGAGCGCCGTCACCACTGAACTCGATCTCCCAACGCTGCACGGCGACCACGATAACCCACGGAACCCGCCGCTTGATCAGAAGCGGTATGCATTCACATCAGGTCGCAGCCATCCATCGTTTCGGTCTGCGACATGCGACTGTCAGCCAGCACGACACGGGCAGCGATTCTGTGCCCGTAGGCGTTCGTGCTGTCGGTGACTATGAGTCACGATGCAGAGTTGGGACATCAACCGCTTCTGTGCCCGTAGGCGTTCGTGCTGTCGGTGACAAACTCTTCGGAGTTGAACCTCCACAATTCAGTTTCTGTGCCCGTAGGCGTTCGTGCTGTCGGTGACCCTACCTGATTTTCGAGTGCTGTGACCTGGCACTACTCGGTCGCGTTGCATGCACCCTGGTCCGGAATTACTCGCTACCGACACTTGCCCCACCGCCATGGCTTCACCTGCGGAAATGACTGCACGCGCCTCGACACTGTTGAGCGCTCCGTCGACGGTGGCACTTGGGAAGTCCGATCGAGGCTGCCCACCGACGCTTGATGCCGCTGAGGCGATCTCCGCGAATTGTGATGCACGCTTTTTGTCTACGACACGTTCTGGGGCGGGTTTGTACCCGCCCCAGAACGCACCCGACGTCTACTTCTTCTGCTTGGTCTCCTGCGCCTTGCGCCGAAGCTCGGCGGCGAGATTGCGCTTGCGGATTTCCTCGGCCTTCTTGCGGATCTTGAGTTGTTCTTTGGCGTAGCGCACTTCGCTCACGTTCCCGGCTGTGGGCTGCTGGTAGTCCATGATGTCTCCTTTGTGCTGGGCGTTGTTGGTACACGATGCATGTCGCGGACAGCTCGGCATTGTCTGCCGCCGCCGCTGACGCTGCATACGGGTGCATACCGAGGCGTGTGGGCACGAACACGTGCGTAATCCGGGTGGGCAGCCAGGTCGCCCACCCGGATGACAGCGTCACGAAAGGTGCTGTTGGGCGCGAGTTCCGAGGCTCTGCTCGACCTGGAGTTCGATGAGCAATGCCCGTGATCGAGTCACCACCACGCGGAGCGCCTCGGGGTCTGGATCGGCAGCCGCAGCACGAAGCAACTTCGCCGAATTAGACTCGCCGACAGTTCGTTTCGCGATCTGGCCGCCACGCAGCCACCGCGCGAACACTGCATCAGCTGCGACGGTTCCACCGCCGCCGAGAACCCACTCGGTGATCCACTGAATTACTTCGGGGGTGCCGGTCTCGATGTGTCGTTCGAAAAGGCGAAAAAGTGCGCGGTAAGGGTGGCTGCCTCCGGTGTCGATGTCGATCAACGAGCGGACGAGCTGCTGTTCAGGTTCGATCGCCGCTGAGGCCGTGGAAGCCCATTTGATCCCCGCCACCGGGCTGGTGGCTATTGGATCCGCGTCGATATACCGGCCGTCATCGCTGAAGCACGCTGCTTCAAGAGATTCAGTCAACATCGCGCGGCACTCAGATTCAAACTCCAACCACAGTCCAGGATCTGCGTCTTGGATGGCATTGCGTGCTTCGACGATGAGGTCAGCGACCACTGACAAATCGGTGACGAGAAGTTCGAGGACGGCATCCGAAGGTGTCGAGTCGCGGTTTTGGCGCCGAGAGGCGGCCACGTTGATCCTCACGGTGTCCTGCAGGTAGAGCGCTAAACCCAGCGTGTCCGGCGAGGGTGCGCCGAAGTGAGCAGCGCTCCGGTAGTGGCGCCCGTAAACTGCGCCGATAAGCCGCGAACCGACTTCGGCAAGCATCGGGGTCAAACCAAGACTGAGCAGCTTCCGGAGGGGTCGTGCGGTGGCAGCTGTTTCGGCGGCGTCGAAACGCGGCCTAACGCGAATCAAGTCACGCAAGACCTGGGCGAGATCAAATTCTGCCGTTCGAGTTTCCGGACTCAGTTCGTCGCGTCGGCGGAGGTCCACGAAACGCTGACGATCGATCGCCAGATTAGCGTCAAGCCGAATCAAGGTAGCTCTCACTCTGTTTCGCATCTGCGGGTTGATGATGGAGTACCTTCTCTTGCCGCTTCTTCGGCCGATCTCGGTTGGAAGCTCCATGGCCCAATGACCTTCACAAGGACAGGCAAGCGAAAGTGCGTAGGCAAGCAGGCCCGCGTAGTCGGTATGGATCTCCTTGGATCCAGGGCTCACATTATCGTGATATCGACGTACGACAGTGTCGATCACGCGGCCGACGCTGTAGCGACAACGGTCATTGATCACGCAGTTCTCGCGACGGCCGATGCGGGTATTCGATTGCACAACGAACTCCTGGTGCAAGGAAGTTTCTTCCCATGCACCAGCCGAGGGCGGCTGGGATGGCCGCCAGGCTGCACTTCCTTATTCGCAGGCCTGACGGCCAAACTTTCAGAAGTCGCGCTGTTCGATTGTTTCACCGAGCCAAAGCCCGCAGACGAAAATCTACGTCAGGCCAGCCGGCTCGTCAACCTTTCGCGTAGCAGGTCGGACACCTCGGCGGCAGCACCGCGCACGTTGTCCACGATAACGAGGGTATCCCCCTTTCCACCCGAAACAGACCGGGAGTAGTCGTGACCAACACAGTGGGTCCAATCAACACCACCGCCGCGGATACTGCGGCGAACTCCGGCAGCGGCCTCGCTGCATCGCGGAGCAGGTTGCGGTCGGTGAATGCCTCCGCACTCGAGGGGTTGTGCGCCCTGCCTCTTGCGGCGTTAGCAACGCTTGGGGCAGGGCTGGTGCTCGTGCAGTCCGCCGCCACCGCGGCCGAGTTCGTCTTCCTGCGGTCCTCGCTGGCATTGATCATGCCGGAACAGCCTGCGGCGCTCAGATCGGTGATCTCCGCTGGAATTCTGCTAGGGTACGCGACTTTATGGTTCATGGTGGGTCACCGCTTGGCCGCAGCTCAGGATGCCAAGATCGCAGGCAGCACTGCGAAATCCGGTGACGGAGTAAGAGCATTCGGGGTGCTCGGCATGCTGTACGCAGTCCTTGCCTTATTGGCCTTGGGCGGACTGACGTGGCGACGCTCCTCGGTTTTGGCCGACCGCGAGGCTGCGAAAGCCCGCGCCACCGCGGATACCGGTAGCGGCGTTCTTGGTGGGTCCGCCTCAGGCGGAGTCGATCCCGCGGTGGCCGCACAGAAGGCCCACGACTCGGCACTGATCTCCGACGCTCTGTTCGTCGGCGGAGTGATGCTGATGTTGGCGGCTGTCTCGGTCGTCGTCGGTGCCGCGTTCCACCTGCTCGTGCGGGCCTGGCGAGTGGTCGCCGCGGAAAAGGTAGCCGCCCGCGCAGAGCGCACCGCCCGTGTTGCTGACACCGTGCGTCACCGCGCTCATTGCGACCTGTTGAGCCGAGACCGGATGCGGGAGGACCGTGCCGTTCTGGCCGAACGCTACCTCGATGCGTTGAACGCGCGGTTCGAGCATGCTCGCCGTCACGCACGTGTGTATCTAGCGGTGCGCCTGGGTGATCCGTCCATGACCAGCCACATCATCACCGACCCTGAACCCTCCGATTCACGGCCCACCGAACCGGGTATCGCCCTTCCGAAGACCGCGCCTGACTTCCCCGAACTCGACGCACGCTGACATCTCTGTTGCTGCCGGCGGCCACCACCGCCGGCGGCTGTGGACCACGTCTTGTCCCCGACATCACCGGTGGACCCCCCATACCTCAGGAGTTGACCCATCGTGTACTCGACCAGTCGCAGATTGATCCGCCGCCTCACGGCCGGTGTCACAGCAGCCTCCACCGCGGTACTGCTCACCGCGTGCGGTACCGATGTTCCAGAGCCAACCACCCCGTGCGGGATGATCACTGATCTCTCCGAAAGTGCGAGGGCCGTCACCGATAGCGCCCGCGCGGTGGTCACCAGCTTCGCCACCGAGGAAGGCTGCGCCTCGATTCAGGTGATTCCCATCACTTCGAACTCGTCAGGTGAACAGTGCTCGGCCACCCCGGTCTCCCTTACGAACCTCACTGCAGCTCGCGACAACCCAGACGGTATCGCCGCCGAGGTTGAAGACGTCAAGATCCCGGAATTGTTCGGACGTATCCGTGGTCTCGCCGACTGCATCGCCACTGCCGGCACAGGAGGAGCGTCCGACATCACGGGCGCTTTCCGCCAACTCGACCGGATTCTCGGCGCGGGGCAGACGCCGACGGTCTTGGTGGTCAGCGATCTGATGCACAACATCGACGTCGCACTGGAATCTGCACCCCAGGACACGCCCGAGGAGCGCACGGCCCTGGCCGCTGCGATCGCTGAACAACTCCCCGACCTTTCGGGGTGGGAACTTATTTCTGTCGGTGGCGCGGCAGGTACAACTGGCATCGGCGCGAAGCGATCGGACACTGTTCAGAGGGTCTGGGAGGAAGCGGTAACCACCCGCGGAGGCACATGGACACAGGCGGCGATGTGAGTCCAGGTCACCACCCGTCCACCTGGGTCGGTCGGTTGAATGATCGGCACATCGAACCTCAACCCAATACAGTCGGCTATTCAAGTGTCCGCGCTACCGGCGCGACCGACCCGGGAGGACCGCAGTTGCGCCAGTGGTACATCCACGTCGACTTGACCGGAATACAATCCTACGTCTACCGGTCCCGCACGCTTCTCGACGGCATCGGACGTGCCGCGCAGATCGAGGACCTCACCGATCCGGCCTGGCTCGAAAGCCACCACATTCTCGAGTCCGGTCAGCACCTCGTCCATCGTGGTGCCGGAGCGATAACATTCGGCGTCGACGACACCTCGTCAGGTGAGAGCGAGGTGCCCCCGGAAACCGTTCGCACCCTCGTGAGCCGCTATACCCGCGCTGTTTTCGATGTATCCGACGCGCTCTCCCCGGTGGTAGCGATCCAACTCGTCCCCGATAAGCAGGCCCCGCATGACGCGCTCGACCTGGCAGCGAAGTTGCTCGTCGCGGCCCGCCACACCACGCTCCCGCACCTGGCCGGGGCTCTTCCACATGCCGCTGTGGCCTGCACGATCACAGGAGTGCCCGCCACCACCGAAAGACGCAGACCCGACGGCACCGTTGTTCCGGTCGCCGACGAAGCACTACGCGCCCGCAGCCGCGGAAGAGACTGGCACCGCGAGCGGCAGGAGCAATGGCTTTCCGCCGCACCACTGCCTAGCGGCCTCGAATTTGCCCTCCCTACAAGCATCGACGCACTCGGGCGCAGCGAATCGGTGACCAGCCACATCGCAGTACTCGTCATCGACGTCAACGACCTCGGAGCAATACTCGCCTCGGTTGAACATCGTGACACCGCGACCGTCGCCGACGCCCTGCGCGGCCTCACCAACGGCATGGTCCAAGCGATGATCGACCGCGTCGCTATTGCAGTGACCGTTCGTGAGGAACCGGACGGCACTGCGGTCCCCTGGGTCAGCGGAGCGCCGGTCGCTCTCGAATTCCCATTGCACCGCTCGGACAGCGACGGAATAGACGAGATCGATGACGTCGACGCCAACGACGCAAGAAAGTGGTTGCTCCCGATACGCCCTTGGGTAACGGCCGGTGACGACGTGGTCCTGGTCTGCGAGTCGCGCATCGCTTGGACCCTCGCCGCCGCTGTCATCGACTGGCTCGACTCTGCCGACACCGCGCACACAGATGAACACGACCC
>JGI12075J13256_1000128_pt1 | contig 16444 bp, 15 predicted proteins | sample DeeseametaMP1896_FD_13256 | JGI IMG/M metagenome (IMG submission 13256) | reverse complement strand
CCAGCCGAGGCCAGGTTACTTGCCGCCAGAAACTCTACTTTTGAGCTGTCGCCTTGACGGGGAAGCTTACGCCGCCACTTCCCCAGTTGTGGCGAATTCTCCCATCGCCTATTTCTAGAGATGCCCTGCTTGAACCTGCCATCCAGGTTTCCCAAGCGTCGCCACCAGTTCTAAATCGCAACGCCAACAGGCCGACCCGCTAAAACTGACTCGGAGCGGGAGATTGTGGTTAAGGGGGCAAAATGACTGCGAACGTGTTCACACTCTGTAGCGGGGCGACGGCCGGATAACCATTAGGATTTTAGTCTGGACAACGACCGCAAGAAGATTGGAGACCTAACCACAACACGTAGCGGCTACATCGGTCATTCGATTGGGTTTCTCCGAACGAACACCAATATACTCATTCAAGGACTGAATCTCTCGAAGCCAAACCGTATGGCCCTGGGGTGGAGCTCGCGCATCGGGCGTACCAACCGAAAAAGCGAACCTGCGTAACGCGGCAAAATCCCAGGTTACGGAAAATATAACGTCTGCCGTCTAGTGCGTGAGGAACGCGACTGCAGCGCTTCTGCGCTGCAGTCGCGGTGGACTCGTTTAGATGATGTCGGGAAGTAAATCAGGAGCAAATTTCGTAGCTTTATCGTCGCCAACTCCTTTCTCGTCGTCGTCATCGTCACTACCGCCCGGACCTGGACTCGGGCCCGGGCTTGGGCTCGGGCCGGGATAACCGGTGCCACTGCAATGTGGGTACCCATCGTTCGTCGGGCAAGTGTTGGTGCAACTTATGCAAGTACCACTGTTAGTGCTAGTGGAGCATTCTGGGACGTAAGATGGGCACTCAGTCCCGGTTTGACCCGTCCCAGGGCCGCCGCCAACAAAAGACGTTTCTTGATCTGAAAGTATGCGGACTGCATCCGCCTTTAGTTTTAGCTTCATTTCCCCATCCATTTTGAGTTTGATTGACATTAGCGCCGAATATTGCCGACACTGCGGCTACGTATACTGCCGGGGTGAACCGGCGTCAAGTGAACTTCATCAAATCGATCAGCGATGTGCTCGCGATTAAAAGCCGTTATCGCAAGTTTTTGGGGTGTGGCGCGGATACGCACGAGTGTTGAAACTAAAAGTATCTGAGGTGAGGAACCAGGGATGTCCGCACTTTGATAGCGTCCGGTGCATCAGGATGCCTGAAATCAGGGCTAGATATTTGAGTGCCCGACTTCTTCAATCTTTGACCGTGCTAGACTCGCTAAAAGTGTGTAACTGATGCGCAGCCTCTAGTGTGTGAGCCAGTAGGAAGCAAGAGTAAATATTTTTACCACCGGGTTATTTACTGTGGTCCTTGTCGTAAAAAATGAATGGCCGGATGACTTCTGCTGTAGTTCGCTCCGAGATTCTCGCCGTTGGCATGGTGCAGAGTATGGTGTCAAGCGTCGTCAGCCCCAGCTGGGTCGCTCGCTGCCGCAGATCGAAGCTGCGACGGCCTGGGTTCTGCCGGTCGGCGTGACTAAGTTCCACTATCCCAGGAGCGGGGGTCTGGGTCGCCCGCGGAATGGCTGTGACCAGATGCTGCGGATGTGCATTGCCCAGCAGTGTCTTGGTCTGTCAGTCGAAGGCATTGATGACGCCCGCTACGATCCTCGGGACATTCCCCGCTTTGACGGTGTTGATCTGTCGCGAGAGGCTGTGCCGAATGCCGTCACCATGCTCAAGTTTGGGCGGCTGGGGGAGGGCTACCAGCTGACCCAGGCGACCAGCCAGACCATCTACGGCCATCAGGCTGAGCAAGAGCCGATACTGCCCGAGGGCACAATCGTGGTGCTAGCATGATCTCGGCGCCATTCTCAACGAAGAACAAGACGGCTGAGCGCGATCTAAAGATGCGCCTGACCAAAAATGGCCACTACTGGTTCCTTGGCATGAAAGCGGACATCGGTATGGCTGCCGAATCTGGTCTGGTGGGCTCGCTGATTAGCGTCGCGGCCAATGCGGTGGATGTGTCTCGGGCCATCGCACAGCTTCATGGGCAGGAAGCTGCGGCCTGCGGTGATGCCGGCTACCAAGGTTCGGACCGTGGGGCTGACAACAGACACAGGCTAGAGTGGAAAATTGCTATGCGGCCGAGCAACCGTAAGGCGCTGCAAACCGCGAAGCTAGGTCGTCTGCTTTCGCATTTGGGAGCAACCAAAGTCCAACTGCGGCCCGATGCCTAACATCCGTTCCACGTCAACAATGATTTGTCTGTACATCGGAAGGCCCGCTGCAAAGGCTTATTCAAGAGCACGGCAGAGCTCTCTAGCTAACTTGTCTTAGCGAAATTACAGCTCCCGGCTCGATTATTTGACGCTTCGGAAAGCCTAGCTGCGTCTGGATTATAGGTGCGTTCATAATATCTACTGAACTGACCAGCCTTATTTGCCACCGCAAACGCGAACGCGCGTTCGACAATGTGGTCATTCGGTTAGCATTATGTTCTATCCGCGATCAGTTATTGTTTACTAAAGTGGAAAATTAGAAAATAATTATTATCTGGAGATAGTTATAAACTTTGACGTCAGCTAATTCTGGCGCCGTCAGTGGCTTCGAGATCCAATCTCGCAAATGAACGATATTTATATGAAAAGTACGGAAGACTGGCTGGGTGAGCTTAAAGAAAAAACCGCCAGAAAGCTAATTGCTGCAGATGCGACGCCAAATTTCTACGAAAACTTAATACTCAAAATTGAACCTAATGAGGCATGCAAGACGTTTTTAATCGATTGTGGCGCAAGTGAGGACAGCGAGCAGCTAGTAAGTGCTTACTTTGTATCTCAGATTAAGAATATTGAAGAAGTGTCAAGTGTTGCTTCAAGGTGCCGTTATTCTCAATTCCCAGTCATGTTATTCCCAAAAACTAATGCAGCTACATCCTTTATAAGGTTTTTAAGTCAAGGTGTTTCTCAATCGCTTCAGTACCATGGTTGCGCGCTGTTGAAATCAGTTTTCGACATTGGAATCGAGCAAACGATCATATCCGAAATAAGGCCAAGAAGTATTATTGAGCTGGGGACCGGGACAGGAGCCTCTGCCTTGTGGTACCGAGATCAGCTCGCAGGTCTATATGACGATTATAGAATAATAACAATTGATAAGAGGGAGCCTAAAGTAAAGCATCAAGAAATAGAATATATCACGGGTGATCTTGCAGATATAAGAAAATTGCTGTCGGTGCAGGAAGTGCGCGAATTGCCAAAGCCACTACTTGTAGTAGAGGATGCGCATGTCCACGTGGAAATGTTGGTGAATTACTTTTCAGAAGTAATTGATTCTGGGGACTATATAATTATAGAGGATGGCGATGAGAAGATGAACCATGTGCGGAGCGGAATTGGCAATAGGCAAATTATGCAGGACACGAAGTTTACGCATTTATTTGGATATCCCCTATCTAGCATTGGACCGGGAGTGTTGGTGAAAACGGGGGAAGTGAAAAGGCAGGAGTTCTAAACATGACAATGCAAGATTTGACGCTAGCTTCGGGGCTGGCTGGTGAATTGCTGATTGACGTTGCGACAAATGAGGTCGCTGGACCTGTGAAGGGATCGGTCAAGACACTTATTGAGAGGCTTGAATTTAGTGCCAGTGAACACGTTCTGCCGCCGGGCCTTTTTTCTGGCCTAGCAGGAATCGATTACTCGATTAATGAGGGTTTGAAGGCTCTGCAGGTGCCCAAAGATAAACGCATTTCATACCATGAAGAGGTTGTTGCGTTCTATCTAACTTATTTGGATACAGAATCAGCGCGACTCGAATACGACATTATCTCAGGGTTGGCCGGAATTGGGCTATGGGCTTGCACTCTAGACGATGAAATAAGTGGAGCTAAAATAGCAGGGAAGATCCTTGACGCGCTCAACGAGACAAAGCGTAATCTGTCAAGCGACATGTATGCTTGGGAAACTCCAGTGAGACGAGAGATTATTTCCGGAAAAAAACAACGTGAAAATCAAGATGACTACAATTTAGGACTAGCGCATGGCCTTCCCGGTATATTGTTATTTATTTCACTTGCTTACGGCAAGGGGCTTTTGAATAACAAAAAGCTGGCCTCAGACTTGGTTGGCGGGATTCTTCACTTCCTTTGCGATCAGGCGAATAAACAAAGCAGAAATAACGTCGGAATCTTTGGTCATTCCACGTACAACATGGATATATCAAGGATGGCATGGTGCTACGGTGATCCAGGCGTGGCCGTGGCTATTGCAGTTACAAACGAATATCTACCGTCAGAGATTTCAAAGAAACTAATTGTGCGGTTAGCAGATAGTATGTCCAAGCGCGAGTTTATGGAGTCTGGCTGTATTGATGGCGGAATATGCCATGGTACTACGGGCGTCTTCCTGATTCTTAAATGGTTGCGGATGCTTAACGAATCGTACATTTCGTCAACATGCGTCGCGGCATGGGCCGAGTATTTAAACCTCAGAGAAAGCCATGACTGGTATAAGCCAAGTCGACTAATATGGGAGATGAATGTCGGAGACTGGGTGAATGCTCCGGGATATTTGAACGGAGTTGACGGCATACTCGCGGTGCAAGCGATAAACTCTACAAATAAACAATGGAATTGGTCAATCGCACGACCTCTAGGTCTCTTCGACTTGGCGGAGAAGGCAGATGTCTGAGAAAACGGTTGTCAAAAGATCGCTTCCATTTCCGTTATTCGTTCAAGACGATTATCTTGAGGCGGGTGCTCTTAGCGCAATACGGGACTGGTCACACATGCGCAAAACAAAAGAGCCTTTCACTCAAGCCGCTGATTACGACGCTGCAATATATGCTGTCGGATTTGAAGATGGACAAAGCCTTTGCGACGTTTTTTCAGATAGGGCTCTTGAAAGAACGTCAGATCGACTTGGCGTGGAAATAAATCAGAGAGATCCTTGGCGCATTGACGCTGCGCTTCATGTACACAGTGGTCCGAGCAAGGCGGGGTGGGTGCATAGCGACCTAAGTCCAGGCTGGTTTCGCGAAGCTGAAAGAAAAGCAAACATCGGTTTTTCACAAATGGACATTTACCACAAACCGTCGCGTCCGAATATCGATGAAAGATTGGCGCGTTTCTATAGACGGATTGTGTGCATTCTGTTTCTCGCAGTGGAAGAAATTAATGCAAGGGATGGTTGTCTTGGTATTTATGAGAGTGCCAGGCAGCCAAGCGCTATGCCTAGTCTTAGCATTGAACCAAAAGAAAATAGACTGATAGCATTTGAGGTATGCCCATATTCATACCATGCATTCCGAGGGATGAAGCAGGGAAGGAGAGAATCCTTGATATTTTGGTTGCATGATTCGTTTAGTTCATTGGCACTAAAAGGTTGGGACGAATCCGATGTCACGAATTGGCGGTAATCGTAAAGTCGCGCTGGTCACGGGAGCCTCCAGTAATCTAGGACAAAAAATTTGTGAACTTTTGAAGTGCGAATATGACTTAGTCGCTGTAAGCAAGACAAAAAACGCAAGCAATGTTCAGATGGAAGCTGGGGTGTTTTCCGAGGGCGCGTCTTTATTGGATATCATCTATCATGACGATGGTCTGTCAAGTGTGATGTATATTCAAGCCGATCTAACAACGATTAATTGTATCCAGGAGATATTTCGTCTGATCGAGGCGCGTTTCGGGCGATTGGATGTTGTTGTTAATTTGGCAGCAGACACTCGCTTCTACGGTGAGCCTTATGAGGCTAAATGGTATAGAGCTGCGATAATAGACCAATATTTGTTAAACGCTTTGACGCCGATGCTGATTATTGGCGAGGCGCACAACAGATTTTGGAAACACGACCGAGAGATGAATAATAAAGCTAATAGGTCAGTGGTTAATATTTCTAGCGGAAGCGCTGTTAAGGTATATCCTGGTGGACAGGCAACCTACTCAATGTCTAAGGCGGCACTTGATATGCTCAGTAGGCATTGTTGCCAATTTCTCAAGACTAACCGGGTGCGGATAAATACTGCTCACCCGGGCGCTATGAATACAGATCTTCTAATCAATGAGGTCGCCGAGCGTATCCTGGGTTTCATTCAGTCAGCAGATGAAGGTAAAACGATATACTTCACGAGCAACGGAATCCGTGACGCAAGCTTTCTGTGATTTTAACTATTGGTAACGATTGTGGAATATGACTCCCCTTTTGCGATTCTACGCAGGCCGTATTTCGCGGAAAATACTGCGTGGAATGCAATGCTCTTCTTGCAAGACTGTGCAGTCCTCTCAGAGGAGGAGGGCTGGGGCTCATTAGGTAATGAGCGACACCCTGAAATAATCAATGCTCTACAGGACGGTTTATTTGTTACGTCTTTACTAAATAGTAGTCCGTCATTATTTAGGCGAGTCTATACACCTTTAGGGAAATTGAAGAACAAAGTTCCTGTAGACGCAATTAGTCCGCTGATGCGGTATCTAATTCGCGCTAGTTATCGGGCCGTTCCCTACGCTGGGTTTTCAGGCGCTGCTTATGCCTCGGTAGTTGAGTCGGACCACCAATGCGCTTTGCAGTACGGCGAAGGAAGTTATGAAGTCGATGCTTCTATTGACTATGAGCTCTACAGTGGGTTCACTGACTCAAAGTATCAATCATGTATGGAATATATAAATGGCTTTAATTTAAATCCGACGCTTTATATAGTTGCGGGCCGGTGGCATTTATATCGGCAGATGCCATGTTCGCAATCAGGTCGATATGTTGTAGAGTCGATTGTTGACACGCGAGAGTTGTCTGCTTTACACGAGTATATGTCTAGAGTGTCTGGTGTACATGACAGAAAAGACCTGATTGATCTACTAAAGCGAGTTTCACCTGAGAGCGTTCAGTCCGCTAGTGAATTCATTGACGCACTTTTACAGCAAGGGTTCATTACCAGTGCTATGGAATTCCCTTGCACCGTGGAGAATCTTAATCACCAGCTTTTAGCCAATGCTGTCGACGTGGCTGATGCGAATTATAACGCCAAAGATGCCCAATATCTGACAAACAATTCAAGGGTTGTGGGTGAATCTGCAAATTATGAATGGTATGGAGCGCTAGATGCCAGCGTTAGATCTGTTTTTAAATCGCCTCGCGCTGATGACGTAAAGTCGTCCTTAGTTCTTGATCTAGTGCTTCCTGATGCGAAGGTCAAGATTTCTTCAGAATCAAAGAGCGACCTTCTTAAGGTGGCTAAGTTATATGCTTTAATTGGATCAGGCTGGGACTCCCCGTTTCATGATTATGTTTCTTTATTTTTCAAGCGCTATGGTCATGAATCAGTACCATTGCCGATAGCAATAGATGAATATTACGGAGTGTCACTTGGCGGCATTAGGGAGCCCGATACTTCTATAACAGCTGGTGTTCCGAAGTTATCATCTTCAACAGGTGGCGCAGGCACTAAGCAGAGGATTCTAGAAAAAATGCAACTTGAGTTAGAAGCGTGCGACAGATGCGACTCTAAAGATTTGGCGGGGTTATTAAGTAACTTAGGCGACGAAATAGATCTGCCTGACACTTTTTACTGTCTAGTTGAGTTTTTACGGGATGAATTGGGGGGTAGTTTAGTAAGCCTTATAAACTTTGGCGGGCCATCTGCATTACGTTTGGCCGCTCGCTTCAGTAAATCCAACCAGTCGATACGCGATGCCCTTTGCTCGTTCTCTGCAAAAGAAGCCGAGCTCAAAAATAATAAACTAATAGCAGACGTAATATTTAGAGCTGGTGACCGGTTGCCCAACGTGCAAGTGCACCCATCTATTCGTAATTATGAAATTTTGATTTCTGGATCCTCAAGTTGTTCGCCAGAGAATACAATATATCTTTCTGAGCTACACTTAAAGTTTTCACGCGGCGAACTTCGGCTATTCTGTCCAAGGTTAAATAGCGAAATTATTCCCAGGATGTCGTCGGCATACAATCCGAATTATAGAGGAATACCGGCGTACAAGTTACTGGCGGAGTTGGCCACATTAAGCTCGCCAAGAATGATCGGACTCAATAGGAGCTACGATCGTAGCGGGCCTAAGATGTACCCACGGGTTACGTGTGGAACAGTTGTAATAGAGCGTAAGGCGTGGAAGGTGCGGCATGCAGACTTTTTCAGGACTGCAGATTGCGAGGAGGATTCGGGGTGCACGCCAGTTAGCGAATTACCTCGGCGTGTTGAGTTTGTATATGGTGATTTGTGCTTTCCGGTGCAGCTGGATAACGAGAAGTCGCGACAGCTGATTGCGAGGTATGTTAAAGGAAAAGATTGCTTCTATCTCCGTGAATGCTTCACTTTAGGTGGCGGAGATTACCGCCATGAGATGATCCTGCCGTTTATAGCTTGCCGACATGACGAAGACAAGTCGAATGGAATCGCGCAGTCGAAACCATTAATGCAGATGGCAGGATTCTCTTCAAAGGCTAGGGTGCCTGATGAGTCTAATAATACTAGGCCGTTGGCACAGTACAAGCATTCAGGCAAGTTGTTAGACTCGGGATGGTTGTCCATTCATGTTTACATGCCGAAAATACATATGAACAGGTTTTTGGCCGAATTTATGGTAAGTCGACTTAAGAGTCAGCGTCTTGCCAAAATGATCGACTCTTATTTCTTTCTCAGGTATGACGAAAGCGGTGATCATCTGCGTCTCAGGTTTTTATTAAAGGACGGTTGCGTCGGGTCTTTTGTGGAGGTGATTATATCCGAGATTAAAAGAAGCAGCGACATTTATGGCATATGGAGCACCAAAATTGAACCATACTACCCGGAATATGAAAGGTACGGTGGCAGCTTGGGGGTGGCCGCTGCAGAAGCTATTTTTTTCCTTGATAGTAGGCTGGCGCTTAGAATACTCTCGAACAGAAATTACTCTACCTCTGAGTCAATGGAATGGAAGGTGGCCGTATTCGTGATGGCAAGCTATTGGGAAATGTGCGGGCTCCCGGACGCGGAAAAATTGTCTACGCTAAGGCAAGTTGCGGCTTCACGAGAAGGCTCGGGTGAAAGGAAGTATGTATATGACCAAAAATATCGCGAGCATCAAGCTGAGCTTAGAACAGTTCTAAATAATTGCGAGCGTGCTTTTGGTCGGGAATTGGCAGGGCTGCTCATTGAATGGAAGGCTGAATTACAAAGATTGTTTGGGTCCATCGAGGTGCAGTTGCAGTCCGGAAAAATAAGACGTTCCGCCGTTGAATTGATTGTAAGTTATGTGCATATGTCTATGAATCGTTTAAATGAATATAAGCAGAATGTTTCAGAAGAAGTCCTATACCAAATTTTGGCCCGGCATTTATACTCTGAATTGAAGCGAAATAGGTAGTCTTTAATTCCATGGGGGATAAGCAAGAGCTACAAAAAATCTTTAGGCAAGAGGCGGTTGACGCTATTGCTAGGGATGAGTTCGCGCCAATAATAACAAGACTTGGCTTGGTCGGACTGCACGCGTGGCTACTTTCATCTGCCGTCGTGTTGTTGCTCGCATTGGTATTGATTTTCGTTCGCTACGGTGACCAGCAGGAGTTGAAGGGGTATATATATGAAGCCGGCATAGGGCAAGTTGTAGAAGCTGATAGGGCCGGCACTCTCACGAATTTAAATTTCCCTTCTGACGGGATAGTTTCAAAAGGAGAAATCCTCTTAGAAACTCAGAATCAAGTTGGCACACCAACGCATACCGATGTAGGTAAGATTCAGATTCAATACGCGAAAGAGCTTATCGAGTCAAACAGGCGCCAGTATAGTGTCATCCGCGCACGGCTAGGTTTGGCTGATTCTAGATACGAGAGCTACGAGAGGAAGACCGAGGCACGGATCAACCAACTTCTTGCACTAAAGAAATTGCTTCTCGTTCGCCTGGAAATGTATGAGAGATCTCTTGCCAGTGCGACTACTTTATACTCCGAAAAATTTTCGGCAACAACCGAAGTAATATCTTGGCGGGAGAAGGTTTTATTGATGCGCGAGGAGTTAATCGAAGTCGAGAATTCATTGGATTCGCTGGGCCTGGAGGCGGAATTGGAGCACTATGAGTATGAGTTACAACAAAATCAGTTACTAGAAAGGCTAGAGATCTTAAATGCTGAGCTTGTTGTTCAGAAGGACAGTGTGGCCAAAAGAGAGTTGGATAAAAGTAGAGCTTATGTCGCCCCAATCAGTGGAAAAGTGAGTGGTTATGGGCGGAAGGTCGGAGAATCTGTAAGAGCGGGCGACAGGCTATTTTATGTCTCAACGCCCAACGAAGAATTTCGTATCTATGTGCGAGTTGAGGCTAGGGCGTTACGTTTAGTTGCAATAGGAGCCGAAGTAAATATAAAGGTGGATGCATATCCGTTTAGGGATTTTGGCTTTCTTCTCGGGACCGTTGAATCATTATCATACGGATCCGCAAGTGATCCTGCGGATGGTGCGGAGGCCTCTTACCATGTAGCGTCGGTAAGGGTCATTGGTTGGTCCCTCAAAGATCGTTTTGAGGAGGCAAAAGAGCTTACTCCGGGCATGTCAGTCATCGTAATAGTGTCAGGGCCGCAAATCCCAATATGGAAACGTCTATTCAACCCAATTATTAATTATGCTACGAATTGATGCTTTGGCGAGGTTGCCTCTGATTCGGCAACGAGCGATCAACGAATGTGGATACGCTTGCCTTGCATCAATCTTAAGTTTTTTTGGCAAAAGGACTGCCATTTCGGACTTAAATGGGTTGTATGGAGAGGCTCCGAATGGGCTGACGTTAAAAGAAATTATCCGAGTTGCAAACCACGAGGGTTTGATAACGCGTCCGATGAGTATTGAGCTAAGTCAGCTTAAACATGTCACTTGTCCTGCGATTATCCACCTGAGTATGAATCACTTTGCGGTCATGGCGGCAGTAAGCTCCCGCACCGCAAAAATCATGGATCCGAAAGTAGGATATCGCCGTGTTCCTATAGACTCGCTTAGTCGTGAATTTAGCGGAATCGTATGTGAGTTTTCGATATCCCCAAATTTTAATCGAAATAATGAAGTAAAGAAAAGCCCAATCACGTACGCATGGTTCGCTCGTGCGCTGCCGCAATTGCCCCGTAAGCTATTAACGATAGGATTTCTAACGCTCTTGCTGCAGTTCATGGCGTTGACCTCGCCGCTATACTTGCAGTTAATAGTGGATGACGCACTCGCCTCGGGAGATAGGCAGTTGATTGCCGCTCTCGCTTTCTCGTTCACTGCTATTCTGATCGTTCGTGTGATAATGCGTTGGGTCCGGTCTTTGATGTATATGTATCTGGACGCGCTATTAAAGTTTAGAGCAAACTCGGCTGTCACGCTTGGGTTGCTTTCTGCGCCTAATAAAAATATTGCTAACAGGGATTTAGGAGACCTTCAGAGTCGCCTCTCATCCGTGGACAATATTTTGAACATACTTACCGCTACAGTTTCGGATCTAGTATTTTCAGCTATTTCAGTGATTGTGGCGATAATTTTCCTCATATCTTACAGCCCCGCGCTGACCTTGGTCTCGGTCGGCTTTACAATCATCTACGGTTTGATTCGTTACTTTGGGTACAGCCGTTTAAGAGAGATAACATCGGACTCGCTGATAGTGGGCGCGGAGGCAAATAACCAATTGCTGGAATCACTCCGGCATCATAAAAGTATCGCTAGATTTGGGTTGGAGAACGTTCGACTGAGTTCTTGGGCGGTACCATACGCAAACCTTTTAAAAAAAGGGGTCGAGGGTGGGAGGCTTTCGGCATATTTCACGATCGCTGAAACCCTTGTCAATGGATTAGCCTCGATTGTCGTCTTGTATATTGGTGCGGGGTTAGTTATTGAAGGCAAGCTTAGTATTGGCATGTTGGTAGCTTATTCAGCGTACCGAGGAACCTTCAATAGTGGGGTGTTTGCGGTACTCAACGCTACGATCAAATTACTTTTAGGCCGAGTGCATCTTGAGCGCGTCGAGGGTCTTGAATTGAGCGGAGGGCCGACGGTGCAAGAGCGCCACCCAGTGCTCGATTCTAAAGAGCAGGCATTTTCTATTACGTTCGATAACGTAGGATTTCGCTACAGTCGAGTAGACGAGTTTGTTTTTGATGGTTTTACTTGTCATATCCCGGCTGGGAGTTTTGTCTGGGTGAAGGGCGTGAGCGGTTCGGGAAAGAGCACTATGTTTTCCCTTCTTCTGGGCTTTCATCACTCAAGTGAGGGCAGAGTGATGGTTAATGACTACCCTATAACAGAAGTAAATGCAAGGTCGCTTAGACAGGTTACAACTGGTGTGTTTCATGATGATGTGCTTTTTCAGGGGACGGTGCTCGAGAACGTTACGATGTTTGCGGAGTCGCCGGATCTGAGGTACGTACGCGAGTGTTTAGAATCTGTGGGTATGTTGGAGCGAGTAGAAAAGCTCATTATGCGAGAGAGAACGCCTGTTACCGATGTCGGCGCCCGTTTTTCTTCAGGAGAGCAGCAGAGACTTCTTCTGGCAAGGGCGCTTTTTCGGCGTGAGGCGAAAATAATGTATTTTGACGAGGCCACAAATTATCTAGATCAAGAAAGTGAGCGTCGCATCTTAGGTCATCTCAAAAAGATGAGTTCAACTATTCTATTTGCTTCGCATCGTCTCGAAGTAGGGAAGCATGCGGATTTTACAATTGACTTGACCGCCGCGGCTTTAGTGGATGGTGATTCAGCTGGTGACAGAGAGGTGGGCGAATGATTGAGCGTTTAGTTTTTGTGCGGGACGACTTTATGAGTGTCGAAGAGTGCAACGCTCTGATCGAGCACTATAAACATGCAAATAATAACGGCTTAGTAAATGAGGGAGTTATTTCTAAGTTTGGCAAAACTACAACGGATAGTAATCTTAAGTGCTCCAGTGACTGGCAGATTGGGCGCGATAATCAATATAGCCAATTTTTGAGTGCACTATCCAAGCGTCTTAACCGAGTGATAATGGAAGAATTTCTATCGGCCCTTTCCGCAAATGCCGAGTTTGATGCCAGGTGTATCCTGAATGGCACCAATACTGCATATTCGACATTTCAAGTCCAAAAGTACGCAGCAGATCAGGGTCACTTTCGCTCATGGCATATAGAGAATATTGGAAAACGAATGGCTGGCCGTATATTTTCAATTCTCATCTATCTAAATACGTTGGAGGAAGAGATGAAAGGAGAGACAGAGTTTCTCCTTTTAGAGCGAAAGATACGTCCGGTGGCAGGAAAGTTGTTGATTCATCCAGCCGGTTACCCATTTGTACATAGGGGCAATAAACCGTGTTCTTCTGATAAGTATGTGTTGATAAGTTGGTTGGAGTACGTCTAATGATTCAATGTAGCGTTTTCAGCTTAGGATTCTTGGTATTATCTTCGATATTATCCCTGCAGCCGGCGATCGCTTCGTCAGATACGGATGCGAAAACCGATAATGTGTCAATCGAGCAGGTGCTAGAGCCCGGTGAGGTGTATAGGCGGTTTACTTATAGTGACCTTGATTCAACCCCTGCGTTTGAAACGGTAATATTTCCATCAGGTCTGATTGAGGGAGCCAGGGCGTCATGTCTGGTTGTGGTTTTAGGTGGTGGTAGTGGTGGCCCAGAAACAATTGGATTGGGTCGTATGGTCGACCGGTTCGTGGAGAGGGGATCATGCCTGGTAGTTCAGCCCCTCGCATTTTATTGGAGCCGGTCACAAAGGATTGTGTGGCCAACACATTTTGTAACCGTTCCAGACGCGCTGGTGACAACAGAAGAATGGGTAACGAACGTTGTTGAATCAATGCTCGGATCTGAAGTGGATGCTAGTGGTCGTGTCTACCTTATAGGCTGGTCCAGTTCGGGTCCCGCGGTCTATTCTTTATTAACAAAGGCAGACTTCGTTGCGGGTGCAATAGTTGCAGGAAGCGTGTTTGATAAGCGTGATGTTTCCCAGCACACCGCAATAGATGATCGGCGGCTGTTTCTATACCATTCACCATTCGATTCGGTGGTGGGTATCGACAATGCATATGCTGCGCGGGATTACTTCAATTCCGTTGGGCTCGATGTTTTCATTAGAGAGCATATTTATGGCCATTCCGGAAAGGATAATTATTCTATGCTTGTTGAGGGGATGAGCTGGATAAAGAAATAGTGCGTGTTGCCGTGGCGCTTGGGAGTCAGTTCTAATAGGTTGGGAGTTATGAGCGCTGAATAAATTACAGTAATGCACTTAGACTATTATGTCCGGGGCTTTTTACTATTTCGCCATCGTTTGGCTTTGGTTGGGGATAAAGCGCGTGTTTAATTACAAATTCATGAAGCTCTTCGTAGTGCTTGTGATTGTTTTCTGTAGTTCAGGATGCACTCCCAATCTCGCTACGGAAAAGGTGCTGCACTCTGCCGAGCAAGTTTATTTTCCGGTCAATCACCGTGTCCAAGAGAGGTTGTTGTGTGTGCCCACTGCGGTTTCAATTGTTTTAGAGTTTTACGGCCGATACTTTGAGCCAATTGAGCTCAAGAAACTCTCAATGCGGTACGGCAACGGCTCCAATTTAGATAATAAAGTCTACTCTAAAACATTATTTCTGGATCAGATAGCAGGCCTGCGCAGTATTGATTCTCTCTGGCGCGAAGAAACGTTTTCACTAGACAATCAGGGATTCATGCAAGGTATAGGAAGAATCATTCGATTACTGAGAAATGGCGTTCTGGTTGTGATTGATACTGAACTTGCAGGAGGGCATGCTTTAATCGTGAATGGGGTAAGTGAAGATCGGGAAGTCCTTTATTTAATCGATACTTTGTCTGATGCGCCGGGTGTAAAAATCGTCTCCTTTTCAGAGTTACGCTCGATTTGGAACTCAAAGAAAGTGGGCTTTTCTGGCCGAGCAATGATCTACCCAACAAAGCCATAGGGAATGTCTGCATTAAGCCGACCTAGATGTTGAAGGCTAGGTATTCTCAGCCTCATTGTGTGGCCACGGTTATGTTTCCGTCCACCGTGCGTGCCAAATGTGGCGCTTAGACGCTACTTTAAGCTCTGCGACGGTCTGGTTTCACACGACGAATATACCGCACGAGTGGGCTTTAACCGTCGCCTGACCTGTACCCCGTTAACTAACGCGGACAGCGTGACGATCTGGGGGTGGCTCTTTGCCAGTTCGCGATACCGAGCCTTCTGATAACTAAACAGCCGCTTGAACATCCGGAACGAATGATCGATCTTGGCGCGCATCTGCGTTTTGGTGCGTTCTAGTTCATTGAAAAATCGACGCCGTTAAGTGTGTGGTAATACCCTGCGTTGACCCGGTCGTATGCCAAGCTGCAAGTAGACGCTAGGATCGATATTCTAATGAGGAAGTGGAGATTCGGGATCTACCCCGTCTCCACGGACGGTTTGAAAAGGTTTGACAACTTCCGGTCTTGCTTGGCGGTTCTGCGCCGCATCCGAGGATTGTGAAATCGTTCGATGTAGTCAAACACATCGGCCTTGGCCGCATCGAAGCTCGGGTGCCTCGCGTGATGGACACGTTCACGCTTGAGCAATCCGAAGAAGCCCTCACGTAAGCTTCCCCGTCAAGGCGACAGCTCAAAAGTAGAGTTTCTGGCGGCAAGTAACCTGGCCTCGGCTGGTGTCATGTTGCCCAGCGCATCGTGCGGTCGCTCCTCGTTGTATTCGATCATCCACCAGTAGGTGGCTACGCGGACATCCTCCAGGCTGGCAAACAGGTGCTGGTCCAGCACTTCTTCACGGTACGTGCGGTTGAAGCATTCGACGTAGGCGTTCTGATTGGGTTTGCCGGGTTGGATGTATTGAATGGCCATTCCGGCCCGTTTGGCCCAGGCGGTGAACGCCTCGCCGAGAAATTCCGGTCCGTTGTCGCACCGCATGACCTGCGGCAGACCGTGTTCCGCCTTTAGCTGCTGAAAGATTCGCACCAGGCGCTCGGAAGTGAGTGAGGTATCGATCTCGATATGGAGCGCTTCCCGATTGAAGTCGTCGACGACATTGAATGTCCGAAAGCGNTTNCNGNTGTAGAGGGCGTCGCTCATGAAATCGACAGACCACACGGTATCGGGCATGCGCGGGACGTACAGCGCNACACGCTCACGCTTGGGCAGACGACGCTTGGCNGGTCGCCGGCGATTCAAGCCCATGGCGATGTACACGCGATAAACNCGTTTGTGATTCCAGTCATAGCCGCGACGACGGATGATCTTGTAGCACTTCCAGAATCCCCGGCTGGGCCGGTCGGCGACCAGCTCGGCCAGCACGGCAATAATCTCGGCATCCCGGACCGCCCAGTGATCGGGCTCCTTGTAATAGGCCGACCGAGAGAGCGGTGCACACCGGCAAGCCGCGGCGACCGGTAGTTCGTGAGTGGTCGTCATGTAGCGTGCGACCTCGCGTCGATCTTTCGGCCCGAGAGCATTCTCGCGATGACATCCTTCATCGCTGTGTTCTCAAGTGCCAGATCA
>JGI12075J13256_1000115_pt1 | contig 17996 bp, 14 predicted proteins | sample DeeseametaMP1896_FD_13256 | JGI IMG/M metagenome (IMG submission 13256) | reverse complement strand
CCCCGTCGCCGCCGCCCGGCGCTGGCAGGACGCGGGTGCGGAGTGGCTGCACCTGGTCGACCTCGACGCCGCCTTCGGTCGTGGCACGAACCGCGAGCTGCAGGCCGAGATCGTCGAGGCGCTCGACATCAAGGTCGAGATGAGCGGGGGCATCCGCGACGACGAGTCGCTGGAGGCCGCGCTGGCCACCGGGTGCACCCGCGTCAACATCGGCACCGCCGCGCTCGAGCAGCCCGAGTGGTGCGCCAAGATCATCGCCGAGCACGGTGACCGGGTCGCGATCGGCCTGGATGTCCGCGGCCGGACCCTGGCGGCGCGCGGGTGGACCCGCGACGGCGGCGACCTCTACGAGGTGCTCACCCGCCTCGACTCCGAGGGCTGCGCCCGCTACGTCGTCACCGACGTCAACAAGGACGGCATGCTCGCCGGGCCGAACCTCCAGCTGCTGCGCGATGTCTGCGCCGCCACCGACGCGCCCGTGGTGGCATCGGGCGGGGTGACCACGCTCGACGACATCCGTGCGCTCATGGACCTCGTGCCGTTGGGTGTCGAGGGCGCCATCGCCGGCACCGCGCTCTACGAGGGTCGGTTCACCCTCGAGGACGCGCTCGCGCTGACCCAGGGGACGGGAGCGTCGCAGTGAGCCTGGCCGTCCGCGTCATCCCGTGCCTCGACGTCGACGGCGGCCGGGTGGTCAAGGGCATCAACTTCCAGGACCTCCGCGACGCCGGTGACCCGGTCGAGCTGGCCCGCACCTACGACGCCGAGGGTGCCGACGAGCTGACGTTCCTCGACATCTCCGCCTCCCACGAGGGTCGCGCCACGACCATGCAGGTCGTGTCCCGGTGTGCGGAGGAGGTCTTCATCCCGCTCACCGTGGGCGGCGGGGTGTCCTCGACCGAGGACGTCGACCGGCTCCTGCGTGCCGGCGCGGACAAGGTCGCGGTCAACACCGCCGCGATCCGCCGTCCGGAGCTGATCGCCGAGATCGCCGACCGGTTCGGCAACCAAGTGCTGGTGCTGTCCGTCGACGCCCGTCGGGCCGAGGGCACCGACTCCGGGTTCGAGGTCACCACGCACGGCGGCCGCCAGTCTGCCGGGATCGATGCGCTGGAGTGGGCGGCCCGGGCGTGCGAGCTGGGCGCGGGGGAGATCCTGCTCAACGCGATGGACGCCGACGGCACGCAGGACGGCTTCGACCTCGACCTCATCTCCCGAGTACGCCGTGAGGTGACCGTCCCGGTGATCGCCTCGGGCGGCGCGGGCAGGGTCGAGCACTTCGCGCCGGCCGTCGATGCCGGCGCGGATGCAGTGCTGGCCGCGACGGTCTTCCACTTCGGCACCTGCCGGATCTCCGAGGTCAAGGAGTCGCTGGCCCAGGCCGGCCACCCGGTGCGCTGAGCCCGGGAGGGTTCACCGAGCGCTCGGTGCACCCCGTGCACCGAATCCTTCGCGAAGCACTGGCGGAGCGACGTTCCTCAGCGCCGGCCGGTGCGGAACATCCCGCGCACGATCTCGCGCGCGGCTGTGCGGACCGCGTGCTTGAAGACTGGCGAGGAGACGACCTTGTCGAGCGTGGACCCGCCCGCGTCCCCGCCGCCCGAGGGCACCGTGGTGCGGGGGACGGGGATCCTGCGCTGCGACGGCGGGACCGACTCGGGCTGCTGAGCCGGAGCAGGTGACGCCGGCGAGGCCTCCTCCTTCTCCGCCGCCTGCTCGAGTCGCGCGGCGAGCTTCTCGCGGGCGGACTCCCGGTCGATGGCGGTGCCGTAGGTCGCCTGACGGGGGCTGGCTGCGACCAGGGCCTCCATGGCGGCGGGGTCTGCTGGGGCCATCCGCGACTGCGGTGCGCGCAGCATCGTCCAGGCCACGGGCGTCGGCGCCCCGCGCTCGTCCATCACGGTGACGACGGCCTCGCCGACGCCGAGCGAGGTGAGGACGCGGCCGAGGTCGGCGTACCCGGAGTGGGGGTAGGTGCTGACCGCGGCCTTGAGCGCCTTCGCGTCCTTGGGTGTGTGGGCACGCAGGGCGTGCTGGACTCGGGAGCCGAGCTGGGCGAGGACCTCGTCGGGCACGTCGGTGGGGGACTGGGTGACGAAGAAGATGCCGACGCCCTTGGAGCGGATGAGCCGGACGGTCTGGGCGACCTGGTCGAGGAACGCGTCCGAGGCGTCGTCGAAGAGCAGGTGCGCCTCGTCGAAGAAGAACACCAGCGACGGCTTCTCGGGGTCCCCGACCTCGGGCAGGGAGTTGAACAGGTCGGCCAGCAGCCACATGAGGAAGGTCGAGAACAGTGCCGGGCGGTCCTGCAGGCGGGGGAGCTCCAGCAGCGAGATCAGGCCGTGCCCGTCGTCGGTCGTGGTCATCAGGTCCGACGGCTCGAACTCCGGCTCGCCGAAGAACCGGTCGGCGCCCTGGGTCTCCAGCGTCACGAGCGAGCGCAGGATGACCCCGGCGGTCGCGGTCGAGACGCCGCCGATGCCCTTGAGCTCGGCCTTGCCCTCGTCGGAGGTGAGGTGACGCAGCAGTGCTTGGAGGTCGGAGAGGTCCAGGAGTGGCAGGCCGGCCTTGTCGGCGTAGTGGAAGACCAGCCCGAGGCTGGACTCCTGGGTCTTGTTCAGCCCCAGCACCTTGCTCAGCAGGAGCGGGCCGAAGGAGCTGATCGAGGCCCGCAGGGGTACGCCGGTGCCCTCCCCGCCCAGGGCGTAGAGCTCGACCGGGTAGCCGGTCGGCGCCCACCCCTGCCCGAGGGACTCCATCCGGGAGTCCACGCGTGCCGAGGCCTCCCCGGGCGCGAGCAGGCCGGAGAGGTCGCCCTTCACGTCGGCGGCGAACACCGGGACGCCTGCGGCCGAGAGCTGCTCGGCCAGCAGCTGGAGGGTCTTGGTCTTGCCGGTGCCCGTGGCTCCGGCCACCAGGCCGTGTCGGTTGAGCATGCCCAGCGGGATGCGTACGGGCGCGTCCGCGTGCACGGCGTCGGCCGAGCTCATCAGGGCGCCGAGCTCGAGCGCCGGGCCGTCGAAGGTGTAGCCGTCCTGGACCTGGGTGAGGAGGGCCTGCGGGTCGGGTGCGTCGCTGTCCGAGCTGCTCACTCCTCGACCCTAGAGGTCGTCCGCGACGACCATCGCGGTCTAGACAGGGCAGCCCGTGCGTGCCGCCAGTCACACGATTTTGCTCAACGCCGTAACACCGCTGTGGTTCGGGAGTTGAAAGCGTGCCGACCCCTCGGGTCACCATCACCCCCTTACGAGAGGTGTCTCATGACCTCCCATGCCCCCCGCCGTCTGCGGCTGGCCGCTGCCGCCGTCCTCGGAGTCTCCGGATTCGGTGTGCTGCCGCTCGCTGCCACGGCGGCACCCTTGCCCGCCAGTTACACCCAGGTCGCCCTGCTCACCCCGCAGGCGCCGCAGTCGTTCCTCAACCGAGGTGACGACGGCACCAACTCGACCATCCGCCTTGAGGCCGGAGCGCCCGGCACGGTTGCCCAGGTGCGCTTCGAGTACCAGGTGGTCACGCCCAGCCTCGGGGGCAGTGACACCAGCGCACCGACAACCATCCAGACGGTCAGTCGCAACGACGACGGAGCCTTCGCGGTCGAGTGGGCGGGTCCGCCCGCTGCCACGCTCCCGGGAACCACCTACAACGTGCGGGCCGTGGGCATCACGGGCGGTGGTGTCGTGGCTGGGTCGGACTCGGAGACCGAGCTGACGGTCACGTCCAACCCCGGGGTCAACCTCAAGAATGGCACCGACCTCGGCTACTTCCTCGTGCCCTACACCGGCGGTACGAAGGACCATGCCCTGGTCGTGGCGTCCGGCACCCGCGGCCCGCGTGAGGCGAACGGCAACAGCTTCTTCGACCGCGAGGTGAAGGTTGGCAGCTTCGTCGCCGACGGCTCTCGCACCGGCGGCGTCGTGTCGGCCGCCCTGACGAACAGTGCGGCGGGCTCCTTCGCCCTCGAGCTGGACCTCGGGACCGACGCCGTGGACCTGACGGCCGGCGCGGTCAACCAGGTGGCGCTGTGGGCCGACCTCCGCCGTAGTGGCACCCTGCGCGACGTCGACACCGAGTCGTACACGCTCTACCGCCAGACCATCACGACGGTGACCGCGACCCCGGACCGCACCAACGTCGCCCCCGGCGAGTCCGCCGCGGTGACCGTGAAGGTGGTCGACCAGCGCGACCAGCCGATCGTCGGCGTCCAGGTCATGCAGGTGATCGGATCCGGCACGGCCACCGCTGTGGGCACCACCGGCGTCGACGGCACGGTGAAGCCCTCGGTGGCGCAGCCGGGCGGAACCACGGCGTACTACTACGCCAACGCCGACGACGTTGCCGCCTTCGACGCGACCAAGGGCGACAAGCGCAGCGCGGACGTCACCGTCACGGACGTGCAGACGGTTCCCACGAAGCTCGTGGCGACCTCGGCAGACGGGTCTGCCTTCGACCTCGACGAGGTCGACAACCTCCCCGGCACCGGTACCGGCAACGACGGGGACGCCACCGACGTGACCGTGCAGGTCAAGGACCAGCAGGGCAAGGACATGAGTGCGGGCGCCAGCCAGGCACTGGAGTACTACTGGACAGTCACGCCGTTCACCGGTGGCACGGCCTCGCGCTACCCGGCCACGGGTAGTTCCACGGGAATGTCCGAGGGCGGTGGCAGGTACTCCGTGGTCGTCCCGTCGGGCGGCAACGGGACCTACGAGCTGTTCACCGCGCTGACCGCGGACCCCATCTCCACCGGCGGGGCCATCGCCTCCTCGCGCGTGCTGACCGTCAAGGCCGGCCAGGCGGCGATCACCTGGGACAAGACCAGCCCCCAGGAGGCGCCGGCCGGGACGACCAGCGACGTCACGGGCCGACTCGCGCTGCCCGACGGGACCGGCCTGCCGGGCCGAGCCCTCGGCCTGACCTTCCAGCGGGATACCAACACCGCCGACGAGGACCAGACCCCTGATGCTGGCTTCACCTCCGGCGGGGGCGTCGTCACGACCACGACCGTGACGACCGCCGGCAGCGGTGCGTTCACCGTCTCGGTGACCGACCCGGCCGAGACCCCGCAGCTGCCCGAGCTCGGCGACAACATCGACGCGGCGTCGGCCACCAACGACGTCGGCAACGCCGGAGCGACCCGCAACGACCAGGTCGTCAACTTCGTGGTCGACACGACCCCGAGTGCGATGACTCTGAGCGAGACTCGTGAGGGCACGACGCTGCGGCCCGGCGAGTTCACCCTCTACACGGTGCGCGTGACGAACCGCCTCGGTGGCGGGATCGCTAACCGCGACGTCGTCCTCACCACGGACAAGGGCTACTTCTCCCTCGACGACGGTTCCGCGCAGACCACGAGCCCGACCCCGTCTCCGTCCCCGGTGACCGGTGACGATGCCGGCACCTATCGCAACGACGGCAAGTCCGTGACGGTCAAGACCGGAGCCGACGGATCAGCGACAGTGTTCCTGGCCATGGGCCGCGACACCGGATTCGACGACGACGGGCTTCTGGTCTCCCGTGTGACGGCCACCTCGGGAACGTTGAGCCGCAACGACGACCACGCGTGGTCCTCCTCGAATCCCCTGAACGGCGGCTCCGTGGACCTGCGGGTCAGCGACCGGCCTCAGGACAGTGCGATCCTTCCCGACGCCCAGCTCGCCGACCGCGTCTTCGTCGACGTGGTGGTCACCGACCAGTTCGGCAACCGGGTCGGGGGTGAGTCGGTCGCCCTGACGGACGACTCCGCCACGGGCGCCATCGGCGAGACCGACGGCACGGCCGACGACGGCACCGTGGTCTCGGACTTCACCGAGGAGGGTGACGCGACCCTGACGAGCACCTCTGGCGCCGACCAGAAGGTCACGGCCACCTGGGTCACCGAACGCACGTCGTACACCGGCTCGGGGACCTCGACGACGACCTCCTCCGAGACCTTGACCGACAGCTACACGGTGGAGTGGTACGAGGTCGACTACTCGGCATCCAGCATCACGCTCTCCCCGGGCAGCGCGGGTCCCCGCGAGGTGGGTGACCTAGTGACCTTCACGTACAAGGCCATCGACCAGCTCGGCCAGCCGATCTCGGACCTGTTCATCGGGTTCACGCGGTCGGGCCCCGGCGCGACCTCCGACATGTCGGGCGCCAACGACGCACTGACCGGCGAGGACGGCATCGTGACCTACACCTTCGCGGGCACGGAGGAGGGCCGTGCGGACGTGACGGCCACCGCCCGCGAGGGTGCGTCCAACGGCGATGTCGTGGGCGCGGCCAGTCGCACCGCCTCGGTGACCTTCGACGCCGAGCAGGTGGAGCCGGTCAAGCCCTCCCTCGACGTCGACGTGAAGAACCGCGGTCGCAAGGTGGTGCTCAAGGTCCTCGTCGAGGCGTCCACGCAGGACCCGGTGATCGGCGAGGTGAAGATCCAGGACGGCGGCCAGCTCGTCGGGCTCAAGGAGCTGCGTGACGGGAAGCGCAAGTTCGTCTTCCGCGGCGTCTCCAAGGGGCGACACGTCTACAAGGTGAAGTTCCTCGGCAACGACGAGGTCCGACGCGGCAAGGAGGTGGTCCGCGTCCGGGTCGGCTGAGCACGGCTCGACACCACAGCAGCACCGGCCACGGGGCACCCGGCGGGAGACCGCCGCGGTGCCCCGTGGCACGTCCGGGTGGATCCGCCGGGGATGATGGGGGCATGAACGCCGTCCCGGAGCTCGACCCGGCCCTGGCCGCCCGCCTCAAGCGCACCGCCGACGGGCTGGTGCCGGCCGTGGTCCAGCAGCACGACACCGGCGAGGTGCTGATGCTGGGCTGGATGGACGACCAGGCGCTCGCACGCACGCTGAGCACCCGCCGGGCGACGTACTGGTCGCGCAGCCGCCAGGAGTACTGGGTCAAGGGCGAGACCTCCGGCCACACCCAGCGCGTCGTCGAGGTGCGCCTCGACTGCGACGGCGACACCCTGCTGGTGAAGGTCGACCAGGTCGACGGCGCGTGCCACACCGGCGACCGCACCTGCTTCGACGCCGACCTGGTCCTCGAGCGTGGCTGACCCGCAGCCGGCGCCCTCGCCGCCGCAGCGGACGGCGGCGCGCGGGTTCGGCCTGACGACCCTGGTCGCGCTCGCCGCCGGCACGTTGTGCGCGGTCGCGGGCACCCGCGCCGCGGTCGAGGTCGACGCCGACGGTCAGGCCGCGGCGATGGTCACCGCCGGCACCGGCCAGGGCGACGCCCTGACGATGCCGCTCGTCACGTCGCTGGCGCTGGTCGCCCTCGCCGCGTGGGGCGTCCTGCTCGTCACCCGCCGCGTCGTACGACGCTGTGCGGCCGTCCTGGCGCTGCTGGCGTCCCTGGGGCTGGTCGCCGCCGCACTCGTGGCCCTGGGCGACCTGCGAGCCACCGTCGAGGACGCGCTGACCCAGGTCGGGGCGACCGGGGGAGCGAGTGTGACGGGGTGGTTCCTCGCCGCCGTGGTCGGTGGGGTGCTGCTCGTGGCGTCCGCGGGACTCGCGGTGGTGCAGGTGCCCGGCTGGCCGGAGATGGGCAGCCGCTACGACTCACCGACGGGTGAGGAGCGACCCGCGCCCACGGAGCCGGAGAGCGCCCTGGACCTGTGGAAGGCCATGGACGAGGGCCACGACCCGACCGACCGGACAGCCCCCTAGACTGTCGCCAGCAGCACCGACGAACCCGATCCACCCGTGCCACAGAGGAGCCCCGCATGTCCAACAGCCACGGCAACACCCCCGCCGCGTGGAGCGCAGTGGTCGTGGGCCTCATCGGCTTCGTGGTGGGCAGCGTCGGCCTGATCTTCGACCCGATCAGCATGCCGGTCTTCTGGGCCGGCGTCGTGATCACCCTCGCCGGTGGCGTCGTCTTCCTCGTGATGGCCAAGATGGGGCTGCACGAGGGCCACTGAGGCACCTGCTCCGATGAGCGCCCTGCTCGCCCCGGCACCGGCCCCGAGCCGGTGGGACCGGGTGCGGGCGCCGCTGGTCACGATCGGCGGACTGGGGCTCGCCACGCTCGCGCTGCACCTGCGCGACCCGCACGTCGGCGGCTCCTGGGGCATCTGCCCCAGCGCGGCCATGGGGTTCTGGTGCCCGGGCTGCGGTGGCCTGCGCGCCGTCAACGACCTCACCCACGGTGAATTCGTCTCAGCCGCGAGCAGCAACCTGCTGCTCGTGGTGCTGATGCCGCTGGCGGTGCTCGCCCTCGCGGTCTGGACGCTCGACCGCTGGCGGGGCCGGAGCCGGCGCCTGCCGCGCCGCCTCGTCGTCGTGGGCGGCTGGGCCCTGCTGGGAGCGGCCGGGCTGTTCATGCTGCTGCGCAACACCCCGGCCGCCCCCTGGCTGGCCCCGTGAGCGGGGCCTGACAGGCCGAGCGGTCAGCTGGTCTCGAAGTTGAACTCGAAGGCTCCGGTCGCGATCAGGATGATCGACACGACCATGAGCACCAGGGCGATGATGCCCGTGACCAGGCCGGCGGTCGCCAGGCCGTCACCGGACTTGCCGGTGGAGCGGATCTCCTCCTTGGCCGAGCGGCTGAGCAGGATCGCGACGATGCCGAGCGGGCTGCAGCACAACAGCCCGAGGATGCCGGTCACCAGCGACCAGATGGCCCTCTGCGAGGTGCCGGCCGGCTGTCCGCCGTACGGGGGCTGGGGTGCTGCGCCGTAGCCCGGGGGCGGCGGCGGGGGAGGCTGGTCGTAGCTCATGACTCTCCTTCGTGGGCTGGTGCCTGGGACGGCCCCGAGTCGGTCCCCGGGCGATCGCGGCGGGCGATCGCTCAGGTGCTTCTCAGGTGCGTCCGGCGACCGTACCCGTGCCCGGGCGGCTTCGCCTCACATGACAGACTCGGGTGTCATTCCCCGCGCCTCGAACGGAGCCGTCATGTCGGTCCTCGACGACATCGTCGCCGGCGTGCGCCTGGACCTCGCCGAGCGCGAGGCGGCGCTGCCCCTGGTCGACCTGAAGGCCGCGCTCGCGGACGTCGACCCGCCCCGCGACCCGATGCCCGCCCTGCGCGCGCCGGGCTCGAGCGTCATCGCCGAGGTCAAGCGCCGCAGCCCCTCCAAGGGCGACCTCGCCGACATCCCCGACCCCACGGTGCTGGCGAAGGCCTACGCCGCCGGCGGCGCCGCGGCGATCTCCGTCCTCACCGAGCAGCGCCGCTTCGGGGGCAGCCTCGACGACCTGCGTGCGGTGCGCGCCGCGGTCGACGTCCCGCTGCTGCGCAAGGACTTCATCGTCACCGAGTACCAGCTGTGGGAGGCCCGCGCAGCCGGCGCCGACCTCGCCCTCCTCATCGTGGCCGCCCTCGACGACGACCACCTGCGCCGACTCCACGACCGCGCGGGTGAGCTCGGGCTGACCGCGCTGGTGGAGGTCCACGACGAGGCCGAGACCGAGCGGGCCGTGGCCCTCGGAGCCGAGCTCGTCGGCGTCAACGCCCGCAACCTCAAGACCCTCGAGATCGACCCGGACACGTTCGGTCGACTCGCTCCCGGCATCCCAGACGACCGCGTCAAGGTCGCGGAGTCGGGCATCTTCACCCCCGCCGACGTGACCCGCTTCGTCTCCGAGGGCGCCCGCGCCGTCCTCGTCGGCGAGGCGCTCGTCAAGGACGGCGACCCCACGGCCGCCGTCGCAGCCATGACAGGAGTAGGCGCATGACCGACGTGACCAGCGAGCGCAGCCGCTTCGACGCCGACGACCAGGGCTGGTTCGGTGAGCCCGGGCTCTTCGGCGGCCGCTTCATGCCCGAGGCCCTGATGGCGGCCCTCGACGAGCTCACCGTCGCCTGGCAGGACGCGATGGCCGACCCCGCGTTCGTGGGCGAGTTCGAGCTGGTCCTGCGCGAGTACGCCGGTCTCCCGAGCCCTCTCTTCCACGCCCGTCGCCTCAGCGACCGCGTCGGCTGCCGCGTGCTCCTCAAGCGCGAGGACCTCAACCACACCGGCGCCCACAAGATCCGCAACGTCCTGGGCCAGGCGCTGCTGACCAAGCGGATGGGCAAGAAGCGTGTCATCGCCGAGACCGGGGCCGGCCAGCACGGGGTCGCGAGCGCGACCGCCGCGGCGTACTTCGGGCTCGACTGCACGGTCTACATGGGCGCGGTCGACACCCGCCGCCAGGCGCTCAACGTCGCTCGGATGCAGCTGCTCGGCGCCAAGGTCGTCCCGGTGGAGTCCGGGAGCGCGACCCTCAAGGACGCCATCAACGAGGCGCTGCGCGACTGGGTCGCCACGGTCGACCACACCGCCTACCTCTTCGGCACCGCTGCGGGGCCGCACCCGTTCCCGAGCATGGTGCGCGACTTCGTCCGCGGCACCGGCGACGAGGCGCGGGCCCAGTGCCTGGAGCAGTACGGCGTGCTGCCCGACGCCATCGCCGCCTGCGTCGGCGGCGGCTCCAACGCGATCGGGCTCTTCACCGCCTTCCTCGAGGACGACGAGGTCGACATCTACGGCTTCGAGGCCGGGGGGGACGGGGTCGACACCCCGCGGCACGCGGCCACCATCCACGCCGGCGACAGCGGCGTGCTCCACGGCGCCCGCACCTACGTGCTGCAGGACGACGACGGCCAGACCGTGGAGTCCCACTCGATCTCCGCCGGCCTGGACTACCCGGGCGTCGGGCCGCAGCACGCGCAGCTCGCGCACAGCGGCCGGGCGACGTACCTCCCGGTCACCGACACCGAGGCGATGGAGGCCTTCAGCCTGCTCGCGCGGACCGAGGGGATCATCCCGGCCATCGAGTCCTCCCATGCGATCGCCGGGGGCCTGAAGGTCGCCGAGAGGCTCGCGGCCGAGAAGGGGCCCGAGGCCACCGTGCTCATCAACCTCTCCGGCCGCGGCGACAAGGACATGGGCACCGCCATCGAGTACTTCGGCCTCGGCGAGGCCGGCCAGGAGGACGAGCGGTGAGCGGGCTCCGGGTCGCCTCGGCCTTCGAGACCGCGCGCACGGAGGGCCGATCGGCCCTGGTGGGTTACCTCCCGGCGGCCTTCCCCGACGTCGAGGGCTCGATCGCCGCGCTGCGCACCATGGTCGACGCCGGCTGCGACGTCATCGAGGTCGGCCTGCCCTACAGCGACCCCGTCATGGACGGCCCCGTCATCCAGCGCGCGGTGCAGCACGCCCTCGACGGCGGGTTCCGGGTCGACGACCTGTTCCGCGTCGTCGAGGCGGTCGCAGCGACCGACACCCCCACGCTGGTCATGACCAGCTGGAACCCGGTCGAGCGACGCGGTGTCGAGCGGTTCGCCCAGCAGCTCGACGACGCGGGGGGTGCCGGCCTCATCACGCCCGACGTCATCCCGGAGTTCGCGGGGGAGTGGTCCGAGGCCGCGGACGCGCGCGACCTGGACAAGGTCTTCCTCGTGGCGCCCTCGAGCACCGACGAACGCATCGCGTCGACCACCGCGCACTGCCGTGGCTTCGTCTACGCCACCGGCATCATGGGCGTCACCGGCACCACGCAGGCNACCGCCGAGGGCGTCGCGCCGCTNATCGCCCGCACGAAGGCCACCACCGACCTGCCGGTCGGNGTCGGNGTGGGNGTGAGCACCGGCGCGCAGGCGGCGGCGATGTCCGAGCACGCCGACGGCATCATCGTCGGCACCGCCTTNGTNCGNNCNCTCCTCGACCACGNCGACGACCGTGAGGCCGCCCTCGCGGCGCTGCGCACCCTCACCGAGGAGCTCGCTGGGGGCGTACGACGTGCCTGACCGCCGCCGCGNCNTGCTCGTCGCNCTCGCGCTGGTGACCGCCCTGGTGCTCGGCGCCTGCGGGGGCACCGACGCGCCGTCGGGGACGCTCACCGCCTCCCGCGTCGACCCTCCCTTCGAGCTGGCTGACGTGGCGCTGGAGTCGACCGAGGGCGGCACGATGAGCCTCGCCGACCCCGACGCTCGGCTCACGCTCGTCTTCTTCGGCTACACCCACTGCCCCGACGTCTGCCCGCTGGTGATGTCGACGATCGCCACTGCCCTGACCCGGCTGGAGCCGGAGGACCGCGACCAGGTGCAGCTGGTGTTCGTCACCACCGACCCGCCGCGCGACGACGCCGAGACGATCCGCCGCTACCTCGACGGCTACGACCCCACCGCCGTGGGACTCACCGGTGACCTGGAGGACGTCGAGGCCCTGGGCGACAGCGTCGGCATCTTCGTCGCCGACGCCGAGGAGCTGGCCTCCGGCGGCTACGACCTCGGCAGCCACGGCTCCCAGGTCATCGCCGTCGACGGGGAGGGGCGCGCTCCCGCCTTCTGGCGGCAGGACGTCTCCTCGGCCGACCTCGCCGCCGACATCGACCTTCTGCTCAGGAGCTGACCGTGGTCCTCGACGTGCTGTCCATCCCGAGCCCGGCCGAGGGCACGTGGTACCTCGGACCCCTGCCGCTGCGTGGCTATGCGCTGTCCATCATCGCGGGCATCGTCGCCGCGATCTGGATCGCCGAGCGTCGCTGGGTGGCCCGCGGCGGCGAGGCCGGTGAGATCCAGGACCTGGCCATCTGGGCGGTGCCGTTCGGCCTGGTCGGCGCCCGCGCCTACCACGTGGCCACCGACGCCGGGCGCTACTTCGGCGACGGCGGGAACCCGTGGGAGGCGCTCTACCTCTGGAAGGGCGGCCTCGGGGTCTGGGGCGGCATCGCCATGGGTGCGCTGGGGGTCTACCTCGGCGCCCGCGCCAAGGGCATCCGCATCGCACCGGTCCTCGACGCGATCGCGCCGGGGGTGCTGGTCGCGCAGGCGCTGGGGCGCTGGGGCAACTGGTTCAACCAGGAGCTCTACGGCCGGCCCACCGACCTTCCGTGGGGCCTGGAGATCGACCCGCGCAACTGGCCCGGTGACCTCACCTTCCCGCTCGGGACCACCTTCCACCCCACCTTCCTCTACGAGTGCCTGTGGAACCTCGCGGCCTTCGCGCTGCTCATCTGGCTCGACCGGCGGTTCCGGCTCGGCCACGGACGGGTGATGGCGGCCTACGTCATGCTCTACACGGCCGGACGCGGCTGGATCGAGATGCTGCGCATCGACGACGTCGAGCTCGCCGACGTCGCGGGCCTGCGCTTCAACGTGTGGACCTCGATCGTGCTGTTCCTGGCCGCAGCGGCGTACGTCGTGTGGTCGGCGCGGCGCCACCCCGGTCGTGACGAGCGCGTCTACACCGACCGCCACGTCTCATCCCTCGTCCCGGACGCCGCCGGCGACTGAGGCCACGAAACTCGGTGGTAATCTGACGGCTCCGCGCGTGGGCCAATGTCGTCCCCTGCACCCGAACGCTTGAGTTCACACCGATGTATGCCGGCGGGAGATCCGTCCGGCATGACGACGACGGGAGAACGCCCGGTGCCCTATCAGCACGCATTCCCGCCGCCCCAAGGGCTCTACGACCCCCGCCACGAGCACGATGCGTGTGGCGTGGCCTTCGTCGCGACCCTGACCGGCGTCGCCAGCCACGACATCGTGGCCAAGGCACTGACCGCTCTGCGCAACCTCGAGCACCGTGGTGCTGCGGGCGCTGAGCCGAACTCCGGCGACGGCGCCGGCATCCTCATGCAGGTGCCGGACGCCTTCCTGCGCGAGGTGACGGCAGAGCTCGGCATCGAGCTGCCGCCGCAGTACTCCTACGCCGTGGGCACCGCGTTCCTGCCCGGGGACGAGGAGCAGGTCGCCTCGCAGGTGGCCCGCATCGAGGAGATCGCCGCCGAGGAGGGCCTCGCGGTCCTCGGCTGGCGCGACGTCCCCACCGACCCCTCGATCCTCGGCGCGACCGCGCTCGGCGTGATGCCGACCTTCCGCCAGCTCTTCGTCGCCGGCGCCACGCAGCGCGTGACCGGCATGCAGCTGGAGCGGATGGCGTTCTGCCTGCGCAAGCGCGCCGAGCGCGAGACCGACGTCTACTTCCCGTCGCTGTCCTCGCGGACCATGGCCTACAAGGGCATGCTCACCACCGACCAGCTCGACAACTTCTTCCCCGACCTGGTCGACGAGCGCGTCGCGTCCGCGCTGGCCGTCGTGCACTCGCGGTTCTCGACCAACACCTTCCCGAGCTGGCCGCTCTCCCACCCGTTCCGCTTCATCGCCCACAACGGTGAGATCAACACCGTCATGGGCAACCGCAACTGGATGCGGGCGCGCGAGGCGCTGCTGTCCTCCGACCTCATCCCCGGGGACCTCGAGCGGCTCTACCCGATCTGCACCCCCGGTGCGTCGGACTCCGCCTCCTTCGACGAGGTGCTCGAGCTGCTGCACATGGGCGGCCGCTCGCTGCCGCACTCGGTGCTGATGATGATCCCGGAGGCCTGGGAGAACCACACCGAGATGGACGACGCCCGTCGCTCCTTCTACGAGTTCCACGCCAGCCTCATGGAGCCGTGGGACGGGCCGGCCTGCGTCGTCTTCACCGACGGCGACCAGATCGGCGCGGTCCTCGACCGCAACGGCCTGCGCCCCTCGCGCTACTGGGTCACCGACGACGGCCTGGTCGTCCTGGCCTCCGAGGTCGGTGTGCTCGACCTCGACCCGGCCACCGTGGTCCGCAAGGGCCGCCTCCAGCCGGGCCGGATGTTCCTCGTCGACACCGAGCAGCACCGGATCGTCGAGGACGAGGAGATCAAGTCCCAGCTCGCGTCCGAGCACCCCTACGACGAGTGGCTGCACGCCGGCCTGGTGCACCTCGACGACATCACCGAGCGCGAGCACGTCGTGCACACCCACGCCTCGGTCACGCGTCGTCAGCAGGTCTTCGGCTACACCGAGGAGGAGTTGCGCGTCCTCCTCACGCCGATGGCCAACACCGGCGCGGAGCCCATCGGCTCGATGGGCACCGACACCCCGATCGCGGCGCTGTCGGACAAGCCGCGGCTGATCTTCGACTACTTCGCCCAGCTGTTCGCCCAGGTGACGAACCCGCCGCTGGACGCGATCCGCGAGGAGCTCGTCACCTCGCTCAACGGCACCATCGGTCCCGAGGCCAACCTCCTCGAGCCGACGCCGGCCTCGTGCCGGCAGGTGGTGCTGCCCTTCCCGGTCATCTCCAACGACGACCTGGCCAAGATCCGTCACATCAACCGTGACGGCGACATGCCCGGCTTCATCACCCACGTCTCGCGCGGTCTCTACGACGTCGAGGGCGGGGGAGCGGCGATGGCCGCGCGGATCGACGAGATCTGCGCCGAGGTCAGCGCCGCGATCGCCGATGGCGCGCGCATCATCGTGCTCTCGGACCGGCACTCCACCGCCGACCTGGCGCCGATCCCGTCGCTGCTGCTCACCGCGGCCGTGCACCACCACCTGGTGCGCGAGAAGACCCGCACCCAGGTCGGCCTGCTCATCGAGGCCGGCGACGTGCGCGAGGTCCACCACGTGGCCCTGCTGGTCGGGTACGGCGCCGCGGCGGTCAACCCCTACCTCGCGATGGAGTCCGTCGAGGACCTCGCGCGCGAGGGCTACTACGTCAAGGCCGACCCCGACGTCGCGGTCAAGAACCTCGTCAAGGCGCTGGGCAAGGGCGTGCTCAAGGTGATGTCCAAGATGGGCGTCTCCACGGTGGCCTCCTACACCGGTGCGCAGATCTTCGAGGCCGTCGGGCTCTCGCAGACCCTGGTGGACCGCTACTTCACCGGCACGACGTCCAAGCTCGGCGGCATCGAGCTCGACGTGATCGCCGAGGAGGTCGCGATGCGGCACCGCACGGCGTACCCGCGCGGCGGCATCAGCCCGGCGCACCGCGAGCTCACCATCGGCGGCGAGTACCAGTGGCGTCGCGAGGGCGAGCCCCACCTGTTCGACCCCGAGACCGTCTTCCGTCTCCAGCACTCCACCCGTGCCGGGCGCTACGACGTGTTCAAGCAGTACACCTCGCGCGTCGACGAGCAGTCCGAGCGCCTGATGACCCTGCGCGGGCTGTTCAGGTTCAAGGACGCCGGCAGCACCGGTCGCCAGCCGATCCCGATCGAGGAGGTCGAGCCGGTCTCCGAGATCGTCAAGCGGTTCTCGACCGGCGCGATGTCCTACGGCTCGATCAGCCAGGAGGCGCACGAGACCCTCGCGATCGCCATGAACCGGCTGGGCGGCAAGTCCAACACCGGTGAGGGCGGCGAGGACCCCGAGCGTCTCTACGACCCGGAGCGCCGCAGCTCGATCAAGCAGGTCGCCAGCGGCCGCTTCGGCGTGACCTCGGAGTACCTCACGAACTCCGACGACATCCAGATCAAGATGGCCCAGGGTGCCAAGCCCGGCGAGGGCGGCCAGCTGCCCGGCCACAAGGTCTACCCGTGGGTGGCCAAGACCCGGCACTCCACGCCGGGCGTGGGCCTGATCAGCCCGCCGCCGCACCACGACATCTACTCGATCGAGGATCTCGCCCAGCTGATCCACGACCTGAAGAACGCCAACCCCAGCGCCCGCGTCCACGTGAAGCTGGTCTCCGAGGTCGGCGTCGGCACGGTCGCGACGGGTGTGTCCAAGGCGCACGCCGACGTGGTGCTCATCTCCGGCCACGACGGCGGCACCGGTGCCTCGCCGCTGACCTCGCTCAAGCACGCGGGCGGTCCCTGGGAGCTCGGCCTGGCCGAGACCCAGCAGACCCTGCTGCTCAACGGCCTGCGCGACCGGATCGTCGTGCAGACCGACGGCCAGCTCAAGACCGGTCGTGACGTCGTCGTCGCCGCGCTGCTCGGTGCCGAGGAGTACGGCTTCGCCACGGCGCCGCTGGTGGTCTCGGGCTGCATCATGATGCGGGTCTGCCACCTCGACACCTGCCCCGTGGGCGTCGCGACGCAGAACCCGGTCCTGCGCGAGCGTTACTCCGGCAAGGCCGAGTACGTCGTGAACTTCTTCGAGTACATCGCCGAGGAGGTGCGCGAGTACCTCGCCGAGCTCGGCTTCCGGACCCTGGACGAGGCCATCGGCCAGGTCGCCGCGCTCGACGTGCAGCCCGCGGTCGACCACTGGAAGGCCCACGGCCTGGACCTGAGCCCGATCCTGCACGTGCCGGACGGGTCGGCCTTCCCCGACCAGGACCTGCGCTGCACCAAGGAGCAGGACCACGCGCTCGAGGTCTCCCTCGACGTCACCGAGCTGGTGCCGCTGTGCCAGCCGGCGATCGAGAAGGGCGAGCCCGTGCGCGCCCAGCTCCCGATCCGGAACGTCAACCGCACCGTCGGCACGATCCTGGGCCACGAGGTGACCAAGAAGTACCGCGGTGAGGGCCTGCCCGAGGGCACCATCGACCTGACGTTCACCGGCTCGGCCGGTCAGTCGTTCGGAGCCTTCGTGCCCAAGGGCATCACCCTGCGCCTGGAGGGCGACAGCAACGACTACGTCGGCAAGGGGCTGTCGGGTGGCCGGATCGTGGTCCGGCCCGACCGGTCAGCGCCGTTCCGCTCCCACGAGCAGATCATCGCCGGCAACACGATCGCCTACGGCGCCACCTCGGGGAACATCTTCATCCGGGGCGGGGTCGGCGAGCGCTGCTGCGTGCGCAACTCCGGTGCCTGGGTCGTGACCGAGGGCGTGGGCGACCACGCCGCCGAGTACATGACCGGCGGCCGCCTGGTGGTGCTGGGCAAGACCGGGCGCAACTTCGCGGCCGGCATGTCCGGTGGCATCGCCTGGGTCCTGGACCTCAAGGACTTCCGCGTCAACAAGGAGCTCGTGGAGCTCGGCCCGGTCAAGGACCAGGCCGCCGTCGAGCTCGAGGGCCTGGTCCGCGCGCACCTGGAGGAGACCGGGTCCGAGGTCGCCGCGGAGCTGCTCGAGGACTGGGAGAGCTCGCTCACCCGCTTCACCGAGATCATGCCCCGTGACTTCCGGATCGTGCTGGAGGCCAAGGCGAAGGCCGAGGCCGACGGCCTGGACGAGAACGAGACGGCTCAGAAGATGATGGAGGCCCTCCATGGCTGATCCGAAGGGATTCCTGAAGGAGGGACGCCAGGTCGCGACCCGGCGTCCCGTCGACGAGCGGGTCAAGGACTGGGACGAGGTCTACCCCGACG
>JGI12075J13256_1000035_pt1 | contig 29421 bp, 9 predicted proteins | sample DeeseametaMP1896_FD_13256 | JGI IMG/M metagenome (IMG submission 13256) | reverse complement strand
ACAAACAACCCACCTTGATTGACCCACTTTCAAAGGCGACACGCGGATCATGGAGGTTTGGGAAAAAGTCAGGATCGGCGCCGACGAGCCGAGGAACGAGAACAGCAGAGCCAAGATGAAGAGTCGGGATTTGGCCAGGGTGTGCCTCACTTGACCAGGCTTCGAGAGCGAGACCGTTTGGTCATTCGATTAAGAGAAAAGAGAAGGTCGGTCTGGGTTGGAAACGCCGGCGATTTTTCGGGCACGGTTGACGACTTGACCGATGGAGCCGGGGGAAAGCCGGTTGCCGTTGCGGTCGAGAAAGAAGGCCGTGGTGACGTCGCTGACCAGGAGCGGCCGGGCGTCTCGTTGATAGCGGTGGAGGTCCGCGAGCAATCCTTCGGTGAGGCTATGGATCGTTTGCTTGCGCCCTCTGGCCAAGAGCGCTCCGGTGTCGAAGCAGAGGTGGTCTTTGTCGATGCGAGAGCAGGCCGGGCGGGAGATGCCCGTTTCCATCAGGACGCCCAGAACGGCACGGTCTCGGATGCCGAACGGACTGTCGGGATCCAAGGAAGCGAAGACGGCCCGCCTCTGCGACGGTTCAAGGTCCAGCCTGAAAGAGCGCGTGCTCTTCGCTTTTGGCGTGACCAAAGTCTCCGTGGGATCTCGGCACAACTCGCCCTCCGCCAGGAGTCGGTAGAAGCGGCGGATGGTTCCGACGGCCTGGTTCACGGTGGCCTCGGAGTAGAGCTTGCCGGACGGACCGGGAGTCCAGGCGAGTAGCTTATGCCACTGTTCCAAGTCCTTGGAAGTCAGCTCGGCGGGGTCGCGAGCACCGCAGAATTCTTGGAAGTGGAGAAGCCAGGGGAGCGCCGCCTTGATGGTGGCCAGGCTGTAGTCGCCGCTTTGCCGAAGTTTTTCCAAATGCCCCTCAATCAAGGTTTGACCTCGGATGAGCCTTGCGGAATTCTCGCTCGATTTCGCGTTCGGTTATCTGGGCGTATCGCTTGGTGGAGCTGAGGTGACGATGGCCGAGAAGTCGTTGGAGGTCTGTAAGCTTCATACCAGCCTGGGCCAGATGAGAGGCGCAGGCGTGGCGGAGCCCGTGGGGAGAGAGCTTGAGACCGAGAATTTGGCCGTACTTCTTCACGATGTAGAGGAGAGCCGAGGGAGGCAGCCGCTCACCCTCGTTGTTGAGGAGAAGCGCCGTGTTTCGGGTCGCCTTCGAGGCGTGACGTCGCAAAGCGGGCCGGGCGTTGAAGAGATAGTCCTGGGCGACCTGACGGAGCGGCGGCCCCACGGGGAGCAGGCGCTCATCGCCGTTCTTGCCCGTCACGAAGAGCGTCTCTTCAGCCAGGTCCAGGTTTTTCAGATCGAGAGAGACAGCCTCGTTTCGCCTCAAGCCAAGATCATAGAGCAGTTCGAGACAGAACAGATCACGGAGCCCTTCGGGCGTTCGTTGGTTGGGCAGTTCCAGGAGACGCTGCATCACCTGGGGAGAGGGAGGCTCGGGGCTCGTGGTTTCCGGCTCTTTCATCGAATAAGAAGAACCATCCCAAAAACACAACCCCGAACCGTGGGCCCATCTTAGAAAAAGCTTGAGAGAACGAAGGGCCAGATGGATGGTGGATTCGGACAGGGGAAAGTGACAGAGCCAACCGTGAAAGGCCGGCAGCACTTGCTCGGTGATATCGGAGGCCGCTTCGATGCCCGTCTCGGCCGCGTAACGCTCGAACCGGCGGAGCCCGGCCCGGTAGGCCCTGAGAGTCGCCTCGGCATAACGAGGAGAAACCGCCTCCAGACAAGCCTCGATTTGCTCAGGAAGAGCGGGAAGAACCATCAGAACCCAATTCGCCCTCTGCAAGAGGGGTGGTAGGTTTGGTGGGCTTGTTTGAGGTCGGAGATTTCCACACGCGTGTACACCTGGGTGGAGCTGGGCGAGGCGTGGCCTAGAAACTCTTGGAGATGACGCAAGCGCATATCGTTGGCCAGCATGTGGGTGGCACAACAATGGCGAAGAACGTGAGGGGTGACCCGCATCGGTAAGCCCGCCCGCTCGGCGTTACGAGCGACGATTTCACCCATCCTGTTGCCGGCCAGAGCGGCACCTCTGTAGGAAACAAAGAAAAAACCGTGCTCCTTGTTCCGGAGCAACTGAGGGCGAGACTCGGTGAGATAGCGTTCCATCCAGACCGCCGCGGCTTCACCCATCGGAACGACCCGGCCATGTCCACCCTTGCCCCGATAGACTCGCACCTGAAGCCGCCCGAAATCGACATCGCCCACCTTGAGGAGCCTGAGCTCCGAGTTTCTGAGAGCCGAGGAGTAGAAGAGTTCGAGGAGCGCCCGGTCACGAAGTCCAACCGCCGTGGTCACGTCGGGTGACTCCAGGAGCATCACGACCTGTTGCTCCGTCGGCAGCTCCGGCAAAAGCTTCTTCGGTGGACGCGGGCAGACGATATCCCGGGCCGGGTCCGTCATCAACACGTCGGCCTGGCGCAAGAACTTGATGAACGACCGAACCGTGGAGACCTTGCTGTTCTTGCTGGACAGCGTCAACGGCGTCCCCTTGAAGCTGAGCTTGTGCTCCAGGCTGAGCTGGTAGGCTTCCACGTCCTGTTTTCGCAGTTCCGCCGGACTGGTCAGGCCCCGGTCGGCCAAGAAGTCGAGAAACTGCCGAACCTCGGTGCGGTAAGACGAGATCGTCTCCTCGCTGCGCCGGTAGGCCCGCAGGTGCTCGGTGAAACGTTGGAGCCAGAGTTCAGAATTCATCAGCGCAACCTCCGCTGACCATGAAGAACGGATCTCCATGGTTGTTAGATCTATATGGGTTATGTGGATCAAATGGCATCGTTACTGGAGTCCATTCGCTTTTTCTCTTAGTTGAAGAGAGTTGAAAGTCGTGTGCCGAGGCCCAACTTGCCCCGCGCAGCGTCGTAAGTGTAGTGGAGATATATAGGGGGGTACCCCTACGGAAAAGGTGAAAAGGTCGCGCCGAAAAGCAAAGAATCGTTGCAAACACTGGGCCGCAGCTTTTCGCACAGGTCGGAAAAGCTGGAAAAGGTCTCGGGTACCCGTACACGGGTGACGGCGGATTGGGGGCCTTGCTGTTACTCGGACATTGGAGAGCCACCCCCAAACTTGCCGTCTGTGACCGTAGGGAATGCCCGTGGTGCAAGACCTGCGAGTTCGTCGGGGTGAAGCAGGTTGGTGACCGGTGACGGGCCTTCGCCCGCTCCGCCGACGACTGTGTATTGATAAGCTTTGCCGTTCGCCCCCGTGATGGCGGCGAAGTACTCCATATCAACCAGCTCGTGAACGGCCTGGTGAATCCGCTTCTGCGACCAGCCGGTCAGATCGCGTAACTGTCGCCGTGTAAAAGGCGTGTCTTCGATACAACTCGCCCTCTGCAAGAGATCGCGGGCTGAGATGGAGAGTTCGTGTAAGGTGTCACGTAGAACGTCCTTGGCCAGTTCATACGCCAACCGATAGTCATCGATGTTAGCCTCCACATACCGAACAGGCTCGCCGTCGGGCCCATCGAGTTGCCCGCGGGACCGCTGATGCTGATGGAGGAGCGCGGAGGCTTCGATAAGGCAGAGGAAGCGTTCGTTGTCCCGCCTCGTCCGAAGCCAGCGCGTGGGGAAAGTAAGGTGCCGCACATAGGGGATAACGATGGGCAGCTGCTCGAGCATTCGCTGGGCGTTATGATGCCGGGCGCAGATGTCGTCCTTACGAACCTTCTTGAGCCTCAGAGCCTCCCGGGAGAGCCGTTGACACTCGTGAATACGCCGGGTCTGTTCCTCGGTCTCGTCGAGGTAGATCTCAAAGCACCGAGAGGCGTTCTCCTGGTTGATGACGCTCGCCGTGGTGGTCTCGATGTAGGCGATGGGACCCTCCACTTCAAACTCCTGAGTCTTCATCTGGCCGGTGACCGGATCTTTGATGACCACGGCCTGGCGGATCATCTGGGACGACTGCAAGATCCGGATGTAATAATCGGCCGCTTCGCCGCCCACTCGCTCTTCCATCAGCAAGAGCTTTCGTTTGTAGGCGTCCTTGCCCGCGTAGGCCAGAGCGTGAGCTGAGACCCGGGAGTAGTGAATGACGTCTTCCGGCGGTACCAGCGAAGCCACCAGCGTGGCCAGGCCGGACTTCCCCGCGCCGCTCTGGGAACGAATGATGGCCGACAACGGGTTTTCGAGCTTGCGAGACAGGCCCACCAGGTAAGCCAGGAGCTTGCCGCGCTCTTCGCCCACGTAGCCCAACGCTTCCATATCGGCTTGCAGCCGGCGGACCAGGTTGGGAGCCTGTAAGAATTCGAGCGCTTCGGCTTTGTCCTCGTCGGTCAGCTCCGGAGGCTTCTCACCAGCCAACTCGCCGTCGGCACGACCCAACGAACGCACGAAGTGCTCGGCGGTGTCTAGGATGTAGGCTAGATGCTGCTTGGCGGTATCGGCGTCCAGGCTGAGCTGCTGGGAGAGGCCACGCAGAACCTCGGTGCGGGAACGGGAGCTGACCAGATCGCAGCGGTCCAGATACTTGGCCGCTCGGCCCTTATCATCAGAGGCTTGGCGCTCGCCCCGGATCGTGACCTTCAAGCGGCTTGAATTGAACGGCGGCTGAGGCGTTACTAGGTAACAGACTTCCGGACCCGAGAACGTTAGACGGAAATCGGTATCCGTCGTCTCCGTCAGCGGCAGCTGCACCCCAAGGGCACTCGCTTCGCAGCGCGCTGAGCTAGTTGGGGCGGGAGGTTCTAAGTCCTCAGGGTTTGAGAGCGGCTTCAAGCAGCTGGCGAAGCTTCGGAGCATATCCGGGCCCTCTCGGATCAGGAGCTTGTTAGCGTCAATCTCGGCGGGCATCACGACACGAGAGACCTTGAAGCGGTCGCCCACCTGGCGCAGAACCTTCTGCTGGCCACGTCGGCCGGATCGATCGTCGTCGAAACAAAGTCGTAGCTCCGTGATAGACGACACCCGCAAGTGCTTTTCGAGTTCTTCCGGCAGGCCGCCGCCCACGCCGAACACACAAGTGACCGGCCGCAACCCCACAAGCCACAAGGACAGAGCATCAAAGACGCCTTCGGTGATGTAGACCGAACTCGCCGCCTCCATGGCTTGGTAGCCGAAGACCGCTCGCTTCGGCCCGGGCAGAAACAGATGCCGAACCTTGGCCGCCGGGTCTATCCGCCGACCGTAAAAGCCCACCAGGCCGTCTGATGGATGAAAGAGCGGGACGACCACGCAGCCAAGGAAGTGCTCGCGCCCCTTGGAGTTGAGGATTCCCATCTCTAGCATCGCGTCGCGCACGTCGCCCTTGGGGAGAGCTTTCAGGAGTGTTCCGTCGCAGTAGCCGAATCGGAAGCCCTCGTAGAGCTCCGAGTTCCAGAGCTTGCGGTCTTTGAGATACTGGCGCGCCTCTTCGGATGACTCCAGGCCGTTCTGGTAATGCCGGCACACCTTCTCTAGAAGATCGTTGCGCGTGTGGCCACCGACAAAGCGGTCCGGATCAGTCGGCCTGGTCGGCTCTGACGACGGCGGCGGGCTAGTATCCCCCACGATTTCTTTCAGGCGCATCACGGCTTGAGGGAATGAAAGCTGCTCTTGTGCTTGCAGAAAGCTGAGAGCGTCGCCCTTAGCCTCGCAGCCGAAGCAGTTGTAAAGCTGCTTCTCCGGATTGACCACGAAAGAAGCGTCTTTGTCGTCGTGCCAGGGACAGAGGGCCGTGAAGTTTCGGCCGACGGGCTTCAGGTCGATGCCGTGAGATCGGATCAGCTCACAGAGATCGACGCTTGCTTTCAGCGCCTCGATGTCTTGGCGGGAGAAGTCGTTCATGGTACTCCTAAAAACTTTTATTCAACTTAAAATGTCTTTATTACAAATTGTGTTGCACATATCGACATTCTCACCTGCCATTTACGAGACATAAACAGCAAGAAAGTCTTTGGTCCTTTGCGAAAGATTGATAAAATCGAGTTCAGGAGACTTCGAGATATGAGCATAGGTGAGAAAATCATCCACTACAGAAAGCTTCAGAGATGGACCCAGAGCGAACTAGCTCAGGAGATCGGCGTAGACCCATCTCATATCAGTAGATGGGAAAACGATAAGGTTCGTCCTCATTCGGGGACACTTCAGAAGCTCGCCGATGCACTGAAGATTTCTTTAAGTGAACTGCTCGGTGACTCGGACCCTCCGCCTCTTACAAGTAGCGACAGTTCGTTGGAATTTCTAAGAGCTATCGAGCGCTTGGAAGACGAGGACAGAAAAGTCGTCAAGCACATCATCGATGCTTTGTTGACGAAGAAAAGAGTAAGGGCAGCCCTGGAGGCCGGATAACGACCATGACCAAAAACGAAGCGATTAGCATCATTCAAGAACTACCCGAAAACGTTACAGTTCCTCAGATAATCGAGGCTCTTCAGATCCGCGAACGAAATTTGCAAGCCATGGCTTCCATCGAGGCCGGTAAGGGAATCCCGCAAGAAGAAGTCGACAAGATCGTGGATCGATGGCTCGAAGAGTAGTCTGGTCGCCGGAAGCACTCGCCGACCTAGCCGATATCTATCACTACATCAAGCTCGAAAGGCCGAGAGCGGCCAAAAAGGTCGCGGATAGACTGCGGAATTTGGCGAAGTCGATACCGGACCAGCCCTGGATCGGGGTGAAGTGCCTTGAGCACGACCGAGACGACATACGCCAGCGAATCGACGGGAAATATCGGCTCATCTATCAACTCGTGGGAGAAGACGAGATCCGAATCCTGCAGATCTTTCACTCACGACGCGACGAACTGCCGGATCTAAAGCTGTCCTGACAGACCGGTCGCAGATTGATTTTGTGTGGGGTCAAGATCTTTTTTGAGCAGAGCGGAGCAGAGAAGCCCGTGGTTATTGGGATTCCCGATGGTCAGATCAGCGGATCGATCAAAGAACTCCAGAAACGAAGCGTCGCCGCTTCGGGTGTATTACACCTTTGAGCGCCTCGGCTCGGCCGAAGGCCGAACGAGGTGCAACCGGGGGCGCAGCCCCCGGGACATCTCCCCGAGCAGTGCGAGGGGTACCACTTAGGTAACGACAGGCCGGTTCGTGGTGGGCCTGCTGCTTTGATTGCCGCCCGAAGGGCCAGAAAACACGCGGACACTCGCGAGCCGGCCGCCGGTACTTCGTACCTCCTCTGTACTGACCCCACGGGATGCGCCGGCCTTTCGCGAACCCCACCTGGTGGGTAACCGAGCTGGTCTTGCGCTCAACCGCCGAGCTGTCCGCAGGACCAGTTCGTCTTTGAGCCTCAAAGACGATCTCTTCCCCGCTAACAGTCTGTCACAAAGCTAACCGGCCTTCGAAGCCCACACTACAAGCCCCGCCCAAGCTAGACCTCGCCCCCGCGGTTTTACAAAACCAGCGGGGGCGACAGCCGGGATGGGGAGCGAGAACTAAGAGAAGGCCCACCTCTCGGTGGGCCTTCAAAGCTCTCTGTTGACGTATCTTCTACCTGGCGTAGACTCCGGGAGTCTACGCCAAGGCTGCACTTACTCGTTATTGTCCGTCACAAAATTGTTCAAGAAGATCTAGCCCTTGATTGTGCGCCTTGTCCCTTTGCGTTTTACCATCCTCCCATGCTTGATGCGAAGAGATTCTGATCCTCGCCTCTTCTAGATCTATGTCTTCAAATTTCCTTACCAGAAGCGCGGAAACACTAAACGGAATATTCTTAGACTTGAGTTCAGTGAGTAGCTCATCACAACTCATTCCTTTTTGAACTAGAGGCTCATAATAGTTCAGAAGCCGTAAATATTCATCCATCATCTTCGTCACCTATATCGGTCCAGATTTCGCGAACTGTTGATTTGTTTCAAAGGTTTGGCAGAAGAACTTCCCTCGCGTCTAAATCCTTGAAAGATAACTTGCTCGGCATTTGGATATTTCTTTGAAATATACGTTGCAATATCCGTAAAGCCTTGAAACATCTCACGTTCTAGTCCAGTAAGTTTCTCGACTTCGCGGGGCTCAACACCAAAATGCTTTAGCAGTACTCTTTTCCCCTCCACTACAACCTGCGCTGAAAAATCTACTGGTCCCTTCGAAGTTTTTACAGTGTACCCGAGCACATCGTCCACTATCTTGGGTGCAGCAGAATACGGTGAAGTTGGCCCGAGTTCTGCACCTGTCGAAAATCCCCAAATAACCTCTAATCCAGTTCCAAAAATGACTGGATTAGTCAGGAATTGATTCCAAGCCGCTGTTGCCGCTGCCGCTGGAGCACCTGCTAGGGCAGCGCCTCCAGATACGCCGAAGCCGCCAACCGCAAGGATGAGTAATTTCCCCTCCTTGGTGTTGGATGCTCTGTTGAAAGCCTTTCCATCACCCATAATTAGAGGTGTCTCAAGGTCGAGCCCCGTGGGGTCCACGTAGTTAATCGGGTTTCCATTACAAACAACCCACCTTGATTGACCCACTTTCAAAGGCGACACGCGGATCATGGAGGTTTGGGAAAAAGTCAGGATCGGCGCCGACGAGCCGAGGAACGAGAACAGCAGAGCCAAGATGAAGAGTCGGGATTTGGCCAGGGTGTGCCTCACTTGACCAGGCTTCGAGAGCGAGACCGTTTGGTCATTCGATTAAGAGAAAAGAGAAGGTCGGTCTGGGTTGGAAACGCCGGCGATTTTTCGGGCACGGTTGACGACTTGACCGATGGAGCCGGGGGAAAGCCGGTTGCCGTTGCGGTCGAGAAAGAAGGCCGTGGTGACGTCGCTGACCAGGAGCGGCCGGGCGTCTCGTTGATAGCGGTGGAGGTCCGCGAGCAATCCTTCGGTGAGGCTATGGATCGTTTGCTTGCGCCCTCTGGCCAAGAGCGCTCCGGTGTCGAAGCAGAGGTGGTCTTTGTCGATGCGAGAGCAGGCCGGGCGGGAGATGCCCGTTTCCATCAGGACGCCCAGAACGGCACGGTCTCGGATGCCGAACGGACTGTCGGGATCCAAGGAAGCGAAGACGGCCCGCCTCTGCGACGGTTCAAGGTCCAGCCTGAAAGAGCGCGTGCTCTTCGCTTTTGGCGTGACCAAAGTCTCCGTGGGATCTCGGCACAACTCGCCCTCCGCCAGGAGTCGGTAGAAGCGGCGGATGGTTCCGACGGCCTGGTTCACGGTGGCCTCGGAGTAGAGCTTGCCGGACGGACCGGGAGTCCAGGCGAGTAGCTTATGCCACTGTTCCAAGTCCTTGGAAGTCAGCTCGGCGGGGTCGCGAGCACCGCAGAATTCTTGGAAGTGGAGAAGCCAGGGGAGCGCCGCCTTGATGGTGGCCAGGCTGTAGTCGCCGCTTTGCCGAAGTTTTTCCAAATGCCCCTCAATCAAGGTTTGACCTCGGATGAGCCTTGCGGAATTCTCGCTCGATTTCGCGTTCGGTTATCTGGGCGTATCGCTTGGTGGAGCTGAGGTGACGATGGCCGAGAAGTCGTTGGAGGTCTGTAAGCTTCATACCAGCCTGGGCCAGATGAGAGGCGCAGGCGTGGCGGAGCCCGTGGGGAGAGAGCTTGAGACCGAGAATTTGGCCGTACTTCTTCACGATGTAGAGGAGAGCCGAGGGAGGCAGCCGCTCACCCTCGTTGTTGAGGAGAAGCGCCGTGTTTCGGGTCGCCTTCGAGGCGTGACGTCGCAAAGCGGGCCGGGCGTTGAAGAGATAGTCCTGGGCGACCTGACGGAGCGGCGGCCCCACGGGGAGCAGGCGCTCATCGCCGTTCTTGCCCGTCACGAAGAGCGTCTCTTCAGCCAGGTCCAGGTTTTTCAGATCGAGAGAGACAGCCTCGTTTCGCCTCAAGCCAAGATCATAGAGCAGTTCGAGACAGAACAGATCACGGAGCCCTTCGGGCGTTCGTTGGTTGGGCAGTTCCAGGAGACGCTGCATCACCTGGGGAGAGGGAGGCTCGGGGCTCGTGGTTTCCGGCTCTTTCATCGAATAAGAAGAACCATCCCAAAAACACAACCCCGAACCGTGGGCCCATCTTAGAAAAAGCTTGAGAGAACGAAGGGCCAGATGGATGGTGGATTCGGACAGGGGAAAGTGACAGAGCCAACCGTGAAAGGCCGGCAGCACTTGCTCGGTGATATCGGAGGCCGCTTCGATGCCCGTCTCGGCCGCGTAACGCTCGAACCGGCGGAGCCCGGCCCGGTAGGCCCTGAGAGTCGCCTCGGCATAACGAGGAGAAACCGCCTCCAGACAAGCCTCGATTTGCTCAGGAAGAGCGGGAAGAACCATCAGAACCCAATTCGCCCTCTGCAAGAGGGGTGGTAGGTTTGGTGGGCTTGTTTGAGGTCGGAGATTTCCACACGCGTGTACACCTGGGTGGAGCTGGGCGAGGCGTGGCCTAGAAACTCTTGGAGATGACGCAAGCGCATATCGTTGGCCAGCATGTGGGTGGCACAACAATGGCGAAGAACGTGAGGGGTGACCCGCATCGGTAAGCCCGCCCGCTCGGCGTTACGAGCGACGATTTCACCCATCCTGTTGCCGGCCAGAGCGGCACCTCTGTAGGAAACAAAGAAAAAACCGTGCTCCTTGTTCCGGAGCAACTGAGGGCGAGACTCGGTGAGATAGCGTTCCATCCAGACCGCCGCGGCTTCACCCATCGGAACGACCCGGCCATGTCCACCCTTGCCCCGATAGACTCGCACCTGAAGCCGCCCGAAATCGACATCGCCCACCTTGAGGAGCCTGAGCTCCGAGTTTCTGAGAGCCGAGGAGTAGAAGAGTTCGAGGAGCGCCCGGTCACGAAGTCCAACCGCCGTGGTCACGTCGGGTGACTCCAGGAGCATCACGACCTGTTGCTCCGTCGGCAGCTCCGGCAAAAGCTTCTTCGGTGGACGCGGGCAGACGATATCCCGGGCCGGGTCCGTCATCAACACGTCGGCCTGGCGCAAGAACTTGATGAACGACCGAACCGTGGAGACCTTGCTGTTCTTGCTGGACAGCGTCAACGGCGTCCCCTTGAAGCTGAGCTTGTGCTCCAGGCTGAGCTGGTAGGCTTCCACGTCCTGTTTTCGCAGTTCCGCCGGACTGGTCAGGCCCCGGTCGGCCAAGAAGTCGAGAAACTGCCGAACCTCGGTGCGGTAAGACGAGATCGTCTCCTCGCTGCGCCGGTAGGCCCGCAGGTGCTCGGTGAAACGTTGGAGCCAGAGTTCAGAATTCATCAGCGCAACCTCCGCTGACCATGAAGAACGGATCTCCATGGTTGTTAGATCTATATGGGTTATGTGGATCAAATGGCATCGTTACTGGAGTCCATTCGCTTTTTCTCTTAGTTGAAGAGAGTTGAAAGTCGTGTGCCGAGGCCCAACTTGCCCCGCGCAGCGTCGTAAGTGTAGTGGAGATATATAGGGGGGTACCCCTACGGAAAAGGTGAAAAGGTCGCGCCGAAAAGCAAAGAATCGTTGCAAACACTGGGCCGCAGCTTTTCGCACAGGTCGGAAAAGCTGGAAAAGGTCTCGGGTACCCGTACACGGGTGACGGCGGATTGGGGGCCTTGCTGTTACTCGGACATTGGAGAGCCACCCCCAAACTTGCCGTCTGTGACCGTAGGGAATGCCCGTGGTGCAAGACCTGCGAGTTCGTCGGGGTGAAGCAGGTTGGTGACCGGTGACGGGCCTTCGCCCGCTCCGCCGACGACTGTGTATTGATAAGCTTTGCCGTTCGCCCCCGTGATGGCGGCGAAGTACTCCATATCAACCAGCTCGTGAACGGCCTGGTGAATCCGCTTCTGCGACCAGCCGGTCAGATCGCGTAACTGTCGCCGTGTAAAAGGCGTGTCTTCGATACAACTCGCCCTCTGCAAGAGATCGCGGGCTGAGATGGAGAGTTCGTGTAAGGTGTCACGTAGAACGTCCTTGGCCAGTTCATACGCCAACCGATAGTCATCGATGTTAGCCTCCACATACCGAACAGGCTCGCCGTCGGGCCCATCGAGTTGCCCGCGGGACCGCTGATGCTGATGGAGGAGCGCGGAGGCTTCGATAAGGCAGAGGAAGCGTTCGTTGTCCCGCCTCGTCCGAAGCCAGCGCGTGGGGAAAGTAAGGTGCCGCACATAGGGGATAACGATGGGCAGCTGCTCGAGCATTCGCTGGGCGTTATGATGCCGGGCGCAGATGTCGTCCTTACGAACCTTCTTGAGCCTCAGAGCCTCCCGGGAGAGCCGTTGACACTCGTGAATACGCCGGGTCTGTTCCTCGGTCTCGTCGAGGTAGATCTCAAAGCACCGAGAGGCGTTCTCCTGGTTGATGACGCTCGCCGTGGTGGTCTCGATGTAGGCGATGGGACCCTCCACTTCAAACTCCTGAGTCTTCATCTGGCCGGTGACCGGATCTTTGATGACCACGGCCTGGCGGATCATCTGGGACGACTGCAAGATCCGGATGTAATAATCGGCCGCTTCGCCGCCCACTCGCTCTTCCATCAGCAAGAGCTTTCGTTTGTAGGCGTCCTTGCCCGCGTAGGCCAGAGCGTGAGCTGAGACCCGGGAGTAGTGAATGACGTCTTCCGGCGGTACCAGCGAAGCCACCAGCGTGGCCAGGCCGGACTTCCCCGCGCCGCTCTGGGAACGAATGATGGCCGACAACGGGTTTTCGAGCTTGCGAGACAGGCCCACCAGGTAAGCCAGGAGCTTGCCGCGCTCTTCGCCCACGTAGCCCAACGCTTCCATATCGGCTTGCAGCCGGCGGACCAGGTTGGGAGCCTGTAAGAATTCGAGCGCTTCGGCTTTGTCCTCGTCGGTCAGCTCCGGAGGCTTCTCACCAGCCAACTCGCCGTCGGCACGACCCAACGAACGCACGAAGTGCTCGGCGGTGTCTAGGATGTAGGCTAGATGCTGCTTGGCGGTATCGGCGTCCAGGCTGAGCTGCTGGGAGAGGCCACGCAGAACCTCGGTGCGGGAACGGGAGCTGACCAGATCGCAGCGGTCCAGATACTTGGCCGCTCGGCCCTTATCATCAGAGGCTTGGCGCTCGCCCCGGATCGTGACCTTCAAGCGGCTTGAATTGAACGGCGGCTGAGGCGTTACTAGGTAACAGACTTCCGGACCCGAGAACGTTAGACGGAAATCGGTATCCGTCGTCTCCGTCAGCGGCAGCTGCACCCCAAGGGCACTCGCTTCGCAGCGCGCTGAGCTAGTTGGGGCGGGAGGTTCTAAGTCCTCAGGGTTTGAGAGCGGCTTCAAGCAGCTGGCGAAGCTTCGGAGCATATCCGGGCCCTCTCGGATCAGGAGCTTGTTAGCGTCAATCTCGGCGGGCATCACGACACGAGAGACCTTGAAGCGGTCGCCCACCTGGCGCAGAACCTTCTGCTGGCCACGTCGGCCGGATCGATCGTCGTCGAAACAAAGTCGTAGCTCCGTGATAGACGACACCCGCAAGTGCTTTTCGAGTTCTTCCGGCAGGCCGCCGCCCACGCCGAACACACAAGTGACCGGCCGCAACCCCACAAGCCACAAGGACAGAGCATCAAAGACGCCTTCGGTGATGTAGACCGAACTCGCCGCCTCCATGGCTTGGTAGCCGAAGACCGCTCGCTTCGGCCCGGGCAGAAACAGATGCCGAACCTTGGCCGCCGGGTCTATCCGCCGACCGTAAAAGCCCACCAGGCCGTCTGATGGATGAAAGAGCGGGACGACCACGCAGCCAAGGAAGTGCTCGCGCCCCTTGGAGTTGAGGATTCCCATCTCTAGCATCGCGTCGCGCACGTCGCCCTTGGGGAGAGCTTTCAGGAGTGTTCCGTCGCAGTAGCCGAATCGGAAGCCCTCGTAGAGCTCCGAGTTCCAGAGCTTGCGGTCTTTGAGATACTGGCGCGCCTCTTCGGATGACTCCAGGCCGTTCTGGTAATGCCGGCACACCTTCTCTAGAAGATCGTTGCGCGTGTGGCCACCGACAAAGCGGTCCGGATCAGTCGGCCTGGTCGGCTCTGACGACGGCGGCGGGCTAGTATCCCCCACGATTTCTTTCAGGCGCATCACGGCTTGAGGGAATGAAAGCTGCTCTTGTGCTTGCAGAAAGCTGAGAGCGTCGCCCTTAGCCTCGCAGCCGAAGCAGTTGTAAAGCTGCTTCTCCGGATTGACCACGAAAGAAGCGTCTTTGTCGTCGTGCCAGGGACAGAGGGCCGTGAAGTTTCGGCCGACGGGCTTCAGGTCGATGCCGTGAGATCGGATCAGCTCACAGAGATCGACGCTTGCTTTCAGCGCCTCGATGTCTTGGCGGGAGAAGTCGTTCATGGTACTCCTAAAAACTTTTATTCAACTTAAAATGTCTTTATTACAAATTGTGTTGCACATATCGACATTCTCACCTGCCATTTACGAGACATAAACAGCAAGAAAGTCTTTGGTCCTTTGCGAAAGATTGATAAAATCGAGTTCAGGAGACTTCGAGATATGAGCATAGGTGAGAAAATCATCCACTACAGAAAGCTTCAGAGATGGACCCAGAGCGAACTAGCTCAGGAGATCGGCGTAGACCCATCTCATATCAGTAGATGGGAAAACGATAAGGTTCGTCCTCATTCGGGGACACTTCAGAAGCTCGCCGATGCACTGAAGATTTCTTTAAGTGAACTGCTCGGTGACTCGGACCCTCCGCCTCTTACAAGTAGCGACAGTTCGTTGGAATTTCTAAGAGCTATCGAGCGCTTGGAAGACGAGGACAGAAAAGTCGTCAAGCACATCATCGATGCTTTGTTGACGAAGAAAAGAGTAAGGGCAGCCCTGGAGGCCGGATAACGACCATGACCAAAAACGAAGCGATTAGCATCATTCAAGAACTACCCGAAAACGTTACAGTTCCTCAGATAATCGAGGCTCTTCAGATCCGCGAACGAAATTTGCAAGCCATGGCTTCCATCGAGGCCGGTAAGGGAATCCCGCAAGAAGAAGTCGACAAGATCGTGGATCGATGGCTCGAAGAGTAGTCTGGTCGCCGGAAGCACTCGCCGACCTAGCCGATATCTATCACTACATCAAGCTCGAAAGGCCGAGAGCGGCCAAAAAGGTCGCGGATAGACTGCGGAATTTGGCGAAGTCGATACCGGACCAGCCCTGGATCGGGGTGAAGTGCCTTGAGCACGACCGAGACGACATACGCCAGCGAATCGACGGGAAATATCGGCTCATCTATCAACTCGTGGGAGAAGACGAGATCCGAATCCTGCAGATCTTTCACTCACGACGCGACGAACTGCCGGATCTAAAGCTGTCCTGACAGACCGGTCGCAGATTGATTTTGTGTGGGGTCAAGATCTTTTTTGAGCAGAGCGGAGCAGAGAAGCCCGTGGTTATTGGGATTCCCGATGGTCAGATCAGCGGATCGATCAAAGAACTCCAGAAACGAAGCGTCGCCGCTTCGGGTGTATTACACCTTTGAGCGCCTCGGCTCGGCCGAAGGCCGAACGAGGTGCAACCGGGGGCGCAGCCCCCGGGACATCTCCCCGAGCAGTGCGAGGGGTACCACTTAGGTAACGACAGGCCGGTTCGTGGTGGGCCTGCTGCTTTGATTGCCGCCCGAAGGGCCAGAAAACACGCGGACACTCGCGAGCCGGCCGCCGGTACTTCGTACCTCCTCTGTACTGACCCCACGGGATGCGCCGGCCTTTCGCGAACCCCACCTGGTGGGTAACCGAGCTGGTCTTGCGCTCAACCGCCGAGCTGTCCGCAGGACCAGTTCGTCTTTGAGCCTCAAAGACGATCTCTTCCCCGCTAACAGTCTGTCACAAAGCTAACCGGCCTTCGAAGCCCACACTACAAGCCCCGCCCAAGCTAGACCTCGCCCCCGCGGTTTTACAAAACCAGCGGGGGCGACAGCCGGGATGGGGAGCGAGAACTAAGAGAAGGCCCACCTCTCGGTGGGCCTTCAAAGCTCTCTGTTGACGTATCTTCTACCTGGCGTAGACTCCGGGAGTCTACGCCAAGGCTGCACTTACTCGTTATTGTCCGTCACAAAATTGTTCAAGAAGATCTAGCCCTTGATTGTGCGCCTTGTCCCTTTGCGTTTTACCATCCTCCCATGCTTGATGCGAAGAGATTCTGATCCTCGCCTCTTCTAGATCTATGTCTTCAAATTTCCTTACCAGAAGCGCGGAAACACTAAACGGAATATTCTTAGACTTGAGTTCAGTGAGTAGCTCATCACAACTCATTCCTTTTTGAACTAGAGGCTCATAATAGTTCAGAAGCCGTAAATATTCATCCATCATCTTCGTCACCTATATCGGTCCAGATTTCGCGAACTGTTGATTTGTTTCAAAGGTTTGGCAGAAGAACTTCCCTCGCGTCTAAATCCTTGAAAGATAACTTGCTCGGCATTTGGATATTTCTTTGAAATATACGTTGCAATATCCGTAAAGCCTTGAAACATCTCACGTTCTAGTCCAGTAAGTTTCTCGACTTCGCGGGGCTCAACACCAAAATGCTTTAGCAGTACTCTTTTCCCCTCCACTACAACCTGCGCTGAAAAATCTACTGGTCCCTTCGAAGTTTTTACAGTGTACCCGAGCACATCGTCCACTATCTTGGGTGCAGCAGAATACGGTGAAGTTGGCCCGAGTTCTGCACCTGTCGAAAATCCCCAAATAACCTCTAATCCAGTTCCAAAAATGACTGGATTAGTCAGGAATTGATTCCAAGCCGCTGTTGCCGCTGCCGCTGGAGCACCTGCTAGGGCAGCGCCTCCAGATACGCCGAAGCCGCCAACCGCAAGGATGAGTAATTTCCCCTCCTTGGTGTTGGATGCTCTGTTGAAAGCCTTTCCATCACCCATAATTAGAGGTGTCTCAAGGTCGAGCCCCGTGGGGTCCACGTAGTTAATCGGGTTTCCATTACAAACAACCCACCTTGATTGACCCACTTTCAAAGGCGACACGCGGATCATGGAGGTTTGGGAAAAAGTCAGGATCGGCGCCGACGAGCCGAGGAACGAGAACAGCAGAGCCAAGATGAAGAGTCGGGATTTGGCCAGGGTGTGCCTCACTTGACCAGGCTTCGAGAGCGAGACCGTTTGGTCATTCGATTAAGAGAAAAGAGAAGGTCGGTCTGGGTTGGAAACGCCGGCGATTTTTCGGGCACGGTTGACGACTTGACCGATGGAGCCGGGGGAAAGCCGGTTGCCGTTGCGGTCGAGAAAGAAGGCCGTGGTGACGTCGCTGACCAGGAGCGGCCGGGCGTCTCGTTGATAGCGGTGGAGGTCCGCGAGCAATCCTTCGGTGAGGCTATGGATCGTTTGCTTGCGCCCTCTGGCCAAGAGCGCTCCGGTGTCGAAGCAGAGGTGGTCTTTGTCGATGCGAGAGCAGGCCGGGCGGGAGATGCCCGTTTCCATCAGGACGCCCAGAACGGCACGGTCTCGGATGCCGAACGGACTGTCGGGATCCAAGGAAGCGAAGACGGCCCGCCTCTGCGACGGTTCAAGGTCCAGCCTGAAAGAGCGCGTGCTCTTCGCTTTTGGCGTGACCAAAGTCTCCGTGGGATCTCGGCACAACTCGCCCTCCGCCAGGAGTCGGTAGAAGCGGCGGATGGTTCCGACGGCCTGGTTCACGGTGGCCTCGGAGTAGAGCTTGCCGGACGGACCGGGAGTCCAGGCGAGTAGCTTATGCCACTGTTCCAAGTCCTTGGAAGTCAGCTCGGCGGGGTCGCGAGCACCGCAGAATTCTTGGAAGTGGAGAAGCCAGGGGAGCGCCGCCTTGATGGTGGCCAGGCTGTAGTCGCCGCTTTGCCGAAGTTTTTCCAAATGCCCCTCAATCAAGGTTTGACCTCGGATGAGCCTTGCGGAATTCTCGCTCGATTTCGCGTTCGGTTATCTGGGCGTATCGCTTGGTGGAGCTGAGGTGACGATGGCCGAGAAGTCGTTGGAGGTCTGTAAGCTTCATACCAGCCTGGGCCAGATGAGAGGCGCAGGCGTGGCGGAGCCCGTGGGGAGAGAGCTTGAGACCGAGAATTTGGCCGTACTTCTTCACGATGTAGAGGAGAGCCGAGGGAGGCAGCCGCTCACCCTCGTTGTTGAGGAGAAGCGCCGTGTTTCGGGTCGCCTTCGAGGCGTGACGTCGCAAAGCGGGCCGGGCGTTGAAGAGATAGTCCTGGGCGACCTGACGGAGCGGCGGCCCCACGGGGAGCAGGCGCTCATCGCCGTTCTTGCCCGTCACGAAGAGCGTCTCTTCAGCCAGGTCCAGGTTTTTCAGATCGAGAGAGACAGCCTCGTTTCGCCTCAAGCCAAGATCATAGAGCAGTTCGAGACAGAACAGATCACGGAGCCCTTCGGGCGTTCGTTGGTTGGGCAGTTCCAGGAGACGCTGCATCACCTGGGGAGAGGGAGGCTCGGGGCTCGTGGTTTCCGGCTCTTTCATCGAATAAGAAGAACCATCCCAAAAACACAACCCCGAACCGTGGGCCCATCTTAGAAAAAGCTTGAGAGAACGAAGGGCCAGATGGATGGTGGATTCGGACAGGGGAAAGTGACAGAGCCAACCGTGAAAGGCCGGCAGCACTTGCTCGGTGATATCGGAGGCCGCTTCGATGCCCGTCTCGGCCGCGTAACGCTCGAACCGGCGGAGCCCGGCCCGGTAGGCCCTGAGAGTCGCCTCGGCATAACGAGGAGAAACCGCCTCCAGACAAGCCTCGATTTGCTCAGGAAGAGCGGGAAGAACCATCAGAACCCAATTCGCCCTCTGCAAGAGGGGTGGTAGGTTTGGTGGGCTTGTTTGAGGTCGGAGATTTCCACACGCGTGTACACCTGGGTGGAGCTGGGCGAGGCGTGGCCTAGAAACTCTTGGAGATGACGCAAGCGCATATCGTTGGCCAGCATGTGGGTGGCACAACAATGGCGAAGAACGTGAGGGGTGACCCGCATCGGTAAGCCCGCCCGCTCGGCGTTACGAGCGACGATTTCACCCATCCTGTTGCCGGCCAGAGCGGCACCTCTGTAGGAAACAAAGAAAAAACCGTGCTCCTTGTTCCGGAGCAACTGAGGGCGAGACTCGGTGAGATAGCGTTCCATCCAGACCGCCGCGGCTTCACCCATCGGAACGACCCGGCCATGTCCACCCTTGCCCCGATAGACTCGCACCTGAAGCCGCCCGAAATCGACATCGCCCACCTTGAGGAGCCTGAGCTCCGAGTTTCTGAGAGCCGAGGAGTAGAAGAGTTCGAGGAGCGCCCGGTCACGAAGTCCAACCGCCGTGGTCACGTCGGGTGACTCCAGGAGCATCACGACCTGTTGCTCCGTCGGCAGCTCCGGCAAAAGCTTCTTCGGTGGACGCGGGCAGACGATATCCCGGGCCGGGTCCGTCATCAACACGTCGGCCTGGCGCAAGAACTTGATGAACGACCGAACCGTGGAGACCTTGCTGTTCTTGCTGGACAGCGTCAACGGCGTCCCCTTGAAGCTGAGCTTGTGCTCCAGGCTGAGCTGGTAGGCTTCCACGTCCTGTTTTCGCAGTTCCGCCGGACTGGTCAGGCCCCGGTCGGCCAAGAAGTCGAGAAACTGCCGAACCTCGGTGCGGTAAGACGAGATCGTCTCCTCGCTGCGCCGGTAGGCCCGCAGGTGCTCGGTGAAACGTTGGAGCCAGAGTTCAGAATTCATCAGCGCAACCTCCGCTGACCATGAAGAACGGATCTCCATGGTTGTTAGATCTATATGGGTTATGTGGATCAAATGGCATCGTTACTGGAGTCCATTCGCTTTTTCTCTTAGTTGAAGAGAGTTGAAAGTCGTGTGCCGAGGCCCAACTTGCCCCGCGCAGCGTCGTAAGTGTAGTGGAGATATATAGGGGGGTACCCCTACGGAAAAGGTGAAAAGGTCGCGCCGAAAAGCAAAGAATCGTTGCAAACACTGGGCCGCAGCTTTTCGCACAGGTCGGAAAAGCTGGAAAAGGTCTCGGGTACCCGTACACGGGTGACGGCGGATTGGGGGCCTTGCTGTTACTCGGACATTGGAGAGCCACCCCCAAACTTGCCGTCTGTGACCGTAGGGAATGCCCGTGGTGCAAGACCTGCGAGTTCGTCGGGGTGAAGCAGGTTGGTGACCGGTGACGGGCCTTCGCCCGCTCCGCCGACGACTGTGTATTGATAAGCTTTGCCGTTCGCCCCCGTGATGGCGGCGAAGTACTCCATATCAACCAGCTCGTGAACGGCCTGGTGAATCCGCTTCTGCGACCAGCCGGTCAGATCGCGTAACTGTCGCCGTGTAAAAGGCGTGTCTTCGATACAACTCGCCCTCTGCAAGAGATCGCGGGCTGAGATGGAGAGTTCGTGTAAGGTGTCACGTAGAACGTCCTTGGCCAGTTCATACGCCAACCGATAGTCATCGATGTTAGCCTCCACATACCGAACAGGCTCGCCGTCGGGCCCATCGAGTTGCCCGCGGGACCGCTGATGCTGATGGAGGAGCGCGGAGGCTTCGATAAGGCAGAGGAAGCGTTCGTTGTCCCGCCTCGTCCGAAGCCAGCGCGTGGGGAAAGTAAGGTGCCGCACATAGGGGATAACGATGGGCAGCTGCTCGAGCATTCGCTGGGCGTTATGATGCCGGGCGCAGATGTCGTCCTTACGAACCTTCTTGAGCCTCAGAGCCTCCCGGGAGAGCCGTTGACACTCGTGAATACGCCGGGTCTGTTCCTCGGTCTCGTCGAGGTAGATCTCAAAGCACCGAGAGGCGTTCTCCTGGTTGATGACGCTCGCCGTGGTGGTCTCGATGTAGGCGATGGGACCCTCCACTTCAAACTCCTGAGTCTTCATCTGGCCGGTGACCGGATCTTTGATGACCACGGCCTGGCGGATCATCTGGGACGACTGCAAGATCCGGATGTAATAATCGGCCGCTTCGCCGCCCACTCGCTCTTCCATCAGCAAGAGCTTTCGTTTGTAGGCGTCCTTGCCCGCGTAGGCCAGAGCGTGAGCTGAGACCCGGGAGTAGTGAATGACGTCTTCCGGCGGTACCAGCGAAGCCACCAGCGTGGCCAGGCCGGACTTCCCCGCGCCGCTCTGGGAACGAATGATGGCCGACAACGGGTTTTCGAGCTTGCGAGACAGGCCCACCAGGTAAGCCAGGAGCTTGCCGCGCTCTTCGCCCACGTAGCCCAACGCTTCCATATCGGCTTGCAGCCGGCGGACCAGGTTGGGAGCCTGTAAGAATTCGAGCGCTTCGGCTTTGTCCTCGTCGGTCAGCTCCGGAGGCTTCTCACCAGCCAACTCGCCGTCGGCACGACCCAACGAACGCACGAAGTGCTCGGCGGTGTCTAGGATGTAGGCTAGATGCTGCTTGGCGGTATCGGCGTCCAGGCTGAGCTGCTGGGAGAGGCCACGCAGAACCTCGGTGCGGGAACGGGAGCTGACCAGATCGCAGCGGTCCAGATACTTGGCCGCTCGGCCCTTATCATCAGAGGCTTGGCGCTCGCCCCGGATCGTGACCTTCAAGCGGCTTGAATTGAACGGCGGCTGAGGCGTTACTAGGTAACAGACTTCCGGACCCGAGAACGTTAGACGGAAATCGGTATCCGTCGTCTCCGTCAGCGGCAGCTGCACCCCAAGGGCACTCGCTTCGCAGCGCGCTGAGCTAGTTGGGGCGGGAGGTTCTAAGTCCTCAGGGTTTGAGAGCGGCTTCAAGCAGCTGGCGAAGCTTCGGAGCATATCCGGGCCCTCTCGGATCAGGAGCTTGTTAGCGTCAATCTCGGCGGGCATCACGACACGAGAGACCTTGAAGCGGTCGCCCACCTGGCGCAGAACCTTCTGCTGGCCACGTCGGCCGGATCGATCGTCGTCGAAACAAAGTCGTAGCTCCGTGATAGACGACACCCGCAAGTGCTTTTCGAGTTCTTCCGGCAGGCCGCCGCCCACGCCGAACACACAAGTGACCGGCCGCAACCCCACAAGCCACAAGGACAGAGCATCAAAGACGCCTTCGGTGATGTAGACCGAACTCGCCGCCTCCATGGCTTGGTAGCCGAAGACCGCTCGCTTCGGCCCGGGCAGAAACAGATGCCGAACCTTGGCCGCCGGGTCTATCCGCCGACCGTAAAAGCCCACCAGGCCGTCTGATGGATGAAAGAGCGGGACGACCACGCAGCCAAGGAAGTGCTCGCGCCCCTTGGAGTTGAGGATTCCCATCTCTAGCATCGCGTCGCGCACGTCGCCCTTGGGGAGAGCTTTCAGGAGTGTTCCGTCGCAGTAGCCGAATCGGAAGCCCTCGTAGAGCTCCGAGTTCCAGAGCTTGCGGTCTTTGAGATACTGGCGCGCCTCTTCGGATGACTCCAGGCCGTTCTGGTAATGCCGGCACACCTTCTCTAGAAGATCGTTGCGCGTGTGGCCACCGACAAAGCGGTCCGGATCAGTCGGCCTGGTCGGCTCTGACGACGGCGGCGGGCTAGTATCCCCCACGATTTCTTTCAGGCGCATCACGGCTTGAGGGAATGAAAGCTGCTCTTGTGCTTGCAGAAAGCTGAGAGCGTCGCCCTTAGCCTCGCAGCCGAAGCAGTTGTAAAGCTGCTTCTCCGGATTGACCACGAAAGAAGCGTCTTTGTCGTCGTGCCAGGGACAGAGGGCCGTGAAGTTTCGGCCGACGGGCTTCAGGTCGATGCCGTGAGATCGGATCAGCTCACAGAGATCGACGCTTGCTTTCAGCGCCTCGATGTCTTGGCGGGAGAAGTCGTTCATGGTACTCCTAAAAACTTTTATTCAACTTAAAATGTCTTTATTACAAATTGTGTTGCACATATCGACATTCTCACCTGCCATTTACGAGACATAAACAGCAAGAAAGTCTTTGGTCCTTTGCGAAAGATTGATAAAATCGAGTTCAGGAGACTTCGAGATATGAGCATAGGTGAGAAAATCATCCACTACAGAAAGCTTCAGAGATGGACCCAGAGCGAACTAGCTCAGGAGATCGGCGTAGACCCATCTCATATCAGTAGATGGGAAAACGATAAGGTTCGTCCTCATTCGGGGACACTTCAGAAGCTCGCCGATGCACTGAAGATTTCTTTAAGTGAACTGCTCGGTGACTCGGACCCTCCGCCTCTTACAAGTAGCGACAGTTCGTTGGAATTTCTAAGAGCTATCGAGCGCTTGGAAGACGAGGACAGAAAAGTCGTCAAGCACATCATCGATGCTTTGTTGACGAAGAAAAGAGTAAGGGCAGCCCTGGAGGCCGGATAACGACCATGACCAAAAACGAAGCGATTAGCATCATTCAAGAACTACCCGAAAACGTTACAGTTCCTCAGATAATCGAGGCTCTTCAGATCCGCGAACGAAATTTGCAAGCCATGGCTTCCATCGAGGCCGGTAAGGGAATCCCGCAAGAAGAAGTCGACAAGATCGTGGATCGATGGCTCGAAGAGTAGTCTGGTCGCCGGAAGCACTCGCCGACCTAGCCGATATCTATCACTACATCAAGCTCGAAAGGCCGAGAGCGGCCAAAAAGGTCGCGGATAGACTGCGGAATTTGGCGAAGTCGATACCGGACCAGCCCTGGATCGGGGTGAAGTGCCTTGAGCACGACCGAGACGACATACGCCAGCGAATCGACGGGAAATATCGGCTCATCTATCAACTCGTGGGAGAAGACGAGATCCGAATCCTGCAGATCTTTCACTCACGACGCGACGAACTGCCGGATCTAAAGCTGTCCTGACAGACCGGTCGCAGATTGATTTTGTGTGGGGTCAAGATCTTTTTTGAGCAGAGCGGAGCAGAGAAGCCCGTGGTTATTGGGATTCCCGATGGTCAGATCAGCGGATCGATCAAAGAACTCCAGAAACGAAGCGTCGCCGCTTCGGGTGTATTACACCTTTGAGCGCCTCGGCTCGGCCGAAGGCCGAACGAGGTGCAACCGGGGGCGCAGCCCCCGGGACATCTCCCCGAGCAGTGCGAGGGGTACCACTTAGGTAACGACAGGCCGGTTCGTGGTGGGCCTGCTGCTTTGATTGCCGCCCGAAGGGCCAGAAAACACGCGGACACTCGCGAGCCGGCCGCCGGTACTTCGTACCTCCTCTGTACTGACCCCACGGGATGCGCCGGCCTTTCGCGAACCCCACCTGGTGGGTAACCGAGCTGGTCTTGCGCTCAACCGCCGAGCTGTCCGCAGGACCAGTTCGTCTTTGAGCCTCAAAGACGATCTCTTCCCCGCTAACAGTCTGTCACAAAGCTAACCGGCCTTCGAAGCCCACACTACAAGCCCCGCCCAAGCTAGACCTCGCCCCCGCGGTTTTACAAAACCAGCGGGGGCGACAGCCGGGATGGGGAGCGAGAACTAAGAGAAGGCCCACCTCTCGGTGGGCCTTCAAAGCTCTCTGTTGACGTATCTTCTACCTGGCGTAGACTCCGGGAGTCTACGCCAAGGCTGCACTTACTCGTTATTGTCCGTCACAAAATTGTTCAAGAAGATCTAGCCCTTGATTGTGCGCCTTGTCCCTTTGCGTTTTACCATCCTCCCATGCTTGATGCGAAGAGATTCTGATCCTCGCCTCTTCTAGATCTATGTCTTCAAATTTCCTTACCAGAAGCGCGGAAACACTAAACGGAATATTCTTAGACTTGAGTTCAGTGAGTAGCTCATCACAACTCATTCCTTTTTGAACTAGAGGCTCATAATAGTTCAGAAGCCGTAAATATTCATCCATCATCTTCGTCACCTATATCGGTCCAGATTTCGCGAACTGTTGATTTGTTTCAAAGGTTTGGCAGAAGAACTTCCCTCGCGTCTAAATCCTTGAAAGATAACTTGCTCGGCATTTGGATATTTCTTTGAAATATACGTTGCAATATCCGTAAAGCCTTGAAACATCTCACGTTCTAGTCCAGTAAGTTTCTCGACTTCGCGGGGCTCAACACCAAAATGCTTTAGCAGTACTCTTTTCCCCTCCACTACAACCTGCGCTGAAAAATCTACTGGTCCCTTCGAAGTTTTTACAGTGTACCCGAGCACATCGTCCACTATCTTGGGTGCAGCAGAATACGGTGAAGTTGGCCCGAGTTCTGCACCTGTCGAAAATCCCCAAATAACCTCTAATCCAGTTCCAAAAATGACTGGATTAGTCAGGAATTGATTCCAAGCCGCTGTTGCCGCTGCCGCTGGAGCACCTGCTAGGGCAGCGCCTCCAGATACGCCGAAGCCGCCAACCGCAAGGATGAGTAATTTCCCCTCCTTGGTGTTGGATGCTCTGTTGAAAGCCTTTCCATCACCCATAATTAGAGGTGTCTCAAGGTCGAGCCCCGTGGGGTCCACGTAGTTAATCGGGTTTCCATTACAGTAGGCATACATATTCATTCCCCCCTGCAGCCGAATGGGGTCGGCGACTAGGAAGCGGCCGTAGGCCGGGGTGTAGTAGCGGTTGCGGAGGTAGTAGTTGCCTTCACTTTCATCGAACTGCTGGCCGGTGAAAAGGAACGGATTGTAGTAGAAGTTGCCGATAGTGCCGCCGGGAGGTGGGGTGGTCTGGACTGTTGTGGTCTCACCGTAAGCGGTGTAGGTGTAGGCTTCGGTGATGTTACCGCTGGCATCGGTTAGGAATCTGGTTGAGCCGAGGCGGTCGGTGACGTAGAAGCGCCATCCGTCGTTGGCGTTTTTAATGGCCTCGCGACCCACTCCGAGGATGTAGCTTGCCCTTGTGTTTCCGTTTTGGTCGTACTCCTTGAAGACCTCGGATCCGGCCCAGAGATAGCGATAGGTTCGCTGAGTGGAGAGAAAAGGGACGGTTCGGGAGATGCGCTGCCGATCACCGTTGTAGGTATAGGAACCGATGGGAGTGGCTCCGTTTTTGATTTCCGTGGGGAGATCGGCGTAGTTGGTAGTTATGGTGCGGTTGTTGGAGCCCTGTATCTGGTCGGCACTACCATTTCCATCGTAGTTGATGGTGGAAGAGAGCGCCGAAGTGAGCTGGTCGATGCTGTTGTGGTTGAAAGTCTGTCCGTTGAAGGATGTGATATTGTCCTGGGCGTCGTAAGCGAAGGTCTCGGAGGGAACGAAGGTGCTTCCCTCTCTCTTTTCGACTTCCGTTACCCGGTAGAGTCTGTCGTAGGTATAACGTAGCACCTCGGTTCCGGAGTTGGTCCGAGAGATGTTTCTCTTGAGGTTACCGACGTTGTCCATGGTGTAGTCCTCGGAAAAGAACGGAGCGTTCATTCCCTGGGCATACTCAACCCTGGTGAGGCGGTTGAGTTCGTCGTAGTTCATATTGCAGTTGACACCGTTAGGAAGTGTCTTCCCGCTGAGATTACCGTTCTGGTCGTATGTGTAGGAGATGGTTTGGCCATCCTGGTTGACGGAGGCCATCAAGTTTCTGTCGGTATAGGTGTACGTGGTGACGATGTCTTCGGGATCGGTGATGGTTTCCAGTCGCCCAATACCGTCGTAATCGTATTCGAGAGTGCCGGTGAGAGGGGTGGCAACAGTGAGAATCTGGCCCTTCTTGTTGTAGGTCCAGTTCGTGGTCCCGGTCTCGTCGGTCATGGACGTGCGGCGATCGTTGTCGTCGTAGCTGTACGTGATGGCCGGACTGAGACTGGGGTGGCTTATTCTCTCCAGGCGGTTGTCGTCGTCATAAGCATAAGTGATGACGGTGTTGTCACCTTTTCGGTGGGTGAGTACGTTTCCGATGGCATCGTAGGTGAAGCTCTCGCTGATGAGATTACCCGGGTAAGAGACGTTGGTTGTACGGTTGAGGTTGTCGTACGTGTAAACCGTGTCTTGGCTGCGAGCGTTGGTGAGCCTGGAGAGCCTGCCGAAATTGTCGTATCGGTATTGGGTTCGTCGAAGAGTGGCTCCGACATTGGCCGAGTCCACCGTTTCGGTGAGCTGAAGGGCGCTGTTGTAGCGGAAGTCCGTGCGGACGTTGGATTGGTCCTTGGCCCAAATCATCAAACCGTCGTTATTGAAACGGAACTCCGCCTTGGTGGCGTCCGGATAGTCTATTCGAACGACCCGGTCCTCGGCATCGTAGGTGTAATTCCAAGTGTTGTTGTTGGGGTCGGTGACCGAGACCCGGCGGCCGAGCTCGTCGTTGTCGTAAGTCCAGGTGGGGCGGCCGGATGTGCCGCCGCCGTCGTTGGGCATAATGACGCTTTCGAGATAGCCGTTGCCGTCGTAGGTGTAGTTCCAGGTCTTGCCGAGGTTATTTCTTCGCTCGGTGATATTGCCCTGACCGTTGTAGGTGAGTGTGGTGACCTGGTTCTCGGGATCGGTGATCGTTTTCAGATTGGAGTTGGCGTCATAGGTGAGAATATAGCGTTCGTTACCGGGACGCACCATTTCCGTCAGATTGTTATCTTCATCCCAGGTGAAGGTGGTCGTGATACCTCGCGGGTCTTCCATGGTGAGAGGATTGCCCGCCTCATCCCAAGTGTATTGATATGACTGGTTCTTGGCGTTGACGAACTCTTGAAGCCTGGAATTATCTGTCCAAGTGAAGCTGGAATTGCCATTGATGGGATTCGTGACGCTGACCGGTTGAACGAACTCATCCAGTTGAGTGGTATAGTTCTGAGTGGCTCCGGTCCCGGTCATGGAAAGGCGAACTGTCTGTAGAGGTCGGTTTGCCCCACCGGCCGTTTGGGTCAGGCGGGTATATGTGCCCTGGCTCGTAACAGCTCTATCAAGAACACCGAGAGCCCCACGGGCATTGGATGTGGTGACACGCTCCTGAAAGCCGGCGGGAGTCTTGGTGGCCACGATTTGGTAGAGGTCTCGGTTCGGATTGGAAAGGGACCTTCTGAGATCTCGGGCGTACTGATAGACAACAGGCTCTCCGTCGGCATTGAGAACGCGTCGCAGAAGAAGTCCTCCGGACGCCGTGTTTTGATAGGTGTACTGAATGGATCGTCCGGTCCAGTCTGTGATGGATCCCGGTAGCCTGTCGGCTATCCAATTGAAGGTAACCTCTCGTCCAATCGGGTCCGTCAAGCTGACTATCTGAGTTCCGGTAGCGTTCCAGGTATACGTGTTCGCATTCCCGTTTTTGTCGATCTCTTGCTTGAGAAGAGCTTCGTAAGGGTAGCCGTTCAGAGGACGTGAGAAGATCTCTCGGTTCTTTGATTTATAGGTAATCTGGTAGTCGGTGGCATTGAGTTCCTCGATGACCGCTCCGGCCATGGAGCTCTTAAGAGAAGCCTCCCATTTTCCGTCGTCCGTCCACTCAAAACGTTCGGACGTTCCATCCGGCATGTTGTAAGTGATACTCGAATCACTGTACGGTACGGAAAGATACCTCTCATAACTATAAGTCCAACCCCTGCTGGGAAGACGATCTGCCTTGGAAGGGTTATAGGCCCTGCTGATGACGATGGGGAGTCCGACCGTTTGTATCACAAGGTCGTGAGCGGTGATCCGCGTTTGCCCGCTGATCTGGTCGACCTCTCTGTCGATAGAGCCGGGGATGGGGGTCCACTGTCGGGAGCTCTGAGCAGAAGGCAGAACCTGCTGACCATAGACTTGGCCGGTATTCTCCACTCTTCTTGGAGCAGGAGGGTTCCCGATATCCACGATCTGAGCGACCGTCATGTGAGAGTCCGCATCAGAAATGGGTCCATCCGTTACGCCGGCTTCCGCGATCCGATAATCCGGTCGGCTTGAAGGGTCCGCCTTGCTGGCGAGAATCTCGTCTTCATAGATAAAAGGCACGGCGTAAACGACGGAACCAAAAGGGATGTCGCTCGAACCGAAGCCTCTAACACGTTGGAAACGACTTCCCGGCTGAATCTGTTCGGAGGTTTGGGTATAAACTTGGTTTGTCTTAGCGTCCCGTATCGAGACACCAGCGAAGATCGTTCGGCCTTCCGGAGTGTAGGGACTCGTGAGGTTCTCAGCTTCGGGATAGTTGATGACGTAGGTATAATCGCCCGAAAGGTCCACGTTGGTTGATGGGGGGATGATCTCGACAACCTCAGGAGGGTTGGGAGAGTCATCGCACTGCGGAGAAAGGTTTCCAAAAGCCGTTACAGCGGGGTTGGTGAGATCTGTTTCCGTCCCATTGATGACGCGCTTGAGGTTCCAGGTCCCCTCGGCGGGCAGACCGGCTCCATAGGTGAGAGTGTAATCGTCGAGAAGCGGCTGGTCGGTTTGTTGAACGAACTTTCTGATGCGACTGCCCTTGTAGCGCGAGTCGGAGATTCTCTCTACCAGGGTGTATCTGGTGCCTGCTTTATTCTCGCGATAGAGCAGGTGCACGGTGAGATAGGAATCGTATTTAGTGACGTTGTCCTCGGTGTTAGGCGAGTACCAATGCCAGAAGATCTCCGCTTGTTGAGGCCATTCGGCTTCAGGGTCGACGGGCTCGGGCGTTCCCTCGGGGATGCGATCCACGAGGAGGTTTTGAAGTTGGTACTCTTCGCTCACCACAACGAACTCGTCGCTGTCGACATAATCGCCGTCGGGATTTCGATAGTTTCCGTCGACAAACGTTCCGACGTTGGAAGGAGCATAGTCGACGGGGAAGCT
>JGI12075J13256_1000026_pt1 | contig 33122 bp, 36 predicted proteins | sample DeeseametaMP1896_FD_13256 | JGI IMG/M metagenome (IMG submission 13256) | reverse complement strand
AAATAGTGCTCACCCACCAGCGGCTCGGTGACCAGCGTTCTCCGGTTGCACCAGCTCCAGCCGAAGACTCGCCGATCAAGTCCCATTAGGTTGACCTTGTCAACCCCGACAGGTTCAACCATCAAGATCTCCGAGCTTCGTGTGATTTGTATTCTGGCGACGAAAGAGTATCCGCTACCAACGACACGGTTGAGGCGCGTTCGGTTCGGGTCCTGCGGCAGCGGCTGATCGACGCATCGCAGCAGCCGACAAGGTGTTCGCGGGCAAGACCGGGACGGCATCCTCACCGACGAGGAATTCATGGCGAAGAAATCAGGAATTCTCGACAGACTGTGACGACAGTCCGTTCGCCGCACGACCCGTCGACGCCGGTCATTACCCCGCGCGCCAGCCGTCCCCACGCTAAACCCCACCGAGTGTGACGGTCCCTATTCCGACAGTGCCGGGCACCAGCACGGTGGCCACCGTCGACCCGATTACCAATGAAGGAAGAATGCTCTCATGGTTGAGTTGGCGAAGGGTGCGAACGCCGCGATAGTCGGCGCCGAGATTCGAGTGCGGTTCTTGACTGCATTGCCCACCGACAGTACCGACCTGTACACGCTGCTCTTGGACGACAGTCGGTCGGTCCGTTCCGACGACGACCTGATCTTCTATAACAACCCCTGCCCAAAGCAGGCACCAATTCGGCTGGTGGACAACGACGCTGTGGTTATCTCGCTCAGTGATGTTGCACCGTCCGTCGAGAACATTCTCGTCGCGGCCGCACTCGACGACGATGTGTCCGGCAGCTTCTTAACTCACGGAGGCGGTGTCGTTCATATCGACATCGACGGACACCCGTTCGCCACTCACGCACTGACGGGTCTGAGCAACGAACGGTGCGTCATCCTCGTCGAGCTGTACAGACGCGCAGGGAAGTGGAAGGTCCGCGCGGTCTCGCAAGGATGGGCGGACGGTGTCGCCGGACTCGTCTCCACGCACGGCATCCACGTCGTCGACCAGGTCGAAGCGGTCCCGGCACCTTCCGGTGCCGCCGACACCCCACGACGAAATGCGCCAGCGTCGACCCCGCCAGCGGCGCAACCAGATCCGGTCGCCCCCTCCGCGTGGGACGGAGCCGGCGTCGAAGAGTTGATCGGTGCGGTGCGCGCTGGCGTGGCTTCTCGCAGGCCGCAGCAACGGCGACCGGTGCGCCTGCCATGGACGCGCCCGCGGCCGCAGTCGGCAACGATCACCGCCTACCGCAATCAGCGCCGGGCTGAAGCGGCGACGCTCACCGACGAACTCCGGCACTCGCACAGTGCCATCGACTCCGTCATGAGGACTGTTCCGAACCCTGCGTTGGACAGCACATCGCTGCTCGGTGTCGCCGCCCTGTCGATGCGCACGAATGAGCCCGCCTGGCGTCGATACTTGGGCCGAACCACAGCACCGACAGTGACCGACGCACCGTCCGCCGTCTTCGCGCCCGTACTGGACGCACTCCGTCGACAGGCATCAAGGCTGAATCACACCCTAGCTGTGCAGGAATGGCTGCGCCTCTGTCTGGCGGCGGCGGACCTGCAACCGACCTTCGGTCACGCCGAACAGTGGTCAGTACAACCCACCGGCAACAAGATCGTGATCGATGTAGCCGTGCCCGACAGGTCATCAGTGCAGCCGTTCGACAAATACCGATACGTGGCCGCCACCGACCGGATGGAAACGACCAACCTCCCGCCGAAGGAGCTGTCGAGGCTCACAACAGTCTTGTTCGCTGCATCCGCGCTCTCGCACGCTCATATTGCTGCATGTGCGACGAGCGTGGCAGGCCTACCCGCCGATGTCGTCATTGCCGTCAACTGCTGGGAGTGGTCGGTCGATCCGGCGTTCGGAGTGTCCCGCAGGGTATGTCGGTCGACGCTCGTCACTTCGCCAATGCAGCTCGGGCATATGGACATACGCAACGTCGACCCGGTGGCCAGCGTGCGCGCACAAGGCGGCGACACCAGCGACTACTCGGCCGTGACACCGCTGTCCTCGCACACCTCAGCAGGTGGACCCGCCGGGCGCAGAGTGGACCTCCGCACGATCGACCCGTGGGAATTCGAAGGCCTGGTGGCGCGACTGGTAGAAGCGATGGGCTACGTGGTGTCCGAAACCCCGCGCAGCGGCGACGGCGGAGTCGACCTGTACGTCGAAAGCAACGATCCCATCGTCGGTGGACGGGTCGTAGTGTCGGTGAAACGATTCTCCGGACAAGTAGGACCAGACCACGTCCGCGCCCTCGACAGCGTCGTCCGCCAACAAGGTGCAATCAAGGGAATCTCATCACGACGTCGAACTTCGGCCCGGCGTCGTACAGCATCATTCAGAACAAGCCCCTGCAACTCGTGGACGGAGAACAGCTCAGGTCCTGGCTGCAGAGCTATCTACAAATTGCCACCTGACGACGACTTGGTACGGACCGCGACCGACACCGGTACACGAACGAGAGTCACCTGTGGGTGAGACGCCTTTGACTACGCGGCGTGTAATGCCGAGTGAGGGCTATCGCTCGGGGCGGTGGTCCCGTGGAAGTTGCAGGGGCGTCAGCCATGGTTTTCGCAAATACCGCCATGGTAAGACCATCGGCACCGAAAAGAGACCTGCCCAATTTGCAGAGCCACAAGTTGAGCAGTTTCGACAAGCAGAATTGAGCACTCAAGATGAGCGCCGTCAACGTCTCGTCTCAAAGCTGAACGCAATCCACGCGTGTGTCGGCACGGCCACTTCCTGACACCGAGGAATACATACCGCCGCGCCCGCGCTGGGACCGGGTGCCGACGATGTATACGAATGAAGTCGATGACGAAATAGGACTCCCGCCCGAGCGATTCGCCTGACAGCGGTGCGAGACTTGTTGTCGTATCGTATGGTTTGGTTGCCGCGTCGTCGAAAATGATTGCCGCGTGCTGTTTTGCCGATCGGCCTGGCAACGAATCCGTGGAGGACCGCTGAACCGCAGGAAGAGATCACGGAAGAGCCAGGAATCGAGCCTCCCTCTCGTACGCAGGATAGCGTCGAACGACCTCGAAGCGCTCTGGACGGTCGTGTTTGCTGCGGGCGCATCGCCGGGACCGCGAGAGCATTGGCTTGCGGTAGGTGCCATCGCGAATGCAACGTTGACTAATGGGACTGTTGGAGGGAGCAACACCACAGCCGCCGAATTCGCTGGCCTGATTAGGTCGGCCGAGCGGGAGCATAGAAGCATCGGCGTGATGCAGGATTTCACGCCCCCGGACCCCCGCGACCGGATCGTGGTGCGGCTTTCGAATCACCTCGTACGACTCTTCCCTGGATCCGTAGAACGTCCTGTCGCTGACGTGGAGCGAGCGCTGTTGGTCGCCGCAGCGATCGATGATCTGATTGCCCAGCGAATGGGGTTCGGTATCGAGGACTATATGACCGTGGTTCTGCGCTACGTCGATTGGGCTCTGGTCGTACTATCTCCGACATGGCCCGAGGTTAAAGACGAGGAGTCGAGTGCGTTGACTCAACATGAGGTCGACGCTGCGAGACAGGTCATGCTGGGTGGGACTCCCGAACATCTAGTCCACGATGACCGCGCCCAACGCGCTCTGAAATGGGCAACTTCGAGCCTGGACTCTCTTCCGCACGACCCAGGCGACCCACAGAGTCAATTTCACGAGTTCGTACGGGTGGAGTCGAACACGTGCGCCGAGGCTCGCTGGCTACCGTTAGCATTCCTGCCCGAAGCGCTGACGCTGGGAGTCACGAAACTGGCCTCTTACCTTGCCGATTCAGCTGAGGCGAACGAGAAGTGGGCGCAAGTCTCAGCAGCTCGCGTACGAAGAGCCCTGTGGAAATTTTGCACCAAGATCCTAGGTCCACAGGACATCGACAACCTTCCAACAGTCTCACCCGAGAATGTCGTCCAATGGATTTCGATAGCAAACGACGACACCGCGATTGCCGTTCAAATCACCTCACTACTCGAAATAGTTCCTTTTCCTAGCGGAGTGCCGTGGGCGGCGGCGGAGGCTGCGCACCAGCCCACCGGCGAAACTTCCGGCCAAGGGAGTCCGATTCGAATGCCTGGCGCAACCGTCACACTAGACAGAAGCGTCCACGTCGTGCCACTGATGGTGGTCGCTACGCCTAGTCACATCGCTGTGCCTCAAATCGACCGAATGGCGTCGATGTCCTTGGATGACCTGACCTGGATCTCGTCCACCGCCGATTCGGAGACCGACCTCTTCGAATTCTGCAGGGATCTCTCACGGCCCGATGCGCCTCGATATATGGGCTGGGAAACCATCAATGTGTGGGAATGGTGGAAATCGAACGGAAAAACGATCTTTTCAGGAGGATCGATTCCGACCTTCATGACGATTGAGCCGCACATGGGAAGCGCGGAGTGGGCACGAGCGCAACGGCTCTCAGGTGCAGAGGAGGCACTATTCGAGCTCGGGTTGCCTCCACTTCGTGACTTCGACGGAGTCGACCATTCGGAGTCAGGCCCGCCCACCCCATTTCGCTTCACCTCGATCCGAGGTAACGAGATTCCGGTTGCAAACAGCAGAGGCGAACCCGACCAGGTGGGTGATGGCGAGACTGTCGAGCAATGGAACGGAGTCCATCCTTTCCCAGGCATGGAAGGTTGGACCCTGTACACCGGTCACCCGTCCGTGGCGATCGAGGCGGTTGGCTCGATGGGGCCGGCAGATGAATTCGAGTTCATGAATCGATTGAGCGGTGCCTTTGCATTCGGTTTCGGGCAGGTTGCCGAGGCATGGGCAGACGTGCACGTTGGCACCGGTATTCGAGGCTACGTTGTCGAGTTGACCTCCACGTCGCGCGTGGGGGCAGACGTCTTGTCGGTCGTCGACGTCGCTGGGGACGCCACGAAGCCCGGTGTGCAACGAGTTCGATTGGCGGTGAGAGCACTACATGATCGCTTCGATGACCACCCGTCTACCGACTCTCTTAAGATTGCGATGGCTGAGGTAGTTCGAGTAGTCCTTGGTCGCTGCGGGATCAGGGGTAGCGGGGTCGATCGGGTGTACCGCGACTGGTGCGAGGCAACTCCGACGCTCACGATCCGAGCTCTGGCCGTTCCCACGATCAACAACCGGCTGCCGGATCCCGTTGAACTCGATCGCGCATTCCTCTCCGAAATGGACCGGACCGTTGCTATTGCGGTGAAGGACAAGGGCATTGAGCCCGGGAAATACGAATTGGGCGACGCGCAGCAACTAGACCGCGATACTCTGGCACCAATTGCTCTTGACGTGCTGACGCGCCGTTTGGTCCGCCATGACGCGGACGACCTAATTCGGTTCGGGATGGAACAGCTCGAACGCGTGCTGAGCCGGCGCGACAGACAGCTACGCGATGTGCTTGAGTCTGCCCGGTATCTGACTCTGGATTGGAATCCCCGGCACCGGTACACCGAGCTCCAAAATGAGCACTTGCTGCTGCGCAGATCCATCGAATCTGTCCTTGAGGCAGCGATGCGTTCTGCAGCGTCGGGTGTGGAGCCCGTCGGGGAGAGAGCGTGGGCGGAATCGATTGCGGCGGGCTACTCCTACCTCGCTGCGACAGATCGCAGCGAACGCGTTCACTATCAGGTCACGCCGACAAGAATCTCTGTCAGCGAGATGTTCGAGATACAAGCAGAGGCAGCATCTTCCAGTCCGTCCGGTCAGGTGTCGTTCGACGTCGACCTAACCGAGTTTGCGCGTGCAAAGTCGGCCGAAAACTTCGGTGACGATGCTGCGGATGGGCATGATGCCGAGCTCGATCTGAACCCAGACCACAGCGGAGTGCGTTCCGCAATGTCGAGTTCGCGGGAAACAGAAGACGAGGAACCCGCGCCGACTTCGCCCGTCGACGCTGGTATCGATGAGGCCATGTTGACCACGTCGGGCGTGTCCGGGATGGACATCTTCACGATTCTATTCGCGCTGGCGTCCTGGCCGCCCAGTGGCTCAGAGGGGAATATCATATCGGCGTCCAAGACAGAGGTAGTCCAGCATATTGTCGACAACACGGTTCTGGGTGAAGATTCGACTTCAGGTCCGCGGGTCGAGGCAGGTGTCGATTCGTTGACTTCGACCTGGGCAGATATGCAAAACGAGGACTGGAAGCCATGGCAGACCAAGAGCAGGCGGCGGCGTGTATCCGTTCGTCCACTTGTGTCTTTGAGAGACGGAACGCTGATCGTAGCCCCGCATTACTGTTTCGCGAGTCTGTCGATCTATCAGCGCTACCTGTCTCAGGGCCAGCTTCCGTGGAGTCAGCCCGAACCTCCGCAGCTGTTGAAGGCTGCACTAGAGCGTTTTCGTGACAGCAAGAACCGGGAACTGGAGGACACGGTTGCCTCAGTGCTGAGATCGAATGGTTGGACGGTCATCGAGCGGATCAAGGTTGGCGGCCACCGCCGTCTCGGGATCCCGGTAGTAAGCACCGAGATCGACATCGTCGCTGGTAGGTCCGACTCCAATCGGATTTTCGTGCTGGAGGTCAAGGACCCCGCTGACGTCTATTCTCCGTCGGAGATGGCACGTCAGCTGAAGGAATTCTTCGAAGATCGGGGTCGGAAGCTCTGCTACGCTACGCAACTCGGGCGTAAGTACGACGAACTTCGGCCGTATCCAGATGAGTTGGCGTCAGCCCTCGGTATATCGGCAAGAACTCGAACCGTTGAGGCATTGTTTGTGACGCGACATCCAATTTGTGCTGCGTTCGTGGGATCTTCTTTCGCGTTTGTTACGTTGAAAGACGTCGTAGCAACACTCGGCGATTCGCGCGCGTAGAGACATCGAAGTTTTCGAAAGCGTGCATACCGAAGGTTCATATTGGCGGAGCTCGCCGATGCTCAGAGGATGCGAACGACGTTGGCGTGGGTGCAGAATCGCTTGGGAACAGCAGTTAACCCAATGAGCTGGACTCGGTCGCCGCGCATTTCGATATCGCGCATGCCAGGTCGAGAGGGACCACCTGATTCCTCACCTGCTCGACTATCCGAGTGCGTACTTGCTGGACTACGTTAAATCGTTGCGTCTGGTCAGGATCAGGAGACCACCTGTGAGGCCGTGACAGACGTTCATCAATGAGCTCCAAGATTTACGAATCATGTTGACTCCCTTCGTCGATTTCGCTTCGCTGGACGGTTCACAGGCTACGACCCTGGAAAAGGTTGTCTCCAGAAGAGGAAATGCAACTAGGACTAGAAGAACGCTGCACGCTGCCACGACCTGAAGCACCGAATCGAACGGCACACCAGACCCGTACCACACGCAACGAGTTGAAGTATTCTGTTGTGTCCATCAGGCTAAAATTCGCGGTCATTCTTGGTCCCCGGAGCGTGCAGCTTCCGAGGTGAAGAGACGATATCACATTCCGCGGTGCTCGAATTGTTGACGAACGACGCTGCTAATTCACCGGTGAGTTACGCGTGGATGCAGGTGGATGCACTCGGACTGTGCGGGAGGTTGCCGGGCCGGATTGCAGTGTCGGTTTTGAAGGCCTGAACCCTACGTATTTGGTACTCGACGGAGGTGCGCGTGACTTCGGGTGATGTTCGACGCCGTCAGACCGGGTTACCTCCAGAGTTTGCTCGCCTTCCGATGCGGATGGTGCGGGCCGCGACGGCCGCGCGGGTGTACCCGCACCGGCGGGCCGAGTTCGCGCGGCTTACGGACTCGGGTCTGCTACATCGCTTGGCGCCGGGCTTCTACGTGGCGGTGCCAGACGACCGGGTCGGAGCCGACGGGATGTCCGCCCTGGAGGCAGCATTAGCCGGTACCGCTGGTAGGAACCGCTCCGTCCTGAGCTTCACCTCTGGCCCACACACGTACACCTCGGTGTCGTCGGGGGCTCCCACGGACGTTCTTGTGCGCCCGCCGTAGAGGTGGGTCCACTCGACGCCCATCGGATTCGCCTGCGCCATCATCGGACCCAAGGGAGTGATACCGATTCCAGCCGTGGTTGAGACTGCTCGTTCCTCCGTCGCCTCGGCGGGAGGCTCACGTCAAGGTCACGCGAATCGGTAGATACATTTTAGCTGTTGAAAGGAAGCCAGACCTTCGGGCCCGAACTCTCGTCCGAGTCCGCTCGATTTCACACCGCCGAACGGTGATGTCGGGTCCGGCAGATAGCCGTTGATGCCGACGGAACCCGTTTCGATCTCACGTGCGACATTCAGTGCACGCTCTGGGTCGGATGACCAGATGCTCCCTCCTAGACCGTAATCAGAATCGTTCGCTATGCGGACTGCGTGATCATCCCCGTCATAGGCGATGACCGAGAGAACCGGGCCGAATATCTCCTCGCGGGAGACGGTCGCTGAATTGTCGAGGTCCGCGAACAGGGTCGGCTTGACGAACCATCCTCGGTCCGTGCCTGCGGGTCGACCGGCACCGCCCACGACAACACGCGCGCCCTCGCGCGTGCCGATGTCGATGTAGTGAGAGACCCTTTCCCGTTGCGTCTCGCTTGCCATCGGTCCGATCAGCGTCGCCTCGTCCAGGGAGTCTCCGACGGGTGCGTTGTCGATGAGGGTTGCAAAGGTGTCGACGACTTCGTCGTACCTGCTGCGCGGAGCCGATATTCGAGTGCCCTGGAAACACACCTGACCGTTGTTGGCCAGCGTGGCTGCGAACAACGATTGCCCGACGGTCGCCAAGTTCAGATCGGCGTCATCGAGAATGATGGCAGCCGATCTGCCTCCGAGTTCGAGGGTAACCGGGCGCAGCTGCTCCGCACATGCTGCGGCGACCGCCCTACCACCCCCCGTCGATCCTGTGAAGGCCACCTTGTCGACGTTCGGATGCGATACGAGGTAGGCACCGATGTCCCGTCCGCCCGGGACCATCTACATGACTGCGTCCGGAACGCCTGCGGCTTCGGCGGCCTGCGCCAGGATGTAAGGATCCAGAACGGTCTCGGGGGATGGTTTGATGACGATCGTGCAGCCTGCTGCCAACGCAGGAGCGAGCTTGGTCACCGTCAACGATTGCGGAACGTTCCACGGGACGATCGCTGCGACCACGCCGATCGGACTGCGCCGCACGATGGTTGACCGCATGAACAAACCGTTGCGGATGTCCTCGATAGGCGTAGTGCGTACGAGATTCGCGTAGAACCTCAGCAGAGCCGGTGGAAACGTTGCTTCGAGTTGGCGCGCGATCGCAATCGGCATTCCGTTCTGTTGCGAGATCGCGTACAACATTTCTTCACTGCGTTTGTCGTACTCATCGGCGAATCTGTCGAGAACATCTGCGCGCCGTGCCGGCTCCCAGCTCGACCATCCTTGTGGGTCGTCGAATACCTTGCGCGCCGCAGTCCTGCAGCGGCTGCGGGGTTCATCCTCTACCCATCCACGGCCGGAGCATCAATCGAGTCCCACTCTTTTGACGCCAACCCGTTGGACCGGTAAGACCACTGCGATACACGAGACCGCCTCGTCTGCTGTGTCGCTAAGGCAGGCCAATTCAGTCCAGTCGTCGGACTCTGTACAGTCCGGCTCCGCTGACTGCGATGCTGAATGCGAGCATCAGCCCGGTCTCGATGGCTTGGAATCGCCAGAAGCTGTCCTCGGAGAAGAAGCGAATATCGTAGCGGTCGACGCCCTGATCGCGGAGGCATTCGTCGAATCGGTCTGCGCGCGCACGATATTCGTCCTGACTTCGGACTCTGAGCTGTTCATCCGACTCGCCATCTCGTCTCTTCAGGTAGTCATCCGAATACGGTGTTGCGCAGCCTTCGGTTTCGGGTCTCACGCGGTCGCCCGCGGCATCCACGTAGCCGGCACCGACTACCCACGTTCCGTCGTCGGTGTAGTACGGATTCGGGGAATACTCCGATTCACGGGCCAGGCCGCTGATCGATTCGCTGACAACAATGGGCGTCCCGTAGTGCTCGCGCGCAATCCACGTGAATGCCACTGGAACGAAGAACAGGAAGACGACAAGTGTAGCGAGCATCGACATGACTCCGCTGCGGAACATCAGCGCCAGGGTGCTACCGATCAGCAACATCAGGAGCGTGTATGCGCCGAGAACTACGCCGGCCGTCTCGAAATGCGGAAAGTCGAACCACGAGAAGCTGACCGACGGTCCATACTCGGCGCTCGAGGAATCCCGAGACAGGCCGGTCGCCCAGTGCAGAACCAGGCCGAGGCACGTCATGGCCACCGAGATCGGCAGGAACACCACGACGATGCGCGCGAAGTACCACTGAATTCGACTGCCCGCCTGAGTCAATGAAAGTACATGAGTCCTGGGCTCGACTTCGCGCGCGAATGTAGGGACTCCGACGAACATCCCGAGTAGCAACGGCAGGACCAGCGCGAACAGCGTCGCCAAGGTCAGTGCGGTTTCCGGCCTGCAGGGCCCGACATCGTTCCAACGCGAACACATTCGCGAGAACGACCACGAAATCTGGGGGTAGTCCGGGACGTACATCCCGGCCGTCACCGCGGACACGATCAAGATCGCGATGAACACCAGCGAAACCAGCAGAGGCGTGCGATTCAATCGCCATGCAGACCAGATCACGGGCACAACCGCCGAACCGAGAGCGTCGAAACGCCGGCCAGTACCGCCGCCAGCAGCAGGCATAGTGCCGCTTCGGTGAACTGGAATCGCCAGAGCATGCGGTCCTCGAAGAAGTGGTTGTCGTAGTGATCGGCTCCGAGCGACCGCAAGCAATCCATACGGACCTGGGAACGATTCGCGATGAAGGCGTCCAACCGCAAGTCGAAATCGGCGGTGGTCTCGTCCGGCCGTGGCTCGGGCCACTGGCCGTCATCGAATGGACACGCCCCGGATGGAAGATCGAGGCGTTCGCCGCTGTTATTTGCGTAGTAGGAGTCGACGGGCCAGCTCGGTCGCTCAATCTCGGAGGGGTCCATGGCGTAGGCGACGCTTCGGCCGGACTCGCTTGCATCGAGGGTGAGGTGGCGTACCTCCGGTGTTGCGTAGTGCTCGCGAACGACGGTAGGGAAAGCGACGATGACAGCAACGGTGGCAATGAGAGTGACGATCATTGCGCCGATCGTGTTGCGTAACAACAACGCTGCGGAACTTCCGATGACCAGCCCTAGCGCTGTGTAGCCCGCAGGCACGACACCGATGGTGCCGAACGTCGGGAACTCCAGACGCGAGGTGATGGCGTCGACGAGACTTCCCCCGTACGGGTTCGATCCGAACCGGGACCACAGCACCACGTACCCGAGGACCACCATCGCAAGGACGACAGGGGTGAACACCACCAACACGCGTGTCCAGTACCAGCGCATACGTCCCACTGCCTGAGTCAAACCCAGAACGTGAGTGCCGCGCTCGATGTCCCGCGAGAACACCGTTACCCCGACGAAGACACCGAGCACGACGGGTAGCGCGAGGGTCGCCAGGCTCCCGAGGGTCAGCGCCGTTTCCGTCAGGCATGTCGTGGTGGACAACCCGAAACAATCGAACAGGACGTTGGGCGACCCGATACGGCTGGCGACCGACGTCACTGCTGCGATCGCAACTGCCAGGAATAGCGGTGTCAACACACCCACGAGGATCGTTCCGCGGAACTGTCTCCACGTCACTCGAATCACGACACACTCCTGGCCCTGAGGTGCGCGAGGACGACGTCGTCGAGGGTCGCATCGTCGATCCGCCAACCGGGCGCGACCGCGGGGCGCGTGCCGTGCACGACGAAGGCCGTACCGCTGGGACCGTTGATTTCGGCAATCACCGAACCACCCTGCGCCGCTGCCGCGGGATCGCCGGATCCGGCCATGAGGTAGTGATCATCGGTGATGTCGTCGATCGCTCCGGCCAACCGAATACGGTGCTCCCGCAACAACAAAAGCTGGTCTGCCACTTCGATGAGCTCCGAGAGGACATGCGAGGACAGGACGATGGTCGTGCCATGCTCGGCGGCGTCGCGCATCAAGGTCCGCGCGACATCGCGTCGGGCAACAGGGTCGAGGTCGGCCAGTGGCTCGTCGAGCAACAGCAGCTCCGGTCGCCTGCCGAGAGCAAGGGCGAGCGCGACGCGGGTTCGATGTCCGGGCGAGAGCGATTTGATCTTCGCCGACATCGAAATGTCGGCGGCGTCGACCAACTCGGTGGCGTAATCATGGTTCCACGACGGATTCGTACTCCGCCCGAAATGCAGCATCTCTTTCACGGTGAGGCGCGGGTACAGCGGTTTGTGTTGAGCCAGATAGGACAGCCCCGGGGTGATTCCGCGTTGCCCGACTCGCTGACCGAGAACGATGACCTCACCTCGGTCTGGCCTCAACAGTCCGACCGCAAGGGACATGAGCGTTGATTTGCCCGCGCCGTTCGACCCCACGAGGGCGGTCACCGTGCCACGTTCCACGGAGAACACACAGTCCTGGAGTACTGGGGTTCGGCGGAACGACTTGTCGACGCCTGTCATCGTCAGCACTGTGTCGGTCATGGCTGTTCTCCTTCGTTGTCGTAGCGGGAGTCGAGTGCCGATACGACCAACGCTTCGAGGTCGCCCCTGTCCAGGCCTGCAGAGATGCCGTGATCCAGCCATCGGTTGAGCTCGCGCTGCAACGCCGCCTTTTCCGCCATGCCGGGTTTGGCCAGGGATGCAACGACGAATGTGCCGACACCAGGCTGAGGCGCAACCAGACCCTCACGTTCGAGCTCGCGATACGCCTTCAGGACGGTATTGGGATTGATCGTGAGCATGTCGACAACGTCCTTCGCTGTGGGGAGTTGGTCGCCGACCGCCAGCTCACCGCGGCGGAGTGCCTGCTTGGTCTGCAGGACCAGTTGCACATACGCGGGGATGCCTGAACGCCGATCGATCCGATACGCGATCATCACCCCTCGCATTCAACTAGTGAGTTAGTGGAATAAGTATGACACAGGTTCCTCCGCTACTGTTCCGAGTGCGGTTGAATCATGTGGAGTTTTCACGCGTACACCCCACAGGCGTTCACCTCGGCCGGTAAGGCGCAATTATGTTGCGCACCAGCCGGTTCTGACCAATAGCGGGTAAACCTGCATATCGGGAGTGGTCGTATAGTTCCCCGCCCCAACGCGGGCATACGCTGTCACGGTTTCCTGCGAGCGAAAAAACAGACCATATGGCATCCTGTCAGGATGACCGGGGTAATCCTCAGGTCGAGCCGCCCGAGGCATGGATGCGTGCGCTCGATGCGGTCGCGCGCGATTTGAGGTGCTGTCGGGTGGGACGCGAGGTCACACTGGATCGCCTGGTGTGGGAGTTCGAGATCAACTCCGACTATTATGTAGGTATCGGTTGGGGAAGTGTCGACGGCATCGGCGGGTTCAATCGCGGCGAGGGTATGTCGATGGATGCGTCCTACGCAGACGCGGCCGCGTGGGTTGCGGAGACAGTGCAAACGGACCTGGCTGGGTATGAGTTCGTGCAGTGGCCGAGTAAGGGACGGCATCTGCTGAGTGCACAAGTCAGCGAAACCGGCGCGCAATGGGTCGACCCGCATGATGGGAGCGTCGTCGCCGATATCGGATCTCTTTGCGGAAAATGATAGACGCCACCTCATTCCGCGAAGCGCGTAGCTGACAGATGCACACGCTACGGCCGTCCGACGGTCGTCGACCTACTCGAAACGTGGCCGTATTCCATGGCTATGGTTCGCTCATGCACCAACTCTCCGACGAGTGGGCGCGCACAATCTCGTGGCGGAAAACGAGCGCCAGTGACTGCAGCCAACCTCAACCCACCGCTCCCGGGCACCGTGCATAGGGCCGGCAGGAGGGCTGAGGGCTAGGGCAGACGGAGTCCTCACATAGTCGGACGCTGTCGGAATTCAGATCGCGAAAGTTGAGGGGCTGAGCACATGGAATGGTTCGCATCAGTGTGGGACGCCGCACGTGGACAGAATCGGTCCTTTAGCGGCGACGCACCGAACCGTCAATCGGCGATAGAACAGGTAACCACTGCTGGCCGCTCGCTCGCTCGCCCTCAGCCGGAAACGCTGATCAGCATGCTCGGCAAAGTCCGAATCGACGGGGAGCGGGGTTACTCGGTGCCGTTCGGCGACGAGAACGTGAGCGACGACGAGATGGCCAAAATGATCCAGGCGGCCATCGAGAACGAACGTGATCGATCCCCACGGTCCACGCATGAAACCGTCCCCGTCGCCGCGCATGGTCCCACTCGGTACGACACACCTGCGAGCTCAATATCAGAGCAGTGGTGCCGAATCGAAGCGTGGCTCGGTGAGCATCTCGCATCACCGAGCATCCCAAAGGCGCTGCCGGATGCTGTCAACGAGACGGCCACGCGTACCGAGGTCGACTGGCCCGAAGAGCTTCGTACCTTCTTCACCCTTGTCAACGGATTTCCGGTGGACCAGTGGATCAACTTGTTCCCTGAGCACGAGCTGTTCGATCTCGACCGTGTTCTCGATGAGCGGCAAGTCGAGTTGGAAGTGTGGGCTGAGTTCAGCGGCGACGCAGTTGATCAGCCAGCGGGGGTCGTCGCAGGTACATGGCTACCCGAGTTCATTCCGTTCGCAGGGGTCGACGGAAACTTCTTGTTCGTCGACACCAGGCCAGGACCTCTGTACGGCTGCATCAGCGGGTTCGACAAAACGTTCGCCGACAACTCGGGACCCCAATGGATGTCCCTGAGTGCTCTACTCGCGGACCTCGCAGACGCTCTGGAAGGCGGCGGCGCGTTCGCTGGCGGTTGGAAGGCAGACGTCGTCCACGGCCGATTGACGTGGACGTGGACAGGCTGACAGCGACATTCATCGAGTCCCGCAATCGTGTGGCTGTGGGCCTTGGGCAGGGCACACTCGGTATGGGCGGATACGAGGGGTTCATCGCTACCTTCGGGGATCGCTTCGCAATCTCGGATGAATGACGCCCCCAGGATGACTCGAGGCGTGATCTGTTCCGCCGCTACGATCGGTCCATGACGCAGCTTGCGGACCAGTGGGCGCGACTTCTTTCGTGGTGCGACGCGTATGCGCCCGTCACGGCCGCTGGACTCAACCCACCCGCCGATCTGAGGATTGTTCGAGACGCCGAGAGTGCGACGGGTCGGACATGGACGCCAGAGTTGAGGGAGNGGTTCGCCCTGCACAACGGTAGCGACCAGGGCCGCGCCTTCCCTCAGATTCTGCCGGGTCAAAGGCCGATGACAGTTACGGAGCTCGTCGTCGATTGGCGTAGCCTCGTGGGGATTTGGGCGGACTCCACCACAGCGTTGGAAGAGATCGAAGGTCGGCAGCTGATGGCAGATCCTGCCGGAACGACCGCGTTCACCTACCTTCCCAGCTTCATTCCGATTGCGTCGGACAACACCCGCTGCCGACTTGTCGTCGACACTCGCGACGGGGACGCCGCAGGATGCGTCGCAGGGTTCGCGAGCGATGACGTCGTCGACGAAGGCACCATGCGCTGGCCCTCGATCGGAGCGATGCTGCACGACGTCGCAGACTCCCTCGAGACCAGCGGCCCGTGCAAAGGATGGGTTCCTGTCGTCGAGGGCGGCGAACTCTATTGGGACTTCCCTTAGACCTGCAGCGCAGCCGGTAGCCGGACCATTGCGATTCCGTGGATTTGCGCTCGACGCTGAGGCGGGGTCTGTCCGCACGTGAAGGTTAGGCTGCGGGCATGGCGAGATCAGTGTGGTGGGCTTTGGCCGTGGCCGCTCTGGCATTCACCGCGTGGAACGCGACGTCGCTGACAATGCTCGATGTGTCCATGGCATGCTCGAAGATCGGCGAGAGCAGATCCTATCAATGCGGTGACCGAGCGATCGATGTGCTGGGAGTTTGGCCACTGGTCGGCGTGGGACTCTTAGTGGCGACGCCACCCGCGGTGGCGGCCATCGCCATGCGGAAGTCGGCGTCCTGGCTCGCCGTCGCCGTCCTCCTCGGTCTGTTCGTCGTCGGCGTATTCCGCATCACGACTGACTCATACTTGAATTTGCTTATCTTTGCTCTTCCCATGGCCGTGCTCGGAGCGATTACCGCGACGTTTCAACCCACTGTCCTGCGAAGGGCAACGCCGGCAGGTGGTCCCGGCCAATTGGCGTGAGGACTGTGACGCCGCGATCGGATCTGTAGTGCCATTGGACGGGTACGGTGCGGGTGGAAAGCTGTCGGGTACCAATCGCTCGGACGGGGTGCGTGTTGACAGGTAGCGATGTGGGGACGAGGCGCCGGTGGCTCGGTCTCGGAACCGCACTGGCGGTTGTCCCGTTCCTAGCGCTGTTAGCAGCCATTCGGTATGAGTACTGGCACTATCCGTCACCCGCCGCGAACATCCTCATCGAGTTTGTTCTCTTGTGGGTGGCGATTCTGGGGTTGGCCGGTGTCGGGCTTGTCTGGTTGGTGCGGTTGTACCGCTCCTGGAGGCGCGACCGTCGACTACCCTGGACTGCCGTAATCGCGCCGCTGTTCGTGATGGTAGCGGCGGTGGTGTTCGTGGTGGTCCCTACCCCGGGAAGCAGGGACTTCGAGCGGGCCCACGGGGAGATGGAGAGCCTGGCGCTTTCGATGCTGCAGAACGACGACCGGCGTGTGGGACCGACGGAGGTGGGCGGTGTGCGGTTCTCGACAGTATCGATAGTCGATGATTGCGTGCTCTTCGTCGACAGCAGGCGCGTATCGGTGGTGTACGACAGCGGATGGGTCTACACCGCCCGATGCACTGTCGACCCGGGCGACTTTGCTCGGCTAAATGTGTTGTCCGACAACTGGGCCGAGTTCCAGCAAGGCAACTGACCTCTGGTTGGTCTGGGCGGAGTGCGTGTCCACGCGGCCGACCCCAAGTGGGCCAAGGCTATCCGTTCTGCATTCTCTTGGTGAATCACGTTCTCCACCAGTCCCAGGACTGTTCAACCAAAGATCCCGCGAAAACCAACCGTGAATGGGGACCGATCCACAATGACCCAGGCGTCGACATCCAACTATCAAGATAGGCCGACCTTAGCCAACTTTGCCTGGCTGATCGGATTGCTCCCTGTCGTCTACGCGGGTTCCAGAATCCTTGTTGTTTCTCGGGGAAACACTGAGACAATGCGAGCACTCGTCCAGGACCTCGACGTGACAGCCCTTGTTCTGGCAACGCTCCTCCCTGTTTGGTCAACAGTTGCTCTTTGGTGGTTCATTTCCTGGGCAGCCAATGTCAGCAACAGAAACAAAAAGAAACTAGATATCCGTCCAGGCGCGACATCGGGATATTTATTACTCCCGGCAATAGTCGTCTTAGTTCTGACGCTGGCAACAATGCCAGCCGCGTATCTTATCGGTAATTTCGCATTTCTTTTGGTATTAGTGGTCTGTGGTTCTATTGCGAGGCTGACTGGGAATCAGCGGGTGAAGGCCGCTGCTGCGGCATCTGTAGCGCTTTCTTTGATAGTCGCTCTGACAGGCGTTGTGGTCCTGTTAGTGCTGGGGTTCGGGCAGACTAATTGGCTTCCGAGAGAAAATGTGACAGTGGCGGGGAATCCTCCGACACCTGGGTACGTTGTGTCGTCGGACGTTAGGTGGACACGAATTCTTGATGAGGACGGCACGATCGAGGTGGTGCCGTCAGCGGACGTGACGGCGCGTCAGTCGATCGACGAGCAGGTCACTTGGTCCGACCGTCCGTTACTCGACACGGACACCAACCCCTCGCTCGTCGTCATTACAGTGGTGTTCGCGGGCCTTGTCATTCTCCTGGCCATGGCGTCTGTCGCCGTAATCAGAGAGGTTCAAGCGCAGAGGCGTCCGCGCTCTGGCTAGGTTTGCTGCAAGCTGAGCCGTAACGTCCATCGTCATGGAGGCGAGCGAATGCTCAGGACCAGGCTGCGGCTGTGACGCTGCCTGCGCCCTTGTGCTCGTCCAGGAATCTCGAAGCGCCAGGCAGTAGAATAGGAACGGACTCAAGGAGGTGTCGGATGTCGATACGACGACCGTCGGGTGATCGTGCGCGGGCGATCGATGCCGCTCGCACCAACAGCGCTCTCGAGGGTGCCCGCAGTACCGACGCGACCCGTGCGGACCAGGATGCCTATGTTCGCGGCGAGATCGATATCGCCGAGCTCGGGTACCGGGTGCGCAGCCGGTACAACCTCTCCTGATCCGGGTCGCCTTCCGGTGGATGACGCACTTCCGTGGGATACAGGCGACTACGACCTGAATTGGGTCGGATATTTCATTCCAGGCTCGTCCGTGCTGCGTAACCGCGTGGGAGCAACAACCAGGGAAGCCCTGGCTGCTGCCGAGAACGACCTCGTCGAAGTGCGGGTAGCTGAACTGCGCGACAACCCGAGCGCAATGATGCGAACGTACGATTTGGCTCACTTGCGGGCGTTGCACTGGCATCTGTTTCAGGATGTGTACCTGTGGGCCGGTGAACTGCGGACGGTGGGGATCGAAAAAGAAGACGAGTCGTTTATGACGCCGGGCGACATCGGACGGCCGATCGACTATATCGCTGCGCAAATCGCCGAGACAGAACAGCTTCGTTCGATCTCGAACGCAGACCTACCCGGCCGTCTCGCGGAGATGTACGACTTTATCAATTTTGCCCATCCCTTTCGGGAGGGTAACGGTCGTACACAGAGAGAGTTCTTCGATCAGTTGTTGTCCGAGTCGGGGCGTGGTCTGGCGTGGGATGCGATCGCGCTGACTGAACTGCACCGCGCATGCCATCTTGCGCGGGCAGAGCAGAACCTAGAACCTCTCCGAACGATGTTCGCGAAGATCGTCGACGACGATCCTGCATACCATTTCGGCCCCGATACTTCGTGAACTGCGGTGGCTGCCATCGTTGCCGGAACGTACGCAACGCTGGCCGTGGCGAAGGCCGTTGCGCGGCCAAGTTCTACTCTGCGCGGCGCATCTGCAGCGTATCCTCTTCTCGACGTCGGGGTTCGAGCGATACGAGGGAGCTCATCACTTTGAATCGTGGTGGAGTCGAATGTCCATGGCGGTCCGTTTAGACGATGAGGGACTGTGCAGGACTCATATGGACGGGGATCAGGTCGAAGGAGATCATCGTTTAGTCATCACTTTGGGGCGAACGCGGATGGATTCACTCGGACGCCGGTGGTCACTCGACTTCCCAAACACCCAGCTCAGCTGGCCTGTGATGGACGCGAGTGCATCCACTTGAATTGTTACCTCTTTTACAGCGGGTCCGGGGTTCGAATCCCTGATGGCGCACAACAAGTGCCCCTGAACAGCGTATTTGCTGGTCAGGGGCACTTTTTGTTGTCCGGGTATGTCTGGGCATCCGCAAGCTTCGCGAAAATGGACAACTCCGTGACCTGCGGGTTCTCAAGCGGCGTAGCGCCTTTCGGAGACTTGACTCTTAATCGCAAATACTGAGAGTCAAGTTACGGCAGCCATGCCGCTGACCTGCGATTTATGCGCCGGATTCGCACCGCCGGGAAGCTAATGAACGTCTGTGGATGCTCCAGTCATCACTTACTCATCTTTTTGAGCCCTCAGAACCGAACGCGGCCAGTATCCGTGGGCATTCCGCGGCAGATGCTCGAGCAGTATCGGCATTGAGATGACGGACGAGCATGAGAAAAAATAGGCAATTCATGCGGTGTCCAGACGGTTCTGGTGTTCGGTGGTGCCCACCTCGGGAAGTTCGAGGGTGTTGTTCAGTCCGCAGTCACCACGTGGAAACGGTGACTGCACCGCGCGGCCGACGGCTCGACGAGCTACCTGTCGACAGGTGCCGCCGCGAGAACCGCGGCCAGGCACTGGGCTTCGAAGATCGAGCGGCGAGGTAGCTACCGACCTCCGGGGTCACTGCATAGGTCAGGGGCAGGTCCTGAGCCCAGCGAGGCCGACCGCCGGGATCGAATCGTACTTATTGGGTCGGACCGGCAAGAGGTGCCCTGCTGGTGCACCCCTCGACAGTGACTCCCCGACACAGGGTTTTGGCGATTGACTGGTCGATGTGAGTCGCGCTGGGCGCGAACGATCCGATGTGAGAAGAGGACTGTGTGATGACCGATCAACCCAGGCAGGTAGGAGGTGGGCGGTCGATGTTCGGAGATTTCGCTCCGAAGCTCGCCGAGCTCACCGACGACGTTCTCTTCGCGGACGTGTGGAACAGGCCCGAACTAGTTGCCCGTGACAGGAGTCTGGTGACTGTGGCCGTGCTCGCGGCAGGAGGAGACTCCGCGCAGCTCGAGTTTCATCTCGGCCGCGCGATCGAGAACGGCGTGACGCAGAGCGAACTGATCGAGACGTTGACGCACGTCACGCTCTATGCGGGCTGGCCCAAGGGCATGGCGGCAATGGGCGTCGCCAAGAAACTCTTCGGTGAGACTGCCAGCTCGGACGCGTCCTGAGGTTCAGCCCCTCCCTGGTAGGTATACGACAGAAAGTAGGCCCTCGATGAACATCGAACCCGCAGTTCCCACCACCAAGAACCCCGCCGAGCAGTTCGCCGGCGATGTGTGGCTGGACCCGATCGCGATGCCGCACGAAGCGAATCAGACGATGGTCGTTGCGACGGTTCGATTTGCACCCGGCGCTCGCACGGCCTGGCATTCACACGAGAACGGACAGTACCTGCGCGTCACGCAGGGAATCGCGCGATTCGGAAGCCGCGACGGCACGATCATCGAGGTTCATTCAGGCCAGACCCTCTACACCCCTCCCGGCGAAGAGCATTGGCACGCAGCAGCTCCCGGCGTGTACATGGAGCACATCGCGATGCTTCAGAACGGTGCGGATCCGGCCACCACGACGACGTGGGCCGAGCACGTCACCGATGAGCAGTACGAGGGCCGCTGATCGCAGTGGGCCCCCAACGATCGAGTCGGTCTTGCCGAGGACGTGGGAGATGTTCCCTGACAGGGGATCCCACCTATCCGGTTCGGCCGAATATCTCATGTCTCATCCAACCGAAAACGTAAAGAGGTAAGCACGTGAAGAAACTCTTGATCTCCGGGGTCGCAGCAGTCGGACTGTTGATCACGACCGCCGCCTGCTCGCAAGCATCGGACGAGGCAGGTAGTGACGGCCTGACCGGCGAGTGGCGGATGACCTCGCTCGAGGTCGGAACAGAGGGCGATCTGACGCCCACACCGTATTCGGGGCAGGTCATCTTCACGGACGAGACGATGTCGGTGCAGGCGATGAACCCGGACACGTCCGCGCCGGACACCCCCTTGACGGTCCAGGGATACGAGGCGTACTTCGGTGACCTCACCACCGACGCTGATGCCGGAACCCTCACCGTCACAGTGGAATCGGCGGCAGAGCGCGATTTGATCGGGCAGACGTTCGAGCGGAACTACGAGGTCGACGGTGACACCCTGGTGCTGACACCGAGCGATCCCGCCGAAGGGTTTCGGGTGACCTACGAACGACAGTCGGCGTCGTGACGGCATCGGCCGTGCGGAGCCGAGTCTTTTCCGGTCTGGTCGCGGCGTCCTCGGTTCTCGCGCTGGCGGCCTGTTCCGCCGGGACCGCCTCGGAGTCGACGGCTGAAAGGTCCAGCTCCACCAGCGCGAGCGTCACGAGCCCGAATGTCATTAGTGCGAGTGTCCCCGCCACGGTCGACGCTGCGAACGAGCAGTTCGAGAACGGAGAAGCCATGCAGATCGACATCCAGGTCGGCGAACGGATCGTCGTCGGAACCTTGAACGACACCGCGGCCAGCCGTGACCTCGTGGCCCAACTCCCGCTGACGCTGAATCTGTCCGACCACGGTTCGGTCGAGAAGACCGGGCCGCTGCCGGCAGAGTTGTCGACCGACGGAGCGCCAGGCAGCGCAGACCCGAACCCGGGCGACATCGGCTACTACGCACCGGGAAACGACTTCGTCCTCTACTACGGCGATCAGAGCGAGTTCCCAGGCATCGTCATTCTTGGCAGCATGGACGAAACAGGTTCGGACACTGTCGGTTCCATCGACGGTGATGTGACGGTGACCGTTTCTCGTCCGGAGTAGCTCAATGCTGCGCAGCCGGCACACATATCCCATCGACCAGACGGCTCCATCGGCCCCGATGGGATATGACGCGTCGTGCGGAGGGTGCCCGGAGCTTCGGATCCCCGGAGTATCGAGGCGGTATTCAGCTCCAGTCGAGCAGGAACCGAGCGTTGATTGGCAACCCGTTCTCTACAGACGGTGCGCTGATAATCGCGAATACCGAGGAAAAGTTGCGAGACAAAACCTTTCGCGGACTGTTTTGATCGGGGGAGTGTCGATGATCGTCATCGCCCCGGTAGCGGCCTGGTTTCCCTTCGTTCGGCCCACCTGATCACGGACGGGGCTCCGAGTCCACCGCAACAGGGCCGGAACGCAAGACCACGGAGCACGTACTCGCAGGGCCTCCCTCGCACGCTGACGACGCTCTACCGTCGAGGGTAAGGACGTGGCGCGGTATCTACGAGATGACATGAGCTGTGATCGCGTGCCGTAGTTGTAACGGTAGGACAGAGAGAAGGAATTCGTGTCGCGTGTATTGATCACCGGATCGACCGACGGCATCGGCCGCGCCGCTGCGGAATCGCTGCTCGATGCCGGGCATGAGGTGGTTGTTCACGCCCGCACACGGCAACGGTTGTCTGCGGTGGAGGACCTGACCGCCCGCGGTGCGTTCGGCGTTGTCGGCGACCTCGCTCACTTGGATCAAGTCCAGGACGTCGCTGAGCAAGCACACCGTATCGGTTCCATCAGCGCTGTCATCCACAACGCCGGTGTCATCGACGGGGCCTCGCTTCTGCCGGTCAATGTTGTGGCACCGTACGTGCTCACCGCCCTGCTTCGCGATCCGGGGCGGCTGGTCTTCCTCAGCAGCAGCATGCACCGGAGCGGGCATGCTGACCTCGTCGGCGCGGACTGGTCCGGATCGAAGGAAACGGCCTCGTATTCGGACAGCAAGCTGCTGATCACCACGCTCATGGCTGCGGTGGCCAGGCTGTGGCCCTCGGTGCTGGCGAATGCGGTCGATCCCGGTTGGGTGCCGACCAAGATGGGCGGACCGTCTGCCAGCGATGATCTCGAACTCGGCCACGTGACCCAGGCATGGCTTGCAATCACCGACGATTCGCAGGCTCATGTCTCGGGGCGCTACTGGCACCACCAGCGCACCGAAAAGCCCCACCCCGCGATGCACGACGAACGATTCCAGAACGAACTGCTCGCTGCTCTGGCGCAGCACACCGGACTCGACCTGCAGCACAGCTAAATCGACCTGAAGGAGAACGCCCTCATGACCGTCACCTATGACTTCACCGGCAAGACCGCGTTCGTCACCGGTGCCAGCGCCGGAATGGGCGCGGCAACGGCCCGCGCGTTCGCCGAAGCCGGTGCCGAAGTCGCCATTGTCGACCTCGACGGGGACGCTGCCCAGCACCTCGCAGACGAGTTGAACGCCAGTGGTTTCACGGCGATTGCTGTGCAATGCGACGTCTCCGACGAGGATCAGGTTGCCGCGGCAGTCCAGGCCACCGTCGAGGCTTTCGGCACTCTGGACATGGCGTTCAACAATGCCGGAATCATGCTTCCGCCCGTCGATTCCGCAGACGAAACTGCCGACGCATTCGACAAGATCGTTGCCGTGAACCTGCGGGGTGTGTGGGCGTCGATGAAGCACGAACTCGTACAGATGCGTGAGCAGGGGTCCGGTGCCATCGTGAACTGCTCCTCGCTCGGTGGTCTGGTCGGCGGAGCTGGTCGCGCCACGTATCACGCAACCAAGCACGGCGTCATCGGTTCCACCAAAAGTGTTGCGCTGCAATACGGACAGCATGGAGTGCGAGTCAACGCGGTGTGCCCCGGAACCATCAGTACACCCATGGTCGAACGAATGATCGCGGGCGGAGAGCTCGATTCCGACGCTGCCGCGAGCGGCGTGCCGTTGGGGCGGCTCGGGCGGCCGGAGGAGATTGCGTCGGCGGTGCTGTGGCTGTGTAGCGATGCCGCGAGCTACGTCACCGGCGTGGCTTTGCCCGTCGATGCGGGGTACACCGCGCAGTAGAGCTCGGCCACCGTCGACGGACTCGTGGGGTGGTCCAGCAGACCACTGTTCAGCTCGACCTTTCGGGACCTTTACAAGTCGATCAACCCCGAACGTATCGCGCAGAATTTCGACGTGTTCGATTTCGAGCTCGACGACGACGAGCTGGCCGCCATGGATGCTCTCGACCGAGGTGTACGCGGGGGACCCGACCCCGACGACGTGGACCCGACAACATTCGACGTCGAGATCACCGAACCCTGACCGGCATGCGTGCCGGGGGCTACGCTCGAGCCTCTGCGTGTTGCGCCGCCCAAGATCCGAGTAGATGCAAGCGTTCGGCGCTCGGCGAGCCTGGCTCCGCGGTGTAGACCATGAGGATGGATCCGGGATCAGCGGTGACTACGAGCTCCTCGTAGGCGAGATGAATTTCGCCGACGACCGGGTGGTTGAAACGCTTCTTGCCCGCCCCGTGCGTCCGAACGTTGTGGGCACCCCACAACGTCCGGAATGTCTCGTCGCGCGTGGAAAGTTCACCGACGAGATCCTGAAGGCCCTTGTCGTGGGGGTCGCGGCCGGCTTCGGCGCGCATGATGGATACACACATCTCGGCGAAGGTGTCCCAGTCGGGATAGAACTCCCGGGACAACGGATCCAGGAACTGGAATCGAGCAAGGTTCGGCGTTCGTCCACCGTCTCCGATGATCGGGGCGTAGAATGCCCTACCGAGTTCGTTGGTCGCCAGCAGGTCTTGACGCTGATTGCGAACGAAAGCCACGCCTTCGGTTATCGAGTCCAGCGCCCACTGCAGACTGATTCTCTGGTTGGTCGGGCGCGAGGCCTTGCGACGCGGCCGTCCGGAGGTCGGAATTCCGTCAGCGGCTCGTGCGAGGTCGAGTAGATGTGCGTGTTCGGTGTCGTCGAGCTGCAGGGCGCGTGAGAGTGCATCGAGCACGGACGCCGACGCACCGCCGATCGCGCCGCGCTCGATGCGTGCGTAGTACTCGACGGAGAGGCCGGCCAAGGACGCGACCTCGCTGCGTCGCAGTCCGGCGACCCGGCGGTTTATTCCGCCTACGATGCCGGCCGCGTCGGGCGTCAGCCGGGCCCGGCGCGTCATGAGGAACTCGCGTACCTCGGCTTTGTTGTTCATACATCCAAGGTTATGGCTGATCGTGACCTCGCGCGAGGCCCTGTCGGGGCACCCTTCGCGACGACGCCGGAAGTGAAGCCCCGGGGACTGAGGCTCCTGGCGTTCATCGGTGCGCTGGGTTCACGGCGTACTCACCGCGATCGTGTCGAAAGACTCCATGCTGCAGGGATTTCCGCGCAGGCAATCCAGCGCCTGCAGTCACCTCTCGGCCTCGATCTGGATGCGCAGTCGCCGGAAGAAACCGCGGTATCCATTTCGGCGCAGAAAGCCGCCTGTGCACGCACATCGTGTGCGTGCACAGGCGGTATTTCGTTCTATCGTTGTCCCGGGCTGATCAGGCCAGTGTCGCCGTGTCGATGACAAATCGGTATCGGACGTCGGAGGCGAGCACGCGCTCCCAGGCGTCGTTGATCTTGTCGGCGGAGATGACCTCGATCTCGGCACCGAGATGGTGCTCGGCACAGAAGTCGAGCATTTCCTGGGTCTCGGCGATGGAGCCGATAGCGGATCCTGCGAACGTCCTGCGAGAGGGAATGAGCGAGAAGATCTGCAGCGGAAGTGGTTCCGCAGGAGCCCCCACGTTGACCATCGCGCCGTCGACGGCGAGCAGCGACAGGTGTGCGTTCAGATCGATTGGGGCGCTGACGGTGTTGATGATCAGGTCGAACGTGGACGCAAGCGTCTCGAAGGTGCCGGGGTCGCTGGTGGCGTAGTAGTGGTCTGCTCCCAGACGAAGTCCGTCTTCCTGCTTCTTCAGCGACTGCGAGAGCACGGTGACCTCGGCACCCATGGCATGGGCAATCTTGACGGCCATGTGGCCCAATCCGCCCATACCGACCACGGCGACCTTCCTGCCGGGTCCGGCACCCCAGTGGCGGAGGGGGGAATAGGTGGTGATGCCGGCGCAGAGGAGTGGCGCGGCGGCGTCGAGGGCGATGCCCTCGGGGATCTTGACGACGAAGTGCTCGGTGACGACGACCTGCTGGGAGTAGCCGCCCTGGGTTGTGGTTCCGTCGCGGTCCGTGCTGCCGTAGGTCTGGATGTTGCCGACGAGGCAGTACTGCTCGAGTCCTTTGACGCACTGGGCGCACTCGCCGCAGGAGTTGACCATGCAGCCGACTCCGACGCGATCGCCGACGGCGTGTTTGGTGACCTCGGAGCCGATCTCGGTAACGATGCCGGCGATTTCGTGTCCGACGACCTGGGGGTAGCTGATCGGTCCCCATTCGCCGCGTGCGGTGTGGATGTCGGAGTGGCAGATGCCGGCAAATTTTATTTCGATGCGGACGTCGTGAGGTCCGACGTCACGGCGCTCGATTGTGTTGGGGGAAAGTGGCTTGTCGGCTGCGGTGGCGGCGTAGGCCTTTGCGGAAGTTGTCATACTTCGATACAACAACAGCGGATCCGATCGAACCAGTGTCTGATGAGAGGTGTACCGAAAGGGCACCCCTCGGTTGTCTCAGTCCGGGAGCAGAAAGGTCTATGACCCCCCGGTGCCGCCATGACGTTGGAGACCGCGGCGAGCGACAGGTCCGAGGTGATCCGCGGCATCGTCGGTCACCGACAGCTTCTAGTGTGGTGGAACCATTGATAAGGCAGCACAGTTCGTGGGCTAGCTGACGTGCGTCGGGCAGTGAGATTCGTTCGGAGTCGTCACTTCCACAGAAGTCATCGATGGCCGGGGATGCTTGTCGCTGCTACCCACGCCACGCCACGCCTCGTCACGGAAATCCTGCGTATGAAAACTCGGAAGCCCTGGCCATTGCTGGTTCGACACCGATCTCGAACCACGTCCAACCATGCTGAGCACCAGATCGTCATCGGCATTTTCACAGTCCAGACGATCGCCGCATCGCGACGCGTTCGGTCAGCGAACTTCGACTTCGTGGCCGGCGACCGACTGCGGCGGTGCAGACGCAGCATCGCTATCGCGACGTGCCCGGTCGATGATCACGAGCGCGGCCAGCGGAACCACGAGCAACACTGCGAACAGTGCACCCACGACAGGAATCGCGGCGGGTCCGTATTCGCTGATCGCTTGCGCTGTGACCCATGTGCCGACGGCGGTGCCGAGGTTGAACATCGACGTGCACAGCGATGTGGCCAGAGTCGGCGCGCCCTCTGCGAATCGGACGGCCATCGACATGAGCACTGGGTTCGTGCCCAAGCCGGCCATTCCCGCGACAGCGAGAAGGGCGATCGATGGCGCAGCGTACGACGAGAAGACGCTCAGCAAACCGAGTGCGATCACGACTATGCCGCCACCGGTCAGCGCGGTGACGAAGGGCGCGCGGTCTGCGAACCGACCGCTGTTGAGCGTGCCGGTGACGGCACCGACACCGAAGACGGCGAGACCTACGGGAAGAAGCCCGGCGGACAGGCCGGAGCGTTCTGTGAGCAGGGGTGCGATGAACGAGTAGGTGGACATGACGGCCGTCGAGATCAGCACGCACGCTGTCATGACCACCCAGAGTCGTGCGGTGGTGACCGCTGCGAGTTGTGAGCGCAGAGGGATGACCGTTGACGACGAACGACCACCGGGAACGACGCGGGCAATCGGCACTGAAGCGAGTACGGCAAGTACCGCGAGGATCCAGAACGGACCGCGCCAACCCACCAGCTGGCCGGCGACAGAGCCGAGGGGCACCCCGATCACCGTCGCGAGAATACCGCCACTGAGGACCAGGCCGATGGCGCGCACACTGGCGTCCGGTCCCGCAACGCGGGACGCGACAGATGCGGCGATCGACCAGAATGCGCCCGTTGCGAGCGCGGTCACGAAGCGAGCCACGAGGATGATGGACAGGTCGTCTGTGAGTGCGACCACGATGTGTCCGGCGGAATAGACAGCGAGCGCGAGCAGAAGCGTCGTTCGTTCGGGCATCTCGGGTGCCGCCACCGCGATCAACGGGGTGGCGATCATGCCGATCGCGAACGCAGTGACCAGAAGTCCGGCTTCCGAGATGTCGATAGCGAGGTTGGAGGCGATATCGGGCAGGAGTCCGGCAACGACGAATTCCGACGTGCCCATGAGGAACGTACCCATTGCGAGGACGTAGACGAGGAACGGCAAGGACTTTCGTTCATTGGTGGAATGAGACACAGTTGAGTTCTTTCGGGTGGGGTTTTATTGTTACGAGCTCGGGCCGAGCGCAGGCGAGATCGGCGGCCTACTCTGGGTGCGATGCCTACTTACCCCTCAGGAGGCGCAAACGTCGTGGCTTGACCCGTCTTCGACACTATTGCCTACGAAGCGCTGCTAGAAGGCACGGACAGGGAACCCCACGTCTGTCGATCGAGTAGATGGCGCGTGGCGGGGATGCCGAGATTCGAGTTCACTTCATCGGCTCGCGATCATGAGAGCGTAATCGGTTTGCAGTCAACAGTTTTGACCGGATAGTGCTTACGATCTCGCTGACTTTTTCACTCGGTGCGGGGCGAACTTGCGAAAATTTTTTGCGCGACTGCATGCTCGATGTCGAACGTGAGTGACCTGATTCTCGATGCGGGTGGAAAGTTGGAAAGTTGCTTCGCCCGCAATCAAGTAGGTGATACGAGCCGCAGCTGGGACGGCAACGGCTTGCGTTCTACACACCGAGGTGATGACCGGGAGCAGGTCGACGGAAGTCATCTTTTACTCATCACTTTGAAGCGAACCCAAGTGGATTCACGCGGACGCCGATGGTCACTCGATTCGCCGAACACCCAGCTCAGCGGGCCGATGATGGACGCGAGTGAATCCACCTGAATTGTTGTCTCTCGTACAGCGGGTCCGGGGTTCGAATCCCTGATGGCGCACAACAGGTGCCCCTGTCCAGCGGAAACGCTGGGCGGGGGCATTTTTTGTGTCAGAGTCAGGTCAACACTCACTCATCACTTTCCTAGTCAAAGTGATGAGCGATCCGGGGGGGGTGCCAGGGCTTTCCCAGCCCGTGGAACGCCTCGATGGTCCTCACGTTCAGGCCCTTAACCCGGTGGTTAAGGGCCGAGTGGAACGGTGAAGTGAGATTTCTGGGACGAGGTCACCGCACACGTGTCGACCCCTGCGAGGTGCTGGTGGCCGCTGGCCCGCACCGGGGGCCACTGCGCCTGGCGCCCTCGGTCGACTCTGGACACGGATTTGGTGCAGTGGAATTGAAACGCTTCGCGCCTAGTTGAGCACCCGACCTGCGGGTTCACGCGGTGTATCGCGCGCGCTTCGTATTCTGATGTGCACGAAAGATCAATGGCTGCAACGATTTTCGGACGAGATGCGATTGCGTGTTGCGGATGTGGGGGCTAGCCTGATCGTGCCCAGCGCCGGATAGTCGCGTGCAAGACTGCGCTGAAGTGAGACATGTCGACATGCGAACGGAGAGCCTGTGAACGACGTCCCAGACCTGCCGGAGGGTTACGGCGCGTTCGTGGAGCAACTGAAGCGCCTGGTCCGAACCGCGCGTCTGCGGGCCACTCGGGTGGTGAACACCGAGCTTCTGCTGTTTTACTGGGATATCGGCCGCGCCATCCTCGATCAGCAGACTGCCGAGGGGGGAACGAAGGTCGTCGATCGGTTGGCCGCCGATTTGCGTGCAGAGTTTCCGAAGATGCGTAGTTTCTCCCGCAGCAACCTGCACTACATGCGACGAATCGCCGATGCGTGGCCGCGTTCTGCATTTGTCCAACGGGCTGTTGGACAACTTCAGTGGGGACATGTGACCACGCTTGTCGACCGACTGGACAATCAAGTGACGCGGGATTGGTACTCTGCTGCCGCAGTTGATCGGGGCTGGTCACGGGAGGTCCTTGTCCATCGGATTCGCAACCAGCTCGATCGACGTGTCGGGTCGGCACCATCGAACTTCAACGACCATCGAACTCGACGACCAGCTTCCGGCTGATGACTCCGAACTTGCCAACCAGTTGGTGCGAGACCCGTACGTGTTCGACTTTCTCGATCTGACAGATCGGGTCGCCGAGCGTGAGCTCGAAGACGCATTGGTGACGAGGATGGAGCGGTTCCTGCTCGAACTCGGCCACGGTTTCGCGTTCGTCGGGCGCCAATACCATTTCGCGGTCGACGGCGACGATTTCTATATCGACCTACTGTTCTTCAATTGGATGCAGTCTCGGTTCGTGGTTATCGAGCTCGAGATCGGCCGGTTCCAACCGGAGTACCTCGGCAAGTTGGGTTTTTACGTCGCATGGGCGGCGAACGTGCAAGAGTCGGTGCCCTCAGACGGCGAACTCGCGTCAGCACTAGATCTCGCCGGAGTAGGTGCCGAAGTGCCCTCTGACGAGCGTTCTTGAAGGGCTTGTGTCCGCTTGGCTGGCATGAATGGGTCCAGGCCAGTACCGATACCCGCGACCGTGCAACTCCGTCAGATCGCTGCCCGTGACTCGATTCCTGTGTAGGAGCGGCAAGAAACCCGAGACGGTTCACCGCGCGGCGCTTGTCGGCGGACATGAAAAACTGCCCACGGGCGGACACGAAAATGCCCACTGACGGTCAATAAGAACTGCCCACGGGCGGACACGAAAGTGCCCGCCGGCGGTCATGAATCTGCCCAGACCACCACCCATGCTCGGCGCGTCAGCGCCGAAGCGGCCTCTCCTGCGGTTTCGATACCGATGCCTAGTCCGTATCGAATCCACCGCAGGAGAGACCACTGTGAAGTCTGACGGAGAACTCATGGACATGCTCAATGCCTACGACCTGACCGGATCGTTTCGTGCCGCCGCCGAACTCTGCGGCTGCTCCCACCACACTGTCAAGAAGGCCGTCGAAGACCGCGACGCGGGCCTGCCACCGGCAACACGACGCGCGAAGATCATCGACGACTGGCTGGAACTTCTCGAGGAGTGGGTCTCGAAATCGAAGGGCAAGATCCGCGGCGACAAAGCACACGAACGCCTGACCGCTATGGGCTACGCCGGCACCGACCGCACCACCCGCCGCGCACTCGCCGAAGTCAAAGATCAATGGCGGCTGGGTAATACGAGAGTGCACCGGCCGTGGATCACCGAACCAGGGTTGTGGCTGCAATACGACTTCGGCGACGGGCCGAGCGTCGATGGGCGCAAGATCGTGCTCCTCGTCGCCTGGCTCGCATGGTGCCGCTACCGCATCGTGGTCCCACTACGAGACCGGACCGCAGGCAGTGTCTTCGCCGGCTTGGACCGGGTGTTCCGGATCCTCGGCGGCGCCCCGACCTACCTGCTCACCGACAACGAGAAAACCGTCACCACCGGCCACGTCGCGGGCGTCCCGGTCCGCAACCGACAGGTAGTGACGTTCGGGCGGTATTACGGCATCACGGTGCTGACCTGCCAACCCGCGGACCCGGCATCGAAAGGCGGGGTGGAAAACGCCGTCAAACTCGCCAAAGCAGACATCGTCCCCACCGAGACGAACCTACTCCCGCAGTACGCCACCTTCGCCGACGTCGACGCCGCCTGTACTGCGTTCATGACCGAGATCAACGCCCGCGTGCACCGCACCACCCGCCGCGTCCCGAACGAGATGCTCACCGAAGAACGCCCGCGCCTGCACGCCGTCCCTGACCTCCCGCATACCGCGGTCCTCGGTGTCACCCGCAGAGTGCCGGACAACACCCCGATGGTCACCTTCGATCACTGCCAATACTCGATTCCCTCAACACTATTGGGTCAGAGCGTGTGGGTGCGGTTGCACGACGGTGCCGATGAGGTCATCATCTGCGCACTCGACGACGGGGGTCCGATCGAAGTAGCCAGGCATCGACGCACCACCCCGGGAACTCCCGCCATCGACGACGCGCACTTCCCCGGCCATCACCCGAGGATTCCCGGTGACTACAGCGTCCGTGCACGCACTGCCTCCGAGCAGGCATTCCTCGCGATCGGCGAAGGCGCCGCGACGTGGCTCAAAGAAGCAGCCGCAGTCGGCACCGAACGGATCTTCCAGAAAATGTCCCACGCCGTCGACCTCGCCCGGCTCGGCGGCCGAGCAGATGTCGACTGGGCGCTCGGGCATGCGGCCGTGCACGGCCGCTTCGCCACCGGAGACCTCGACTCCATCCTCGCCACCAAAGGGATGGACCTCACCCGCCGGGGCGCATCCGAATCCACTTCCCTCGCGCAAGGCACCAGCGGATGGGATCTGTTCGGCAGCAACACCATCGGAAGCAACACCATCGGCAGCAACATCATCGGCGACACCGCCGCCGGGCGAGACGACACCGNCACCACGAACGGGAGCCGGGCATGAACACCNCCACTGCAGAANTACCCGCCGACGTCGAAGCGCTGATGCGTCAACTNCGGCTCCCNCACGCTCGGTCCATCGCCGCCGAGGTCCTCGCCACCGCGCGGGCGCAACGCTGGGATCCCGCCGAAGTGATCAAGGCACTGCTCACCGAAGAGTCCGCCGGCCGGGCCCGTTCGATGCTCACCTCCCGCCGCAAAGCCGCCGGCTTCCCGACCGGGAAGACCTTCGAGGTGTGGGACGAAAACGCATCATCGATCCCGTTGCCCACCCAACAGGCATTGCGGACCCTCGAATGGGTCGGGCGGCGGGAGAACCTCGTCGTCTGCGGACCAGCCGGAACAGGCAAGACNTTCTTCCTCGAAGCGTTGGGACAGAACGTGATCCAGGCCGGGATGCCCGTTGCATGGTTCACCCTCGAACAAATCGGTGTCCTCGTTCGCGCGCACCGCTCCGATGATTCTCTCGGCAAAGCGATCGCGAAAATCGTCCGCGCCGAACTCGTCGTCATAGACGACGTCGGGCTGTTGCCGGTCGGGACCGATGCCGCCGAAGGGCTCTACCGGATCGTCGAAGCAGCCTACGAACGCAAATCCGTCGCGATCTCCTCGAACCTGCATCCCAGCGGGTTCGACGAACTGATGCCGAAAACCCTCGCAACTGCGACGGTCGACCGACTGCTCCACCACGCACACCTGTGCCAAACCAGCGGCGACTCGGTCCGCCTCGCCCAAGCACTGCACGGTCAGGGGGTCAAACCCTTGACCTGACACACCACCCTTCCACCGGTGGCGG